>Ga0075423_10005129_pt1 | contig 12212 bp, 13 predicted proteins | sample SoiMethybrSBSTD2_FD_80114 | JGI IMG/M metagenome (GOLD analysis project Ga0075423, IMG submission 80114) | Bulk soil microbial communities from a Populus tree surrounding site in Tennessee, USA - Soil MetaG P. TD hybrid SBSTD2 | ecosystem: Environmental > Terrestrial > Soil > Tree plantation...
CATCAACGCCTCGCGCGGGCCGCTGAAGGACGTGCGGGTGCGGCAGGCCATCTCGTGGGCGGTGGACCGCGCCCAGGTGCTGCGGGTGGCCGCCTCGAGCTTCGGCCGCCTGACCGCCCCCGCCACTGCTCCGATGAAGCAGTGGCAGCTCCCCGAGGAGCAGTGGATGCGCTACTACAAGCCGGACGTGGAGAAGGCCAAGAAGCTCATGGCCGACGCCGGGCAGGCCGGAGGCTTCACCGTGAAGCTCGGCGTGATCCCGACCTTCCCCACCATGGTGTCGGGGGCGCCCGTCATCGCCGCCCAGCTCAAGCGCATCGGGATCACCGCCGAGATCGAGAACGTGGAGTACGCGGTGTGGATCAAGCGGTGGCAGGCGAAGGACTTCGACATGACCATGAACACCACCCCGGGCTACGCCGATCCCGACACCGCGTTCTTCCGGGCGCTCCACTCCACCAAGGGTCAGAACTGGAACTCCTGGAGCGTACCCGACCTCGACGCGATGCTCGAGGAGGGCCGCCGCACCCTGGACCAGAAGAAGCGCAAGGAGATCTACGACCGGGTGCAGATCATGATCCTGGAGAACGTGCCGCATCTCTGGCTCTTCTCCGCGGACACCATCGACTTCACCCAGTCGAGCGTGAAGGGCTTCCGCCAGCACCCCACCACGCTGCTCTACGGCTTCGAGGGGGTCTGGCTCGACAAGGCATGACCGCGCGTGACCCGTTACGTCGTCGTCCGGCTGTATTCGATGGCGCTCAGCCTGGCAGGGCTGACGATCTTGATCTTTCTCATGCTGCGGCTCATCCCGGGCACCGTGGTGGAGCAGATGATCGGCGCGGACGCCGCATACAGCCCCGACATGGTGGCGCAGCTCAAGGCCTTCTTCGGCCTCGACCAGCCATGGTACGTCCAGTACAGCCGCTGGATCGGTCAGCTCCTGCAAGGTGACCTCGGTACCTCGTGGCGCACGGGCAAGTCGGTATGGTCGCTCATCCTCGAGCGGCTGCCGGTCACGCTCGAGCTCACGGTGTTCGCGGTCGCCTTCGCGCTCCTGCTCGGCATCGCCGCGGGCGTGGTCTCGGCGGTGCGCCGCGACGCCGCCGTGGACCACGTGACGCGGGTGGGCACGCTGCTCGGCCTGTCCGTACCCGTGTTCTGGCAGGGCACCATGCTCATCCTCTTTTTCTCGCTCTACCTCCGCTGGATGCCCCCGGTGATGTGGGTGGACTTCTGGACCGACTGGAGGCGGAACCTCACCATCATGCTGCTCCCCGCGCTGTGCCTGGGCACGGCCAGCGCCGCCAACATCGCCCGCACCACCCGCGCCTGCATGCTCGACGTGCTGCGCTCCGAGTACATCCGCACCGCCGCCGCCAAGGGCCTCGCGAGCCGCATGGTGATCCTCAAGCACGCGCTCCGGAACGCCCTGATCCCCATCGTGACGGTGGCGGGGCTTCAGCTCGGCATCCTCCTCGGCGGCACCGTGGTCGTCGAGGAGGTGTTCACCCTGCCCGGCGTGGGCCGGCTCGTGCTCTGGTCGATCTATCAGCGCGACTATCCGCTCACCCAGAGCACCATCCTCTTCATCGCAGTCCTCTTCATGACCCTCAACCTCCTGGTCGACCTCCTCTACGGATACCTGGACCCGCGGGTCCGCTACAGCCGCTGACCTCGGCGGCCGGAGACTCCCTCATGCGCGCATCGGTGCTGTTCGAGCAGGGCAAGCCGCTGGCCGTCGAGGAGTTGGAGCTCGAGCCGCCGAAGACGGGCGAGGTGGCCGTGCGCATGACGGCGAGCGGGGTATGCCACTCCTGCCTGCACGCCGCTGACGGCTCCTGGAAGGGCGTGCCCGTGCCCATCGTGCTGGGCGACGAGGGCGCCGGCGTGGTCACCGCGGTGGGCGCGGGCGTGAGCGACCTCGCGGTAGGCGATCACGTGATCCTCTCGTGGGCGCCTACGTGCGGCCGCTGCCACTACTGCGTGATCGGCCGGCCGAACCTCTGCGAGAAGCGCATGCCCGGCCGCGGCGTCTTGCCGGACGGCACCAGCCGCATGGCGTTGCGCGGCCGCACGGTGTACCAGTACGGCCACGTCGCGACCTACGCGTCCAGCACCGTCGTGCACGAATCCTGCGCCATCCGCATCGATCCCGCCATGCCGCTGGACCGCGCCGCTCTGATCGGCTGCTCGGTGATGACGGGCGTGGGCGCCGTCCTCAACACTGCCCGGGTGCCAGCCGGCGCCTCGATGGCGGTGTGGGGCGTGGGCGGCGTCGGGCTCAACGTCGTGCAGGGCGGCGCCCTGGTCGCCGCGCATCCGATCATCGCCGTGGACACGGTGGCGGCGAAGCTCGATCACGCCACGGCCATGGGTGCCTCACATGCCATCGATGCGTCGAAGGACGACCCCGTGGCGGCCATCCGCCGACTCACCGGCCGCGGGGCCGACTACACGTTCGTGGCCGTCGGAGCCACGCGGCCCGTCACCCAGGCGCTCGAGGCCCTCGCGCCGGGCGGCGTATGCGTGCTCATCGGCGTGCCCGAGACCGGCGCCACCATCCCCCTGGACGTGCGCCCGGTGGTGACGGCGGAGCGCGAGATCCGCGGCTCCTCCTACGGGAGCGCCCGCACGCGCGAGGATCTCCCGATGCTGGCGCGCCTCTACCTCGCGGGCCGGCTCCGCATCGACCAGCTCATCAATCGCCGCTACGGCCTCGAGGAGGCCAACGAGGCCTTCCGTGCCCTCGCCGCGGGCGAGCTGGCGCGCGGCCTCATCGTGTTCTGAGATCGTGCGCGAGCTGGTCTTCGCCCTCGAGTTTCGCGGCCGCGCGGGTCCCGTGCCCGGCCTGCCGTCTCAGCGCCGCGCGCGGACCACCGCGCCGAGCCAGAGCCTCCGGGCGATTCTCACGGCCGGTGGGGTCGAGGCGAGCATGGAGCCGTTGCCGGGCGACACCGCGGAGCTCGACTCGCGGGTCGAGCGCTTTCCCGACGGCTCGTTCGTGGAGGACGGCCGGATCTCTTACGGCCGCGCCGGCACGGTAACTTTCGGTACGATCGGGCGCGGCATCGTAGGCCCGAGCCCCATCGCCGGCTGGACCTATGGCGCGGCAATCTGGAATGTAACCGGGGGCGATGGTTACTTCATAGCCGCGCGCGGAATCATCACCTCTTCGTTCGAAGTAAGTCCTGATGGTGATGTAATCGACCACCATGTCGCCCGAATTTACATCCAGGATTTACACTAGCCTACTAAACTTTCCCTATTCATTGCGTCCCGCTATTTCTCACGAACCTCTTTACAACCTATAGGCTATAGTTATGTACTGTTACGTGTGTGACACGCAGGTGTCACCTAGACGAATTTCGCGGAGTGGGGTGTGTCCGAAGTGTCACGGAAACCATGAGTATCCTTGATATCCTCGGTAAGAATTACTGGCCCGGTGCTTGCTACTCCCCCCGGCGATGCCCGAAACCTGGGTTTCCCTGCACGAGGCGATGAGCGCGTTCAAGCGGAGGTTCATCCTTGACGTTCTCTCTCACTTCGACGGCAACCGCAGCCGCACCGCGGCGGCCCTTGGCATCGAGCGCACCTCCTTGCTCCGGCTAATACGCGATCTCAGTATCGCCCCTGTGCCGCGCCCTCAGCGGGACCGACCGGCCGCACCAATGGGCGATCACGAATTCATGAACGTTTGCCCCCGATGTCACGTGGACCTGCTCAGAAGCAGAGTTCTGGAGTCCTTCACGACCCAAGACCGTGGGAGGGCTTCGTGACGACAACCGGCCTCAACGAAAGAGACGAGCCATGAACGAGCGAGACCCGATTCCGTTCCTCGCTGCGGAGGACATGCCGGCAGCGCCGCCGGTGGTCAAGGTGCTGTCGCCGCAGTATCTCCGGCACTACGTGGCCTGCCCGGTGGCTGTCGAGGGCGCCACCGTGACGGTGGCGGCGGCCGATCCCACAAACCCGCTGCTCCTCGACGACCTCCGCCAATTCCTGGGCGCTGACGTCCGGCTCTGCCGCGCGCCGGCGGACGCCATCCTCGAGGCGATCAGCCGCGCCTACGAGAGCGGCAGCACTCCGCTGCAGAAGATCGTGGACGGCATTGATCAGCACGAGGCGGGCGACGAGCCCGCCGCTGAGACGGACGACGTCACCGTTCTGCGCGACATGGCCTTCGAGGCGCCGGTGGTCCGCCTCGTCAACCTTCTGATCGACGAGGCGGTGGCCGCCGATGCCTCCGACATCCACGTGGAGCCGTTCGAGGAGAACCTGCGCGTGCGTTATCGGATCGACGGGCTCCTCTACGACCAGGAGGCCCCGCCGCGCCGGCTCCAGGCGGCGGTGACCTCGCGCATCAAGATCATGGCCGAAATGAACATCGCCGAGCGCCGGCTGCCACAGGACGGTCGCATCCGGCTGAGCGCGCGGGGCCGGCGCGTGGACATCCGCGTCTCCACCGTGCCCACCATCCACGGCGAGTCCATCGTGATGCGGCTGCTCGACCGCTCGTCCATGTTCCTTCCCTTCGACCGGCTGGGCATCGCCGAGGGGCCTGCCGCCGCGTTCGAGTCGCTCGTGCGCCGGCCCCACGGCATGGTGCTGGTCACCGGCCCCACCGGCGCTGGCAAGACCACCACGCTCTACGCGGCGCTCGACAAGATTAACGCCCCCGAGCAGAAGATCATCACGATCGAGGATCCCGTCGAGTATCAGCTCAAGGGCGTCAATCAGATCCCGGTCCGTCCGGCGATCGGGCTGACCTTTGCGAGCGGGCTCCGTCACATCGTCCGGCAAGATCCCGACGTAATCTTGGTGGGCGAGATTCGCGATCGCGAGACGGCGGAGATCGCCATTCAGGCCGCCCTCACCGGCCATCTCGTGCTGTCCACGCTGCACACCAATGACGCCGCGGGGGCGGTGACAAGGCTCCAGGACATGGGGTGCGAGCCGTATCTCGTATGCTCGGCCCTTATCGGCGTGCTGGCCCAGCGGCTGGTCCGGCGCATCTGCGAGGCCTGCCGCGTCCACGACCGGCCCGATTCCGCCGATCTCCTCGCCCTCGGCGTGGGTGTCATCTCCGACACGCCGCTCTGGCGCGGGCAGGGCTGCGACGCCTGCCGCGGCACCGGCTATCGCGGACGCATCGGCATCTACGAGCTCCTCCGGCTCACCGAGGACGCGCGCGAGCTGGTGCTCTCCAAGGCGCCCGCGGGCGCCCTTCGCCGCCACGCGGTGGGGCGCGGCATGGTCACGCTCCGCGAGGATGGTTGGGCGAAAGCGTGCGCGGGCCTCACCACCGTCGCTGAGATCATGCGCATTACCCAGGAGGACGCCGCGGCATGACCACCTTCGCGTACCGCGCGGCCGACCGCCACGGGCGCACCCTCGACGGGGTCATGGAGGCGCCGGACGCGCGCACTGTGGTGGAGAAGCTGCGCGAGGACGCCTGCTTCCCGATCCGCATCGCGCCGCGGGAAGAGCGGGCCCGCTTCGCTCTCAGCCTCGACGCCCTCGCACCGCGCAGCGTGCGCGGCCGCGACCTCGTCGCCTTCACCCAGGAGCTGGCCACCCTCGTCGAGGCGGGTCTGCCCCTGGACCGCGCGCTCGCGATACTCGGCGAGCTGACGCCCTCGGCGCGGCTGCGCGCGGTGAGCGGCGCCCTACTCGCGGCGGTGCGCGGCGGGACCTCGCTGGGCGACGCGCTGGCCCAGCATTCGCCACGTGTCTTCTCACGGCTCTACGTGAACATGGTGCGGGCGGGCGAGAAGGGTGGCGTGCTCGACGCCACGCTCAAGCGCCTCGCAGAATATCTCGAGGAGTCGCAGGCGCTTCGCGACACCGTCGCCTCCGCGCTGATCTACCCCGCGCTGCTCGCCACCGTGGGCGCGGGCGCGGTCGTCTTCCTACTCGCGTTCGTGATCCCGCGCTTCGCCGACATCTTCAAGGACCTCGGCGGGGCTATCCCACTGCCCACGCAGATTCTCCTCGAAGTGAGCGGCGGCTTGCAGCGCTTCTGGTGGGTTCTCGCGATACTGGCCCTGGGCGCCGCCGTCGGCGCCCGCCTGGCCCTCGCGGTGCCCGGCGCGCGGCTCGCGGTGGACCAACTCGTCCTGCGCCTGCCGCTGGTGGGCGAGGTCGTGCGCAAGGGTGAGACCGCCCGCTTCGCGCGCATTCTCGGCACGCTGCTCCGCAGCGGGGTCCCGCTCATCGGCGCCCTCACCGTGGTGAAGGAAATGCTCGCCAGCCAGCCGCTCGTACGCGCCGCCGACGGCCTCGCCGATGGCGTCCGCCGCGGCGCCGGGCTCCATCAGCCGATGGCCGCAGCGAAGGTCTTCCCCCCTCTTGCCGTTCACATGGTGCGGGTGGGCGAGGAGACGGGCCGGCTGGAGGAGATGCTGCTCAAGGTGGGCGCGGTCCTCGAGGCCGATACGCGGCGGCGGCTCACCCGCCTCGTCGCGCTCGCCGAGCCCGTGATCATCCTGGTGATGGGCCTCCTCGTGGGCTTCATCGTGCTCGCGATGCTGCTGGCCATCTTCTCGATCAGCGAGCTGCCGCTGTGAGCCGCCGCGACCTCCGTGCCGCCCTGGGGAACAGCCGCGGCTTCACCTTGGTGGAGCTGCTGGTTGTCATTATCATCCTCGGCCTGCTCGCCGGCTTGGTGGGCCCGCGACTCTTCGGACGCGTGGGCCAGTCCCGTCAGGCCACCGCGCGCGCCCAGATCGAGCTTCTGGGCGCGGCCCTCGATCAGTACCGCCTGGACGTCGGCGCCTATCCGGCCTCTGGAGTGGGGCTGACCGCGCTCGTTCAGAACCCCAACGTCCTCAACTGGAACGGGCCGTATCTCAAGAAGAGCGCGGTCCCGTCCGATCCGTGGGGCCGCCCCTACCAGTACAAGTGCTGCCCCGGTGATCACGGCGAGTACGACATCTGGAGCGCGGGCGCCGATGGCGCGCCAGGCGGCGACGGCGAGAACGCTGACGTTGGGTCGTGGTGAGCATGCGGACCTCTAGGGGCTTCACGCTGATCGAGCTGGCGGTCACCATGCTGGTGGTGGCGCTGGCCGCGGCGGTCGTGGCGCCCTCGATAGGACGAAGCCTCGAGTCGCTGCGCCTGCGCGCGGAGGTGGCCGGCGTCACGTCGTTCCTTCGCGCTGCGCGCGAGCGGGCGATCACGCGGGGGGACACCGTCGAGGTCATGGTGGAAGCTGAGGGTCACGCCCTCGTACTACGCCCCGGCGACGGACGTCCGCGCGTCGCCGAGCCGGGCGCGGTTCGGCGGCTCACCGCGCTGCGCATCGAGGCCGATCCGCCGAGCGCGCCCGCCCTCGCCTTCCTCGCCTATGGTGCGTCGACCGGCGGCCGCTTCCGGCTGGAGGCTCCGGGCCCCGTGGTCTACACGGTGACGGTAGAGCCCTTCACCGGCCGCGTGACGGCGCGGCGGAGCGAGTCGTGAGCGGCCAGCGCGGCTTCACCCTCCTGGAAGTGCTGGTCGCCCTCGTGATCCTGGGTCTGGGAGGAGTCGCACTGATCCAGCTGAGCGCGCAGGGCCTGCGGCTCTTGAAGCAGTCCGACATGCATCAAGACGCGGTGCTCCTCGCCGACCGCCTCGTTCGCGACATGGTCCCGCTGGCCGAAGGTGTCCAGACCGGCACCGACGGCGATTTCTCATGGGAGCGCCGCGTGGCCACGGTCGGCACGCCCGATGCGCTCCGTCCTACCGCCGGGCCCAGGGCCCGGCTCCTGTCGCTCACGGTGACGGTGCGCTGGAGCCGGGGCGCGGCCGTGACCCTCGCCACGTTGCGGACGGCTCCCGACACATGAGCGCGCCCAGAAGCCGGGGCTTCACGTTGATCGAGGTGCTCATCGCCCTCGGGATCGCCGCCGCCGCGCTCGGCATCACCTTCGGGGCGGTGCGCGTGGGGCTGGCCGCCTGGCGCCAGGGTGAGGCGCGGGCCGAGGGCCTGCAGCACGCGCGGAGCGTCGTCGCCATGCTCGAGCAGATAGTCGGCGGCGCGCATCCCTATCGCACCGGCGCCGGGGATTCAATGCGTATCGTCTTCGAGGGTGAGCCCGAGCGTCTCGGCTTCGTCACCATCGCGCCGGCGGTGCCGCCGCCGGCGCCCATCGCCTTCGTGGCGGTGCGCCTCGCCCTTGAAGACTCGGGGCTCACGCTTCGGCAGGGCGTGCTCCCCGCCCACGACCCGCTCGAGGGGACGAAGCCGGCGCTCAGCGATTCCGCGGTCACCGCGCTCCGCTTCCGCTACCTCCGCGCGAAGGACGCCTCGTGGAAGGAGCGCTGGAGCGGCGCTGACGAGCAGGGCCTGCCCGCGGCGGTGGAGGTCACGCTCACCACCGCGCGGGGCTCCGGGCCGCCCGTGGTCATCCCGATCCGGACGGTGACCCCGTGACGCGCCCAGCGACCGATCAGCGGGGTTTCGCGTTGATGGCGGTGCTGCTCGGGCTCACGCTCCTCACCGTGGTGGTCCTCGAATTCGCGTTCGCGATGCGGCTCGAGGCCTCCGCCGGGCGTGCGTTCAAGCAAAACCGTTTCGCCGCGCACCTGGCGGAAGCTGCCGTGCAGCAGGCGCTGCTCGAGATCGCGAGCGGCGCCACGGTGGTGGCGGCGGACGCCAAAGGCCGGCTCACCTTCTACCGGACCACTCCGGGATCAACGCTGGTCGAGCCCCTGCCCGCGCTGGATCGCGAGGGCGTGCCCCTGGGCGCGGGCACAATAAGCTATCGCATCTCCGATGAGGAGGCGCGACTCGACCTGAACCTCGCCTCGCCCGAGCGACTGCGCAAGCTTCTCGAAAGCCTCGGTGTGGATCGGCAGGCGCGTGACGTGGTGGTCGACTCGCTCGAGGACTGGAAGGACGCCGACGAGCTGCACCGCGCGAACGGCGCGGAGAGCGACGATTACTACCTCCGCCTCCCCGTGCCCTATCGCGCGCGAAACGGGCGGCTGCAAGACGTCGCCGAGCTGCGCCAGATCCGGGGGATCACGCCGGCGCTGTACGACGGTACCGCGGAGAAGCCGGGCCTCGCCGGCCTCACCACCGTCCACGGCCGCAGCACGATCAACATCAACACCGCGTCGGCCCCGGTGCTGGCGGCGCTCGGTTTGCCCGACGCCGCGATTGCCGACATCGTGCAGTCGCGCGGCCGCGCGCCCTACACCGAGGTGCCGCCCCGCTTCGCGGGAACCGGGCTCGGGGCAGGCAGCAGCACGTTCCGCATCGAGGCCGAGGGCCGGGCGGCGGAGGGGCGCCCGATCCGCATCGTCACGGTGGTGCAGCGCCGCGCGCCGCAGCCTTCCAGAGGTCCCGCGGATACCCTCAACGCGCTCGGGCTGGCCGTGCTGGCCTGGCGCACGGGAGAGACACGATGAAGCGGTCGCGCGTGGGCCTGGTGATCGAGGACGAGCACGTCGCCGTCGCGGCCATCCGCGAGGGCGGACAGCCGGCGTATTTTCGCCTCAGAGCCGACGAGGCTTTGCCGGCGCGGCTCACCGCGCAGCTCCGCGCGCGCCGCCTGGGGACCCGGGCGATCCGGATTGGCCTCGACCGGAGCCGCGTGATGGTGAAGGCCATCGACGTGCCGCGCACCTCGGAGGAAAACCGCCGGTCGCTCGTGGCCTTCGAGCTGGAGCGTCATCTGCCGTTCGCCGCCGAGGACACGCGCTTCGACTGGACGCCCCTGCCCGGCGGCACGGACGGGCTCGGCCGCGTGCTGGTCGCGGCGACCGAGGGGCGCACGGTGGACGGCGCCCTCCGGCTCGTCGAGTCCACCCACACGCGGCCGCGCTCGGTCACGGTGGCCTGCCATGCGCTGCCGATCCTCCTCGAGCGCGGCCGGCTGCCGAGCCGCGCCGTGTGGATTCACGGTCGCGGCGCGCGGACCATTCTCCTCTTCGTGGAGCGCCGGCAGGTGCGGATGAGCCGAAGCGTGCCCCGGGGCACCGGATCGGAGCTGGCTGCGGAGATCGAACGGAGCCTGCCGCTCGCGGGCTGGACGCAGTGCGAGACGGTCTGGGTCTCGGGCGACGAGACGCCGGACTTCCGCTCGAGCTTCCGGCGCGGGTGCCTCCGGGTGGCGATTGCGGCGCCACCGCTCGGCAAGACCGCGACAGGCCTCATGAGGCGGCTGCCCCCCGAGGAGCGCGGCAGCGCGCTGCTCGCCCTCGCGGTCGCGGCGGGCCAGCGGCGGCCGCCGCTGGACCTGGTGCCGGGCGCCCTGCGCGCGCGCGTACTGTCCTGGGCGCAGGCCTTCACTGCGGGTATGGCGGTGGCGGCGGGTGGGCTCGGGCTCGCGCTGCTGCTCGCGACTAGCTACAAGCAGAGCACGCATCTCGCGCGGCTCAATGCCGAGATCCGCCGCCTCGACCCCGAGGTGAAGGCGGTGGAGCAGCTCGGCGCCGACGTGAAGCTCCGCCGTCAGCTGCTGTCCGTCCTCCACTCGGTCCGGTCCGGTGGGCTTCAGCCGCTGCCTGTCCTCAAGGACCTCACCGAGCTGGTGCCGATGGACGCCTGGGTCCAGTCGGTGTCAATGAATCGCGAGGGCCTCGAGGTCACCGGTCAGGCGTCGACGGCGAGCGCGCTGATCCCCCTCCTGGAGGGCTCGCCCTGGCTCGAGCGCGTGGAGTTCACCTCGCCGGTGACGCGCGCTCAGGCGAAGGAGCAGTTCCGCCTCCATGCGGACTGGGAGAATCCCGCCCGCTCATCCGCCGACGCCGAGCCTTCCCGGCCGGCCAGGAAGGGGCGCTAGCATGCTCGCCCTTCGCAAGCGGGAGCGCACGGTGATCGCGGTGGGCCTCGTCCTCCTTCTGGCCGTGGGCGGCTACGTGCTGCTGCTCGAGCCCGCGCTCACCCGCCAGCGCGAGGCGGCCGACATTATCCTGGCCCGCGAGGCCACGCTCGAGGGCCGGCGCGCCCTTGTCGCGCGGCGAGATCGGCTGTCGGGGGAGCTCGAGACGCTCGAACGCCAGGTCGACGAAGCCTCGGTTGGGCTCCTTCCCGGGCCCACCGCGCCGCTTGCCGCGTCCGCGCTCCAGAAGATCATGAAGGACCTCGCCTCCGGCGCGGCGGTCGACGTGCGCAGCGAGCGTGTCCTGGCGCCTCAGGAGCTCTCGGGCGTGCTCGAGATCCCCTTGGAGTTGACGGTGGCGGGGAGCATTCGCCAGATCGTCACGCTGCTGGCGCGGCTGGAGCGCGCGACCAGCACCGTCGCCGTGAAGGACGTGAAGATCCGCGTGGCGGCGTCCGGGCAGCCGCGCGAGCTGCTCGCCACCCTCCTGGTCGCGGGCTATCTACGGCTCGGAACCTCCGCGCCTCCCTCACCGGGGCGACCGCCCTCTGGAGATCAGACATGATCGCCACCGCCGCGCGTTGGGTACCCGGCGTGATTCTCGCCCTGCTCGCCGTCGCCGCCGGCGGCGGGCTGGTACGCGAGCTCACGCGAACGCGGCCCCTGCCGCCGCCGCCGGCACTCGCCGAGCCGGCGCCGATCCCGGTCATGGTCGTGGGCCGCCGCTCGCTCGGGCCGGTGGAGACAGCACAGTACACGATCATCGCGATGCGCAATCTCTTCTCGGCGTCGCGCAGCGAGTCGACCGAGACCACGACGCTCGGCGCCGCGGGGCCCCGCCTATTTCTGCATGGCGTGGCGCTGGACGGACCGCACAGTCGCGCCTATATTGAGGATCCGGCGACCCGGCGCGTGTCCGGCTTTGCGCTCGGCGACCCCATCGGAGGAGGAAGGCTCGTGCGCATCCTCGAAGATCGAGTGGTGATCGGTCGGCCCGAAGGCCTCGTGGAGATCATGCTGAAGGATCCCGCCAAGCCCCGGCCCGAGTCCCCGGCGGCTCCGCCCCCCCCCGGTATCGCCCCAGCACCCGCGGCTGAGCTGCCGCCGCGGATGCCGCCCGAAGGGCCGAAATGAGAACGCTCGCGCGCGTCCTGCTGCTGGTCCTCCTGACGACGGCGTCTGCCACCGCCGCCGACCCACCGCGCACGGTCGTGCTGAACTTCGACAACGCCGACATCGAGGTGGTGGTCCAGGCCGCGGCCGAGATCGTCGGCTTCAACTACGTGTTCGGGCCGAATGTGCGGGGCCGCAAGGTAACGCTTCAGACCGTCGGCAAGATTCCCCGAGAAGACTTGCTGGCCTTCCTCCTGACGGTGCTGGACGCCAATGGTCTCGCGGCGG
>Ga0075423_10005130_pt1 | contig 12211 bp, 7 predicted proteins | sample SoiMethybrSBSTD2_FD_80114 | JGI IMG/M metagenome (GOLD analysis project Ga0075423, IMG submission 80114) | Bulk soil microbial communities from a Populus tree surrounding site in Tennessee, USA - Soil MetaG P. TD hybrid SBSTD2 | ecosystem: Environmental > Terrestrial > Soil > Tree plantation...
AATCCCTGCGCTCGCAGCTTGCGAATGCCGGCGACTGTCGTGGCAGACGCTGGTTCACAGCCAATTCCATCTCTGCCAATGATCGCCTTCGCGTCAGCGATCTCCTGTTCGGTAACGGTTAAAACAGTGCCATTGGTTTCCGCGACAGCGCGCCACGCTTTCTTCCACGAAACTGGAGCACCGATCTTGATGGCTGACGCTAATGTCGTGGGATGTGGTTCGTCGACAAATTGCGGGTTGGTTGGCTCGTTGTCGTGCGATAGGAAGGACTTTGCAAATGGAGATGCGCCAACCGCCTGCACAACATTGATTCGTGGCATCTTTTGAATTAATCCGAGCGCTAACAATTCGCGGAAGCCTTTGCCAAAAGCTGAACTGTTTCCCAGGTTTCCACCAGGCACAACGAGATGATCAGGTACTTCCCATCCCAACTGCTCAACCAATTCAAACGCCACCGTCTTTTGTCCCTCAATGCGGAATGGATTAATTGAATTGACGAGATAGAGCGAACCGTCCTCAGAAAGTTCACGAATCAACCGCATGCACGAGTCGAAGTTGCCTTCTATTTCGAGAACGCGCGCTCCGTAATCCAAAGCCTGAGCCAACTTGGCATGACTCACCTGACCGGTGGGAACGAGAATGGCGCAGGGAAGATCGGCGCGAGCTGCGTACGCGGCAAGACTGGCTGCAGTGTTTCCTGTGCTTGCGCAGGCGACCAAACCTGCCCCGAGTGCGCACGCTTGAGTGACTGCTACAGTCATTCCTGTGTCTTTGAATGATCCGGTTGGATTGGCGCCCTGGTGCTTGAGCTGCAGCGCGTCGACGTTGCAATAGGATGCGGATTTGGGCGCGTCGTAGAGTGGCGTATTTCCTTCTTTGAGAGAAATGACGTCGACGTTTTGATGAAAGGGCAGTACTTCTCGAAATCTCCAAACGCCACTTTGATCGCGAGGATCCGTCGATGTCTTTCGGTTCGACCAAAGTGAACGCAAGGCCTTCAAGTCTTGCTTCGGCATATCGGTCCAAGTGATGTCGAGCAAGCCATTACAAATCGAGCAGGTATATATGGGGCGCTCCAGTTCAAAGGTGTGACCACAGTTAGTCTCGATACATCGTTGCACAAAATGTGGAGCAATCATTTCGTTCATGCCTAACAGTTATCCGCAGATTACGCAGATTACACAGATTGTTTTTAGAAAGGCAATCATTACATTTCCGTAGCTGTTCTTACGCCACAAAATGAATCCGCGCAATCGGTGTAAACAAACCGCCAACTTCTTGTTTTCTTCGTAGGAACTTGCGACTTTGAATCAAGACCCGCGCCTCCAAGCAAACAGACTCTCTCTGTGTGTCTCTGTGCCTTTGTGTCTCTGTGGTGAAGAAAGCGCTTTGTTCACCACGGAGGCACAGAGACACAGAGATACACAGAGAAGAGAAGCAAGGATCAAATGGTTTCGGTTGCGGCGTCGCTGCAATGTGTAATCTGTGAACCAAAAAGCAAAGGGCATCCGAAACTTGGATGCCCTTTTGTTTTGCCGCTCGGAATACTTATTTAGAAATTGAAACGTATCTGAGCATCAATACGTCTGTTGTAGGCGGCGTTACCAAAACCTCCACCAAACCCACCGAAGCCACCGGCCGTTGATGTAGATTGACCGAAGAGCAACGAACCGATGTTACCAACTGGATTGCTGAAGTTGGTGTGATTCAAGATGTTGTTGAAGTTCAAGGAGAACGTCAGGCTATAGCGGCTGCCATTGTTACCGCCTCCACCAAAACCGCCGCCTCCGCCGCCGGGGAAACCACCTCGTCCACCGCCACCTGCTCCACCACCGCCCTGGCCACCACCGCCGGGTCCTCCTCCTCCAGGACCTCGACCAGCCATACCGCCACCCATGATTGTGTTGCGTCGACCCTGGTCACCCTGATCACCCTGGCCCTGTCGGTTCGATGCCGAACTAGTTGCTTCCGAACCAAAGTTCCAGGTCTTGCTAACGCGAAGATTTACAGTCACTGATCCCGGACCTTCAGCAAAGTTTCTTGGGATCATAACGTCGCCCGGTGCAAAGGTCAGTTTAAAGTTGCCGTAAGGCGTGCATTTAATGTTTACAGTGTCTGAACAGTCTGCCCCTGCAGGAGCGAGTGTCGGTCGTTCGGTGTTGAGTGTGTCGCCGTTAATATCGCGACCTAGCGTGATGTTGAATGGTCGTCCCGACTGCAAGATTACAAACGGATTCAAACTAATACCCCAAGGTGCTCGAAAGTTGCCCGTCATCACAAACCGATGACGAATGTCGCCGGAAGCTCGACCATATTCAGTGCTGAAGTCGTAAGGATTAGCAGGTAGACTACCGCTCCCATCCGCATCACTTTTCGCATGTGCGAAAACGTAAAAGGCGTTCATCGAAGCATTCCGGCTGAAGCGGCTATTGAAATTAACGATGAACTGATTCTGATTAAAGCGTCCACTCGACTCGTACTGATAGATATTGCAGATGGTCGAAGGATTTATATCTGGTGAAATGAAGTCAGCGCAATTCAGAGGTCTAATTCCACTTCCAGGAACACCCGGGATGAACGTACCGGGCAGTGGTGCATTGAGAGGGCGCGTCCGCAGCACGTGCAGAGTACGAACATTGATGTAGCTCGTCGCTATGGTCGTGTTATGTGGCAGCGAATGTTCGACACTGATTACTGCCTGCATCGTATAGGGTGCTTCGATATTGGAAGCGACTTTGTAGACAGTTCCAGGAACCGAAAACGCGACAAGTGTCGGCTCTGAAGGAATCGCCGGGAAGAAATCAGGATTTTGAACTGTGAACTGTTGTTGGTTAAATCCGTTCAGCCGAGTTGCGTTGAGCGTCAGGTTCTCGCTGACCCGATCATAGAAAACACCGTAGCCACCACGGACAACAGTTTTCGACTGCTGACCGGCTGGAGACCAGGCAAAGCCAACGCGTGGAGCTATATTAAAGTTGCTGTTGATATTCGACTGGTTCTCATACCGCAGACCGAGACTGAGAGTTAAGTTCGGTCGTATTTTCCAGTCGTCCTGCCCGAAGCCACCGAAATCAAATTGACTCACCTTCGTAGCGGGATTTCCGGCCGCGAGTGTGAATTGACTGGCGCCGCCGCCCAGAGATCTAACTTCAGCTGGCGTTTTTCCTTGTCCAAGAAACACAACAGTGCGTCGATAGCGCTCGATACTCGTTAATGGAACCGGCTTTGCGCCAGGAATGACTTGATCGTTTGCATCGAGAGCTGGTGCAAAGCCTCCACCAAAGAACGTGTAAGTCCCGCCGAAGTTTTGTGGTGAAAAATCGGAGATGTGAACCCCGCGAAGTCGAGCCCCAACCTTGAGTGAATGGGGGCCGTGCAAAAACGAGGTAGTGTTGGTCAGCTCCCACGAGTTGTCTGTGTTGGAAGACTGTCCTACTTGCGAACCACCATTAACAAACGCCTGCTGAACATTAATAGTTGGTAGCGAGTTATCAGCATCCTGCCTGGTTACGCCGTGCTCAAACTGAAAACGAGTCTCATTAACGATGGTCTTATTGATGATAGCCGTCTCCGTGAGTTGGATACTTTGTTCTGTATTTTCGCTGTTGTATGCACGAGACGGTAAATCGAACCCATTTAGCCCCGTAACCCGCGTGAACTTTGTGTAGTTGTAACGAGCTACAAGCGTGTTGGCGGCATTGATTTGATAATCCACACGCGGACTGAATGACGTGCGACGATTCGGCACTGGGAAAGTTTGATTGAATCCAACAATGTGATTATTGGAATCAAGGACAGTGGCGAAGATTAGTGCTTCGTCATCGACGTCTCGCTTATCAAAATCAATGAAGAACGACGCTTTCTTCTTGCTGATCGGACCACCAAAATTTCCACCATATTGTCGCGATTGATGCGGCGGGCGCGTTTTGGAGAAAGGATTACGTGCATTCAACGCGTCGTCGTTGAAGTTGAACGACACTTGCCCACGAAAACGATCAGTACCAGGTTTGGTCAGGATTTCGATGCGACCAAAACCCAGGCGGTCGTACTCCGCAGAAAAAGGATTTGAGTTGATACGAATTTCACGAATTGACGCGCGCGGCGGCAAACGTCCGCCGGTAAAGCCATCAACGAAGATTTGCCCACCGTTTGGACCGGCGGATGGTCCGGCCAATGCTTGCAGCGCGGCTGCCAGATCATCCGGATCATCGGGTAGTGACTCGATATCTTCGCCCTTAAGAACTACGGCGCCCGCATTATTATCGGGTTCGGTGCTAACAGACGAGGGAGCATCAACGGTAACCTTCTGCTCTTCAATTGCGACCTTCAGCGTGATATCGAGCTGTAAAGATTTCCCTGCGACAACATCAACTTCTGCGTTCTCATAAATGCCGAAACCAGTAGTGTGTGCCCTAACCGTGTATCGACCCGGTGCCAGGCCGTTGATCGTGTAGGAGCCTCCATCGTTCGTCGTGGTAGTCTTCTCTGCGCCCTTTCCATCGATCGCAGTCACCGTTACGCCTATGATCGCGCCCCCCAGTTCATCAAGAACCTGGCCCTTGATAGAACCGTTACGCTGTTGAGCGAACAACACTCCTGCCGTGCTTAGGCATAAAGTGATCGCTACCAATATTCGTGTCATCCAGAAGACTCCTTATCGTTTCTTTGCGGCACTGGTCGGCAAATACAGTTCCGCCTGCAAACAGGGGCCAAATTGTATCGAAATGGGGCGTAAAGAGTCTGTCAATTGATTGTAAAGTTTTGTCAGTTTCGTAAAGGTTTATGCTGACACTTCTTTACGCACGAAAAATGCGATGTCCGATATGCTTTAGCTTGTCGTGACTTGACCAATACGAACGATGGTGGAAACGGACAATTTCCATGATCGTTCGTATTGGTCAAGTCACGACAAGCTAAAGCATATCGGACACCCTTGCTAACGTCTGGCATATGTCCTTCAATTACGTCGAACAACCAATGGAAAAGGTTTTAGTCATTGACGACGATGTTGGACTCTGCGAGTTGGTTGGCGAGTATCTTCAACCGGAAGGTTACACAGTTGAAGCGATACACAACGGCGAGCGAGGCGTAGACCGGGCGTTAGCAGGTGAACACGACCTGGTGGTGCTTGATGTAATGTTACCGGGTACCAACGGATTCGATGTGCTGCGCCGCATCCGCGCGAAGTCTCGAATTCCCGTTTTGATGTTGACCGCGCGTGGGGATGATGTCGATCGCATAGTGGGCCTGGAGATCGGCGCCGACGACTATTTGCCCAAGCCATTTAATCCGCGCGAGCTGGTTGCGCGGATCCGAGCGGTGTTACGGCGCGCTCAACCAGCGGAGTCATCGAACACACCGCGCGAACTGATCTCAGTGGGTGACATTGAGATGGATAGCAACACACGTAATGTGCGGCGCGGAGGTGAAGTTGTCGAACTCACTGGGGTCGAATACGACTTACTCGAGATTCTGCTGCGCAACGCAGGCCAGATTGTGAAAAGGGAAGAGCTCGTCAAGGAAGTTCTTGGACGCGAACTGTCGCCCTTCGACCGCAGCATCGATATGCACGTTAGCAATCTTCGCAAGAAACTAGGGCACCAGTCGCATGGTCTCGAGAGAATCAAGACAATTCGTGGCGTCGGTTACATCTACGGCGCTCCTGCTGAGTAATTCTAATGAAGATTCCGTTTCGTAGTCTGTATCTCAAGATCTTTGTCTGGTTCTGGCTCGCCATGATTCTGATCAATGTGGCGTTGTTTGCCGCCGTGGCCATCACCAGACCTACGCCCACAGGCCGTTCGTGGCGCGATCTTGCACAGGTGGGGCCAAACGCGATCAAAGCGGCGGAAGTTTACGAGCAGAGCGGAGCCGCAGCGTTGGCAGCCACACTGCAAGAAACTGAAAAGTCCTCCGGAGTGACCGCTACATTGTTTGATCAGAATGGTCGCGAACTTTCTGGACGCATCGTACAACCGGGAGCTACCGAGTTAATCCAGAAGGCAGATAAGAGTAACGACATCGAATTCAACTTCGCTGGCAGGAATACGCTCGTAGCCCGTCCGGTTGTTAGCGCAACAGGGCAACAATACACCTACGTTGCTCACATTCCGCGCCAGCCATTTCAAATGAGTCTGCAAACTCAGGCGCTTCGACTTCTGGTTGTGATGCTGTTCGGCGGAATCTTTTGTTTTTGGCTGGCTCGTTATCTGACCAAGCCATTTGCGAATTTGAGAGCCACAACCAATCAACTCGCTGAGGGAAATCTTGGGGCTCGCGTAGAGGCCAGATTGACGAAGCGACGCGATGAAGTGGGACAACTAGGACGTGACTTCAACGGAATGGCTGAACGACTGGAAACAATGGTCAAAGCGCAACAGCGGTTGCTCGGCGACATCTCCCATGAACTGCGCTCTCCACTCGCCAGATTGGGTGTGGCGCTGGGACTCGCGCGGCAACGTTCGGGAGTTGAAGCCGCTGGTTCACTCGATCGGATTGAACGTGAATCAGACAATCTCAACGAGATGATTAGTCAGCTGCTGACGCTAACGCGTCTTGAGAGCGGCACCGATGGTCGAAAACGGACGAACGTAGACCTTGCGGCACTTGTACGTGATGTGGCCGAGGACGCTGATTTCGAAGCACGCAGTCTTAACCGAAGCGTTGAGGTTGTTGCTAGTGATAAGTGTTCTATTAACGGAGTGGAAGAGTTGCTTCGCAGCGCAGTTGAGAATGTCGTACGAAATGCAGTTCGCTTCACGCCAGAGGGAACTGCCGTTGAAGTTGCACTGACTAAGCAAAACGGCGCCAGCGATCACTTTGCGGTGATCAGCGTGCGCGATCGGGGAAACGGTGTGCCTGCCGAAAGCCTCGAAAAGATTTTTCGTCCGTTCTATCGAACCGAAGATGCACGCGACCGACAGAGTGGCGGTGGTTCAGGTCTGGGTCTGGCGATCACCGAACGTGCAGTTCGCATGCATGGTGGAACTGTGGAAGCTACAAACGCGCCGGGTGGTGGACTTTCAGTGAAGATGAAACTGCTTGTAAAGAGTAACGCTGATGGCAATCGCCGCTCAACCGTTGGGTAGGTACTAAGCCAGAATCGCCGGGGGCAGTAGCCCGACTGTCAAGGAGGGCTCCCTCTCAACTACCTGATCTTCGCCGTTGAGCCCTCCTTGACAGTCGGGCTACTGCCCCGCTTCTGCCTTCTTCTCACCAGCTGCATCTCAAGAAACCGAATCACAGCTATCCAAATCAAAGCCGCTGCATACCCGGCGAGTACATCCGTCGTGTAGTGAACACCCAAATAGATTCGCGACAAGCCGATCAAGAGAACGAGCAATCCCGAAACCAACCAGGTGACGAAGTTTATTCGCTTGTTTTCGATTCGAGCCGTAATCACGGTAGCGAGTGCTCCGAAGAAGCAGAAACTCGCCAGTGAATGGCCACTCGGAAAGCTGTAAGACTTCGGCGCAAGTAAATCGAAAAACGGTTCTGGTCGTGCTCGTTGAAAAGTTAACTTTAGGGTTGTGTTGAGAATTGCGGCGCCCAGCATCGTTATGCCCAGGAGCCAGCCCTCTCTACGCCAGTGACGCGTCAGAAACCAGATGAACATTGTCACAGTTGCAGCGGTAAGGAACAGTGAAGATCCGACAAAAGAGATGCCGCGCATCGTGGCAGTCATGGTTGGCGAGGCTAAGTGGTGAACTGCTGCGCGTGTCACTTCATCAAAGTGCCGCGTTTCACCGTCGAGTACCTCGTCGCTTAACCATGCGAAAAAGATCAGGGACCCAACTGCCGCGCCGATGCCGAGTACAAGCGACAGAGTCAGAAACTCCAACGTCCTTTTTTTGATTGGCGTCACCGGGCGGTTATCATAGCAGTAGGCAGAAGGCAGTAGGCAGAAGCAGGTGCAGTTAACGTAAACAACCGCACCCCGGTCTCCAGGCTCCAACCTACTGCCCTCTGCCTACTAATGCAGGCTCGGGCTAATCGATACTATGTTTCTTCAGGAACTCCGTGAATCGGGCGTCAGCACGGAGCACATCGAAAGCCGGGTCATACTTCACAGCCGCAGCCATCATCTGACCCATCCACATAAGTTCCATCTCTGCGAACGCTTTATCTTTTTCGCCGAGCGCGGCGTACAGCTGCGCATAATTCATGTGCACGCGGCGACCGGTCTTATTCTGTTTTTCAGCTTGCGCGACGTTTCGAAGTGCTTCTGCTCGTTGACCAGCGAGCGCGAATGCATACGCCTTTTCCCATAACACGTATTCGGGATTGACGTTTCCGGCTCTGTCAAACGCCGCCTGAGCTTCCTTGAACATCCGTTTCTGCGCGTACGCCTCTCCCAGGTTCAAGTGAGCGGCAAAAACTGTTGGTTCGAGTTCTACCGCACGCTGCGAATAAGTGATGCAGCCGTCGAAGTCATGAGCGTTATAGAGCATCCCTGCGAGAGCCCCGTTCGTAATTGGGGACACTGGATCCAACTGTTGTGCACGGCGCATGTGCATTAAGGCGTCATCGAGTTTCAATGAATAGAACAGGTAATAACCGTAGCGCAGATGAGCGACTGCGTAATTCGGGTTCAATTCCAACGCACGACGAAACTCAGCTCCAGCTTGTTCAAACTGATTCTGCGCCAGGTTTATGCCGCCCTTTACCGTGTGCGCTTCTGCGAGAGTGTCGTCAATTTCGAGTGCTTTTGTGACTGCCGCCGTCGCGCGTCCTAATGCTTCTTCAGGGCTCGCGACGCGGTATTCACCTTCGGCGGAAAGGTAGTAGCAATCCGCCAAGATGGCCCTCGCCGCTGCGAAATTTGGATCGCGTGCGACAGCTTGCTCCAGATGGTGAATTGCCTTCGGTAAATTTTCGTGGGTGCGACGATTCCAAAAATACAGGCCTGTCAGGTACGACTGGTAAGCCTCGACGTCGTTCGTGGGATGAGCTTTGCTGACTGTCTTTTCAACCTGGCCAACTCGCGGGCGCAAAGACGCAGACAACTGTTCGGAGATAGAGTCCTGAAGTAGAAAGATGCTGCTGTAACGCTCATCGAATTTGCCCGACCAAACTGTCTTGCCGTCTTCAACCCTGATGAGCTGTGCTGTGACGCGGACCAGATCGCCCTCACGTTGTACAGTTCCGTCAAGAACACCTTCAACACCGAGCTCACGTGCAATTGTGGCTGCGTCTTTATCACGATTTGTGTATCGGAAGACTGAGCTGGTAGGTAAGACCGTGAGCTGGTCCAGCTTGCTGAGTTGAATAATCAGTGCGTCAGCCATTCCCAGGCCCAGCAGATCATTATTTGCATCTGAGCCGATCGTTTTGAACGGCAGAACAGCGATCGAGCGAAGGCCCAAAGCCTCTCGATTGTTTCTATGGCGGGTCCAGTAGATGACGGTTACGACGCCAAACAGGACCGCGACAACCGCAAACATTGCGACATAGTGCTTCGACGGATCCCGCTGTACGTTTGGTGCCGGAGGAACAAAGGTTGGTGCGAATTGCGAGTCAGACTCAAAGACGTCACCAATATCGAGGGGAACGTTGCCGTTCGTGAGCTCGTGCTGCTCGGTTACTTGTGCGACGAACCTGTAACCACGCTTTGGAATGGTCTCGATGTAATTACTATCAATGTCTCCGTCCGAGAGAGCCTTCCGTAGCAGTGAGATGTTCTGAGTAAGACTGCTTTCTTCAACAAAGCTATCCGGCCACAGCTGTTCCATCAGCTGGTTTTTTTCGACGATATGTCCGCTGTTCTCAACCAACACAAGCAGCGTGTCGAGCACCTTGGGTGTGAGTGCAACGACTTCACCGTCTCGCTGCAGCAACCGCTCGGTGGCGTTAAGTCGGAACGGGCCGAATTCGTAAAAATGGAGAGAGCGCTGGATCATGGCGAACGTTAATTCCTTTGAGAAACGAACACCGATTCACTCATCACTGATTATCTGGCATTTTTCATTCCATTTGACCGAAGACACTCCCCGCAAATCCAGAGTTCCTTAAAAGTGCCCTGAAATCGCTGAGAAACAGCGGTTGTAGACTTGGCAATGACCAGAACCGCCTAGCTTGCCATTGAAGAGAAGATCCGAAACAAAGAATACCGCTCAAGAAAATGAACTTTAGATGGGCTTAGGGTAAGTCCGGTTTGCTGAAGCTGGTCTCTAAAATTTCGAGCGCTCAAGCAACAGCCGAAGAATTGTAGAATCTCCAAAATAATGGGCATGCTCGGAATCCGGATTAGGTCCCATAGGTCATATAGCTCCCATAACCCAACACCTTTTTAGAAATCTATCAGCGATCTATCAGCGAATTTGTAGGACGTGAGCTGTGCTGAGTTCTAACCTGCGCTCGTCGAATTAAAGTCATGAGGTTAGAGCTATGCAAAACGAGTATTCCATTTCGATCCCCGCTGAACTGCCACCCCTGCATGTCAATGCTTTGAGGGATGCCGCCGAACTTCAGAGCAAGCTCGGGATGATTCGTGACCTGGTGGCGTCCCTGCAAGCCGAAGTCGAAACTCTAGAGATGATCAATTTGCCGGAGATTGACGACGACTTCGACTTCTATCGAGAGGTCGCGCGTTACGAGAAGAGACTGATTCAAATGGCGTTGAGAATGACCGGCGGCTCTCAAATAAAAGCTTCCAGGATTTTGAAGTTGAAGCCTACTACGCTGAATTCGAAGATGAAGGCGCTGAAACTAATACCAAAGTGAGCTTTGTGCTTTGCTCTTTGTTCTTTGTCCGATGAACTTTTAGTTGTCGTCGGTGTCACGTACGATCTTAGCCACAATGAATGACCTCTCGTGTTGGGAGAAGTAAGATCAAACCACTTGGATCAAAGCTTGCGCCTTTTGTTTTCCTGTGTTCCGTTGCGCTTGCTCAATCCGATCAGAAAGACAGTCGTTACTACGAGACGCTCGCCCGAAAAGCGTACCAGGAAAAGAACTACTCGTCGTTCCTCGCCAACATGCAAATGGCGGCTGATTTGCGCGTTAACCATCCTCGTTTGATGTACAACCTGGCCGCCGCTTACGCGCTCAACAGCAAACCAAGCGAAGCACTTTCGCTTCTGCAGCGCGCAGCTGATATGGGTTTGGTGTTGCCCCTTGCCACTAATCATGATTTTGATTCGCTCAGAGAACTGCCGCAGTTCACTGCAATTCTGAAAGAGCTTGAACACAACAAAGCCCCGAAGATAAGTAGCATTCCCGCGTTCACTGTTCACGAGAAGGGACTGATTCCAGAGAGCATCGCCTACGATGAAGATACGGGCGTCTTTTACCTGAGCAGCGTCTATAAACGAAAGATTCTCATGATTACCCAAACCGGCGATGCGAAAGTGTTTTCGAGTGAGGCAGATGGTCTTTGGAGTGTCATGGGTATGAAGGTAGATCGTGTTCGTCGGCTGCTATGGGTCTGCACCGTTGCACATCCACAGATGATGAATTTCCTGGCCCAGGACAAAGGCAAGACCGCCTTACTCAAGTACGATTTACAAAGCGGCAGGGTGCTGGCAAGATTCCAACCTTCCGACACAACGAAGCCTCATTGGTTTGGTGACCTGTCGATTAATACTGCGGGTGACGTCTACACGACCGACAGCATTTCACCGGCCCTCTATGTTGTTCGACACGATAGTCGCGAGCTCGAGACTGTTCTGGAAGGCGATCCCTTCGTTTCGCCGCAGGGACTCGATTTCACCAAAGATCAAACAAGATTGTTCGTCGCTGATTATGCAAAAGGAGTTTTTCTAATTGACCTTAATACGAAGAAGGTTAGCAGCATTGGAGGAAGTTTTACCTTGCTGGGAATTGATGGTCTTTACTACTACAAGAACTCTTTGATAGCTGTGCAGAACGGTGTTAATCCGCACCGCGTGATCAAGCTCTCACTTAATAAGGAGTTGACGCACTTCGATGGCTTCGAAACGATCGAAGCCAATAATCCTGCGTTTGACGAGCCTACATTGGGTGTGCTGGTCAAGGATCGCTTCTACTTGATTGCCAATAGTCAGTGGGGAGCGATTGACGACTCGGGCCATTTAGCGTCGGAAGAGAAACTGAAGTATCCAGTCATCCTGAAGATTAAGCTTTAATACTGGGTTTTTGTTCGTGTTAATTCGTGTCACTCCGTGGATCGTCTGTTAGTCCCCGAGAAGCGATCTACGCGCATCACACGAATTAACACGAAGAAGCTCAGTGA
>Ga0075423_10005131_pt1 | contig 12211 bp, 13 predicted proteins | sample SoiMethybrSBSTD2_FD_80114 | JGI IMG/M metagenome (GOLD analysis project Ga0075423, IMG submission 80114) | Bulk soil microbial communities from a Populus tree surrounding site in Tennessee, USA - Soil MetaG P. TD hybrid SBSTD2 | ecosystem: Environmental > Terrestrial > Soil > Tree plantation...
TCTTGGATTTGTTCACGTTTCGTCGCCTCCCGTGGAGGCGGTAATTGCTTTGAGTATCGTTTTTGTCGCCAAAGAAATTATCCGTAGCCGCGGCGGGTCATCGTTAACCCGGCCTAGCCTCACAGAGCGTCAGCCGTGGCTCGTCGCTTTCTCGTTCGGATTATTGCACGGGTTGGGATTTGCCGGCGGATTGAGTGAGGTGGGATTGCCGGAAGGACACATCCCGCTCGCGCTGCTGCTGTTCAGCATCGGCGTCGAGGTCGGCCACTTCAGTTTTATCGCCGCGGTGTTCGCATTCATGGCGTTCGGTCGCTGGATGCTCCAGCGGGTGCGCTTATCGACGCCGCGACCGCAATTTCTGAGCTGGCTGCGGCTGCTGCCACCGTACGCGATCGGCGGCACAGCGATGTTCTGGCTGATTGAACGACTTGCTGCGTTTTAGAGCTTAGCGGAATGAAAACATTAGCGGCGAATGAAATGCAAAGCGCGGTTTAACGTCGCCGTTGTTGGCCTTCGGATGTCTAGCCGGACTGGACGTCAGCGTCAGAATTCGAACTCGCACCCCGGCTCGCTCTCAAACCCCTATTGGACCAAGGTCCAATATACTCGTTCGGTCGGTTCACGTTATTTTTCCTCTAAGGTTCCAATTGGAGAACCCTCCGCAGTGGCGCCAAGGTGCAATAACGGCTTCTCAGCGGCGACACCCGGATACGATCGACGATATCTGAATCAGCCCCCTATCGCTGACAAAATGAAAAAGGAGAACAGGATGAAAACTCCATTCACAGGACGACTATTCACCTGCGCGGCCGCGTTTGCGTTGAGTGCAGCCGCTGCTCACGCGCAGACTACGCCGAAGATGAAAATGACAAGGGACATTCCGCCGGAAATCACCACGCCGGACTTAGTGAATTAGGCCCCGGACATGAGCAAGGCGCACCAAGTACGTAAACCGAGGATAGTTTATTGATCTGCTTCGTTTGGTCTCGCGCCGCGCGGGCTGCGACTAACCAACTCTCATATTTGGAGCGAACAATGAGACTCTATGCGACCATGCAACAATATCGTCGATGGATCACCGTCGTAGTAGTTGTCAGCTTCGCGGCGCTCGCAGGATGCGCTACGAACGAGCCGCCGCCGGCTCCCCCGCCTAGCCCGTTTGATCGTGCCTGGAACGCGGCACTAGGCGCAGCACAAGATGAAGGTGTGCGGGTTACCTCTGCAGACCGAGTCAGCGGAGTGATCAGGGGTTCTCGAGATCAGCAAGAGGTAACAATCAACTTGCAGACTCAGGCGGATGGCAACGTGCGCGTGGAGATGAGCGCGCGCGGGCCCAAAGGGTCGGATCCTGGATTAGCCGGCAGAATATCGCGCGCCTACGACAGACGAATAGGGCGATAAGAATACACTGCAATGTTCTTTGACGTAAAAAGAAAGCAGACCCTAGCCAAACTATCCATTTTGTATTGGTATGCGTTGGCATTGCTCCTTTGCCTTGCGACCGGCTGCGCCACGCCGATTGGCGTCCACTACGTTGAGCCGCGCATCGCCTATCAGTCGCTTACCGCGAACATTCTTTCCGCTGAGCGGCCGAGCTCCTTTTCGGCCCGCGAGCTGATGAATCTCAATCTCTACCAGCTTTTTGAAGATGAACCTGAGAAAGCCCTTGCCCAAATGCATGCCGGATTGGCGCCTAAGGGTGATGAGGATCGTCTGTTCGCGTTGACAGAGCTCTCTTTTGCCCACGCTCAAAACAGCGGCGAGCGATCTTATTACCTGGCCGCAGCCGTGTACGCTTATGCCTTTCTGCTGCCGGGATCACACGGAACCGCTCCTAAGGCGATTGATCCCCGTGCGAGATGGGCGGTGGATATTTACAACCAGGCGCTCAGCCGCGCCGCAGCCGTTAACGAAAAGCCGATTCCAAGAGGTGGGACTTTCAAACTGCCGTTTGGCGAGATTACTGTTGAATTCAACGAGAACGATCTTATCTGGGCCGGATATCGGTTCACGGACTTTGTTCCTGCCTCCGATATCGAGGTGCGCGGTTTGCGCAATCGTTACCGTATTCCGGGTGTCGGGGCGCCTCTTGCCGCTTCTCTTGAGCCGTTAAGCGAGCTGGCGAACAAACAGCACTCGCGTATTCCGCCGAAGCTGAAAGTGCCGGTGACGGGATTTCTGCGACTCGATGATCCTCGAGGCGCGTTGGCTTCGGGAAAGTTAAAAGGCAAGCTGGAATTTTACACTCCGGATTCTGCGAGATCGGTGAACATCGCCGGCGTCGATGTCCCCATCGAGTATGAAACGACTTCTGCGCTTGCGTTGACTTTAGAGGGCGCACCGATTTGGGATTTTGAGATCGCCGGTTTTCGCTCCGGTGATTTTACCGTCGGCGAGGCAAATCTGCGGCAAGGCCTTTTCATGCTTCACCCGTATCGTGCCGGACGCATGCCGCTGGTGTTGGTGCATGGAACGGCGTCGAGCCCGGCACGCTGGGCGGAGCTGGTTAACGAATTAGAGAACGACCCGCGGTTTTGGCAGAACTATGAGATCTGGCTTTTTATGTACAACACGGGCAATCCGATTGCGTATTCGGCCCTGCTTTTGCGTGATGCACTAGTAAATCTGGTGGCCGAGCTCGATCCTGAAGGTAAGGATTCGGGGCTGAAGAACATGGTCGTGGCCGGGCACAGCCAGGGCGGATTGCTCACAAAAATGAGCGTGATCGACAGCGGCATGCAACTTTGGCCGTTCAGCGTTCCCCCAGATCAGCTCACTGTGAGCGATGAATTTCGCGACCTCCTCACGCGTGGCCTGATCATCAAACCGCTTCCGTTCGTCAAAGAAGTTATTTTCATCGCCACTCCGCATCGCGGCAGTTATAAAGCACTTGGTTTTCTCGGCGAGGTCGCGTCCTGGTTGGTCAACATGCCGGGACGCTTCGCCAAGTTGAGTCTCGATATTTTGACCTTGCAAAAGCAGGGAGTCATCCTCGGTCCATTCAGCGGCATTCCGACAAGTATTACAAACATGAACCCGAACAATCGTTTCATCAAAGCGCTGTCCGCAATTCCCATCGCCGATGGCGTCGTGGCCCACTCGATTATTGCGGTTGAAGGAGATGGTCCGCCCGAAACGGGCGATGATGGTGTCGTGAAGTATACAAGCGCTCACATCGACGGCGTCGCCTCGGAAAAGATCGTCCGCTCCAGCCATTCGACCCAGGGGCACCCGGAAACCATTCAAGAAATTAAACGGATTCTGTACGAGCGCGCAAAGGGATTAACGGCACTACAGGACAACTCCTCGACCTTGAATAGATGAAAGCATGTACCTCCGCCATCACCGCATGCGCGCGACGATCAACGGGGAACTGACGAATCCGACAATCTCAAGCAGTGCGGTCTTTTAGCTGCGTTTATTTTGGATTCCCGAGGGAGAAGGAAATGTTTTTTCGGGAGATCTGTTAGACGATCGAACAAATGGTTGACCACTACGTGCAAATCTGTGGCGAATCGCTGAAATGAGATGGACTCGTGACCAGAGTAATAGCGAAAATTTTTTTGGCGATGCTGATCGCCGGCGCGACTCTTTGGGGCGTTGGCGCGTTGTACTATTCGCCCCTCCTGCCCGAGGAGTGGCGAGCCTATGGCGCCGGCGCTTATGCCGCTCTCACGATTCTAGCTTTTCTTTTTTTGCCGCTTCGGGGACGGACAGCGCTAGGCGCGTTGGCGGTGTTCGGAATTCTCGTCGTTTTGTTTTTGCGGATTCCGGCGTCGAACGATCGCGATTGGGAGCCCGAGGTGGCGTTCACTCCTTATGCAACGATCAATGGCGACCTGATCACGGTCCACAACGTGAGAAATTTTGATTATCGCACCGAGACCGATTTCACACCGCGCTGGGAAACCCGCACTCATTATCTGAGCGAGCTCGTTGGCGCGGACGTTATCGCGGTGTATTGGGCCGGCAAGGCGATCGCTCACATCATGGTAAGCTTTGACTTCGGGGGCAAAGAGCATCTCGCAGTTTCGATCGAAACGCGGAAAGAAAAAGGCGAGCGCTATTCAACCCTCGCCGGCTTTTTTCGGCAGTACGAGCTTTACTACGTGGTCGCCGACGAGCGCGACGTGATCCGTGTGCGGACGACCTATCGGCAGCCTCAGGAGGACGTCTACGTCTACCGAACGCGAGCACCGCTCAAGAACATTCACCGTGTTTTTCTCGACTATGTGCGGTCGATGAACGAGCTGCGCGTGCGGCCAACTTATTACAATACGCTGACAACCAACTGCACGACCAGCATTGTATTTCACACGCGGATGAATCCCGAGGCGCCGCCGATGTCCTGGAAGGTTCTGCTGAGCGGCTATGTGCCGCACTATCTGTACGAGCTTGGGAAGGTAGATACAATGAAACCGTTTGCGGAGTTGGAGAAACTTTCGCGCGTCAACGCGCGCGCTCACGCCGCGGACAAAGATCCTGCGTTCTCACAACGCATTCGAGAAGGGCTGCCCAGGCCGGCACCGCCACCTTGAGACACAATCTATCAAGAGGCATCCGGCCAGAGCAAAATGAACGCTGCACTCTGGTTTCGGCTTCCAGCGTTTGATTCAGCTTGAGGGGTTCCATTGGACCAAAGTCCAATATACAGAATGTCATCACTCCGCTATGAATATCTCAACTCGATCGGAGTGTATTCGCTTCAGCGCCTAGGGACATCGTGTTGCTGGCTGCTCGTTATAGACAAAGTTTTCAGCGGTGCTGAATTAAGAGGATTCTAGCATGGAATTCGAAACAGCGACTTCTTACCGTTGCAAAGAACGAAGAGGGCTCACCGCAAGTAATGTGACATCTCTCTTTCAGCCGGACACGCTTTTGTCCGTGCAGTTTTTCGACGATCGGCGCAGAAAAACGCTCCTAGAACCGGAGAAAAGACTGATGTTGGCGATAATGGAGGATGCTGTCCACTGCTTTCAAGATCATCACCTAGCGCAGCATGGGAAGAGAAAACGCCTTTTCGACGATGTGCATAGATGGTTCTTCGAGGCGAGCAGTGATTGGCTTTGCGGCTTTGAAAACATCTCTAGTGTTTTGGGGTTAAACCACGAATACATTCGTAAGGGGTTGGTGCGATGGCGCACCAAAGAACTGTCGAAGCATCGTCGCGCTCCTTTTTGGGAAGAAACAAAGAAGAGCCAGAGCTTGGAGTTTCGCTGCTAGGCGAGTGACGAACAAGCGGCAGCAGGCGCGGTAACGGGCGAAAAACTCTTATACACACGATTCTACAGTCAGAGGATTAGCAAGACTCAGTAACTATAAACGGTTCCAAAATAAAGGGAGGGAAAAAAAATGAAGCGAATATTGACGGGATTAACAATTATCGGAGCTCTGATGCTGGTAGCGCCGATCGGGCACTCGGCCGAAGAGAAGGAGAAGACGCCAGACGCCACAGTGAGGATGACCGGAAAATCACTTGCCGCCGGCGTGGGATTCTCATGGGGGAGCGGTGTTTTGACTTATCAGGGGAAGGATTATCCGTTCAGCGTCAGTGGGCTTTCGGCGGGCAACATCGGCGCTAGCAGTGCAGAACTCTCCGGTCAAGTATTTAATCTCAAGAACCTTGACGACTTTAATGGAAACTATACAAGTGCCGGCGCCGGAGCCACGGTTGCCGGCGGCGGCGGCGGCGCGACGATGAAAAACCAAAACGGTGTGGTGATGAATGTTGTGGCGACGACTCAAGGGCTGGCGTTTAAATTTGGAGTTGACGGCATGAAAGTACAACTCAAAAAATAGAGCGACTCGAAGAAGAGTGCCTGTAACCGGGTGCACGACGGAAAATTTGATCTCGGTCCGAGGGCATATTTCACCGGCGATCCTCCGTTTTCTCGCGAGCCAATCGGCGCCGACCGAGAAATGACGGTATGGATTCGCGGCCGTTCTGCATATCGATTAAGGCGATCGAACTCTGCGCGCCGTGATCGGCTTGGTCTCGGCCGCGGGTCAGGTTCGAACGCATGCGCAGCCTTCAGCTTGCCAGGAGTGGGCAAACGAACGTCTCCTAGCGGAAGCTGAAACCGTCACCACGAGCAGCTTAAAGCCCGGTATGGAGCCGTTGGTTGGTGTCGAGACCATAGCGGGAACAGCCGGCACGGCGGCGCTGCGGTATAAGAAACGGCGATGAAGTCAAAAGCCGGCGGTGCCTCTGATCATCCACGCCACCATGAGGGTCGATTGGGGGGATCTGTGCTACCGCACTCCGTCTTAACATCGACGGGAGGGATTAGTACCGAGGGTTCTCTCGTGATCACCGATGCAGGCCCGGCAAATGCAGGACGACCAAGAGAACCGGCCACTGAAGCACGGACGGTCGGGATGAGACGATGTTTACAACTTTCGTTAATGGCTTTTTGTACAGAGTCCTTGCGCTTTCTCTGATTGCCTTTTCTTTGTCCGGTTGCGTCTTGTATATGGCGCATGAGGTTTCCGGCCCTTCCCCACCGCCAAAACCGGAGCCGCCCACGCCGTCAGGGACTCTCCTGCAACCCCAACTCCGAATCGGTATCTCACCCGACTATATGCCACTGGCTTACAAAGATCCAATCTTTGGGCTTGTGGGGGTGGAAGTTGACTTTGCTAACCAACTCGGCGCCGGCCTTGGGAAGAAGATAGTTTTCGTCGAGACTGCATTTCCCGAACTAATCCAAGCTCTGCTCGAACAACGCATCGACATCATCATGTCCGGGATGTCAATCACGAACGAAAGAACAGAGCTGGTAAACTTTACGGATCCCTATGCGCGCATCGGTCAGATGGCGCTCGTGCGCGCTAAAGATAGGTCCGCCTTTCCCGACGTACAGTCCTTCTCCAAACTCACCTCGAAGATCGGCTTCGTGCAAACAACCACCGGCGAAATGGCCGCGAAGGCGTTCTTTCCCCAGGCCACCCTAGCGCCTCAGCTAACAATTGATGATGGCATCGCAGCCCTGCGCAAGGGGGAAATAGAAGTCTTCATCCATGATGCTCCCACTATTTGGCGCATTGCGGGCAATCCGAATGAAAAAGAGCTGGCGGGGTTGTACTGGCCTTTGACCAAAGAGCCGCTCGCATGGGCTGTAAGAAAAGATGACGAGCCTTTACGGTTTGCGCTCAATCGCGAGCTTGAACAGTGGAAGTTAAACGGCAGCTTAAAACAAATACTGTCTCGTTGGGTCACACTAAGAATCTGGTAGAGCAAAGGCGAGCGCCGCAATTCCTGCCCCGCCGTGTATTGGACTAAGGTCCAAGGTCACGAAAGCCGATCGCCATTCCCACCGCTATCACCTTATATTGGACCAAGGTCCAATATACGTGCTTTTCGAATTTCGCTAGAAGAGAGTCGCGCGCAGGAAAATTCTTTTGTGGCTCGTGCGGAAGCCGTACTCGTGACAGCTCGACAGGGAGAAAGTATGGGTCGCGTACTAATTGGATTACTATTCGCGGGGGGTGTCTTGCTGCTGTCAAGTATTTCGGCAGCTCCTGCGCAAGTGCCAGATGGCACAGTGAAGATAACCAGCAGAATGGTCGCCCCAGGTATCGGGCTTTCATGGGGTGAGGGCGTGTTGACCTACAAAGGCCGAGATTATCCCTTCACTTTCAAAGCCACTGGGCTTTTCCGCGACGTCGACGCCAAGATCGCCGCAGCGGAGCTATCCGGCCAGGTCTTCGATTTAAAAAAACCGGAAGATTTTGGCGGCAACTACCAGAAGGTTGAGTCTGAGGGCTCGGCCAGCGGCGGTAGTCACGCAACGATGAAAAATCAAAACGGTGTAGTTGTGAACCTCATGTCCACGATTGAGGGGCGCAAGTTCAATTTCTCCCGTGACGGCATGGAGATAGAGCTCAAAAAACAAGAATAGTCACGACGGCCCGCTGCAGCGTCGACAATGTTTTTGATGCCGGCAAAAAGAAATCGCGCCACCAAGTGTCGATGGTTCGCGGCGTCTCTATCATTGGCATCCGTCGTTGGCTTTATTTCATTTCCGGCGATCGCGGGCGAGACGCTTACGCGGGTTAAATCGCGGCAGCTGCTGCGGTGCGGCGTCAGCGATGGTCGGCTCGGGTTTTCAGATCAGGATGCCAAGGGGCATTGGTCGGGGCTGGACGTGGATTTCTGTCGCGCGGTCGCCGCGGCGGTCGTAGGCGATGCCGCAAAGGTAAAATATTTTCCTCTCGCGACTACGGCGAGGTTTCTCGCGCTGCGCACCAATGAAATCGATTTACTGGCGCGCAACACGACCTGGACGATCGGGCGCGAAGCCGGCCTCGGCATTCACTTCGTCGGTGTGCTTTTCTATGACGGCCAAGGGTTCATGGTTTCGCGCAAAAGCAGGGCGCAAAAAATTGCCGATCTTAAGGGCGCGACAATTTGCGTCCTGGAGAAAACCACGACGGAGGAAAACCTGGCGGATTATTTCGGTTCCCGAGGCTGGAAGTATCAACCAATCCTATCAAAATCCATCGATGACGCGAGCAAAGCATTTTTTACCGGGCGATGCGCGGCGTATACCGCAGACCGCTCGAATTTGGCGGCGGTTCGATTACGCGCACCCGGTGGAGCTCAAAACTACCTGATTTTTGCCGAGCAGATTTCCAAAGAGCCTTTGGGTCCCGCGCTAAAACGCGGGGATGAAGAATGGCTGACGCTCTTGCGTTGGATTTTGTTCGCCACAATCGAAGCCGAAGAAAGGGGAGTGACGAGCAAGAACATTCGCGCCAAGCTTCAATCTAAAGATCTCGGGATGGCCAAGTTTCTCGACACTCAGGGCGTGTATGCCAAGCTGTTCGGCATCAACCCGGGGTGGGTTTCGCGCATTCTTCAATCCGTCGGTAACTATGGAGAAATGTTCGAGCGCAACCTCGGTCAGGGCAGTGCTTTGAAACTCGACCGGGGCCCCAACCGATTGTGGACGCAGGACGGTTTGATGTACGCACCACCGTTCCTGTGACAGTTAAATTTCATGACTGAACTACAAGTCTTGGTGACCGTCGCTGTGTTGGCCAGCCTCATAGTGGTCCTGCTCTTTGACCGGGTCGACATAACGGTGGCGGGCTTACTGAGCGTAAGCGCGCTGGTCGTGTTTGGCATAGTGTCCCAGAAGGACATTTTGAATGTGGTGAGTTCTGGAGGCGGCGTCCTAGCGCTGCTTTTCGGAGGCATGGTCGTGGCGCGCACGCTCACGCCCACGGGTATCTTCGAGAACGTCGGCGCGCGCTTTCTGATTTTGACTCGCGGCAGCGGCAAACGTTTTCTCCTCGGGCTCATTCTGCTGATCGCGCCAGTATGCGCCTTCCTGCCCAATGCGACCGTCGTGATTCTACTCGCGCCGGTGATCATTCGTGTAGCCGAGGCCCTAGAAGTAGATTTTGTCGTGCCGATGATCCTCGCGGCGATCATCAGCAACTCAGCCGGCCTGCTCACTTTGGTGGGAGATCCTGCCACGTTTTTGGTGGGCAGCGCCATGGGAATGACCTTTATTGAGTATCTCAACCGCGTTGCTCTCGGAGGGGCGCTGACATTGGTCGCGCTTGCATTGCTTTTGCCACGTCTGACAAGAGATATCTGGAGCGTCAACAAAACAATCCCAGCGAACGTTGTTATCCCGCGGCTGAAGCACCCCGCGCTTGCTGGTCTTGCCCTGCTATTGCTGGCGATCATGATACTGCTGTTCTTGTTCGGCGAGCTCTTGCCGATCCAGATCGTTCCGCCGGCGGTGGCAATCGTTGTGTGCTCAGTGGCGCTGCTGATCGTCTATGAAGCGAAAGTCGAATCGGTGCAGAACGTGCTTGGCGACATCGATTGGAAAACGCTCATCTTCATTGCCTGCATGTTCGTTCTAGTGGAAGCTCTCGTCAAAGCCGGGTTCCTTCAAACCGTGTCCGATGACATTTACAAGCGCTTCGGAACGAATCGTTTGGCTGTCGCGATTGTCCTACTGGTTGGCGTCGGTTCGGTTTCGAGCCTGCTCGCCAACATTCCCGTGGTGGCCGCATCGGTCCTCATGGTTAAAGGCTATTTCGTAATCTCGCGGGTTGTACCCGAAGAGGCGTTAGTCTTAAATTTTACCGCTTGGCCATCGATCACTCTGCCCGTTTTCGTTGCGATGATGTTTGGCGGAACGTTGGGTGGCAATGCCACCCTCATCGGCGCCTCCGCGAACATTGTCAGCGGTGGAATTTGCGCGGCTCACGGTAAACCCATTCGATTCATGAAATTTATGCGCTACGGCGTACCGATAACTCTAGCACAGTTGACCGTTGCAGCGATCTACGTAACAGCATTGTATTACTTGCTTTAGCCGGCGCTGATTGTGTCTACGGTTGCGTGGTTTGTTTTCCAAGCTCTGACCAGAACTAACGAAAGATAGTCCCATCGGATCGATGATGACCGGTTTTACCACTCCAACTCCAATCATGAGAAAACAGTCACGGGAGGTAATATGGCATTTACCATCACTGACGCGACCGGTCCGGTCATCAGTGCCAAGATCAGCGGCGAGTTGGACAAATCCGAAGTCAGCCAGATCCAGGCGGCGGCGTTGCAGGCGATCCGGCGCTGCGGCAAGATCAGCGCATTATTCGTTCTCGACAATTTTCGTGGCTGGAAGCACGGCGACGACTGGGGCGACGTGACCTTTATGACTGACCATGACAAGGAGATCGTTAAGATCGCGGTCGTGGGTGAGGAAGGTTGGCGCGATTTCGTTTACGCCTTTCTCGCGAAAGGTTTTCGCCAAGCCCAAATCGAATATTTTCTTCCTGCCGATCTCGCCAAAGCGCGCGCGTGGTTGTCGGCGCTATGACCCCTACTGCTATTGGAAAGGTCCAGTATAAAAAATCAAAAGGCTTTGATAGTCAGATCATTACACCACTGCGCAATGTTCGACTAGTAACACTATCGCTGCTGGTGAATTTTGTTTTGATGCCGCTTGCCGCCACTGGCCTCGCCACTTTGCTGCGGCTCGACGACCCACTGGGTGTCGGTCTGCTGCTGTTGGGGTCGGCGGCCGGCGCACCGTTCCTGCCGAAATTGGCTCAAATTGTCAGGGGCGAGCTTGCTTTCGCCGTGGGCTTGATGGTGCTGCTGATGGTCGTCACGGTGGGCTATCTGCCGCTCGTCCAACTGGGGGAGTTGCCGGTGGCTATTCCCAACTTGCCGTATTATATCGATCACGTCAGAACGCGTGCGCCAGCGCTCAAGCTCGCGCCAGTGGACACGATTGGTCAGATTGAGGCTAGTTTGAAACGAGAAACCTTCGATGCCCTAGTCATGCCGGCCGAGAGCGGGTCGGTTCTTACTCTGCTCTACCCCAAATTCACTGTGGTTGTGCCTGAACCGGAGGTCGTCAAGATTCCGCTGGCGTATCCGGTGGCCCGCCGCGATCAAGAATGGGCCCACTTCGTCAATATCTGGATCGAGTTAAAGCGGCGCGATGGCACCATCGACGCGCTCTACCGACATTGGATTTTAGGGAAGCAGGCCTGCAAGCGCCAACCGCGCTGGTCGATCATGCGCAACGTGTTGCATTGGGTGGAATGATTGCATCGACTTCTGCCCATGTATTGAAGGGATCGTTCCCATACACCCATTGGACTAAGGTCCAATATACGGCCTGGCAACAGCCATATTAAGTGATGGAAACGCTTTTGCTCGACAGGAATCCAGTAATGAACGTCAGGAAACAATTGCGTCATCAGTGCGTTCAAAGTTTGGGGGAAAATGTGAATCGCAATCGTATTGTCTCCACACGAGGACGATCGACGAGGCTTTTGGCGAGTCTCTTCACTTGCCTTATATTGGCGGCGGCCGTTGCATGCTCGAAAAAGGAGGCTCCGCCACCTCCTCCGCCCGAGGTCCAGGTAGCCGAAGTCGTTCAAAAAGACATGCCGATTTACATCGAGCTTGTCGGCGCTACGCTGGGCTCGGAGGACGTAGAAATCCGCGCCCGCGTGGAAGGTTACCTTGCGGCAGTTTCCTTCACCGAGGGTTCATTCGTCAAAAGAGGACAGCTCCTCTACAAGATCGACCCTCAGCCGTTTGAAGCGGCACTCTCTCAAGCCCAGGCCAACCTTTCGACCGCCAAAGCCAGGCTCGATAAGACTAACAACGACGTCAACCGTTTCAGACCCCTGGCCGAGCAGAAGGCGGTCAGTCAACAGGAACTGGACA
>Ga0075423_10005132_pt1 | contig 12210 bp, 15 predicted proteins | sample SoiMethybrSBSTD2_FD_80114 | JGI IMG/M metagenome (GOLD analysis project Ga0075423, IMG submission 80114) | Bulk soil microbial communities from a Populus tree surrounding site in Tennessee, USA - Soil MetaG P. TD hybrid SBSTD2 | ecosystem: Environmental > Terrestrial > Soil > Tree plantation...
ATCCGGGGAACAAGACGTTGCAACGTATCACGGACTTCCTGAGGTTTGAAGCCGAAAGGACCGGCTTTCCCTTTATGGGCAATACGGCCCTCACGGTCAATGACGTAAAGACGGTCCGGCCAGCCCGTGTATGCTACCTCAACTGAATTTTGAAAATCATCGAGCAGGGCCGGGACATCTATTTTGAGATTCCGGATGCACGAGTGAGCCACTGATCCTCGCTCTTCCAGAGTCTTGGGATTGGCAATCAGGACCTTATCCTTGACGTTGCTGTCCGTTTGCCAGCCATCTGTAGCGTGCGCTACTGCTGGTACAGCTTGTTGAGTTCGGGAACCTCCCGACGAAATGGCGGTCAGGTGTAGCTACCGAAAACCAAGACCACCGGCTTCTCTCCACGGAATGAGGAGAGCCTCACGCGTGAAGTATTGTCCAGAGTCGGCAAGTCGAAGTCTGGAGCCACAGCTCCGACCTTCAAATGCCCGGTGCGGGCTAGAAGCCAAAGTTGTTCTAGCGGCAAGACTGCGAACAGGGGCTCGGGCACGTGTGACACAGCTTTGGCGAAGCGAGCCGGCGGAAGAAGCATCATGCCAAAGAATGCCGCGAGCATCAGCAGATATGCACTTAGAACAATAAGAAGTAATCGTACGAAGAGCTTCATGTTGAATGTACTCCCCCCACTCGTAGCCACGGTTGCCGCGTATCTGGCGGCAATCGTGGGCTTGTGCGCAAGACCCGTAAACTGCCCACGATTAAACGCAAACTGGGCGTTTAGTCGTGGCTACCAAAAATGTCCAATCTCCAGAGCGGTGACACGCCACCGCACTATTGAGTCTCTTCAAACTTCTGGCAAACTTCAGCCGTCCTGATCAAGTTTACCCCACTCAGGCTCCACTGTTTCACCAAACTCTCACCCCGTGCCCGATCAATGGCCTCGGTAGCGTCTCGCACTAGAAACAGATTAGTTTGCGCCAAACGCAGTAACCCCTCGATCGCGCGGGCAACGCAAACGTCCAAAGCCACTCCATAGAGATAAACCTGCGCCGGATCCAAACGCCTCAGGATCGGCTCGGTGTTTGGATTAGAGAACACGTCAAACATCCGTTTCAAAATCAGAATGTCGCCATGATGTCTCTCGAGCTTCTGTTCAATGCATTTCACTGCCATCCTTCGGTGGGACACGCTCCACACCTTGTTCAGTTCGGTAGAGGCAACCTTCGCGTGCCCGGCGCTCCCACGCAGGCAGTGGGGCGGGAAGGTCTCTTGGAAATCCGGCTGCGAAGAGATCTCCGAGTCCGATTCTTCATGGTCGCACATTGACGCCAGAACACGAATGCGCCTGGGGTGTCGACGCGCCAGCCGAGTCAACCGAGCCAGATTCGGCAGAAGTTCCACAGCGCCAGGAATGCAGAGTTTGCCATCCGGCATGATGAAGTCGTATTGAGTATCAACATCCCAAAAAAGGATTTCAGGCATAAAAAAAGTTGAGTCAACTCCCTCGCCCCTTGCGGCGGGAAGGGGCTGAGAGATTGATACCCAAATTATGCACCACTTGAGTCGGACACCGTATCCTGATGAATGTCAAGCACGGTTCCAATCTCCGCAAAGGAGACCGAATCGAGGATGTGCACCCGCTCCGCTAGGAGCGAAATATTTGTAGAAGCCAGCTGCCCATTAAACTCTTCCAGCTCCGTTAGGAGCGGCATCGAATTCTAGTTCGCTATGTCGCTCCTGACGGAGCTAGAAGAATCAAAAGGGGGCGGTTACCTATAAATATTTCGCTCCTAGCGGAGCACCTTGCAGTCGAAGTTCGCCGATTCAAGACCCTCTCGGGTGCATAATTTGAGTGATAAGCTGGCAACAAGGGCAAGTGAGGCGACCATCGGGTTCTTGAAAGTGGAGACCGTGCCATTGCACGCTCTCAAAGAATCAGTTCCCCGTGCTCTGATAATTTCTCGCTCCCAGGTTCCAGATAAATAACGCGAGCACTCCGAAGCCCAGTGCGACACAGGGTACCAGATAGAAATAAACCCGAAACTCTCCACGATGCAAGAATAAGGTGGTCGGATAAAAGGAAGCAAACGCAAAAGGGACGATCCAACTCAGCAAGAACTGTAGGAACGTACTGTAGATAGTCGTCGGATAGCGTCCGAAAGGAATCATGCTGTAGACGGGCGGAACAATCCCGATGCGGTCTTCGAACCAAAAGCTCACGCTGGTCAAAATAGTGAAGACGCTTAGATAAATCGCAACCCCGCAGCCGATCATCAAGGGAAACAGGAGCAGGTGAGCCGCACTAGGATGCCATTGCAGCTTCCATGAGGCATACCCAACGACAACCAAGCCCGTCAGCACCTCTTGAAAAGACTCAACACGAAAAGCCTCGAATAGAATCTGGAACAGAGAAGGTAAGGGCCGCAAGAGCACCTGGTCGAACCTGCCCTCCATGATGTACCGTTCGCCGAACTCATACAAATTGAGGCTGAGGACATTGAAGAATCCCAGGCAGGTCAGGGAGAAGCCGTAAATAAACAGCAGTTCCTCGAATCTCCACCCCTGCAAAGAATTCACCCTATGAAAGAGGATGTAGAGGAAACCAAAACTGGCGACCGTGGCGGAGAAGCTGGTCAACACAGCAATAAAGAAATCACCCTTGTAGGCGAGGCGCGATTTCAAATATTGGCCAAAATAGTAAACCAAGATGGAACAGAGACGGGTTAGTGAAGTGATGAGGGGTTTCATTTCGGTGTCACCTTGACCCTCAGCAAACCAACCTGAGAAGTACCTTCAGCCTGATCGCCTGACAGAACAAATCCACAATCGCCAATCCGCAATCGGCAATTCCTCTTACCCTCCCTGGACCGTCAGCTTACGGGTCGCCACATTCCAGAACCAGTGTCCCGCCAGCAGCAGCGCCACGGCCCAGAAACTCTCGACCAGCAAAGCCAACCCCAGAAATCTTCCAGAGATCTTTCCCATATAAATCATCAAAGGCGTGTAGCTGATGTGCTGGAACGGCAGCCAGTGAGACAGGCGAACGAGCCGGTCCGGAAAGAAATTGATAGGGATAACCAGACCCGACAGAATCTCAATCAAAAAGTACTTGGCACGAATCAGCCCCAGGATCGACTGCAGATAGACCGCGCAGGTACCTATGAGGAAATTGATCGCGGCAAAGATGAGAAAGGAATAGAACAGGGAAAGCAGGAACGCGGCGGCAGCCAAGCCGGACGCAGGAGCCTGCACTGGATAAATCAGCAGGATGACCACTCCCGTAGGGACGGTAAACATGATCATGCGAAAGAAAGACTCACCGACAGCCTGGGACAGCTGCATACCCTGGTAATTCACCGGTCGGGCCAGCTTGGCCGCGATATGACCCTGCTGAACGTCAACCGCCATTTCGCGGTCAATGTTGTTGTAGTAGAAGGTGCGGATGATCCAGCCGACTGCTACATAGGTGACCATTTGTTCAAACGTAAAACCCTGAATAGTCCCACCCTCATGGTAAAGGGCTCGCCAGATGAAATAGTACACCGTCACGTTCACGAGATAGGTGATGATGCCCGTGAAGTAGCGGAGCCGGTAGGACAGAATCTGAAGAAATGCAACCCGACTAAAAGCGAAATAGCGCGCCAGCGCCGAAGTCACTCGATTCCTCCCCGGCTGTAAATTTCCCGCACAATTTCTTCGATAGTCGTGTCCTCGAGGACGATGTCGCGCACGGGTAGCGAGTTGACCAGTAACTTGATGAGATCGGCTGACGCGACGAGTTTCTTGTCGAAGATCACCTGGCAATGCATTCCGTCAAGTTGTTCAAACTCAATATCTGAATTCGGCCTCAGCGACGTAAAGTCGACGCTTTGCGGTTCTTTCAGCTCAAACTTGATTTGTGATTTGCACGCCAGACGCTCCCGCAATTCTGAGAGCGCTCCGTCGAAGAGTAGCTTCCCTTTGTCGATAATCATGATGCGGCGACACAGTTCCTCGATGTCGGAGAGGTCATGAGTCGTGAGAAGGACGGTAACTCTGAGGTCCCGGTTGATATGCCGCAAGAACTGCCGGATATTTTCTTTGGCAACCACATCCAGGCCAATGGTTGGTTCGTCCAAGAACAAGACTGTGGGATTGTGCAGCAATGAAGCCGCCAGATCGCAACGCATGCGTTGCCCAAGGCTGAGCTTGCGCACCGGTGTGTGTAACAGAGGCTTTAGATCCAATACCTCGTCAAAAGTCTTGAGCCGGTCGTCATAATCCCTGTCCGAGACGCCATAGATTTTCTTGAGTAGCTGAAACGATTCGACGACCGCAATATCCCACCAAAGCTGCGTGCGCTGACCAAAGACGACACCAATAGTACGCGTGTATGCCCCGCGATCCCTATATGGGATAAACTCCTGAACTCTCACCTCACCGCCGCTCGGGACCAGTATACCAGTCAGCATTTTGATGGTAGTCGACTTCCCTGCTCCGTTAGCGCCAATATAACCCACCATCTCTCCACGATCGATGCTGAAGGAAATTCCATCCACAGCCTTCAGGTCACGGTACTGTCGCACAAAAAGATTTTCAATTCCGCCCCAGACACCTTCTTTACGTTCAAATGTCTTGAAAATCTTGGTCAGATGGTTCACTTCGATGAGTGGCATCAGTTTGCTATCCGAGGGTGAAGCCTGCCGTAGCGAGACCGGCCCAGAAGTCACCGACCCCGCTCACAAATGTGCACCTGGACGCAGTCAATAAGGTTCCAAATAGGACCTCAGGTAGGGCAGCTGATCCCCCATCCGCCGCGGTCAAAGCGGAGCATTGATCCCTGGAGCTTGGACATTTTTTGGAATGCGTAGTGGCAGGACGCCGCTGCTTCCTCATAGAGCCCCAGCGAGATTTCGCTTCTATGCAAGCGGGTGAAGCTCAAACTTACGGAAGAAGATTTCAAAGCCTTCGGATTCCAGCAAGATTTTGCCAGAAGGAGGAAATACCTCGAAACATTCGTTAACGGTTATGCCGTTTACCACGACCGTGATCCGATTGCCTCGGCAGATACACTCCACACGAGTCCACTCGGCCAAGGGACTTTCAACATCGTGTTTGCCACGAGTGTCCAACACCTCTTTGAAGTCGGGGTCGTGCAGGGACCACCAGAATTGTTTTCCTGAGTATTTTGTTGGAGTGCCGCCTTTTTTCCAGCGCGTGCGTCCATCTGAGGCAAGGACGGTCTCACTGGTGATAGTGACCGGAACCGTTGATCCATCGGGGTTCTTGCCTCGAATGACGATAAAGTCCCCCACGCAACCCTGTGCCACCTGGCATTCTATAGAGGACATCCAGGGACTCGGGCTTCCATCCTTACCGATGGCGTGCAATAGGATGCCGGAATTCCGCACCGTCCCGCTACCATCCGTTTTAGAACCCCACTTGTATTCGACGACCAGACGGTAGTCTCGGTATTCCTTTTGAGTCCCGAGATACCCAGCGACTTCTCCGGAAATGCAAAGCAACCCCTCTTTGACCGAAAATACCTGGCGTGGATCCTCAAACTCTGAATCCTTCAGCCAGCCATACAATCCGGTCAGATCCTTCCCGTTGAACAGTTGGATCACGCGACCTTTCGGACTGATAGCCTTCTTGTTCTGGGATTGACCGCCGTCAGCTCCACCTTGCGAATCAAGGCACAGCCCGGCTGTCAACAATGCCGACCTCTTCAGAAAGTCTCGCCGAAAGGCACGAATAGACAGAAAATCTTGGCTAATGGTCATGCGTGCCGGTTCTCCAATTCAGTCAGGATCATTCCCATTATTGAGTCTTAAAACTGGTCCCATGCTTTCGCGCAATATCATTCAGCTGTTCCGGTGTCAACTTTCTGGGCTCCCTTCCGCGCGGGGTTCCAACCTCTCGGAAGAAATTCTCCAGTCCTGGTGGGGACACCATCCAAAGCAGTCGCACTTCGCCATTAGGGTTTTCGAGACCATGCCATACTCCCTGGGGGACATAAACGAAGGCTCCTTTCTCGACCGCCTTCCGACTGTCGCCGATAATGGCCGTTCCACTGCCCTCTTGAATCCACAATACTTCATCTTCGCCCTCGTGCCGATGTATGCGGATGCCGCTCCCGGTATAGAGCTGTTGAGTTCCGACCGCGAGCCTGGCAGAGCCGGTCCGAGGATCGGCCTTGATCACAATCTGCCCGCCGGGCCGCTGAAGAATCTCTCCTTCATTGGCTTGCAGGACGTACGCCGCGGCAGCCTGTCTCCCCGGGCCGGACTGAGCCCGTACTCCGGCCGGCGTCTCGCGCCGATATCCCGTGGCAGCTAGTAGCGACACGACGAACAATGCGGACAGCACAATCAGTCGAAAGCGTAGGGCCAAAGGTTTCGACATGGGTTTCTCCTTAGTCCGAAAACTGATGGAACCTTGTCTTCCAAACCACCTCGTAGGCAATGCGATGGCAATAGACGCGTTTGGAAGCGTCAGCGAAATCAATCACAGTCCCGGCGAGCGCGGGAATGTGCGTCACTTGCCTGAATGCTGGCCTGACATCAAATCCCTCGGAAGTGCGAACGCCACATAGGTTGCGCCTGCCGGTTGGCCCCATTTCCCCCCTCCGGCAGCAATCACCACATACTGTCTTCCTTCCACTTCGTAGGTCGCTGGAGTGGCATTGCCGGAGGCCGGCAGAATGGTCTCCCAAAGGAGCTTTCCGGTCAGCTTGTCGAAAGCACGAAACTTCTTGTCATGAGTGGTCGCGCCGATGAAGAGAAGCCCTCCAGCCGTCACTACCGAACCTCCGTAGTTCTCGCTCCCGGTGTTTCGTATTCCCTTTTCAACTAACTCGGGGAACTCACCCAGGGGAATTGTCCACGCAAGTTCGCCACTGTTTAGGTCAATTGCGTTCAAGGTACCCCAAGGCGGCTGAATGGCCGGGTAGCCATCAGGATCGAGGAATTTGTTATAGCCGTCGATCGTGTACTTCAATTCGGGTACGGCTGCAGGAGCGGTCTCCATGGGCACCTCCATGGTCTCTCCGCCCGCCACATATCGGACTAGAGCGTGGATGCTCGTTGCCGGAAGACGCGCAAATGCCGGCATGCGGCCTTTCCCTTGACGGATCACGTCGGTCATTTCCGATTCGGTTCGCTTTTTTCCAATTTCCACCAGAGACGGAAATTCTGGTGGACTCCCCTGAAGATTCTGGCCATGACAAGAGGCACAATGCTTCAGGTAGAGATCCCGGCTATTGGAGGGGCCTTTCCCGGACGGGCGCGGAATGAGCCGGAGAATCCAGGCCATTTCGTTGGAATTTACGTAGAGGAGGCCTGTCTCGGGATCAAAAGATGCCCCACCCCATTCTCCCCCGCCATCGAAGCCCGGAAACACGACAGTTCCCTGCAAGCTCGGCGGCACAAACTGACCGGCACTGCGAACCTTGCGGAGTTGCTGTAAGACTGCCTGGTGGGCTGCCGGCGTCCTCTGGGTCACTATCTCCTCTGTGAAGAGCTGTCGCGCGAACGGCAGAGGCTTCACAGGAAGAGGCTGTGTCTCTGCCGTCTTCTCTCCTTCCACATCTGAAGCTGGAACCTTGCGGTATTCGATGGGAAATACCGGCTTCCCACTATCGCGCTCAAACACGAACAGATGTCCTGACTTGGTGATTTGGGCGACGGAATCAACCAAGCGCCCCTCTTTCTTGACGGTGACGAGGCTGGGCGCCGTTGGTAGATCACGATCCCAAAGATCGTGTCTAACCATTTGAAAATGCCAAACACGTTCGCCGGTTTCGGCCTTCAGGGCGATCAGCGAATTGGCGAATAAATTGTCACCCACGCGATCGGCTCCATAAAAATCAAAGGCTGCCGAACCGGTTGGAACGAAGACCAAACCCCTCTTCTCATCCAGACAGATTCCACCCCAACTGTTGGCGCCGCCCGTATGCTTCCAGGCATCCTTCGGCCAGGTTTCGTAGCCAAATTCCCCTGGGTTCGGGATGGTACGAAACATCCAGCGAAGTCTACCCGTGCGAAGATCAAAGGCGCGCACGTGGCCGGGAGCAGAGGGCAACTCTTCGCTCACCACGCTTCCGAGCACCAGAAGGTCCTTGTACACAACCCCAGGCGTTGTCGCTGTTATCGAGATCTCCTGCGGGTCGCGACCGAGCCCGTCTCTTAAGTCGACACGGCCTTCCCTTCCAAACCCAGCTACTAGCTTGCCAGTCCGGGCGCTCAGAGCGTGAAGAAAAGAGCCGGCCACCAGATAGATGCGGCCCCCCTCACCGTCTTCCCAATAAACAAGGCCTCGGTGGTGTCTGTCGACTGACGCCACTTTACTTTCGTTGGGCTCGAAGCTCCAGCGCAGCTTTCCAATGGCCGCTTCCAAGGCAACGACCCGAAGCCTTGGCGTCGATGCAAAAAGCAATCCGTTGACAACGATGGGATTGCACTCCATATCGTAATCAGGCATCGCATCGCCCGTATCAAAACTCCAGGCGACTTCCAATTTCTGAACATTGCTCCGGTTGATTTGATCAAGAAGGGAATAGTGAATGTTATCGGGGCCGCCTCCATAAACCCTCCACTCGCGATAGGCGTTTCCAGGGGTATCCCGTCTCGGACTCATAGCCAAGAACAGAAACGCCGCCGGCAACAAGCTCATTGCCTGCATGAATCGGAGATTGGTTGTCATGTGCTCTCGAATGTTCTCCTAATATGAGAGTGGCGAGTGCGTCAAATTTGACGATTACTTCTTCCTCGCCCTGGCAGGGAGAGGGGAGCTGTGAAAAAATTCAATTTCGATTCCCCTCTTGGTCAGGAGGGGGCAAGGGGTGGTCGTAGGTCCCCAATACGAACCCCCTGGAGTCCCCCTTAACCAAGGGGGACACTTGCGAGGTGGCACCAAAAGCGATTTCTTAACAGCTGCAGGAGTCAGGGGTGAGGTCCCGATCCATCTTTCGTCTTCAGACTCTTTGGCGCGACCAGCCGCCACGCCCGGCGAATATGAAACGTCAGGTCCTCATCGCCAATGCGACCGAGCTCAATACCGACCCAGCCACGCACACCCACGTAAGGCGGCCGGAAAAAGATCTCCGGGGATTCTTTAATGAGCATGGCCTGGTCCCCTGGCAGCGCTGGAATCCACACGGCGATATGACCGTCGTTGTGGTGGTTGTTGGCAAACATCACAAAAACCTTTTTGCGCACGAAGAACGTAGGTTCACCGTGCGAGAGCTTCTCAATACTCTCTGGCATCGCCGCGCAGATTTGCCGCACTCGCCGCAGATGTTCTTGCGCCATATCAGCCGCTGGCGCTCCGGTCTTTCGTTTCATCGTTCTAACCTTCAATGCTTGGCGTTGATTCTCCCTCAGGATTCCGTAGAAGCAGAAGACTCGGGGTAAGCGAGTCCCGGACACAATCTCATAGATCGCGTATCTGTGGCACAGCGAGTCACTATAACACGTGAGATTATTGCTTTGATGATTTTCTCTGGCTCTGTTCGGAAAAGGCTCACTGCAGCCACTACATCAGATCGACCACACTGCTCGACTTGTCGCGATCAGACAAAAGATGAGGAAGTCTCAATTCGGGCGGATTGCAGAGGTAGGTCTTCCAGGGTAGAGGGCAGGATTAAGATTGCCAGCAAAGTCAATGCAATTGCAAAGGTCCTTTTCATAGCATCTATTCCTCCTCCTGATGAGTCAAAACGCTTATTGTACTAGAACCACTTTGGGCTGGTGAAGTGATGCGACGCGCATCTCCAAGGCTCCCAGCTTCTGTTCTAACTCTTCCACTCGTCTTTTAAGGGCCACGATCTCCTCGTCGTTGGTCTTCTTTGGCGCTTGGTCTTGACCAGCGTAAGTCAAAACCGACAGGGCGAGTACCAGAATTACAGTCCACATTCTCATCCGTTGGAGTGTTGACATGTTTGAATCTCCTTTCGGTAAGACGATTGTCGCAGGTAGCAGGTCCGGCCTCTATTTCCCCCTTTGAAGGGGGCGCAGGGGGATGTCCTTCGGTCTTGTGCTTTAAGCATTTTCTTCTCCCACTGTTCAAGCCAATTCTGGATACGACTCAAAATAATCGCATGTCGTGTCTGACATCACGGTCGTGAAATCTCAAGACACTAAGCCCGCGCTCCTCGAGGTTCTTCTGTCGAGCCTGATCACGTTCAACTTGATCGCGATGGCTGTCCCCGTCGATCTCAATTACCAGGTTCAAGTTCGGGCAACGGAAATCCACGATGTATTCGTAAGTGGGTCTTTGCCGCAGGAAAGAGTAGCCCAGCACTTTGCGCTGTTTCAATTGGTTCCACAATAACACCTCAGCGAGCGTGCTGCGGTTCCTGAGTTCACGCGAACGTTGTTTCAGGTTTGGATCGTAGTGAAGCACGCTTTGAAAAAATGATCTTCGTTCTGAACCCTAGCGTCAGCCCGAGGGGACATCCCCCAGCCCCCTTCAAAGGGGGAATCACTCGCCACTTACCGAAAGTTCTCCACCAGCATCAGGTCGCTGCCGGCGTCGTCGATCTGCGTGAATAGGAGGGAGCGGTCGTCCGGAGAAACAGAGAGCCCCGAACTCGGTGATCCGGAGATCGGACAGACCGTTTTCACCTTGGCTGTGGGGAAGCTCAGAAACTGGATGGAAGACTTCCCATCGGCGCCCGGCTTCGGAATGAAATAAATCCCCTCGTTGGCGAAACAGAAAGCCCGCTCGTACACAGACGGGAGCACCTGGCTCTGTTCGCCGCCACTCACCGCCATCTTCCAGAGAGCTCCTGAGCGTTCTGCCTTCGTGTAATAGATGGACATACCGTCGGGTGACTCGAAGACCGTTCCGCCTCCATTCCGAGTTACCTGGATATCCTCGCCGCCTCCGGCCGGTACCTTCCACACCTCGCATCGATCGGTTCGTCTCGATGAAAAGTAGATCCAATTGCCATCTCTCGACCAGCTCCCGGCCTCGTCGTCCGCCGGATCGGTGGTCAGGCGGATGGGCTTTCCTCCACTCGCCCGAATGACATAGATATCCGTGTTCCCTCCTGCATCAAGATTGAAGGCAATACGTTGTCCATCGGGAGACCAACTGGGGTTCCCGCAACTCGCGCCCGCCTGCGAGATCAGCTCTACAGCGTTGGAGCCGTCCGCATCGCTGGCCCAGATGCCATAAACTCCACTGCGGTCGGAACTAAAGGCAACCCGCTTGCCGTCGGGAGAGTATTGTGCAGCCAAATCATCTCGTGTGGACGCAATGAACCGAGCTGGGGGGCCGCTAGCCACTCCGGGGCCCGACAGCGGAAGACGCCATATATTGCCGTCCTCTACCTTTCGCATGTACGCCAGCCGGTTGCCGGTCCGGGAGATGGCTGGCCAGAAGAGGTCTCCACTACTAAATGGTAGCTGCTCCGGTTCCCCGCTACCGGAAGCCGGTACTTTCCAAAGGCTGGAGCCGCTTCCGAAAAACCAGGAGGCAAAGATGATCTCCTGCCCATTCGGAGTCCAGGCGGAACCTAAGATCAAAGCCTTCAAGGAAGTCAGACGTCTCGGTTCCCCTTTGGGCTTCAAGTCTTCGGTCAGGTCGAGCAGGTAAATGTCCGACCAGTCGTAATTGTTCTCGCGGGTAAATGCAACGGTGCGACCATCTGGCGAAACGGCGGGAGAATTATCAGGTAACGATTTCCGCGGCGGGGAGGTCAAGCTGCGGGTTTCGCCGCTCTCGATCGATAACAGCGCCAGACCGTCCGTCACCACCCACTTGCCGTCGGGGAGCCAAGCAAACGAGTGCCCATAGTCCTTGGCGACATCAACACGAGGAGTGGAGATGTCAGCGATGATGCGCTCCGGGCCGCCAATGGCCGGGATAACGATGATCGTAGCGTGGTCTTTCGACTGCCGGACAAAGCCGATGGAGCGTCCATCCGGTGAAAAGGCCGGGCCGAAGTCGTCAGCCGGGTCTGTGGTCAACCGCACAGGCGTCGGAGAGCCAATCAGCTTGATGTAGATATCGAAATTGTCCTGCTTCTCCCCGTTCCAGGAAAACGCCACCTGATTGCCATCTGGAGAAAAACTTGGACTCTGTTCTGAGCCCAGATAAGTGGTGAGAGGGACCACTTCGGGCGCTCCTACTGGTCTTCCCGTAGCGCCATGAAACAGCCAGCTGACAATGGCTATGGCCGCCACAAGCAGTCCGGACCCTGCCCAAAACCATCCCCGTCGGGTCGACGGTATC
>Ga0075423_10005135_pt1 | contig 12207 bp, 11 predicted proteins | sample SoiMethybrSBSTD2_FD_80114 | JGI IMG/M metagenome (GOLD analysis project Ga0075423, IMG submission 80114) | Bulk soil microbial communities from a Populus tree surrounding site in Tennessee, USA - Soil MetaG P. TD hybrid SBSTD2 | ecosystem: Environmental > Terrestrial > Soil > Tree plantation...
ACATGGCAGCGGGCGATGAAGCCGATGCCCAGGCCACTCGCGACCGCGTTGCGGATCGCGTCGCGCGCGCCGATTTGCGCGCTGATCTGGATCGTCGGGACGAAAGCGACCCCCTTGCGCGCGAATCTCTGCTCGACCATATCCCGCGTCTGAATGCCCGAATCGGAGGAGATGAGCGGTTCTTTTGCGAGCATGCGCAAGGTGACGCCGCGTTTTCTGACCAGCGGATGATTGGGCGGCGCGATCGCGACGATTTGCTCCTCTAGGTAACTTTCCGAGCGCAGCAGCGGCGAGTGCGGCGCCCAGCTCACCAGCGCCAGGTCAAGCTCACGCTCCAAGAGCTGCCGCTCGAGACTGCTGTTGCTTTGTATTTTCAATACTACCTGAACACCGGGGTGCTCGTTCTTGAATTTTTGCACCATCACGGGGAGAAACGAAGCCGCTGGTATAGGCGAGCCGCCGACGACGACTCTGCCTTTCTTGAGACCATGAAGCTCCTCGATCTCCTCCTTGGTTCCATCGATAATCGCGAGCGCATCTCGGGCGCGCCGCACGAAGACCGTGCCTTCGGGCGTCAGCGAGATCTTGATGCCGTGGCGCTCGAAGAGTTCGTACTGCACTTCGTCCACGAGACCTTGAATCAACGAAGAGACCGACGGCTGCGTGAGCCCCAGCATCTTCGCCGCATCGGTGAAGCTCTGCATTTCTGCGACCTTGACGAAGACTCTCAGCTGATGAAGTGTCATATGGCAGGGATAAGCTGTTGCCGAACCGAACTTTTATAGCATTCGGCCTATCGCGACTGCAAACCCGCGGCAGGTCCCGGAAAAAAACGGCGAGGGGGAAACAAGACGATTAGGGGCGTCTGCTCTTGAGAAAGAAGCCGATCGCCACCGGGACCTCTGCGGCCCCTGGGACGTATTCTTCGAAGCTCGGCGACTTGATCTCGAGCTGCGTCGAGCCGCCGCCGTCGAGATTCATGAGATCGAACGTTTCGATGCGCCAGTCGGGCGAGCCGAAAAGCTCCTGCAGTTCAACCCAGGTAAGGCCGCCGAAGAGGTTGTCGGTCGCCGCGATCACGAATCTTCGCGCCGCGTCGATGCCGATGACCGAGCGGCGGAATTGCTTCTCGGCGCCGCGCGTCACGGTGAGGCCAACCCCCTTCGCCAGGAGCAGCGGGCCCGCTTGCAGCCCTTGGTCGGCCTGCTGCGGATCGAAATGATCGCGGTGCACGATAAACGGAAGCCGGTCTTTGATCGCGAAAATGCCGGTGAACAGCGGGCTTTTGGAAATACTCGAATTGATTTCAGCGGCGGCCTTGAGGTAGCCGAGCGCCATCCCGCGATCGTCGAAATAATTGCCGTTGATCATGGCGATCGCGCCGCTTTTTTCCACGAGAGTCTTCACGTTCGCGCTCTTCAAGCGGTATTCGGAGCAATGGACGACCCGAGGCTCGATCCAGCGGCCGTCGAAGCGAACGATTTTGAGCTGAATCGCCTGATAAGGATCCGCGCGCTCCAGGCTCATGCGGCGGTATTCGACGCCCTGAACGACGGTTTTCCAAACTCCGATGTCGGTAACCGAGAGGCCGGGGCTCGATTTGAGCCGCAGCGCGCGGGGAACGGCCTGAGACCAGGCGCGGCAAGTCAGCGCAACGCAGAAAACCGCCCCGAGGGCCGCGAGTCGTCTTTTCGCAATGATCGGATGGAGAAGCGTAGCTTTGAATGATAACAAAACGCCGGCGCGAAAAAAACGGCTGCCCGGCGTTCCGATTCCTCATGGCCGGCGCCGGTGCAAGAAGCGATTGCGTTTTCCCGGAACCGTGTATAAAGATGGACTGCAGCATAGATGTAACAGGAAGGACGGACTATGCGACTACGTGTGATCGTTTGCGCCATGATGCTCGTGCCGGTGCTCGGATGCGGGAAGGACGACAAAAGCGCCGCGGACCGCGACGCCGAGGTGAAAAAGGTTCTTCAGCAGGGCGCGGACGCGGAGCGAAAGATGTACGAGGGCATGAAACAGGGCGTGGAAAACCTCGAGAAAAAGGTCCAAGAGAAGCCGAGTAAATAACCGCGCGATTTTTAGCCGCTTTTAGCGGCAATTTAATTCTCTTCCGGTCTTTCCCCAATTGCCGAAAACAACCGTTCTGCCAGAATAAAAGGAACGGAATTGTTTTCTGGCAGCGTGATCGATCAACCCGGAGCCAGAACCGACGATCTTTCAGGCCGGTAACATGCCGAAATATATGCTTTTCGAGGTAGTCTGTGAAAATCGCGCAAGTAGCCCCTTTGTACGAACGGGTGCCGCCGAAATACTATGGAGGAACCGAGAGAATCGTCGCGTTCATAACTGACGAATTGGTCCGTCAAGGCCACGACGTGACCCTTTTTGCAACCGGGGACTCGCAGACCACCGCCAAGTTGGTTCCGGTTTGCGAAGAAGGGTTGCGCCTCAACCCAAAATACACCGATCACATCCTTTATCACATGCTCTTGACAGAGCAGGTGGCGCAGCGCGCCGACGACTTCGACTTTATCCATTTCCACCTGACCTATTTGCATTACCCCATCGCGCGCCGGCTCACGACGGGGCATGTCACGACGATTCACGGCCGCATGGATTTGCCGGAATATGTGCCGCTATACCGCGAATATGCCGATATGCCTGTCATTTCGATCTCCGATAGCCAGCGCGAGCCTCTGCCATGGCTGAATTGGAAAGGCACGGTCTACCACGGGATCCCGGAAGAGATGTTCCGAAGCAACCCAAAACCGGGAAAGTATCTCGCCTTTCTCGGGCGATTTTCACCTGAGAAGCGCGCCGATCGGGCGATCGAGATCGCCAAGCGCAGCGGCATCCCGCTTAAAATCGCCGCGAAAATCGAGGACAGCGATTCGGAATACTTCAAAGCCGCCATAGAACCGCTGCTGGACGATCCTCTGATTGAATATATCGGCGAAATCGGCGAGAACGAAAAGCAGGATTTTGTCTCGAACGCCTACGCGCAGATTTTTCCCATCGACTGGCCCGAGCCGTTCGGTCTCGTGATGATCGAGGCTATGGCCTGCGGCACGCCCACGATCGCGTTTCGTTGCGGCTCGGTGCCGGAGATCATCGACGACGGAGTCACCGGCTTCATCGTGGAGAGCATCGAGGAGGCGGTGGAGAGGCTCAAACGGGTCCCGGAGCTCAGCCGGGAAAAATGCCGCCGCGTTTTCGAAGAACGCTTCAGCGCCAGGCGGATGGTCAAGGATTATTTGAGCATCTATGGCCGAATCCAGTCGGAAATCGAAACTCGCGCCGCCTAGCGCGCGGCTCGATGACATCATCCAGGTCGAGGACCAGTTCTACATCCTCGCCACCGCGGCGGCCGCCGAAGACCGCGTCCGCGTCCTCAAGCACGGAGAGACCTTTTCCGTCTTCGACCGGTACGGAGATAGCCGACCGGTCGGTCTCGGCGAAGAGGGCATTTATCACGAGGGCACCCGGTTTCTCTCCCGCCTCGAACTCCGGCTCGGCCATACTCGGCCGCTGCTGCTGAGCTCGACGGTGCGCGACGATAATACATTGCTCGCCGTCGATCTCACGAACCCCGACATCAAAGTCGCCGATCATGTCGTCGTGCCACGCGGCACCCTGCATATTTTCCGCTCCAAATTCCTCTGGAAGGCGGTCTGTTATGAACGCCTGAAGATTATGAATCACGGCCTAGCGCCCGTAGAAGTGTCGCTGTCGGTCAGTTTCGCGGTCGACTTCGCCGATATCTTTGAGGTCCGCGGCGTGAAGCGGCCGAAAAAAGGTCGCTATCTCCCGGATCAGGTTCGCAGGGATTCCGTGACGCTGGCGTACGAGGGCCTCGACGGCGGCATCCGCCGGACTACGCTCGATTGGTCGCCTGCGCCCGACGAGCTGTCGCGCTCCTATGCGATTTACAATCTGAGCGTTGAACCGAAAGGCGAGGCCGAGATCTACATGACTCTGTCGTGCCAATCGGGAAACGAGCGTCCGCCGGTCTACGTCTATGACGCGGCGCTGCAGCAGGCGGAGCAGTCCTTCCACTCGCGCGGCGATTTGGATATCTGCTCGATCGCGACCTCGAACGATCAGTTCAACGGTTGGCTCAACCGTTCCGTCGCCGATCTGCGCATGATGGTGAGCGAGACGCCGAGCGGACCGTATCCATACGCCGGCGTGCCGTGGTTCAGCACCGTCTTCGGCAGAGACGGGATCATCACGGCGCTCGAATTTCTCTGGGTCGATCCCGCGATCGCGAGGGGAGTGCTTTCATATTTGGCGGCGACGCAGGCGACCGAGGTCATACCAGAGCGCGATGCCGAGCCCGGAAAAATTCTCCATGAGACGCGGCGCGGCGAAATGGCGGCGCTCAACGAAGTGCCGTTCGGCCTTTACTACGGCAGCGTCGATTCGACGCCGCTTTTCATCATGCTCGCGGGCGCCTATTACGAGCGCACCGGCGACCGCGCGTTCATCGAGTCGCTCTGGCCCAACATCGAGCGGGCGCTTCGATGGATCGACGAATACGGCGACCTTGATCACGACGGCTTCGTCGAATACCTGATGCATTCGACCAATGGACTCATCCATCAGGGCTGGAAGGACTCTAAGGATTCGGTGTTCCACGAGGACGGGAGGCTCGTCGAGGGGCCGCTGGCGCTCTGCGAGGTGCAGGGTTACGTCTATGCCGCGAAAGTCTGCGCGGCTCACCTCGCCGATCTGCTGGAGAAAACCAAACTCGCGGCCAATTTATGGCGCGAGGCCGACACGCTGCAGGAGCGGTTTGAGGCGGCGTTCTGGTCGCCGATCCTATCGACGTACGTTCTGGCTCTCGACGGTGACAAGCGGCCCTGCCGCGTGCGCACGTCGAACGCCGGCCATTGTCTTTTTACCGGCATCGCCACGTCGGGCCACGGGCGCCTCGCCGCCGGTACTCTGTTGGCCGACGATTCATTTACCGGGTGGGGCGTTCGAACGGTGTCGGCGCTGGAAGCGCGTTACAACCCGATGTCGTATCACAACGGCTCGGTGTGGCCGCACGACAACGCGATGATCGCCTACGGTCTCGCGCAGTACGGCTTCAAAGACGCCGCGCTCAAAATCCTCGCGGGGCTCTTCGACGCGAGTCTGTTTTTGGAGCTGCGCCGCATGCCGGAGCTGTTCTGCGGCTTTTCGCGCCGCACGGGCGAGGGGCCGACGCTCTATCCCGTCGCCTGCTCGCCGCAGTCGTGGTCGGCGGCGGCGGTTTACCTGCTGCTGCAATCGTGCCTCGGTCTTGCCATCAAAGCGCCCGTCAAGCAGGTTCATGTATCCAATCCCGTGCTGCCCGATTTTCTCCAGGAGGTCGAGGTGAGAAATCTCAAGGTCGGGGACAGCTCGGTCGATCTCGTCTTTCAGCGGCGCGACGGCGACGTCGGCATCAACATCTTGAAAAAAGAAGGCGACGTAAAGATCGTCCTGGTAAAATAGTTTCTAATTCCAAGTTTCAGGTTTCAAGCCACGGAAACCATGAAGCGGAAACTGCCAACTATTTCACTGGGATCAGTTCGAAAACCACCCGCTCCAGCAGCGGCGGCGAGTCGCGTAGAACTAAAACGCGCCGTCGCAGCTCCACGTCGTCAACGCGGCGCGCGAGGCACGGAAAACTCTCCCCCGCCGCTGTCACAGTGACCGCCGGATTTTTTATCATATTCCGGCACCAGTGCTTGCGCTCGACGCCGCTCGAAGCCGCGTAGAATGTCCCGTCCAAGCGGACCATGCGGAGCTCGACGGTGCGCGGCAGGCCGGTGCGCCGCCCGACCGTCGTGAGCTTGCCCACGAATACCGACGGATCGGCGGTCTTCATGGGCGCGAATATAGGACCGCGTCGCGATGCGCGCAAGCCTTGCGCGGCCTTGACTCTCTCTACCTCGCAAGATAATTCTGAGCGCATTCGCGAGGAAATCTATGGATCCGAAGGCGCCGCAGCTCGCGGTCAAAATGAGCTCGTCCGAAGCGAAGGCCTATATCGATCGGGTGAACGCGAAAGTGATCCGGCGCTGGGACGAGCGCGTGACGCACAGCGCGTTCATGAAGGAATTAATCGCGGGCAAGCTGCCGCTTCCGGTCATTCGCCTGTTCTTCCAGAATTGGGGCGCCTTCACGATCGAGATCAATACGCTGATCGCCGCCTCCTATCACAAGCATCTCGGCTTTTTTAAAAGACACACCGATCTGCTGGGCCCGTTCGGCGCCAAAGTGGCGGACGAGTTCATCCATCCGAAACCGCCGGGCCACGTGCTCGTCATGCTCCAAACCGCCAAAGCGCTGGGGCTTACCGAGGAGCAGGTGCTCAGACGGCCGATGCTGCCCGAGGCGCGCACGGTCCTCGATTTCAAGCGCGCGCTGCTCTGGGAAGGAACGGTCGCGGAATGGTGGTTCTCCATGCTCACCGAAGAGCCGATCGGCCACTGGGCGGCGGCCTGGTACCGCGCACTGACGGCGCAGTACGGATTCACGCGCGAGCAGGCGATCTATTTCTCCACGCACGAAGAAGCGGATTTGAAGGAGCACGACGAGGGCGTCATGGGGCACGGGAGCTTCAATCGCGCGGTCATGGAGCGCATCCTCCAGGACGGCTACGCCGACGTCCGCGAAGGGTACGACCTCGAGTACTGCGCGCTCACCGCCGTCGATCTCTACGGCGTGATGCACCGGGGCGTTTACGAGCATGGATTGGCGGAGGAGAAAAAGAAATGAAGAAGCGGGCCGTCAAGAAACAAAAAGCGCCGGTTTCCGGCCTCGCCTCGTCGACCGTTCGGCTGCCGAGCGGCATGACCGCTTTCCGCGCGCTGCCCAAAGCGAAAGGAAAGCGGCCGGCGATGATCCTGCTGCACGAGCGCTACGGCGTCGTGCAGCACACGAAAGATCTGATTATCAAGTTTGCCAAGGCGGGCTACGTCGCGCTCGCGCCCGACCTCTTCTGGCGCTTCACCGGCGACAGAAAAGCCCTGGAGCGCGGCGACGCGCGCGCCGACATCCGCGACAGCGAGGCGCTGGACGATCTCGGCACGTCGATCGACTATTTGAAAAAGCTCGATGTCGTCGATCCCGGGCGGATCGCCGTCATGGGCGTCTGCCAGACGGGACGGCAGGCGGTTTTGCCCGCGACGGATCGCGCCGACGTCGCCGCGTGCGTCGTTTTTTACGGCGCCGCCGGCGGCAAGGAATGGACCACCGATGAGTTCCGCCCGGTTTTGATCGAGACGCTCCTGGAAAAACTCTCCTGTCCGCTTCTCGGCGTCTTCGGCGAAGCGGACCACATCATCTCGGTCGACGACGTGCTCCGCTTTCGCGGCGCGCTCGAGCGCCATAAAAAAAGCTATCACATCCGTATCTATCCCGACGCGCCGCACGGCTGGCTCAACGACACGATGCCCGGGCGCTACCGCAAAGAGGCGGCGGTGGACGCGTGGAATCTGCTGCTCGCGTTTTTGAAGAAAACGATGAACGGCCGCTCGAAAGAGAAAATCTCCTGGGTTTTCGAGAGCGACTTCTCGGCGAACTACGATTTCAAGAAGAACGTCAGGATGGAGTAAGCGCCGGCGCGCGGTTGTCTCTTACCCACGAATAAAAGCCATGCGCGGACCCAGAGGCCGCATCGGCGTCGTGACGCCCACCTATCTCGACAGCGCCGAAGACTGGTTTCGCATCGTGCCCGACGGCGTCAACGTCGTCTTCGCGACGCTGGGCGTCGAAGAGCATACGCCCAAGGAGTTCGACAAGGCGCGCGCGGCGGTCGAGCAGGCGGCGCGCGGGCTGATCAAAATGGGCGTCGGCGCGCTCCTTCTCGGCGGCTCGCCGCTCGTCACGCTGCCGGACGGCAAAGGCGCGGGCGAGCTCGCGCCTGAATTGGAAAAAGCGACCGGCGTCCCGACGACGACGGGCCAGGATGCCGCGGAGATCGCGTTGGAAGCTCTCCGCATCAAGAAGCTCCTGCTCGTGACGCCGTATAAAGAGAGCTTGAATGACGGCATGCGGCGCCGCCTCGCGGCGCGCGGCTTCGAGGTGCTCTGCCTGAAGACCGCGCTCTGTCCCGGGCCGGACGAGATGGCGCGGCTTGCTCCGGAAGTGCCGCTGGCCCTCGCGCAGTCAGCGTTTAAAGAAGCTCCAAATGCCGACGGTGTCTACATGCCGAATCCCAAATGGCAGACGCTCGATATCATCGAGCCGCTGGAAAAGGAATTGAAAATCCCCGTCGTTACGACGACGCAGTCTTCCGCCTGGTGGTCTCTCAGGGCGCTCGGGATCAAAGTGGCGCGGCCGGGATACGGCAGGCTGATGGAGCTGCTATGAGGCTGCGACCGCATACCATTCTCGCCATCCTGATGTTGTCGGCGTCGCTCCTCGCGGTTTTTCCGCCGGCCGGTTTTGCCGCCGAGCGCGCGATGATCGGCACGCCGAGCCACGGGCTTTTCGAGTTCCCCGTCGTGGTCGCGCTCAAGAAAGGTTTTTTTCGCGACGAAGGCTTGAGCGCCGACAAGGTCCAGATGCAGCCGGCGATCGGCGTCAAGGCGCTCGTCTCCGGCGATATCGACTATCTCCTCGCCTGGGGGTCGACGCTCCGCGCCGCCGTCACCGGCGTGCCGCTCAAGGTCGTCGCGGGCATGGCGTCCAGGCCGCTCCACGTCTTCGTCGTCCGCGGCGACATCAAAAGCGGCAAAGACTTGAAGGGCAAGACGATCGGCGTCGATTCGTTCGCCGGCACGGTGGACTATCTCGCGCGCGTCACCGTGCGCCACTTCGGCCTCGACCCCGACAAGGACGTGAAGATCATCGTGAGCGGCGAGAGCCCGATCCGCCTTGCCGCCGTCCGCGCCGGGTCGATCGACGCGACCGCGATCGACGTCGCCTTCGCCGTCAAGGCGGAGGAGGAAGGCATGCGCCGGCTGCTCAACCTGTCCGACATCATCGACCTGCCGCTCTCCGGCATCGGCATCACCGACAAAAAGCTTCAAACCGACCGCGAGCAGGTGAAAAAGGTCGTGCGCGCGACGCTCCGCGGCACGCGCTTCATGAAAGACAACCGCGCCGGGACGCTGGCGCTGATGACCGATTATCTCCACATCACGCCGGCGCAGGCCGGCAAGGCCTACGACGCCGCGATCGGCTCGTTCACCGACGACGGCTACATCTCCGACAAGGGCGTCCTACTCGATATGCAGCTTACGAAGGAGCGCCTCAAGATCGCCAAAGAAATTCCCTTGAGCCAGGTGGTGGACTGGAGCCTGCTCAGAGAGATCAAGGAAGCCAAGGGCAAGTAGCGGCCATGATGTTCTGTCCCGAATGCCGAGCGGAATATCGCGAAGGCTTCACAAAATGCGCCGATTGCGGCGTCCGTTTAGTCGGCAAATTGCCCGCGCCATCGCCGGTTCAACCGCAATTTGTCGACCTTGAGGAAGTTTTGACGACAGGCGATCCTGGTCAGATCGCGGTGGTAAAATCGGTGCTGGACGCGGGAAATGTATCCTACCTCGTTCAGGGGGAACAGTTTAGCTCGATACGGGCGCCCATTCCTGTGCGATTTCTCGTGCCGAAAGAACAACTCGCCAGCGCGCGGAAGCTCCTCAAGAAATTACTTTAGTGAAACTACCGCGCTCGTTCTACGCCCAATCTACCCTCCAGGTCGCGCGGCAGCTCCTCGGCAAGTATCTCGTGCGCAGGCATCCCGACGGGAAGACCGTCGGGAGGATCGTCGAGACCGAGGCGTACGTCGGGCCGCACGATCTCGCCTGCCATGCGGCGAAGGGGCGCACGGCGCGGACCGAAGTCATGTTCGGGCCGCCGGGACACGCCTACGTTTATTTCATCTACGGCGTTTACTATTGTCTCAACATCGTGACCGAGGAAGTCGGCCACGCCTCGGCGGTGCTGATCCGCGCGCTGGAGCCGGTAGAAGGCATCGAGCTGATGCAGCAGCGGCGCGGCACGCAGAAGCTGCACAGCCTCGCCAGCGGGCCAGGAAAGCTCTGCCTCGCGATGGCGATCGACAAGACGCTCAACGGCGTCGACATGTGCCGGGGAAATATTCTCTACGTGGAAGACCGCGGCGAGCCGCGGCCTAAGATCGTCGCGCGGCCGCGCATCGGCGTCGATTATGCCGGGAAGTGGAAAGACAAGCCGTGGCGGTTCTTGATTCGCGGCAGCGAGTTCGTCTCGAAGCCGTAAAATAATTCCAGTCACTCTTCCGAACCCGGTGCGAGGCGCCAGGCGTACCATGTCGCGCCGAGGCCGCCGATCGCGAACACCATGAAAGCGGGCCCCCAGCCGGCGGCCGATCCATTCGAGAAATCCAACACGACGCCGAAAGCAGTCGGTGAAATCGCGCCCGCGGTGAAACCGGAGAGCGAGCGAATCGCGAGCGCGGAGCCCAAGTGCCGCGGAGAGACCGATTCCGTAAGCGCGGTCGATAAGACCGGAGAATCGCCGATCGCGGCGAAGCCGTAGACGAGAATGAACGCGACGAGGACAGGCGCCGGCCAGTTCACCAGCCAACCGAGCGTGAGCGACAGCGCCGCGCCGAGCGCCGCCAGCGCGATCAGCACCGTTCGGCGGCCGAGAATATCCGAGAGATGCCCCATCGTGGACGAGGCGACGGCGCCCACGATGTGCATGGCGGCGATCATGTATGAAGCGGCAGCCGCCGCGTCCATCGCGGCCGCCCCGGAGAGCGAGAGACTCGCCGCGAGAAACGCCGGCGTCCACGCCCACATGCCGAGCAGCTCCCAGCAGTGCCAGGTGTAGCCCGCGATTAAGCGCCGAGCGGCGGGATTTTTCCAGAGCGCTGCGGCGCTGCTCTTAACTTTCGAGCGCTCGTAAAGCGTGTTCGGCACCCGTCTCAGCGCCGACCACAAGATGATCGCGCCGAGCGCCGGCAAAACGCCGGTGCCGATAAAGGCGAGCGGGTAGCCGCCCCACGCGAGCAGCGCGCCGGAGACCGCGAGCGAAAACGCGTAGCCGATCGAGGTGCTCGCGATCAGCCAGCCGACCGCCGCGCCGCGGCTCTCCGGCCGATACCGTTCGGCCACGAGCATGACGGCCGGAGTGTAATTGCCGCCCTGAGTTACGGCCGCGAGCGCGTATAACAGGAGCCCGGAGGCGTAGTCGCGGGCGAAGAACCCGAATGCGAGCGCCGTGAGCGCGCTGGTTGCCGCCGAGATCACGAATATCCGGCGCGGGCCGAAACGCTCCGCGAGCCAGGACGAAGCGACGAGTGACGCGGTGTAGGCGAGCAGATACGCGGAAGCTATCGTGCCCGCTTCGGCCGCCGATATCCGCCATTGTTCCCGGAGAACCGGCAGACACGCGGCGTAGACCATGAAATTCGCATAGGCGAAGATGCGGCCGGCGCAAATCGCGATCAGCCAGCCGTCGTGCCGCGGGTTCATTCACGCGCGAGGAAAAGAAAGGAAGTTGTCGAAGAGGCGCTACGCCATCGCCTTGATGAACGCGCGCTTGAGGAAAACTCCGACGAGATGCCGCTTGTATTCCGCGCTGCCTTCGAGATCGTCGACCGGATCGGCGACTTTGGCAAGCTCCTGCCCGGCATCCGCGAGACGTTTCTCGACTTCGGCGCGCGAGCCCGCGAGCATTTTATCGACCTGATCGGAGCGCGCCGGCTTGGGACTGACGCTGCCGACGACCGCGCGCGCGCTTTTGATGTTGCCGCCGTCCACCTCCATCACCAGCGCGAGGCCGAGCGTCGGCCGCTCTTTGATCTGAAATTTGAGATAGGCCGCGCGCTTGTTTTTCGCGGCGAGCGGCACGTCGATGCCGGTCAAGATCTCGTCCGGCGCGAGCGCGGTCTCATAGGCGCCCTGGATCAGGTCGCCGACGCCGAGCGTACGCTCGCCGTTTTTCCCGGCGATGTGAACGTGCGCTTCGAGCGCCAGCAGCAGCGCCGCCGGATCGGAGTGCGGCTCGGCGAAGCAGAGGTTGCCGCCGAGCGTGCCGGTTGCGCGCACGCGCACGTTGGCGACGTTGTGCTCCATATCGACGAGGACGGGGCAGTGCTCGCGCGCCTCGGACGATCTTTCGACCGCGCGATGCGTTGCCGTCGAGCCGATATGCAGCGAGCCGTTGCCGACCGATATGCGGTTCAGATCGGGTATCGTTTTCACGTCGACCAAGTGCTCATAGCGCAGCAGGTCG
>Ga0075423_10005136_pt1 | contig 12207 bp, 9 predicted proteins | sample SoiMethybrSBSTD2_FD_80114 | JGI IMG/M metagenome (GOLD analysis project Ga0075423, IMG submission 80114) | Bulk soil microbial communities from a Populus tree surrounding site in Tennessee, USA - Soil MetaG P. TD hybrid SBSTD2 | ecosystem: Environmental > Terrestrial > Soil > Tree plantation...
ATCGTCGATGAGCGCGCGCACTCTGCCGACGACCGGGCCGGCGATGAAGTTGTCGCCGACGCTGAGCGTGCCATCCTGCACGAGGACGGTGGCGACGGGGCCGCGGCCGCGATCGAGCTTGGCTTCAAGGACGGCGCCCGAGGCGCTGCGCTTCGGATTGGCCTTGAGCTCGAGGATGTCGGTCGACAGCAGGATCATCTCGAGCAGCTGATCGAGGTTCTGTCGCTTCTTCGCCGACACCGGCACCATGACCGTCTGGCCACCCCAGTCCTCGGGCACGAGGCTCAGTTCAGCGAGCTCGCGCTTCACGTTGTCGGGATTCGCGCCTGGCTTGTCGATCTTGTTGATCGCGACCACGATCGGCACGTTCGCGGCCTTGGCGTGATCAATCGCTTCGCGCGTCTGCGGCATGACGCCGTCATCGGCGGCCACGACGAGCACGACCACGTCGGTCACCTTCGCGCCGCGGGCGCGCATGAGCGTGAACGCTTCGTGGCCAGGCGTATCGAGGAACACCACGCTGCGCCCATCGCCGACATCGACGTGATAGGCGCCGATGTGCTGCGTGATGCCGCCGGCTTCGCGCTCGGCCACTTTCGTCTCGCGGATCGCGTCGAGCAGCGACGTCTTGCCGTGATCGACGTGGCCCATCACGGTGACGACCGGCGCACGCATGCGCATATCCTCGGGCTTCGATTCGTCGCCTTCCGCGGAGACGAGCTCCTGCTCGAAGCTTCGCAGCTCGATCTCAGCGCCGAATTCGCGCGCGATGTCCTTGGCCACTTCGACATCGAGCGTGCTGTTGATGGTCATCATCATGCGTTTCATCAACAGCTTTGCGAGCACGTCCTTCACGCGCACGTCGAGCTTGTCGGCGAGGTCTTTCACCGTCATGCCCTCGGCGAGCGTGATCGTGCGCGTGATGGGCGGCGGGGCGGCAGGCGCCGCCTGTGCCATCGGCGCACTTGGTCGCTCGCGCCGCGGCTGCGACGGACGCGGTCCTGATGGACGCTGCAGTTGACCCCCGGGCGGACGCGTCTGCCCGAGCGGCGGACGCTGCCCTGGCTGCGCGGGCATGCCTGGGCGTGCCTGCTGCGGCTGCTGTGCCCGAATCGGTTGTGAGGGCAGCGGACGCGGCCCTCCCAGCATGCTCGGTGTCGTCGGTCGCAGCGGCGCATACGGCGCACGTGGTTGGCCAGGTGTTCCCGTGCGTGGTGCACCAGCACCCGGCTTCGCAGCCGCCGAAGCTTTGCCCGATGTCGGTGGCTGCGCCGCTGGCGGCTGCACGATGCGCGGCTGTGTGACCTGCGGCCGCTTTGCAGGCGTAAGCGGTCGCGCCGGTTGTGGCGTCTGCCCAGGCTCTTCGATGCGAAGACGAATCGTCGGCGGCACGAATCGACCGGGCGCGGATGACGGTGACGCAGCCGGCGCAGCGGCGAGGGGCGTTTCCTGTGCGGCCTCGACCACGGGCTCTGGCTCTTCAACCGGAGGCGGTGGTGGTGGCGCCACTTCTTCTTCAACCGGCGCGGGTGCGGCGACGACCGGTACGGGCTCGGGCTCTGGCGCCGGCGGTGGCGGCGCCACGACCGGCGGCGGTTCCTGATGCGGTTCGGCAACAACGGGCGCGTGCGCAACGGGCGCAGGAGCAGTGGCTTCGGTCGGGTGAGCAACCGGCTTCACCGTCTTGACGAGACGCGGCGGGCCGAGCACCGGCACGGTCGGCTTCGGCGGCTCCGCTTTCTTCGGCGCCTGGGCCTTCTTCACGCCGCCCTTGGCCGGTGCGGCGTGCTCGGCGAACATGTCGCCGCCGGGCAGCGAGATGCCGCGCTGCCGCGCCACCCGTTCGACGAACGAGCGGGCCACGACCTCCTCGATCGTGCTCGATGCGCTCTTCAGCTCGATGCCGTGATCACGCTTCAACAGCGCGAGCACTTCCTGGCTCGTCGTATCGAGCAGCTCCGCGACCTTGTAGATCCGAACCGTGGACAATATGGTTCCTCTGTTGATCGCGCGGGCTGAAGCCCGCGCTCTACTCAGTTTTCTGCCTTGGCGGCTTGGTCGGCGCCGCTCTGCTCATCGACGCCCTCGGCTGTCGACGGCTCGGCCGCGGCCGATTCCGCATCGGCCGCACTCTCGCCTACGGTCTCGGCGCCGGCTTCGAGCGCGCCGAACTGCGCCTCCACCTCGCGCCGCTTCTCTTCCTCGCTCTTGATGTCGATGCGCCAGCCGGTCAGCTTCGCGGCCAGGCGGACGTTCTGTCCCTTCTTCCCAATCGCGAGCGACAGCTGCTTATCCTCGACCACCACTTCCATCACGCGCTCTTTGTCGTCGACGATCGATACGCGCTGCACCTTGGCCGGACTCAGCGCGTTGGTGACGAAGAGCACCGGATCCTCGGACCACTCGACGATGTCGATCTTCTCGCCGCGCAGCTCGCGGATGATCGCCTGCACGCGCGTCCCCTTCATGCCGACGCATGCGCCAACCGGATCGACGTCGCGCTCGCGCGAGTACACCGCCACCTTGGCGCGATCGCCCGCTTCGCGCACCGCGCCGCGGATCATCACCGTGCCATCGTAGATTTCCGGCACTTCCTGTTCGAACAGCTTGATGAGCAGTGCCGGGTCGGTGCGCGACATGACGATCTGCGGTCCTTTCGCACTCCGGCTGACACCCTTGATCACCGCCCGAATGCGCTCGCCCGGCGTGTAACTTTCAGCGCGCGACTGCTCCTTGCGCGGGAGCACCGCTTCGACCCGTCCGATCTCGACGATGAGATCGCCGTTCTCGAATCGCTTCACCGTGCTGTTGATCACTTCGCCGACGCGATCGTTGTATTCCGCGAACACGTTTTCGCGTTCGGCTTCCCGCACCTTCTGGAAGATCACCTGCTTTGCAGTCTGCGCGGCGATGCGACCGAGCACGTCGGTGCGCTTCGGGAACTCGATCTCCATGTCGACTTCGGCTTCGTCGCCATAGAGCTCTTGCGCTTCCTTCAGCGAGATCTCGGTAGCCTCGTTGGTCACTTCGGGGACGATGTGCTTGATGGCGAACAAATCGACCTGACCGGTTTCCTGGTTGAAGCGGGTCTTCAAGTTCTCGTTGGTCTTGTAGTACTTGCGCGACGCGGTGAGCACCGCATCTTCGATCGCAGTGATGATCGTGTCGGCTTCGATGCCTTTTTCCTTCGCGAGCGCCTCGATCGTCTGCATCAACGGGTTCTGCATGTCTCTGTCTTCTCTTCCTAGGGCACCCTTGCAATCAAACCGTCAGTGGGCAACGCCGACTTCCGACCTAAGGTTGCGGGTCGACCAACGGAGACCCGCTCAAGCCTTCGTGTCACGTCCCACTAAAACTCGACCTCGAGCCGGCCCCGGGTAATGAGCCGCACGGGCAAGCGGTGCTGTCGTCCGTTCGGTGCTTCGAGCACCACCTCGTCGTTCTCCACGCCGCGCAACCGGCCCTCGAATGCCTTCTGGTTGTCGACCGGCTCGCTGACGACCACTTTCGCGAGGCGACCTGCAAACCGTCGATAGTCGTCAACAGCTCGCAGGGGTCGATCCAGTCCGGGGGACGAAACCTCCAACGTATAGCCAAACGGCAGCGGGTCCTCGACGTCGAGAATCGTCCCGATCTCGCGATTGACCTGCTCGCAGTCCTCGATGCTCACGCTCTCGTCAGGCGTTGCCGACGGTCCAGGTCGGTCGATGAACACTCGAACGACGTGTCCCGCGCTTTCGCGACGGCTCTGGATGTCCCACACTTCCAGGCCACGCGACCGGGCGACGCGCTCAGCAATCGACCTGATCTGCTCGAGCGGTTGCATGTTCGTGGACAGTGTCAACTGGAAGAGTACCGCTCCAACCAGCCTCGACCGCCCGCCCCCGCGGCCGCACCGTTGCGACCTGAGCGGCCGAACCACATCGGCGCCGTACGTCCCCCTCAAACAAAAAAAGTGGGCACGAGCCCACTGGGAGTCTTCCTCCGAATAGGTAACGTTCAAGAATAGCATGCTCCGCCTACGCGCACCCAACCCCCGCGCTTCGGTGAGACAGGCTCCGCCTGCCGGTGTGCTAAGCGGATGCTGTCGGCCTGGCCAGCAAGTCGTAACCCCGGCTCCCGACGATTTCCGCCTCGATGAATTGGCCCGTGGCGAGCGACGAGGGGTCACAATCCGTGAGGTAGACGACCGGGTCGATGTCTGGGGCCTGACCGGCGAGACGCCCGCGCAGCACGAGTTCGTGCTCAGCCGAGGGGCCATCCACGACCATCCGGACCCGTGTGCCCAGGCGCTGCCGGTGAGCCCGCTCCACGATCCGTTTCTGTAACTTCATGACCCCAGCCTGGCGCTTCCGTTTGATCGCAGTGGGCACGTCGTCATCGAGCCCGTAGGCGGTGGTGCCCTCTTCGTGCGAGTAAGTGAAGACGCCCACGTGATCGAAACCGACCGCTTGGACGAACGACTCGAGCTCCGCGTAGTCGGTGTCGGTCTCGCCGGGGAAGCCGACGATGAAGGTCGTGCGGAGTGCGACGTCGGGAAGACGGCCGCGGATTCTCGAGAGCAGGCGCTCGTAGGTAGCGCGTGTCCCCGGTCGCTTCATGCGCTTGAGGACGGTGTCCGACGCATGCTGAAGAGGCAGGTCGATGTAGCGGCACACTTTCTCGCTGTCACCCATCGCGTCGATGACGTCGTCACCGATTGTCGTCGGATAGAGATAGAGCATGCGGATCCACTCGAGACCGTCGACCGAGTTGAGTGCACGCAGCAGCCGAGCCAGCGATCCGCGCTCTGCGCGATCGTTGCCGTAGAAGCTCGTGTCCTGCGAGATGAGCAGCAGCTCTCGCACACCGGATGCGGCGAGTCGCTTGGCTTCGTCGACGATCGATTCAATCGGGCGACTGCGATAGTGGCCGCGCAGAGTCGGGATGATGCAGAACGCGCACTTGTAGTCGCAGCCTTCGGCGATCTTCACGTACGCATAGTGCCGCGGTGTCGCGAGCATCCGCGGCGTGTTCGCATCGTAAAGGTATGTCGGTAATCCGCCTTCGCCTTCGGCTACGGCGAGACTCGCCGTCGCGCGTTCCGTGTGCGACGGCTCGGTCCGTTTGGATCTGACGGGTTGCCCATTCGCTCGCAGAAGAGGGATGACAGTGTAGGCCGGCTCTTTAGACCCGGCGCCGCCGGCCTTGCGGATTGCATCGACGATCCCTGGGACTTCGCTCGTCCCCAAGACCGCATCGATCTCCGGAATCTGTGCGCGCAACTCGTCGCGATAGCGCTCGGCCATGCATCCGGTAACGATCAGACGTCTACACGCGCCGTTCTTCTTGTGCTCGGCCATCTCGAGGATGGTGTCTATTGACTCCTGCTTAGCCTTGTCGATGAAGGCGCAGGTGTTGACGACGAGCACGTCGGCGTCGGCCGCATCACGGGTCAGTTGATGTCCCTGCTGCTGCGCGAGCCCCAGCATGACCTCGGAGTCGACGAGGTTCTTCGGGCAGCCGAGGGACACCATTCCAATCTTCACCGTGCCGTATGCCTCCTGGTTCGTGTGTCGGGTAGAGATCTAGGATACAAGTACAGCCATGTCCGCCGCCGACCACCCCGATATCGCGAGCCTTCTCAAAGGAAAAACGTCAGTTGGGCAGCAAGTAACTGTACGTGGGTGGGTCCGTACCCGCCGCGATTCCAAAGCGGGGCTGTCGTTCATCCACCTGCACGACGGCTCGTGCTTCGACCCGATCCAGGTCGTCGCGCCGGCGCAACTGGCCAATTACGAGAGCGAGGTCAAGAAGCTCACCTCCGGGTGCGCGGTGATCGCGCGCGGCACTCTGGTGCCGAGTCAGGGTCAGGGTCAGGCCGTCGAAGTGCAGGCTGACACGGTGGAGGTGATCGGGTGGGTCGACGATCCTGAGGCGTATCCGATTCAGCCGAAGAAGGCGTCGTTCGAGTACCTCCGCGAGGTGGCGCATCTGCGGCCGCGAACGAACACGCTCGGCGCCATCGCGCGCGTGCGCCACTGCCTGAGTGTCGCTATTCACCGCTACTTCCACGAGCATGGGTTCTTCTGGGTGCACACCCCGATCGTGACCGCCAGTGATGCCGAGGGCGCCGGCGAGATGTTCCGGGTCAGCACGCTCGACATCGCCAACTCGAGCGCGATACCGAGGACGCCGGAGGGACGCACCGACTTTGCCCAGGACTTCTTCGGCAAGGAAGCGTTTCTCACCGTCAGCGGTCAGCTCAACGTCGAGACGTACTGCCTTGCGCTGTCAAAGGTCTACACGTTCGGGCCGACGTTCCGCGCCGAGAACAGCAACACCAGCCGGCATCTCGCGGAGTTCTGGATGGTCGAGCCCGAGATCGCCTTTGCCGATCTCGCGGCCGACGCCGACCTGGCCGAATCGTTTCTCAAATACATCCTCACGGCGCTGCTGAACGAGCGCGGCGACGACATGAAGTTCTTCGCCGAGCGCATCGACAAGACGTGCATCGAGCGAGTGGAGAAGTTCGTATCGTCCACCTTCGAGCGGATGTCATACACCGATGCGATCGCGGCGCTCGAGAAGAGTGGGAAGTCGTTCGAGTTCCCGGTCCGATGGGGCATGGATCTCCAGTCCGAGCACGAGCGTTGGCTCACCGAAGACCACGTCAAGGCGCCGGTCGTGGTGATGAACTACCCCAAGGAGATCAAAGCGTTCTACATGCGGATGAACGACGATGGCAAGACGGTGGCGGCGATGGACGTGCTCGCGCCCGGCATCGGCGAGATCATCGGGGGATCACAGCGCGAGGAGCGTCTCGACAACCTCGATCGCCGGCTCGCCGAACTGCATCTCGATCAAAAGGCCTATTGGTGGTACCGCGATCTGCGCCGCTACGGCACCGTGCCGCACGCGGGCTTCGGCCTCGGGCTCGAGCGAACAATCATCTACGCGACCGGGATGGCCAACATCAGGGATGTCATTCCGTTCCCACGCACTCCGGGGCACGCGGCCTTCTAAGGCTCCTCGAAGATCACGAACGTTTTCTCGAGCCGCGCGCGCGCTTTGACGCAGCGCTCGAGCACGTTCACCTGATCGCCCGTGTCCGCCACCTCGAACATCAGCGCCCCGTCGTAGCCGATCTTCTGCGTCTCCATCATCGCTGCATCCCAATCGATGTTGCCGGCATAGGGGACGAGATGCTCGTCGCGCTTGCCGCCGTTGTCGTGGACGTGCGTCGTCCATAGATGGCCGGACACCGTTTCCACAGCCTCGCTGAGATCGCCCATCAGATGCGCGTGCCCGTAGTCCAAGCAGACGCCGATGTCGAGGCCGTCCAGATTCTCTTCGATGAGACGCGCGAGCGCCGCCGCGCTCGACAGCGGGTTGGGGATCACTTCGACGGCGACGCGAACGTTGACGCGAGCCGCCATGTCGACAATCTCTTCGAGGCTGCGCCGTGCTGCTGCCGGCTGATTGTCGCCGGGCGGTACGCGCTCGACCGTGGGCATGCCGAGATGCAGCACGAGGTATTGAAACGGAATCTGTTTGGCGATGTTGAGCGTCGCTGCGGTCTCGGCAAGTGCCGCCTTGCGTCGACTGTCATCTCCCGATGCATTGGAGAACGAGCCGACCCACTTGCCGTCCTTGAGGCTCTCGACAATCGGGGCGTGGACCGAATGCAGCTGTAGCCGAGTATCGGAGAGCCATTCGGCGAGCTCCGATGCCGCCTGTGCGTTGTGATAGTCGAAGTGCGTCTTGGTGGCGAAGAGCTCGATGGTCTCGAACCCGTGCGCGGCGATGTGCACGAGGTGCTCGCGGCTCAAGCGCTGTTCGTGGAAAAGATGCGTCGAGATGCCGAAGCGGTTCATGTGCGGCGGATTGCGAGTACGACAGGGACCTACGCATCTTATCGTAGAGCGGCAGCTTCCACCTTCGCTCTACGATTTCAATTCGTCGAGATGGTCGGCGAGCAACTCGCGCAGTCGACTGAAGCGGGGATGTCTGTCCATGGTGGCACGCGCGTAGGTGAGCGTGCGCGGGATGTATTGGATGTAAACGGGATTCGCCCGCGCCGCGGTCTGAAATCCGAATGTACCCAGCGCCTTGAGATTGCGCTGCAGCGCCATGACGTCGAAGCGCCGCTTGAACTCGGCGAGCGCGGCACCGGCGCCGGCGCCAACCCCACGCAAGGCGAGAAAGAACGCGATCAGCTCGTCGACCTGCGACTCGGTGAAATCGACGTACGAGTCGCGCAGCAGCGACACCAGATCGTAGGTGTCGGGGCCCATCCGCGTGTCTTGAAAGTCGATGATGTAGAGACGCCCCTCGTGCAGCATGAGATTGCGGCTGTGATAGTCGCGATGACACAGCACCCGTGTTTCCCCCGCGAGCTCCTCGGCGATCGCCGCGTACTCGGAGGCGAGCGCGTCGCGCGACGCCGGCGTCAGTGCCGCGCCGCGGTAGCCTTCGAGGAAATGCTTGGTGAAGAACTGCAGCTCCCAGGTCAGCTTCTCGACGTCGAAGGCGATGCCGTAGGGGATGTACTCCGTCGACGCGAGCGCGGCGCCGCGCCGTTGCAGCGTTTCTATCAGCATGACCGCTTCGCGGTACAACGCCGCATGTTCCGCGCCCGACGCCGTGCCGAGATGCGCCTGCAGCGTGACGTCGCCGAGATCCTGCAAGGCGATGATGCCCAGCGGATCGGAATGACCCAGGATCGCCGGCACCGGCACCGGCATGCTGCTCATGAGCCGCGCCACGTTCGCAAACGGCAGCCGCGCGAACTCGATCGCTTGCGGATGCACCGCCAGCACTTGTGACGGACCGTCACGCATCAGCACGCGGAAATAGCGCCGGTCGGACGCGTCGCCGGTCAGCGGCACGACGCGCGGATTCCGCGAGGCGAGGCCGGTCTCCGTCAAGTACTGGTTGATGCGCGATTGAATGGCCGCGGTATCAGTCATGCCCGATCAAGTGGTCCAATCGTCAGGCCGTCGATCACGCGTTCGGCCGGACTCAACTCGCCGCTCGCGACGCGCATCGTCACGCCCTGCCACGAGGTGTCGCCCGGAACGCGAACGCCGTCGGTGACGATGCATTCCCGCAGCAGCGATCCCTCGCCGACGACCACATCGTCCCACAGGATCGACCGCTCGACACGCGCGCCAGGCTCGATCGTGGCACCCGACCGCGCGACGAGATCGACGCCTTCACGTTCGGCGAGCATCAGCGATGTGCTCAGATAGTCGGCAGGTGTGCCGATGTCGAAGAACGCGGCGGTCGTCCGAAAGCCGCGCACCGCGCCGGGACGGGCGGCGACCAGCGACGGATAGAGCTCGCGGATCGATTCGTGCGGAACGTTCTCGCGCAGCGAGAGAAAGGCCTCGGCTTCGGCAACTTGAACGCCGATCACGTGCCACGACGGCTGGCTCGCACCGCGTTTCACGACACCAGTGAAGTTGCCCTCGTCATCGAGCGCGATGCCGCTGTACTTCTGCGGTTCGGTATTGGGCACGACCGCGATCGTGACCAGCGCGCGCGAGCGCCGATGATCGTCGACCAGCGCGCCCACGTTGACGTCGGTCAGGGTATCGCCGTTGACGATGAGAAACGTCGAGCCAAGTCCCCTCGACTCGCTCACCCTCGCTCGGGGCAGGCCCGCGAGCAACGGAACGGCGCGTCGAGGACCGCCTGCCGAGCCAAGCACCGGCGACTCCCAGGAGTACCGCACGTGCAATCCGAGATCACCGCCATCGCCGACCAGCGAGGTCAGTGTGTGCGGCAGATGATGCAGGTTGAGCACGACGTCGGTGACACCGGCTCTCGAGAGCGAGCTGAGAATCCGGCACACGAGGGGAACACCGGCGACCGGAAGTGCGGCTTTCGCGCGAACGAAGGACAGCGGCCGCAGCCGCGTCGCGAGTCCTGCCGTCAGGACGAGCGCAGGGACCATTCGTCGGCAAACACCATGTTGGCGCCCTGCAATCCGAATTCGTCCCGTCGTGTGAGGAACAGCCCGCGGTACGAGTCGAGGATGAATTCGTCCGGCGATCGGCCGAGCGCGTGGGTGAGCGTCACGATGGAGCGCTCGCCGCCTTCGATCTCGATGAAGGTGCCGATCGGTGTTTCATCGAGGGCGATGGTCGCGTCCTCGGCCGCAAATTCCTCTCGGAACTTCTGGTAGCGAAACCAGACGTGAAGACCGAGCGACTGCAGCAAATGAATGAGCACGTCGCCGTCGCTGACGACCGTTTCGTGCTCCTCGCGGACTTTCATCGGGCCGGGCTGCACCGGACCCTTGAACGTCAGCAGGCTGCGGCCCGACTCGACGCGAACGCGCAACGTGCATCCGCGCCGGCGTAGCGATTCGTCGTCGGTATCGAACAGTGAATCTTCCTGGAAGCGTCGGCACCGAAGCGGCGCCGCTCCGGCTGAGAGGATGGCCCGCTTGGCGTCGGACGGGCTCGCGAATAGCAGTTTGACTTCGCGCTCGATCATCGGACTCCGGTGCGGTCTGAGTGGTCCACGAAGTTCGGTCCGCAGGCTACGCAGTCTATGCGAAAACCTGCGGACCGTGTCCACCGAGATGTTTACACCGGCTGTCCTCAGGAAACCCCGACGCTACTCCTTCGTCAACGAGGCGAAGGTCTCCGTGCCGTTCCGCAGCACGCGAACGAACACGGTGCCGCGCGACGGCACCTTACCGAGCTCGCGCGATGCTTCGGCGGCGTTCGCCACCGGCGTCCGTCCAACACGGATGATCACGTCGCCTCGCTGCAGACCGCCGCGAAACGCGGGGCTTGCGGGTTCGATGTCGGTGATCAAGGCACCCTTGGTGTCGTCCAGGCGCAATTGACGCGCCTCGGCGGCGCTCACGTTCGAGAGCGAGAGACCGAAGCCGGCATTTGTTTCTTGTGCACTGTCGTTGTCGCGATCGCGCCCGCTGCCGCCGCGCGCCAGACCGGTTTCCGCTTCGAGATCGAGCTCGTCGACGGTGACGCTGAGCGTCTTCTCTTGCTTCTCACGCAGCACACGGATCGGCACCGTTGTATTCGGTTTCGTCGCCACCACCATGCGCACCAGTTCGTCGCGGCTGGTGACCGGCTTGCCGTTATAGGCGATGATCACGTCGCCTGGTTCCATGCCCGCCTTGGCGGCCGCACCGCCCGCCATAACCGAGCTGACGACCGCGCCTCTGCGTTCCTTCAAGCCGAAGGCTTCGATTTGTTCGCGCGCCACCGTCCCGACGGTGACGCCGATGCGACCGTGCGACACCTTGCCGGTTTGAAGCTGCGGCAGCAAGTCGCGAACGGTGTTGATCGGAATCGCGAAGCCAATGCCGATGTTCCCCGACTGTCGACCGTCGGCGATGATCGCCGTGTTGATGCCGATCACTTCACCGCGGATGTTCAGCAGCGGTCCGCCCGAGTTGCCCGGATTGATTGCGGCGTCGGTCTGGATCACCTGCGCGTTGCGCCCCTCGGACACTTCGAAGGGGCGTTCGGTGGCGCTGATTACGCCGACGCTGACCGTGTGTGCAAGGTTGAACGGATTGCCGATGGCCATCACCCAATCGCCGGGTTCGAGCTTCGCCGAATCGCCGAAGGCGATCACCGGCAGCGTGTGGTTCGGTTTCTCCGTGAGCTGAATCAACGCGCTATCGGTCAGCGGGTCGCGTCCGACGACTTTCGCGTCGTACTCCTGATCGTCGTCCTCGCCGTAGAGCGACACCTTGATCTTGTTGGCGCCTTCGACGACGTGGTTGTTGGTCAGGATGAGACCCGACTTGTCGATGATGAAGCCGCTGCCGGCGGCCTGCACGATTTGATCGCGTTGGCGCGGCTGACGTTGACCGCGGCTCCCGCCGCCGCCACCGCCGCCGGTGCCACCGCCCCCGCCGCCAAAGAAGCGGTCGAACAGATCGCTGCCGCCGAAGAAGTCGCTCAGATCCTGTGTGCGCTGACGCGACTCGGTCCGGATGTTCACGACGGCCGGCGTGGCCATCTTCGCGATATCACGGAACGTCGTTGCGCTGAGCGACCCCGTGATCGGCGCACTGTTCTGCGCTGGAAGTGCCGTCTGCGCCGATGAGTCCGGCGCCAGCCCCAGCCGCGACGCCAGGACCAGTGCCGCCGCGGCCGAGGTGGTCGCGATCAGCAGCGCATAAAACCAGGTCATTCCTCGGTTGGACATGAATGCCTCCACACCCTAGTCTTTCTC
>Ga0075423_10005138_pt1 | contig 12205 bp, 13 predicted proteins | sample SoiMethybrSBSTD2_FD_80114 | JGI IMG/M metagenome (GOLD analysis project Ga0075423, IMG submission 80114) | Bulk soil microbial communities from a Populus tree surrounding site in Tennessee, USA - Soil MetaG P. TD hybrid SBSTD2 | ecosystem: Environmental > Terrestrial > Soil > Tree plantation...
CGTCGAAAAGTCGTAAAGCTTGCGATCGAGGAGGTGCGACGGCCGCACTTCTGACAACGCCCTGACGATCGATTCGATGCGACCCGCGTGACGTTTTTCCCATTCGGCGAGCATCTCGCCCACCACTTTGCGCTGCAGGTTGTCCTGCGAGCCGCAGAGAGTGCAGGGAATGATCGGAAACGCCTTCTGCTCGGCATACACGGCGAGATCGGCTTCCGCCACGTAGGCGAGCGGGCGGATCACGATGTGTCTTCCGTCGTCGGAGCGCAGCTTCGCCGGCATCGCCTTCATCTGACCCCCGTGGAAGAGGTTGAGGAAGAACGTCGCGAGGATGTCGTCGCGATGGTGGCCAAGCGCGATCTTGGTGGCGCCGACTTCCTCGGCCGCCTTGTACAGCGCGCCGCGGCGTAGCCGCGAGCAGAGCGAGCACATGGTCTTGCCTTCCGGGATCACGCGCTTCACGACCGAGTAGGTGTCCTGCTCGACGATCGTGTAGGGAACGCCCCGACTGTCCAGATATCGCGGCAGCACATCTGCCGGAAAGCCTGGCTGCTTCTGGTCGAGGTTGACCGCGATGAGGTCGAAGCGGATCGGCGCCTTGTCGCGGAGCGATAGCAGCACGTCCAGCAGCGCGTGGCTGTCCTTGCCGCCGGAGAGGCAGACCATGACCTTGTCGCCCTCTTCGATCATGCCGAAGTCGGCGATCGCCTCGCCGACCTGCCGGCGGATGCGCTTCGCGAGCTTGCCGGCCTCGTAGTCGCTCTTGCGCTTATCAATCCGGACAGCGTGGACCGCCATTGCAAGGACCCTAAATGAAGATGGAGCGCCCGCCGTCCACCGCGACGATCTGCCCGGTGATGTACGGGGCGCAGGCGAGGAAGTGTACTGCCTGGGCGATGTCTTCCGGGCTGCCGACACGGCCGAGCGGCGTGGTCTCGACGATGCGGGTGCGCTCGGCAGTTTCGAACTGCCCGTCTTCCGGCCAGGCGATCGCGCCGGGTGCGACGCCGTTCACACGCACCTTGGGGGCGAGCTCCACCGCGAGCGAGCGCGTCATGGCGGCAAGCCCGGACTTGGCGATGCTGTAAACCGGATAGCCTTTAAGCGGCCGATCGGCGTGGATATCCACGATGTTGACGATCGCGCCCGCATGTTTCCCGAGCTCGGGCGCGGCTTCCTGGCTGATGAAGAGCGGCGCACGCAGGTTCGAGCCGATCAGCTCTTCCCAATGCGAGATCTCGATCTGGCCCACCGCGACCGGGAAGAAGGTGGATGCATTGTTGACGAGCACGTCCAGCCGACCGAATGAGTCGAGCGCCGCTCCGACAATCGCGCGCGGCGCGATCGGGGCGAGGAGCTCGGCCTTCACCTTCGCCGCGCTCTTCGGACGCGCGGCATTCAGCTCGCCGATCAGCCTCGCTGCATCCGCTTCGGAATCGCGGTAGTGAATGAGCACCGAGGCGCCCGCACCATGCAGGCGTCGCGCGATCGCCGCACCAACGCGGCGAGCACCACCTGTCACCAGGATCGCTTTTCCGGCGAGCGATTCAGTCATAAGTGCTTTAGATTCTAGGCCATGCAAGCGCGTGACCGAATCGACGCCGAGATCGCCGCCGCCGGCGGCTGGATCTCTTTCGCGCGCTATATGCAGCTCGCTCTGCACGAGCCCGGCGTCGGCTATTACGCGAGCGGCGCGCGCAAGTTCGGTGCCGAAGGCGACTTTGTAACCGCGCCCGAGCTCGGGTCGCTCTTCGGCCGCACGCTCGCCCGCGAGCTGCGCGCGTTCGATCGAATCCTGGAAATCGGCGCCGGCAGCGGTGCGCTCGCCGACGTCCTCGCCGACGGGCGCGAGTACCTGATCCTGGAAACCAGCGCCGACCTGATCGGGCGCCAAAAGGAAAGGCTCGGCCATCGCGCCCGCCATATCGATCGGCTCCCCGAGCGCTTCAGCGGCGCGGTGATCGCCAACGAGGTGCTCGACGCGATGCCGGTGCACATGATGCATTGGAGCGATCGCGGGATATTCGAGCGCGGCGTCGCGACCGGCCTCACCTGGGCCGATCGGCCGGCTACGGGTGAGTTGCTGGCAATGGCGAAACCGATCGAGGTGCCGACGCCTTACGTGAGCGAGATCGGGCTCGAAGCGCGCGCCTGGATGCGTACCATCGCGCAAATGCTCGAGAAAGGCGCCGTGTTCGTCATCGACTACGGCTTCCCGCGCCGCGAGTACTACCACCCGCAGCGCTCGAGCGGCACGCTGATGTGCCATCACCGCCACCAGGCGCACGCCGATCCGTTCGCGCGGCCGGGCCTCGAGGACATCACCGCGCACGTCGACTTTACGGCGCTCGCCGAGGCCGCGCACGACGGCGGCGCCGAGATCCTCGGCTACGCGTCGCAGGCGCAGTACCTCGTGAATTGCGGCATCACGGATGTGCTCGGCGAAACCAATGCCGAGAACGCGCTGCACTACGCGCCGATCGCGGCGCAGGCGCAGAAGCTCCTTTCGCCGGCGGAAATGGGCGAGCTCTTCAAGGTGCTCGCGGTCGGGAAGAACCTGACCACGCCGCTCGTCGGCTTCAGCCGCGGCGACCGGAGGCGGAGCCTTTGAAACTCTGGCTACTCGTGCTCGTCTGCGCGGCGGCAGGTGCCGACGAGATCGACGACGCGAAGAAGCGCTGGGCCGAGAGCCCGCACGGACCGCTCCTCGAGCGGATCCTGCCGCCGACGTTCGAGGCGCGGCAGCTGCCCGAGCGTGATTCGGCGGGCGCCGAGCTGACCATCCGCTACTGCGTGCAATGCCACAACCTGCCGAACCCGGCGATGCATAACGCTGCCAAGTGGTCGCCCATTGTCGAGCGCATGGTTTTGCGCATGGAAGGGCGCGGCAACCTGGGCCCGCTGATGAGCGACATGATGGCGGGCGTCAAGGCACCCACGGCGGAAGAGAAGCGCACGCTCATCGCGTACCTGCGAAAGCACGCGCAAAGGCCGCTCGATGCGAAGCGCTATCCCGACGTGTACCGGCGGCAAGGCGAGGCGTTCCGGCTCGCGTGCAGCCAGTGCCACGTGCTGCCCGATCCGCAGCGGCACACCGCCGCAGAGTGGCGTGCGGTGGTCGCGCGCATGCAGGAGAACATGGAGTGGATGAACCGCGTGGTGGGTACCAAACCGGTGCCGGGCGAGCCGCAGCTACGCGTCGACGAGATCAACGCGTTCCTCGCGAAGTACGCGCGCCGCTAGACCGGCGGCACCGCCATGCCGCGCTGCACGGCGGGACGCGAGCCGACCGCGTCGTACCAGCGCTTCACGTTCGGAAACTGCGCGAGGTCGACGCGATGCCACTCGAAGCGCGCCACCCACGGATAGATCGCCATGTCGGCGATGGTGTACTCGTCGGCGAAGTGCTTGTGGCTCGCGAGGTGCTTGTCCATCACGCCGTAGAGGCGCTTCGCCTCGTTGCCGTAGCGCTCGGTGCCGTACGGGATCTCGTCCTTCTTCGCGCGCATGAAGTGGTGCGCCTGGCCGAACATCGGGCCGACGCCGCCCATCTGGAACATGAGCCACTGCAGCGCCACGTACTTGCCGCGATCGGAGCGCGGCATGAACTTGCCGGTCTTGCCGGCGAGATAAATGAGGATCGCGCCCGACTCCATCATCGAGATCGGCTTGCCGTCGGGACCCTCGGGGTCGACGATCGCCGGAATCTTTCCGTTCGGATTGATCTTGAGGAATTCGGGCGTGAACTGCTCGGTGTTCGTGCCGATGTTGATCTTGTGCACGTTGTACGGCAGGCCGCACTCCTCGAGCATGATTGAAACCTTGCGGCCGTTGGGCGTGGTCCAGGTATAGAGTTCGATCATGGCGAAATGGCTTCTCACGTTGTTCGTGGCGCTGGCGATTCTATCCATCGCCACGCCGCTCTTCGGGAGGATTTCGCTTGGCCGCCTGCCGGGCGACTTCCGCATCCCGCTCGGCCACCGCGTGCTCTACATCCCGCTCGCGAGCACGGTGCTCCTCTCATTCCTTGTCTGGCTGATCGGCCGCATTCTTTAGCCGCTCGGCGATCGCGCGGCCGACCCACATCTGCGGCAGCGAAGGCTCGAGCTTTTCCTTCGCCTCGCGCTCGCTGACGATGCTCCTCGCGAGCTCGAAGGCCCGCGTGAACGACTTGGTGCGCGCGAGCGCATCCCGGAAATACGCCTCGCCGAAATAGGTGAAGTCGCGCCCGGCCTCGCAGCCGAACGAGGAGCGCTCGGCCGACGACGCGGTGATGACAATCGTGTTGTCGTCGCGCAGCGGCTCGATGAACCCGCCCGAATAGCACGCCGATACGACGATCACGCGCCACTTGACGCCCGAGTCCTGCAGCATGCGGGCGAGCGCGGTGGGCGTGAGCGGCGAGAGCTCGAGCGGCGGCTGCACGGCGGAAAGCCGGTGGTCCCGGTAGCCGTGCGCGCTCAAGAAAACGAAGAGCGTGTCTTCATCAGCGTTCATCCTCTCGCCGACTCGCGCGATGGCACGGGAGAGGTTGGTCGCGCTTGCGATCGGGAATTCCTCCAGCGCGTCCTGGCTGCTCACCAGCGCGATCGAACGGCCGGCGGTGCCGAAGCGCTCGTCGAACATCTTCCGCACGAAGCGCATCTCGTGCAGGAAGACTTCCTCGCTCGCGTCCGGCGCAAAACCGACGAAGTAGAGCTCGCGGCTTCCGCTCCTGCCCGGCGCGATCGCCGCGAGCGCACGCTCGATCAGCTGCCCCTGCAGGTGGAAGACGCGCTCGTCGGCAAGCGGGGCCGCCTCCTCCTGCTCCTCCGGCTCGAGCCAGACGTCGGTGCGCGGGAAGGCGAAGTAGCCGATCGCGAACATCGCAGTCACGACGAGCGTGCCCTTCACGAGCTGCGGTCGCATCGTGCCGCCGCACACCATCACCGCCCGCACCGAGATGAGCCAGAGCCAGCCGAGGAGCAGCAGTACGCCGGCGCGAGGAAAGCCGGCGAGCGCCGCCACCGACGGCATGACGAGCGCGATCAGCTCGAAGACGGCGTCGCTCGCCGTCAGCGCCACCGCGATGAGCAGGAGCCGCCCGGCGTCGCCGTAGACCCATGCGACGAGCGCCGAGGTCGCGAGCACGAGCGGTATCCCGCCGAGATAGATCGGCACGGCCATGCTGTCGAACTCGCCGGCCATGCCGGTGCGGATCGCAGCCGCCGCGACCCACACCGCGAAGTTGAAGGCGATGAGGAGCGCGTAATCGAGCGGCGCAGCGCGATAGTCGTAGGGCCGCACCGGCAGAAAGAGCGCGAGCCGGGCGCCGGCGACCAGATTCCGGTAAAGCGCCGCCAAGTGCAGCTTCATAGCGTCCGTGAGATCGCTGCTATGCGTGCCTCGTCGATCTTGCTCGCCGTCTCCTGCGGCGAGCCGGCTTTGGCAGCGATCGAGCCTGCGTCCACTCCTTTGGCCGCGACGAGCGCACTCTCCAGGCGCGAGGTATCGATGACCGGCGCATCGCGCCGTGCAACCGCGAGCAGATCCTGGAACCGCTCAGGTCGCCGGAACGCGTCGGTGCGCTTCAGGAGCTCGAGCAGCGCCTGCGGGCTCGCGATGCGCGAACCGCGCAAGGCGACGCGGCTGCGCGCCCCGAGCAGCGCGAGCTCGCGCACCTCCCCCGGTACTTTCAGGCGATTGCACAGCGCTTCGACGTCGGATTCCTTGAGCGGCCACGCGAGCCGCGCGAAGCGCTGCGCCAGCGTGCCTTCGAGCTTGCCGATGGCGCCGATCTCGGGCAGTAGCTTCGGCCGCAGGCCGCTTGCTTCCAGCACTTCGTACATGCGCTGCGGCTCGCGCTCGGTGAGGCCTTTGGCGAATTCCTGCCATACGCGTTCCGGCACGAGGTAGTCCGTCTCGCCGGACTCGACCATGCGCTTCATCAGCGCCATCGTCTCGCTGGCGACATCGAAACCGAAACGCGCCGCAAAGCGCGCGACACGCAGGATGCGCACCGGGTCTTCGCTGAAAGCGTCGCTCACGTGGCGCAGCAGCTTTTTCTTGAGGTCTTCGCGTCCGCCGAACGGATCGACGATCGCCCCATCCTCGGCCTTCGCCATCGCATTGATGGTCAGGTCGCGCCGGCGCAGGTCGTCTTCCAGGGTGACGTCGGCCGAGGCATGGACGGTGAAGCCCTTGTAGCCGCGGCCGCTTTTCCGCTCGGTGCGCGCGAGCGCATATTCCTCGTGCGTCTTGGGATGCAGGAATACCGGGAAATCCTTGCCGACCGGCTTGTAGCCGAGCCTCTCCATCTCCTCGGGCGTTGAGCCGACGACGACATAGTCGCGCTCTTTGACCTGTAGCCCGAGCAGCTCATCCCGCACGGCGCCACCGACCAGGTAGGTCTTCACCCGTAGAGATCTTGTTCGGGGATCGACTCCGGCTCGCGCTCGGCCGCCTCGATCCACTCCCGCATCGCCGGCAAATCGAGCATCGCGTCCATGTAGCTCTTCTTCCGCACTTCCACGCCATACGTGCGAAAGCGCAGCACCACCGGTGCATACATGGCATCGGCCGCGCCAAAGGCGCCGAAGAGGAACGGACCTTTGGCCTGCGACCAGATCCCGTCGATTCGCGCGACATCGGCCATCGATTCGGGCGTGCGGCCCTTGCCCGGATAGTGCTTGCGCGTGTTCATGCTCATGTGCTCGCGCAGCTTCGCGAACCCCGAATGCATCTCGGCTGAGACCGAGCGAGCCTTGGCGCGCTCGGCCCGGTCCGCGGGCCAGAGCTGAGGGTGACGCTCCGCGAGATATTCGAGAATAGCGAGCGAGTCCCAGACGACCGTATCGCCGTCGCGCAAAATCGGCACCTTGCCAGCCTTTGAGTAGCCGAGGATTCGCTCCTTCGAGCCCGGCTGGTAGAGCGGGATGCGCACCTCGTCGAAGGCGATGCCGAGCACCTTCATGGCGAGCCACGGCCGCAGCGACCAGGACGAGTAGTTCTTGTTACCGATTACGAGAAGCATAGGGCTCGTCGGTCGGGACGAACTCTGTCTCTTTGCGCGCGCCGTCCATCCACTCGCGCACGCTTCTAAGGGCTTGCACAGCCTCGCTATAGGCGCGGCACACCGGCGACAGCTCGACCGCATAGGCGCGGAAACGCATGACCACCGGCGCGAAATACGCGTCAGCCACCGAGAAGCGGCTAAAGAGCATGGCGCCGCCTTTGCCGAATTTCTCGCGGCACGTGGTCCAGATCTCGAGCACCCGGTCGATGTCGCGGCGCGTCTGCTCGGTCATTCCCTTGCCCGGGTACTGGCTGCGGATATTCATCGGCATCGAGCTGCGCATCCCGGTGAAGCCCGAGTGCATCTCGGCGCAGATCGAGCGCGCCACCTGGCGCGCGCTGCGATCGGCGGGCCACAGTTGCTTTTCGGGGAAACGCTCGGCGAGCGTCTCGCAGATGGCGAGCGAATCCCACACCGGCTCGCCGTCGATGACGAGTACAGGCACCTTGCCGGCGACGTTGAAGCGATCGATGCCGTCGACCGTCAGGCCGCCGTCCGCCTCGTTGAACTTGAGCTGCACCTCCTCGAATGGAATGCCGGCTTCTTTGGCGAGCACCCACGGACGCATCGACCAGGAGGAGTAGTTCTTGTTGCCGATCACGATCTGCATGCGAGGAATTCTAGCTACTATCGGCGCCGTGCCGTCCGCCGCCCGCATCATGCAGCGCTGCGACTCGCTCGCGCGCCACTCCGAGCTCGCCGGCGGACTGACGCGCGTCTTCCTGTCGCGCGAATACCGCACGGCGACGGAAGAAGTGCTGAGCTGGATGCGCGAAGCGGGCATGCAGGCAACGCTCGATGCGATCGGCAACGTCGCCGGGCGCTACGAAGGCACGCGCGCCGGCCTTCCTTGCCTCATGCTCGGCTCGCACCTGGATACCGTGCGCGACGCCGGCCGCTACGACGGCATGCTCGGCGTCATCACCGCCATCGAATGCGTCGCTGCGCTCAACGAGAAGGGAAAGAGGCTGCCCTTTGCGATCGAGGTACTCGGCTTCGGCGACGAGGAAGGCGTGCGCTTCGGCACTTCGATGCTCGGTAGCCGCGCCGTCAGCGGCACGCTCGATCCGGCGACGCTCGAGGCTCGCGACGCGAACGGCGTGAGCATCGCCGAAGCGTTGCGCGCGGTCGGACTCGGCGAAGGCATCGAGGCGGTGGCGAGGAAGAAGGGCCAGGTGCTGGGGTACGCCGAGCTGCACATCGAGCAGGGACCGGTGCTCGAAGCGGAAGGCCTGCCGGTCGGCGTGGTCGGCGCGATCAACGGCTTCTCTCGCCTGCGCGCAACGATCACCGGCACTGCGGGACATGCCGGCACCGTGCCGATGAGGCTGCGCCGGGACGCGCTCGCGGCCGCAGCAGAGTGTGTGCTGGCGATCGAGCGCATCGCCCGCTCGGATACCGAGCTCGTCGGCACGGTCGGGCGATTGGAGGTGAAGCCCGGCGCGATCAACGTCATTCCGGGCGAGGTGCAATTCACCATCGACTTCCGCGCGCCGCGCGATGCGCTGCGGGAGAAAGCCGTGGCATCCGCAATCGCCGCAGTGGAAAAGGCGGCGGCCGATCGGCATCTGCGGGCGAAGGTGGAAAGCATCCAGCAGCTCGGCGTCACGGCGTGCGCGCCGTGGCTCATCGAGCAGCTCGAGCGCGCGGTCGCAGCCGAAGGCGTGCGCGTGCGCCGCCTGCCCTCGGGAGCCGGCCACGACGGCCAGGCGATCCAGGCGATCGCCGACGTCGCCATGCTCTTCGTGCGCTGCAAGGACGGCGTGAGCCACAACCCGGCGGAGTCGATCAGCGAGGCCGACGCCGGCGTCGGCGCGCGCACGCTCCTCAGGTTCATCGAGAGCTTTGAACCTCGCCGCTAGCATCGCCGGGCGCTTCGTGCCCGAGGGCGATGGCGAAGCCGTCGCCACTTTCCGGCGGAGCTGTTACCTCCGCTTCACCGACGGCCGCTATGCGTGCGTCGGAGACGCATCGCTCGGACGCGGGCCGCTCAATGCGCTGGTGGACGATTTCCAGCTGCCCGCGATGGGCACGCGCGTCGCGCTCTCGGTGGCGTCACGCTGGACGCCGGCCGCGCTGCCGCCGAATCCGCAGATCGATATCGGCGCGCTGGAGTACGCCGTGCGCGGCCGCGTGCCGCGCGAAGGATTCGGCGGCCTCATCGTCGGTGCGCACAACTCGCTCTCCGGCCATGCGCAGCCCGCGCTGGAGGCGCTCGAGCGCTGGCTCATCGGCAACGCGCTCGACGACGAAGCCCAGATGCTCGTCGGGCTCGGGCCCGGGCTCACTCCCTCCGGCGACGACTACCTCGGCGGGCTATTGATCGCGCTGCATGCGCTCGAGCGGCGGCCGCAGGCGCAGGCGCTCTGGCGCTGGCTCGAGCCGCGCCTCAAGCGCACGAGCGCGATCAGCGCCGCGCATGTCGCCGCGGCGGCCGAGGGTGAAGGCCATGAGGCGCTGCATGCCTGCCTCGAGGCGCTCGCCAGCCGCAACGCCGACTGGACGCAAACGCTCGATCGGGTCGCCCGCGTGGGTCACGTTTCCGGCTGGGACACGCTTGCCGGAATCGCGGCGGTAGCGAAGCTGAGCTGATCGAGATCACCTATTTCTGGGATGCCACGGCGCGAGTCGCGCGGTAGCATTTCCCCCGAAGGGGGCTCCATGAACAGACTAGCTGCCACTTGCGTCGCGCTTGGGCTTTTCATGCATTCCGGAATCGGCTGGTGCCAATCGGAGAACCTGGCGCCCGGCTTCAGCGGCCTGCCGAAGGATGCGAAAGTCGCCGTCATGCCGCTCGACATCGAGATCTTCTCGATCAGCGCAGGCGGCGTGTTCGAGCCCCGCGCCGACTGGACCGAAGCGGCCACACGCAACTTCAAGAGCGCGCTGCAAAAACGCAAGGGCCAGCTTGGATTGAATACGGTCGAGGTGCCGGAGAAGGACGCCGATGAGCTCGTCGAGCTCAACAGTCTCCACGGGGCCGTCGCCCGCTCGATCGAGATGCATCACTTTGGCGCCGGTGCGCTCCAGCTGCCGACCAAGGCCGGAAAGCTCGACTGGTCGCTCGGCGAATCGACACGCGCCATCAAGCAGGCTACCGGCGCCGATTACGCCATCTTTGCCTGGGTGCGTGATTCGCATGCGAGCGACGAGCGCAAGGCAGCAATGGTGGCGATCGCGTTGCTTTCGCTCGGACGCGTCGTGCAGCACGGCGGCCTACAGACTGCATACGCTTCGCTGGTCGAGCTCGACACCGGGCGGGTGCTCTGGTTCGGACGCCTGCGACGGGAGAGCGGCAATCTCAAGGAGAGCGACGAAGACGCAGGCGAGACGCTCGACACGTTGTTCAGGACGTTTCCGCAAGCCAAGTGAACCGCCGGGCTTTCCTGCGCGCCGGATGCTGCGGCGGCCTGGCCAGCATCTCGCCCCACGCCTTCGCCGACGATCCCTGGCAGGTTCCCCCGCGCTTTTCGCGTCCGGATGCTGCCAGCGACGAAGGTGGCCTGTGGGCATTGATGGACCGCCAGGAAACGCGGCTGCGAAGGAGCCCCTTCAACCTGGACGCGCCGGAGCTCCGCGCCTACGTCCAGGGAATCGTCTGCCAACTCGCGCGCGAGCACTGTCCCGATGTGCGCGTCTACCTGATGCGCGTGCCGAATTTCAACGCCAACATGGCGCCGAACGGAATGATGCAGGTGTGGAGCGGCCTGCTGCTACGCATGGACAATGAGGCCCAGCTCGCCGCGGTCCTCGGCCACGAAATCGGCCATTACATGGAGCGCCACAGCCTCGAGGGCCTGCGCGCCGCAAAGTCGAGCAGCGCCATCGGACAGTTCATGGGGCTCTTTGGCGTAGTCGGCCTCGTCGGGCAGTTCGGCCTGGTGGCGGGAACGTTTTCCTATAGTCGTGACCACGAGCGCGATGCAGACCGCATCGGGGCGCAGCTCATGCACGAGGCGGGATACGACGTGTCGGAAGCGAGCAAGGTATGGACGAATCTCTCGCTCGAATTGCGCGCCAATCCGGATGCGAGCGCGCCGAATCCACTCTTCGCCAGCCATCCCGGCAGAGAGGAGCGCGAGGCCACGCTCGCAGAGCTCGCCGCGCGCTACAAAGGCGGTGAAACGCGCGAGACACTCTGGCAGCAAAAGACGGCCCCGTTCATTCGGGGCTGGCTGGCCGACGAAATCAAGCGCGGACGTCCCGAGCAAAGCATCGCCTTATTGACCCGCGTCGCGACTCGATCGTCCGGAGCCGCCGACTATCTCTACGCCCGCGGCGAGGTCTACCGGCTGCGCGCCGGCGAGGGTGACCTCGACCTCGCGCTGACGGATTTCGGCAAAGCGATCGCACTTGGCAGTGAGCCGCCCGAAACGCATCGTGCATTGGGCATGATCTACCGAGCGCGGAAGCGCGGCGCGGATGCGCGCGCGAGCTTCGAGCGCTATCTTCAGCTCGCGCCTCAGGCACCCGACGCACTCATGATCCGTAGCTACATTGAGGAGCTCTCCGCATGAGACTAATTCTGGCTCTCGCCATGGCCGTGGGAATCGCCGGCTGCGCGACAAGGACGCAGGTGCTCAAGGTCGAGCCCGGCGAGCAGGTGGTCGGCGACAGGCTCGCAATCAAGGTAGACGGCCCATGGAACCACATCAGCACGACGTTGCTTGCCCCGGCGCAGGCGTGGACGATGGAAGGCTTTCCCATCGATCAGCTGCTCATCTATTCCGGCGTCAAGGACGGCGAGCCCGTACACCCGATTGCCAGCGGCACGGGCGGCAAGAGCTTCAATTTCCGCTCGAACATGCAACCCGACGAGATCGTCGCCATGTTCGAAGGCGCGTTGACGCGCGACGGCTCGACCTTCAAATTGGCCAAGCTCGAACCCTCGGGATTCGGGGGCGCGAAAGGCTTGCGCTTCGAGTACGCGATCGTGCGCAAGATCGACAACGTGCAGCTCTCGGGCGTGGGGTTCGCCGCGGTGGATAGTGGCGAGCTCTTCGCGATGCTCTACAGCGCGCCGCGGATTACCTTCTTCCCGCGCCACCAGCAGCGCGTGGAGGAAATCGCCAAGACGGCGAAGGTGCGAGCAAGGCCTGCCGGCAGCTAGCGCCGGGCGCGCCAGCGAAGCTGCGGGTAGCGCTCGCGCGC
>Ga0075423_10005140_pt1 | contig 12204 bp, 10 predicted proteins | sample SoiMethybrSBSTD2_FD_80114 | JGI IMG/M metagenome (GOLD analysis project Ga0075423, IMG submission 80114) | Bulk soil microbial communities from a Populus tree surrounding site in Tennessee, USA - Soil MetaG P. TD hybrid SBSTD2 | ecosystem: Environmental > Terrestrial > Soil > Tree plantation...
CGCGTGATCGTGCAGCAGCAGCGCGTCGTCCCTCGGGGGCGCGTGGTGGCCGTGCCGCAGAGCGTGGCCGTGCCCCGCAACCAGGTCGTGGTCACGCCTCAGCCGGTCTACGTGGCCCGCAACCGCTACCGCTGGAACGGCTGGAACAACAACCGCTACTACAGCCGCTACGGCACCGACACGTTCCAGCTCGACGGCACATTCATCGGCCAGCAGTACGGCTGCGCGCTCCTGCAGGACGGGCGGGGGCAGGTGATCCCGCTGCTGAACAACCCCGGCGACCTGCGCCGGGGGGACCACCTGCAACTGACCGGCCGCATCCAGAACAACTCGGTCTGCGGCACCGCGTTCCGGATCTTCAACGTGGACGCCATCAACGGCAGTGACTACTACAGCTATCGCGGCAGGTACAACGACCGGTACAACAACAACAACCGGTACAACAACAACGGCTCCTACGACAACGGCTACTACGACGACCGGTATCGCAGCAACGGCAACCGTGACCTGGTCTCGATCGTCGGCCGGCTCGACGACAGCGGGGACTGCCCCGCCATCCGCGGCGACCACGGCGAGTACTACGACCTGGTCGGCGATCTGCGGGACTTCCGCGACGGCGACCATGCCCAGGTGCTCGGCTTCCTCGGCAGCCGCTCGCGCTGCGGCGGCCCGGCGATCGACGTCCAGCAGATCCGCTGACCTCTCATCTCACCTACAAGGATCGTAGCGGCGGGCCTACGCGCCCGCCGTTCTCTTCTCTACTCGTACTGAATGAACCCCGGCGCCATGATGCCGTCGGGGTCGAACTTCTTCTTGGCTTCGAGGATCATCGGCCAGCGGTCGCCGAAGTGCTGCGCCCACTTCTCCGCCGTGTCGAAGGTGATGTAGCCCGAGAGGTAGCGTTTGCCGCCGTAGGCGATCGAGAGCTCGCTCGCCATGTCGAGCTGGGCGAGGCCGCGCTCCAGGAAGGCGCGCGGCACGGCCGGCAGGATGCCCCAGCCCATCACGAAATCCCCCTCAGGATGCATGAACAGAGGCACGTCCGAAGTGCGCGTGTAGGCCGGCCAGAGCAGGATATGGCCGCCCGGCCCCAGCGCCTGCGGCGGCGTGATGGCGAGCGCCGACTCGATGAACTCGCGGGCGGTGTCCCACGGCAGCGTCGTCTCCATCCAGGGGTGCGGCAGGTCCCAATAACCGCTGCGCCGCCAGAGCTCGAAGACCGGGTCCATGCGGTTGCAGAACTCGTGCTGCGTGAAGTCCTCGGTATGGACGTGCCGGTAAGGGGTCAAACCCGCGAGCACGACGGAGTCGTCCGGCTGCTCGCCCGGCTCGAGCTCCACGGTGACGTGGAACGGGTAGAGCCAGTAGGCGAAGGTCTGCATGCCCTCGCCCAGCGCCATGCCCTCGCCGATCTTCTTGATGCCCTGGAGGCACGGCGTACACCACGACTCGATCGAGGTGAAGGTCGGGTTCTCCGGGCTCATCACCTTTTTGGCGTCCGCCATCGCGGCGCCGAGGTCGTCGTAGAGGAGGAAGTACTTGCGCACCATGCTCCGGCACCGGCGCAGCCGCACCTTGGCACAGGTGATGACGCCGAACTGGCCGAGGCCGCAGCGCACGACGTCGAAGAGGTCGCGGTTCTGCTCGCGCGAGCAGGTGACGATCTCGCCGGCGCCGGTGACCACCTGCAGCTCGACGGCGTTGTCCGCCTGCGTGCCGTAGCGGAAGCTCGCCACGCCGAGGCCGGCCATCGACAGCGTGCCGGAGATCTGCACGCCGAGGTTATTGGTCAGCACGCGGGGCACCAGACCCTTCGCCAGCGAGGCGCTCACGAGGTCGCGCCAGATGACGCCGCAGTCGACCGTGGCGGTCTCAGCCGCCTCGTCGATCTCGTGAATGGTACACATCGACGAGGTGTCCAGCAGCAGGCCCCCGGCGGTGGTGGCCTGGCCGCTCTGCGTGTGGGCCTGGCCGCGTGGGACGATGGGAATGCCGCGCTCGCGGCAGAAACGGACCACCTCGGCCACCTCCTCGGCGGAGGCGCAGCGCGCCACCGCGCCGGGGAGCCGGTCCACCATGCGTCCGAAGTCGGAGCGGTAGAGCGAGCGCACCTCCTCGTCGAGGAGGATGCGGTCGCCCAGGATCTCCTGCAGCTCGCGCAGGGCATCGGCGGTCGAAATCGCGGTATGAACGGTCATAGAGTCTCCCTGGAGAGCGCATTCTTAGCGGATTCGTTGCGGCGCGGCAAGCGGGGGCGGAGGAGGCGGCGGCTCCACCGGTTTCTCCTGATGCGGCGCCGTCTCCCCCGGCCGGGCCGGCCGCAGCGGGCCTTTGCCGTCCTTGAGCCGGCGGGTCCGCTCCGCAGCCTCGGCGTCGGGCAGCACCGTCTTGAAACCCTGGCGGATCCAGGAGTCGATGCCGCCCTCCATGAGGATCGCGTCCTCGAAGCCGCTCGCGGTCAGGATGGCCACGCCCTTCTCGCCGCAGTCGTCGGCCCGGCAGTACACCAGGACGGTCTCCTCGCGGAAGGGGCGGAGCTCCAGCAGGCGGTAGGGCAGGCGCTCCAGCGGGATGTTCTGCGCCTGGCGGATGTGGCCGGTCGGGCCGTTGTACTCCTGGGGCGGCCGCAGATCGAGGATCAGCATCTCGGGGCTGTCGCGCATCATCTCGTAGGCGATCGGAGGGCTCAGCTTCTTGAACGGCGGGCGTTGCGCCGGCCGCCGGAACTGCGCGCAGCCGGCGACCAGCGGCAGAGTGAAGACCAGCAGCGGGACGACCCGCGACCGAACCATGGCGAGCGGCATGAACAGGGGTTTTCCCTAACGCTCCGCGGCGATCGCCGCGTCCACCGAGTCATAGGTGGGGAACAGCTCGTGGAGACGGGCGACCTGCAGCAGCCTGCGGATGCGCTCGGCGGGATTGACCAGGATCAGCTCGCGCCTGGCGTTGCGGAAGCGGCCCAGGTAGCCCACCAGCTCGCCGATTCCCGTGGAGTCGATGAAGTTGATCTTGGTGAAGTCGATGATGACGTGGCCGCGGTCGTCGGAGAGCGTGCGTTCGAGGGTCTGGGCGAAGAACTGGGCGCTCTCGCCGAGCTTGATCACGCCTTCCACGTTGAGAAGGGTAAAGCCGTCCAGGTGGCGTTTCTCGACGATCATGGCCTCCACCTACGGGAGAGTCGAGTCTAGCACGGGGAGGCGACCTCGCCCCAACCCCGCCGCCGGCCCTATCCGAAAGGATAGGCGCGAAACCACCCCGCAAGACGTTACCGCCGCGCGCAGAGACGCGCATCCTTGCTCGGCAGCCTGCGCCGGACCATGAGCTACCGCAACCTCTCCAACCTGGACCGCGCGGTTCGGATCGCGCTCGGCGCCTTGATGCTGGCGGCGGGCTGGACCGGCTTCGAGCAGGGCATCTTCAAGATCGCCCTCGAGGTCTTCGGCTGGGTGCCGCTCGCCACCGGCGCGATCGGCTGGTGTCCGATCTATGCGCTGCTCGGCTTCAGCACCCGCAGGCCCGGAGAGTAGGACGGAAGCCGCTGACGGAACCCGCCGTGCCCTCCTATAAGATCGATCCGCCTATGCCCGCCGTCTCCCAGGTGAACGGACCGGTCGCCCTGCGGCGGCTCAAGCGGCTCACCCTGCTCTCCGCCCTCGCCTTCATCGTCCTGCTGGAGATCGTGCGGCGGGTGCTCTATCCGTACCTGCCTTCGGTTTCGGGCGAGCTGCTGATGAGCGCCGCGGTGTTCACCGGCTGCCTCTTCTTCTTCGGCGCGCTGTTCGGCGTGCTCGAGCGGATGCAGAGCCGCCTCGAGCACCGCAACCGCGAGCTGCTGGCCCTTCATGAGGCCGCCCTCGGCGTCTACGGCGAGCTCGCGCTCGAGAGCGTGCTGCAGAACGTCGTGGACCGCGCCCGCGACCTGGTCGACGCCCGCTACGGCGCGCTCTCCGTCATCGACGACCAGAACCGCATCGAATCCTTCGTCACCTCCGGCATCAGCGGCGAGGAACGCGCCCGCATCGGTCCGCCGCCGGTGGGGCACGGTCTGCTCGGCGTCGTGCTCCACGAGGGGCACCGGCTGCGGCTGGCCGACATCCAGCGCGATCCCCGTTCGTCCGGTTTCCCGCCGCACCACCCGCCGATGAAGACGCTGCTGGCCGTGCCGATCCTCTGCAAGGGACCGTTCCGCGGCAACCTCTACCTGGCCGAGAAGGGCGACGGCGCCGAGTTCACCCCCGAAGACGAGCAGAGCCTCATCCGCTTCGCCACCACGGCGGCGATCGCCATCGACAACTCCCACCTCCACGGGCGCCTCAACGATCTCGCCGTGGCCGAGGAGCGGCTGCGCATCGCCCACGAGATGCACGACGGCCTCGCGCAGGTGCTGGCCTACGTCAACACCAAGGCCCAGGCGGTCAAGGAGTACCTGCGCACCGGCCGCACCGAGGAGGCCACCCGGCACCTCGACCAGCTCGCCGGCGCCGCACGCGAGGTCTACGCCGACGTGCGCGAGTCGATCATCGGCCTGCGCAGCGCCGCCCTGCCGGGACGCTCGGTGGCCGAGGCGCTCGAGGAGTACGTCACCACCTGGCAGACCCACGCCGGCGTCGAGTGCGACGTGCGCGTCGACGGCGTTCCGCGGCTCACCTCGAACGCTCAATTCCAGTTGTTGCGCATCGTGCAGGAATCGCTCGCCAACGTCCGCAAGCACGCCGGCGCCAGCCACGTCGAAGTAACGCTCCAGCAGACCGACGGCCGGTGCCGCGTGACCGTGCAGGACAACGGCGCCGGCTTCAATCCCTCGCTGCTGGGCCGCTCCGAGCTGCCGCGCTTCGGCCTCGCCACCATGCGCGAGCGCGCCGAGGCCCTCGGCGGCACCTTGCAGATCGACTCCGCTCCCGGATCCGGAACCCGGATCACGGTCGAGCTGCCGGGCGCAGCCGGCCACGAACCCCTGAGACAGGAGAGCCCATGAAGATCCTGATCGCCGACGACCATGCTCTCTTCCGCGACAGCCTGCGCAGCCTCCTCGAGGCCCACGGCCTGGAAGTGCTCGGCGAGGCGAAGAACGGCCGCGAAGCCGTCGACCTGGCGCGCAAGCTCAAGCCGGACGTCGTCCTGATGGACCTCTCCATGCCCGAGATGGACGGCCTCGCCGCCACGCGTCTGATCAGCGCCGATCAACCGGAGGTCAAGGTCGTCGTTCTCACCGCCTCCGACGAGGACGCCAAGCTCTTCGAGGCGATCAAGTCCGGCGCTCAGGGCTACCTGCTCAAGAACCTGGAATCGGAGGAGTTCTTCACCCTTCTCGACGGCGTCAACCGCGGCGAGCCGGCCCTCACCCCGGCCCTGGCGCGCAAGCTCCTGCAGGAGTTCGCGCGCCCGGTGGCCGCTCCGGCAGCGCACCAGGACCCCGACGCTCTCACCGAGCGCGAGCGCGAGGTCCTCGATCTGCTGGTCAACGGCATCACCTCCAACCGCCGGCTCGCCAAGCAGCTCGGGGTGAGCGAGAACACGGTCAAGTTCCACGTCCGCAACATCCTCGACAAGCTCCACCTCCACAACCGCGCGCAGGTGGTGAGCTACGCCATCCGCCACCGCATCGTCGAGCCGCCGACGGAGTGAGGCCCTGCCCTCAATGCGCCGGCGGATGCACTCCGGGGAGCACCCGGCCGTCGAGGGCGGTGAGCGCGGAATCGTTGGGGTCGGCCCCGAGCAGGACGGCGGCGGTCGGGTAGATGTCGAGGAGGCGAGCGCCGGAGAGCGCGGCGCCCTCCTCCACTCCGGCGCCGTTGAGCACCAGCGGCGTGAACATGACCTGACGCTCGAGGTTGCCGTGATCCCCGCGCTGATTCTTGATGAACGACCAGCCGAGGCGGGCGGTGACGATGAGATCGCCGGCGAACCGCTGCGGGTGAAAGGCCTTCTGCACGAGCGGCACCGCGGCGGGATAGCGCGCGTTCCACGTCCGCTCGATCCAGGCGTCGGCGTCGAGGAAGGCCGCACTGGATAGCGAGCCGCTCCGCGCCACCAGGGACGCCACCTCCGGATCGTCGAGATAGCAGAGGGGATCGGCCGTCGCGCCGTCGGGGACGACGTAGGCCCAACGGCGGTCCTTGCCCTCGCCGCGCTCGATCACCCACGCGATCCGGCCGCCGTCGGCCCGGATCTGTACTTCACGAGGAGCCACCTGGCGCATCACCTGGTTGACGCCCGCAAGCTCCAGGAGCTGGCGTTCGACCTCCTCGACATCGGGCCGCCGGCGCGCCCGCTCCACTTCCTTGGGAAGGGCGGCCTCGCCGTCCGCCCAACCTCCGAACGGGCTGCGAAAGTAGATCTGGGTGATGTTCGAGCCGCCGGAGACGAGGATGGCGTCGGGCCAGCGTGTCCAGCGCGCGCCGAGCCGCTCGCGCAGCACGACGTGGGTGGCCGTCGAGGCGTCGTAGGCGACGAGCCCGCGCCGGCGGAAGAGCTCCTCCAAGTCGAGGAACTTCCCCGACGGAGCCATGCCGTGGTCCCCGAAAAGGATGATCGAAGTCTCGTCCAGCACCGAGCGGCCGCTCGGCGTCTTGGCCCGCGCCAGCGCGCCGGCGAGCTCGCCGATGAGCGTGTCCGTGGCCACGAGGGCGCGGCGCAGCTCCGGCGATTCCGGCCCGTGAAAGTGCCCCTTCATATCGGTCTCGTTGAACACCACCAGCATCACCCGCGGCGCGCCCTTCTTCTCGATGTGCGAGATCAGCGCCTCGACCGGCCTGCTGTCGCCACCGACGAACTCGCTCGCGCCGATCATCTCGAGCGCCGCGGAGCGCGCGATGGAAGCGGTGGTGAGGATGCTCCCGGACCCCTTGAAGCGGCCCTCGAAGACGGTCTCGGCGGAGAGCCCCGCACGCGCCGCCGCGTCGAAGAGATTGGGCACCGGCCAGCTCCAGGTGTCCGGCTGGGTCAGATATCTCGCCATACGCCGCTGTTCGCGGTCGAAGGCATAGATCGCGTTGGGTGCCGGGAACTCGTCCTGCTCGATGCGCCGGCCGGAGAGCAGCTCCGGGACCGAAGGGGCCGTGGACGAAGGGAACGTCGAGAGCGCACGGGTGCGCAGAGTCGGCCGGGACGCGAACAGGCGCTCGAGATTCGGCAGCTCATGGGCCGCCAGCGCCTCCTCGAAGGGAACCGCCGGCAGCCCGTCGAGCATGAGCAGGAGGACGTGCCGCTCCCCCGGATCGAGCGCCGGCACCGAGGGCTCGCCCGCCGCGGTCTCCTGGCGCGCCGAGGCCATGCCGACCGCGCCCAGAAGAATCAGGGCACCAATGGCCGAAGCGCGCGATCGTCGCATGCAAGCTCCTCCAAACAACGGATTTATAACACGGGGCGGCAGGGCGGCCACATAGGGCCGCCCCTACGAAGAAGCCCGAACGACTTTGCCTACGGGCAGGTCGCGAACGCGGAGACGTCCTGCACGGGCGCGAAGGTCTTGCCCCGCGGATTGAAATACTGCCGGACGCGGCCGGCCTGGGTGTCGGTCACGGTGATCAGGACCTGGACGTTGGTCAGGCCGCTGGCGAAGACCCAGAACCGGTCGTTGAAGCTGCAAGCGTCCAGCACCTTCACCGTCAGCTCGGTGTTGCCCGCTTCGAAGAAGTAGAACTGCCCGGAGTCGCCGGTCTGCGAGATGACCCGGGCCGGGCCCGAGGCGGTGCCGGTGTTCCACTGCGCCTGGACCTTGAAGCGCCCATCGTTCAAGCACAGCGTCACCGCGTCCGAGGTGCAGGTGCCGGGCGCGGCCACCGGGGTGAGGAAGTTGAAGAAGACGTGCTCCGCCAGGGTGCGGCCGCTCGCCAGGCCGTCCTGGTTGTCGAACTGCCAGTGGATGCCGCCGTAGATGCGGCTCTGGCCTGCCTCTTCGGCGGCCTGGGAGAAGCTGGTGAACGAGCGCTGCACGCCCGGCAGGCCATCGGAGGTCGTGGAGAAGGAGACGGCGTCCGAGCCGAAGAACAGGTCCAGGATCCTGGAGGAGGAGCTGCTGAACGTGCTGTGCCCGGAGGTGTAGGAGGGGAACGGCGGCGTCGCGATCAGCGGCGTCCAGCTCGGATCGGCGGCCGTCTTGGGATTGCCGTCGGTATCGGCGTGCTGGATGCCGGTCACCGGCCGCCAGTCGTTGTAGTAGTACTTGTGGTCCCAGGAGACGATCGCCGCGTCGGCCACGGTGAGGCCCAGCAGGGCGAACAGGCGGGCGTTCTCGAGCAGCGAGAGGTGATGCTGCTGGGAGAGCCCCTGCGCGATGACGAGCCAGTGGCCGGGCGGCGTGGCGGTGCCCGCGCCGTCCGCCCAGAAGAGGGCGATCTGCGTCTGCGCGGCGGTGCGCTCGGTGCTGTCGACGCGGCCGAGCCGCTTGACCTCGCGGAAGGCGGCGGTGTACTTGGCGCTGGTGGGCGACGGCGGCCCACCGAGGCGGAATTGCGAGCCGCTCGTCATGCACCACGGCGTCACGGTCGGCCAATTGGGCAGCAGGGCCGCGGCGAAGGCCGGCGGCGTCGGGATCCACCACGAAGCGCCGGTGGGAGCGCTGTAGGCCACGACGTCGGCCGAATGGTCGCTTGCCCGCAGGGCGAGGATCTGCCCGGCTACCGACTCGCCCCAGATGACCCCGGCGGTCTTGGCCGTGCCGTCGGGAATGGCGGCGAGCGAGGTGGCCAGCGCGGCATCGAAAGTGGCCTGCTGGGCCGGGTAGAGGGCTACCAAGACCTTGTGGGCGGCCGCCGCCGCCGCGGCTTCCGGCGAGGCGCCCAGCGGTGCCGTCGCGGTCACGTGGTATGGCGTGAAGCCGCCCAGGATGCCGTCGATGGCGTCGAAGATGGCTACGTGAACGGCGGCCATCGCCCGGCTGGCTTTGGGCGGCGGCGTCTTGTCCGTGCGCACGGCATTGAGCAGCACGTTGTCCCAGTCGATCACCACGTCGGCGCGGGCCTGCCCGGCAAAGCCGAGCAGCGCGGTGAAACAGAGTCCCAGAGCGGTTCGATTGCGAAGCATGGTCCCTCCTTGGCAATCCCTGCGGCTTTTCCACCCAAAGGCGGGTTTTGCCGACTAAGTTTCACACTGCTCTTAAGCTGCTAAATCGTACTCACTGTGTGCCTTCCTGACTAGGGGAAGCGGGCAACTGGTACTTTTTTAATCCCACCTCTTCATACAAAGATATAGTCCAAGATATAGTAAAAATAAGCGGAGCCGTTGAGACTAAAGAGGAGAATGTGATGAGGAGGAAGAACCTGAAGGGTAGCTTGCGCGGTTTGTCGGCTGTGCTGGCCGTGGCTCTCGCGGGGCTGGGAACGCCGATCCACGCCTTGGACATCAATGGCTTCGTACCCGGCCGGGGCCGCGGCGACGTCGCGGTCTCGTACACCGCCGAGACCTACGACGAGTTCTGGGTGGGCAAGACGAAGGTGTCCGATCCCGGCGTCGGCAAGGTGGACCTCAAGAGCACCAGCCTCTGGCTGCAGTGGGGCCTGACGGACAACCTGGCGGTGGTCGCCACCCTGCCGTACATCGATGCCAGCTCGAACGGCCTGGGTAATTTCCATGACCAGGGCCTCCAGGACCTCTCGCTCCTCCTGAAGTACCGCTTCTGGACGGCCGGCCCGCACAGCCTGGTCGCCGGGGCGGGCGGGCGCACCGCGGTCCAGGACTACGAGGCCAACCTGCCGGTGGACCTCGGCGACAACACCACCGACGCCCTCTTCCGGCTGGTCTACCAGTTCCAGACCCCGACCTTCTATTTCTCGCAGCAAGTGGGCTACGACATCCGCGGCGGCGACGCGCCCGACGACTACCCGCTCTACACCGAGCTCGGCTTCACGGTCGGCCGGGTCACCTACGGGGGCTACTACGCGAAGCTGATCGCGAAGGGCGGCACGGACATCGGCGATCCCGGGTTCACCTTCCCGAGCAATAAAGAGGAGTACTCCAAGATCGGCGTCAAGGTCTTCGGCCGCGTCACCGACCGTATCGGCCTCTCCGCCGTCTATTTCACGACGCTCGACGGCCGCAATACGGGCGACAGCCACGGCTTGTCCGGGGGCGTGGTCTTCCGCTTCTGAGGAATAGCGCTCCAACAAAGGACCACAGGGGCAGCAAGGAGGACCCTGTCCTTGGAGTCCTTGCTGTCCTTGGTCCTGTTCTCCTCTTCGAGACATCGGCTACAATCACCCCCAACATTCCGTAGAAAGGCTGATGACTCCTCCCTACCTCCGCTTGGCCCGAGCCCTGCCCATGACGGCGGCCCTGCTGCTCTCCGGCTGCCGGCTGGCCCCGCCCGCGGCGCCGGCGGCCGCCGCCGGGCAGATCCAGCTTGCGGATCGCGACCGCATCCTGGTGCTCGCGCCCCATCCGGACGACGAGGTGCTCGGGGCGGGCGGCGTCCTGCGCGAGGCGGTGGAGCGGGGGATCCCCGTCCGCGTGGTCTTCCTCACCAACGGCGACAGCAACGAGTGGTCGTTCTTCGCCTACCGCAAGCGTCCGGTGGTGCTGCCGCGGGCGGTCCTCGCCATGGGCACGATCCGCCAGCGCGAAGCCGTCGTCGCCACGCAGGCTCTGGGCGTGCCGGCGACCGACCTCGACTTCCTCGGCTATCCCGACTACGGCACGCTCGACATCTGGCGCTCCCACTGGGGCTCGCGGCCTCCCGACCGCGGCCGCCTCACCCGCGCCCGGGCCGTGCCCTACCCTACGGCCTTCCGCCCCGGAGCGCCGTTCAAGGGGGAGGAGATCCTCGCCGATCTCGAGACCATCCTGCGGGAGTTCCGGCCGACCCGGATCTTCGTCTCGCACCCCGCGGACCACCACCCGGACCACGCGGCCCTTTATCTCTTCACGCGCGTGGCCCTCTGGGACCTCCAAGGCGAGGTCGCGGCGACGCTGCACCCGTTCCTCGTCCACTATCCACGCTGGCCGCAGAAAAAGGGGTACCGCCCCGCCGAGGAGCTGTCGCCGCCGGCGCGGCTCCTCGCCGGCTTCAACTGGCAGAGCCGCGAGCTGAGCCGCGAGGAGATCGCGACCAAGCGGCAGGCCCTGGCGGCCCATCACACGCAGTTCGGCTACAGCGCCTCCCGCCTGCTCCCCTTCGTGCGCCCCAACGAGCTGTACGGCGACCTCACGATTCCAGCGCTCGCTCCGGGAGGCGCCGTGCGGCTGCTGGCCGATCCCGGCGCGGCGGGCGAGGCAGCCGCAAAGCCCGGCGAAGAGCCCGAAGGGGAGGCCAGCGAGGTCGTCGATCTGCAGGATCTCTCGCTGCGGCTGGCGGGGGATCAGATCGAGATCGGCATGGATCTCCAGGAGGCGCTGCCGGAGGGCTCCGCCGTCTCCCTCTCGGCCTTCGGATACCGGCCGGACCGCGCTTTCGCCGGCATGCCGAAGGTGGAGATCCGGATCGAGCCTCACGGCTGGTCGGTCCGCGATCAGGTCCGCGTCCTGCCGCGCAGCACGGCCTGGGCCTCGGTGCGGGGCAGGAAGCTCGTGGCGCGGCTCCCGCTCGCCTCGTTGGGAGATCCCGACCGCCTCTTCCTGCAGGTCCGCACCAGCTCGCCGCGCACGCCCTTGGGCCAGACTCCTTGGTGGATCGTGGAGCTGCGGACGGCACAGCCGGTAGCGGCCGAGCCCGCTTCTTCCGGGTTGACCGAGAGCGCGGCCAAGTCCAAAGCGCCGCGATAATTCTCAACTCCAGCCTCGCTGCCGCTTCCTTTCGCCTCGTCCCGAGCTCGGTCGACTTGCTGCGGTCGGCTTTGCTCCGGCGCCTTATCCGACTGATGCGGAGACGCCTAAGCGCTCGGACGCCCTGCCGGAGCCGCGCAACTCGCAGAATCCAAGGAGGATAGCGGCTCCGGGTAGATTCAGCGGCATGCTTATCGTCCTCTCGACAGCCGGATATCATTCCGCCCACCTGCATCAGGGACGCATATGCGACCAGCCCACGCGGCAGGGCGAGGAGCAACTCCGGCATTTTCAGTGGGATAAGCCTCCGAAGAAGCCGGCCAGCCGTACCGGAATGAGTTTTCGCGAATGTCCACCATCCTCGACGCGGCCACGGTTGACGCCGGTCGGAACGAGGCGTAGAATGCCTAAATGATATAGAATGAATGAGATAAATCGTGCTTCGAGCTTATGCGTCTCTATCGCAAAAGCATGCCGAGGAGGGGCGCATAAGCTCAACACAGGTTA
>Ga0075423_10005142_pt1 | contig 12200 bp, 6 predicted proteins | sample SoiMethybrSBSTD2_FD_80114 | JGI IMG/M metagenome (GOLD analysis project Ga0075423, IMG submission 80114) | Bulk soil microbial communities from a Populus tree surrounding site in Tennessee, USA - Soil MetaG P. TD hybrid SBSTD2 | ecosystem: Environmental > Terrestrial > Soil > Tree plantation...
GGCACGTCCCAGCCGGCCTCGTTGGAGAACGGCATCACGTTGAGAGGCGTGGCGGCCGCGAGGACCGGCGCACCCTGCAGCTGCGCGATCGCCTGTTCGAGGAACTGCGCATGTTTCGGGCGGTCGTCGTAAATCCCGGACGGAAGCTGCAGCTCGGCGAAGACCAGCCGGTGACCGTCGAAGCCCGTGTCCGCCAGTTGCAGGCGCAGCAGGCTGCGGGTCAGCACGCCGGCGGCCGCGACGACCAGCACCGCGAGACCGACTTGCGCGACGACAAGACTCCTGCGCCCCCGCCGGGCGGCCGGCGCCGTCGCGCCTCTTCCCGCCCCGGTGATCTGCGCCGCGAGGTTCAGCCGCGCCACCGTCAACGCCGGCGCGAGCGCAGCCGCACACGACATCAATGCCGCCGCTGCCACGCTGACCATCACGACCGCGGCGTCGATGCGGATCGCCTCGGCCCGCGGCATGCCGCCCGGCACGATTGCCAGCACGACGTCCAGGCTCCACGCGCCGATCGTCAGCCCGGCGACCCCGGCGATGACCGACAGCGTGAGGCTCTCGATCACCAGCTCGCGCACGATCCGTCCGCGTCCGGCGCCCAGCGCCGCGCGGACCGCCAGCTCCGCGCGCCGGCTCTCCCCTCGCATGAGCAGCAGATTGGCGACGTTCGCGGTGGCAATGAGCAGGACCAGTGCGACCGCCGCGAACAACACGATCAGTGCGGGCCGCACGGTGCCGACGACCACGTCCTCGAACGACCGGACGACGGGCACGAGACCGCGGGTCGCTCCGGCCGGCAGCGTGGACTCGAGCTGCCGCGTCCGGATCGCGAGCTCGCTCGCCGCCTGCTCGCGGGTGACGCCGGGTCGCAGCCGCGCGATCAGATCGATCTCACTCCGTGCGGCGTCCCCGAACGGTCCGTCGACTGAAAACGATCGGGCGGTCCTCCATATCTCGACGCCGGCCGGATAGTCGACGTCGGGAGGCATCACGCCAACGATGGTGAAGCGCTTGCCGTCGATCTCCAGCCGCCGTCCGATCGCATCGCGGCTCCGTCCGTACCGGCGCGTCCACAGACCGTAGCTGATCGCCACGACCTTCTCCGCGCCCTCCAGATCGTCGGATGCCGCGAGGGCGCGCCCGATCACGGCATCGATGCCGAGCACCGCGAAGAAGGGGCCGGCGACGGTCGCGGAGTTCACATGAGTCCAGCGGCCATCCTCGGTGACGGGCGTGCGGCCGGCGGCATTGGCGTCCGCGCCAGCGACCACCTCGAAGAGCCGGCTGTCGCGGCCGATCGCGTCGATCGCGGCGGCGCCGAAGGGATGATGCTTGAAGCCCGAGCCCGGCAGCTCCTTCCACGCCACGATCAGGCGATCCTGATCGCGAAGCGGAAGCGGACGAAGCAGGACGCCGCGGACGAGCGAGAACATGACCGTCGTGCCGGCGATCCCCACGGCGAGCGTCAGGATCGCGGCGAGGCTGAACGATCGCGCCCGCAGCAGGCTGCGCCACGCGAACCGGATGTCGCAGCTCAGGTGATCGAGCGTCATGGTCTCGTCCTCATCAGGAGAGCTGAGTATGACGGCTGTTGCCGGATGTCAACAGGGGTCGGCCCGGCGGCGGCCGCGAGCCCGGCCGTTCAGGAATTCTTTCGGGCATTAATGGTGCTTACATCCAGCCATACCGGTGGAGGAAGGGGTCATCGCGTAGCGATAGACGACAGTGAGTTGGTTACCAGTGGAAAACCGTACAGCAGAAGAAAAGATCCAGGCGCGGCTTCGGGAACTCACCGACGAGCTTCGGCAGTTGCGCAAGGAGATGAGCGACGACCGTGGGCGCAGTCGGCGACCAACGCCGAATGAGCCCGTCTCGCGCAAATCACCCCATCCTCCCCGGCCTTCCGAGCCCCCGAAACGCTGATCTGACGGCCCGCTCCGCGCGAAATCTCATCCGTTCCCGCATCTCCTGAGATATCGTCAGCGATTCTCAGCACGGCAATTGCCGCGCTTCGGACGGGAGCGGCATGGACATCAGCGACCGGATCGGCGCCTGGGTCACCGGGAGCGACTGCTTTTTCCGCGTGTGGGCGCCCCACGCGAGCCGGGTCAGCATCCTCGCGCAGGACGGGCCGTACTGGGAGGCCGGCGGCGAGATCGTGCAGCACGATCTCGTGCGCGTCGGCGATTACTGGAGCGGCACCGTCCCCGGCCTCCGGCCCTGGAAGATCTACCGCTTCGAGATCACCAGCGGCGACGACGTCTTCCAGACGCTCGATCCCGCCGCCCGCGACGTCGTCCATTCGGGCTTGACCCGTCACGATCCGGCGAGCCGGAATGCCTCGATCATCGCGGAGGACGATCTGGTCGCGTGGCTGCCGTTCACCACGCCGCGCTTCGAAAACTTCCTGATCTATCAGCTCCACGTCGGGAGCTTCGCCGGCCGCAACGACGACATCGACAAGCCGTGGGCCGGCTTCCAGGACATCGAGTCCAAGCTCGGATACGTCCGGGAGATGGGCTTCAGCTGCATCCAGCTGCTGCCGGTCCACGAGTATGCGAATGATCGATCGTGGGGCTACAACCCGGCCTCGTTCTTCGCGCCGGAGTCCTCCTACGGCTCGCCGTTCGCGCTGGCGCGTCTCGTCGATACGGCGCACCGCGCCGGACTGGCGGTCATCTTCGACGTCGTCTACAACCACTCCGGACCCGATGACAGCGTGCTCTACGAATTCGACGGGTATACGCACGAGGGCGGCATCTATTTCGAGGGCGGGCAACAGACCGACTGGGGCCGCGGACCCGCGTGGTGGAAGCGCGAGGTGCAGGACTACTTCTATCAGAACGCGCGGATGTACTTCGAGCAGTACCACGGCGACGGCCTGCGCTTCGACGTGACCACGCAGATCAACGGCAACAATCTCCGCGAGGTCGTTGATCGCCTGCGCCGTGACTTCCCGGACAAGTATCTGATCGCCGAGCACCTCCCCGATCATCCGTGGATCGTGAACACGGGCAGGTTCTGTGCGACCTGGGACGCGGACTCCCACCATGACTGCCAGCGCGCGCTGGCCGGGCAGGATCCGCTGACCAGGGTGCGCTCGTTCCTCGGCTGGGACGGATACGACCACGCGTGGAACCTGGTCAAGTACACGCTGGGATCGCACGACGACATCGGCGATCTCCGGAACGGCGACGCCGAGGACGGCCTGACCAACTGGGACAGGCGGCACCGGTATTTCGTCGATCAGCTCGGCGGCCGCGACGACTGGACGGCGCGCGCCAAGGCCCGCCTCGCCTGGGCGCTGAACATCGCGATGCCGGGCACGCCGATGCTCTTCATGGGATCCGAATGCCACATGGCCTCCCCGCACGTGTCGTGGGGCTACTGGACGGACGCCATCGATCTGCGCGGCGATCACCGCTTCAACTGGAGCGTGGCCGGCGACAGGCTCGGAATGGAGATGCGGCGCCTCGTCTCTGCCGCCAACGGCGTCCGCTGGCAGAACCCGGCGCTGCGCGCCGACTCGTTGCGCATCGTGCACGAGGACCCGGACAATCAGGTGATCGGCTTCGTGCGCGAGCTGTACGACAACGTCGTGCTCACGATCGTGAACCTCGGCGAGCGCAGCTTCGGGGAGCGCGAGTACGGGGTCCCGACCGGGGGCTATGGCGGCCAGTGGACCCAGATTCTCTGCTCGCAGGACGAGAGCTTCGGCGGATGGCAGGGAGCGGGAAACGCCTTCTACGATCCCTGGACTTCGGACGAGGGGCGGATCTCCATCAACCTGCCAAAATGGTCCGTCGTGATGTTTCGAAGGATGTAATGCGAGAGACGAAGCTGTCATCCGCATCTCAGTTCTGAGGCGGCTTTCATTCCTGGTGCGCCCGCCCATTGGCGGTTTCCCTCGAAAATTGGCCTGTTTGCTCGCGTGGTACGTCGCTTGCCGTCTTCGACCCGCCAATGACCTGGAAGCGATGCGACGGCTGTAACAGGGCGATCGCGGCAAACGCCGAAAACTGCGACTACTGCGGCCACGTCTTCGAGGACAACTTCGACTTTCTGCGCCCGGAAGACAACGAGCAGGAGCCGACGCCCTGGCCAAGCGAGACGGCTGCGGCCCCCGTACGCCCGCCGACCGGGCTGCCGCCGCTCGAACTGAACGACCAGTTCCCATTCGCGCACGTCTTCGACAGCCAGGCGGCATCCGCACCGGCGGCCGCCCCCAAGGCTGAGAAGCCCGACACGGACGCTGCGAGCAGCGGGACGCTTTCGTCGATGTTTCCGTTGAACGACTCGTCGGAGACCGAATACCAGCGCACCGGGGAACGGCTCGACCCCCTGACGCTCGACGAACAAGGCGCGATGGATCGCCTGTTCGACACGCCAGCCGCCGAAGTTTCACCGGGGATGGAACACGTGTCGCCGGCGCCGGTTGTCGTCGAGGAGTGGCAGCGCGCGGCAGTTTCAAGTGCTGCCCCGGAGCCATGGGAGCGCGGCCACCACGTAGACCCTGTCGCCGTGGACCCTTCAGACCAGCGCCCTTCTCCGGTTCCTGTCGCGGCCGCGTCTTCCAACCCGGCCGGCAAGCTCGGCACGCGGAAGATGGCGATGATGGGCGGCGCGCTGTTCGCCGCGGCCGGACTGATCTTCACGATCCTGAGCATGCGGGGGGCGGCGTCGCCCGAGCCCGCAGCCGCGAGCGCACCCGCGACGCCGCGCACGCAGGCTCGGCTCCCGAGTCCCGCGTCCGCACGGGCGAAGACGCCCGGCGCGCTGCCGGCAGTGCTCCCGAAGTGGAGCGTCGTCACCGAGGGGCGCTGGATCGGCCTCGATCGCAAGACCGTGGCGTTCGAGCTCCAGGCCGTCAACAAGATTCACATCTGGACGCGCGACGTCACGCCGGTGCTGGTGGTGCGCTGCCAGGGCGGCCACATCGAGCCGTTCGTGTTCACGCAGTCCGCGGCCCGGATGGAGTCTCAGGACGAGGACCACACGGTGCGTGTGGCGTTCGACGACGGTCCGGAAGCGACCGAGCGGTGGCCGGATTCCGTCGACCACGACGCGCTGTTCGCGCGCGATGCGAATGCGTTCACGCAGCAGCTGGCGAGCTCGCACACGCTGAAGTTCGGGTTCACCCCGCACAACGCCGAACCGGCGGTCACCAGGTTCGCGGTCGCCGGGATCAGCGATCTGCTGGCGTCGGCGCCCCGTCAGTGCGGGTGGAAGCGCTGACGCGGTCCGCCTTCGCTTCGCTCCTGCGAGACACGCCGTCGCGCTCGAGCGCGAGGATCGCGGCGCGCCGCGGCGGCAGCCAGCCCGCGTACTCGAACCGCCCCACTTCCCGATAGCCGGGCACCGGCCCGAACGCGACGACGAACGTCCGGTCGGCCGGCTGCTGCCAGTCGGTCCCATCCGCATATCGCGTCAACCCCGCGAACTCGTATCCGCCATCGATCTGCCGCGGCGAGGCCCGTGCCATGAGGACGCCGAGCGCCTGCCAGCGGGCGCGGTTCCACGCGAAGTAGTCGTGCCCCGCGGCCGCGGCCGCGAGCCCGAGCGGGACGAGGATCGCCGCCGATACGGCGACCCGCCGGGCTGTGAACCCGGGACGGATCGCCGCGTAGAGCACCAGGCAGGGGACGATCGGCAGGAGATACCGATCGTAGAACCAGGACAGAACCATCGGCCCCGCGTAGCCGGCGACCGCCAGCAGCGCGAAGGCGCTGGCGGCGCGGGCCCGTGCACCGGGCCGCGCGAAGGCGTCGCCGAGCGTCACACCCCACTGCACCACGAGGATCGCGACCGTGATCCCGCTCGCGATCGTGAAGATGAACCAGAACAGCCACGGCGCCCTGGGCAGATGCGGCAGGCCGAGCACCGCAACGTCGTAGAGCGAGACGCCGCCGAGGCCGAAATCGTACAGAAGGCTCGAGCCCCACGGCGCAACCTTGCCGGTGACGAGCACCGCCAACGCGATCAGGCCGGCCAGCGCAGCGGCGAGCCGGATGGTCCCTTGTCCCTTGTCCCTTGAGCCTTGACTGTTTTCACCAGAGCCGCGGGCCAGCAGCGTGAACGGCAGCAGGAACCAGCCGAGATGAAAGCCGATGTTCAGGGCACGCTTGGCGCTGAACGAGAGCCACTCGACGCTCGGCGCGCCGAGGTGGCGCATCATCTCGCGCAGCGGCAGGTTGTAGTCGCGGGGCAGGCGTCCCGCTGCCTCGAGCGCGATCGGCAATACCGCGAGCTCCGCGGTCACGATCGCGAAGGGTGCGGCAGCCAGCACGGCAACACGCCGGCCGTGTCGGAGCGGCAGGGCGACCAGAAATGCGGCCGGCAGGATCAACGCGGGCTGACGGATCGTCCCGGCCGCGGCAGACAGCGCGGTGGCCGCGGCGACGCTCCGCCACGAGGGCGTGTCGAGCGCACGTGCGTAGAAGATCAAGGCAAGCGTGGACAGCAGGAAGAACGGGACGTCGGTCATGAACGTGGCCGACAGGATCAGGTAGATCGGATTGACCAGCAGCGTGGCGGCCGCCAGTCCGGCGACCGCCGGCGCGGCCCCGAACGCGCGGCACGCCGCGTAGAGCGCGACGACGCCCAGCCATCCGGTCGCGAGCATCGCGACCCGCAGCGTCTCGAACGTGAGGCCGGCCAGACGCGCGAGCGCGACGCCGAGCGCGACATGACCGACGGCGACCATCTGCGTGACCTCGGGAATCTCCAGACGCCCGCCGGCGATCCACGCCGCGACCATGCGGTGATAGATCCAGTCGTCCATCATCGGGAACTCGCCGCGCGGATTCATCAGGACGATCAGGACCAGCCACGCGGCGGCGGTCGCGACGGCGACAGCGGTGCCTTCGCGCAAGGTCATCGTGACGAGGCGTGGAGATCTCGTGGAGAAATCGCTCATGTGGCTTCCGGCTTCAGCCGGAAGGAGATCTTCAGCGACCCGCCAGTGCTGCCCAGTCGGTGATCACATGAATTGGTGCCGATGATAGATCGTGGACCGGCGCCTTGATCAGAAAGCGCTGGCCGTCGTTGGTCACATCGTAATTGCTCAAGTACGGCTGACCGGGCGGCGCCACGCGTACCGCGAACAATCGCTTCGGGGGTCCCGGCACGCCACCATCGAACGGCACGGCCATCAGCCGCGAGTCCGCGGAGATGTAGAACAGCTCGCGGCCATCGCCGCGCCACCGCGGATCGTACCCGCCGCCCGCGGAGATCTGCCAGCGCTCCTTCGCATCGGAAAGACTGCGGACGTAGACCTCCGCGTGCCCGGCCTCGAACGACGTGTAGGCCAGCCACCGTCCATCCTTCGAGACCTGTCCCTGCATTTCATCGAACGTGCCGGCGAGCAGCGGCGCCGGCTGCGATCCATCGGCGTTCATCGTCCAGATATCCGCGCCGGTGGCGTTGTCGTAGGTGTGATAGACAATCCGGCCTCCGTCCGGCATCCAGTCCGTCGGATACTTCGCGTGGTCGCTGCGGAACAGGAGCGCGCTCTGGCCCGAGCCGTTGGCAGTGCGCTCGAACAGATCGTGCAGGCCGTTGCGGTTCGATCGGAACACCACGCGGCTGCCGTCGGGCGACCAGATCGGCGACGCGTCGGTCGCGGCATCGTAGGTGAGCCGCAGTTTCGCGCCGCGCACCAGATCGAGGATGCGGATGTCGGGCCGGTGCGTCCCGGGATCGACTTCGGCGATCGCCAGCTGCCGATCGTCAGGTGAGAGACGGAAGTCCGCGTACTGACCGGGTGGCAGCGCGGCGCCGGTGTGCTGACCCTCGCGTCCCAGCCACACCAGTTCCGCCGTGGCCTCGCCGCTCGCATACACGAGCAGCCCTCTCTCGGAGACGGAGAACGCGCCGTAGAAACTGCTCGACACGGCGACGGGCGAGACCACCGGCGCCGGCTCACCGATCAGGCGACCCGAGCGCCAGTCGAAGCGCGATGCGAGCAGCGCATCGTCCATGATGAACAGGAGACGATCGGGCGCGGCGAACGCGGCGCGGACCGTCGCGTTCTGAAGGCGGCGCGGCGGACTGCCGCCCAGATCGCCGAGATAAATGCCGTGGCCCTGCGGCGTCGTGCCCTGCACGAAGTAGATGAAGTGCCGATCGTCGGGGAGGAACTGCGGCCAGCGATGCGAGGCCTCGCCGGCGCTGGCGTCGACCCGCGTCAGCGGCGCGAGCGCGCCGCCGCCCGCCGGCACCGTGAAGAGGCCGCCCTGCGTGGTCGGCGCGAACAGGATCTGGCCGCTGCGACTCCACGCGCCGCCGCGGCCGTGAATCGCCGGCGCGAGGACGCGCGCCGGGCCGCCGGCCAGATCGATCCGCTTCAGCGAGCCGTTCGAGAAGAACCCGATGGATCCGCTGTCCGGCGACCAGAACGGGTACTCCGCGCCTTGTGTGCCGGCGAGCGGCTGCGGGTTCAGCGTATCCAGGTCGCGCACCCACAGCTGCGACGGCTCCTGACCCGACGCCGCGACGAACGCGAGACGGCGGCCGTCGGGTGAGAGGGCGAATTGAGGGCTCTGCACCGAGGACGTGGTCGGCGTGAATCCGCCGCCCGCCGGCGGATAGATCGAAAACATCATCGCCGGCGCCGGCGGGGATGCGCGCAGCCACTGCGTCGTCGTGAGCGCGGCCGCGCCCAGGATGGCCAGTCCGGCGACGGCGATCGGCACCCACGCCCGCCGTGTCGTGCCGGCCGCGGGAACCTGACCCGACGTGCGGGCAATCCACCTCAGGATCTCGACGACGTCGGCGGCGGCCTGCCAGCGGGCCTCGGGCGTCTTCGCCAGGGCTTTCATGATCACCCAGTCGAGCGCAGGCGGCAGAGAGGCGACGAGGCTCGACGGCGGAGGCGGATCCGTCTGCAGGATGGCGGCAATCACGCCGGCCGGGCTGCCGCTCTCGAACGCCCGGTTCCCGGTCGCCATCTCGTACATCACGGCGCCGAGCGAGAAGAGGTCGGACGCGGTATCCGCCTCGCGCCCCTCCAGCCGCTCCGGCGCGAGGTAATGAACGGTGCCGAGCAGGCCGCCCTCGGAGGTCGGCTGCTCGTGGAGCGTAGGCGTGCGATCCATCGGCAGCTGGACCGGGGCCGCGCTGCGCAGCGTCGCCAGGCCGAAGTCGAGCACCTTCACACCCGTCTTCGTCAGCATGATGTTGGCGGGCTTCAGATCGCGATGGACCACGCCCTGCCGGTGCGCGTGGTCCAACGCCTCTCCGATCTGGATGCCGTAGCGAACGACGTCGCGCGCCGGCAACGGCCCGCGCGCGAGCCGCGCGGCCAGGGTCTCGCCCTGCACGAACTCCATCACGAGAAAGGGCGTTTCCCGGTCCCGGCTGACGTCGTGCAGCGCGCAGATGTGCGGGTGATTCAGCGCGGCGACCGCCCGGGCCTCGCGCTCCAGGCTGATGCGGTGGTCGATGCTCGACAGCGTTCCGCCGAGGATCTTCAGCGCGACGGTTCGATCGATCCGCGTGTCGCGGGCGCGATAGACCTCGCCCATGCCGCCCTCGCCGATCGGCGCGGTGATTTCATAGGGGCCGAGCTTCGCGCCGGGCGGGAGCGTCATCGCGCAACCGGACTCCGTTGCCTGCGAGCTTTCCTCAGCGGCCGGCCTATCGCCGCGCCGCCGCACCGCGCAGGTGCAGGTTTCGAAGCAGGCGGTGGAGATAGGTCGGATTGAGGCCGAGCAGGCGGGCCGCCGCCGTGTAGTTGCCGCCGGCTCGATCGATCGCGTCGAGGATCAGCCGGCGCTTCATGTCCATGACCCCACGGTGGAAGGGCGCCGTCGGATCGTCGTCGCCGGCCGGGTCGGCGGCCTCGACGAGCGCCTCCGGCAGATCTTCGGGGCCGATGCGATCGGAGGTCCCGAGCACCACGGCGCGCTCGATCGCGTTCTCGAGCTCGCGCACGTTGCCGGGCCAGTCGTGTGCGCTCAACGCCGCGAGAGCGGCGTCGGTCAGCTCGATCGCACGCCCGCGCGCGTACTTCGCGGCAAAGTGCGCCGCGAGAACCGGAATGTCCGACCGGCGCTCGCGAAGCGGCGGCATCGCGAGACTGACGACGTTCAGGCGGTACCAGAGGTCCTGCCGGAACCGGCCGGCGGTGACGTCAGCGGCGAGATCGCGGTTGGTCGCAGCAATCACCCTGACGTCGACCTTGATGGTGCGCGTGCCACCGACCCGCTCGAACTCGTGGTGCTGGAGCGCGCGCAGCAGCTTCGACTGCAGCGTCGGCGCCAGCTCCCCGACCTCGTCGAGGAAGACGGTCCCGCCGTCCGCGATCTCGAGCCGGCCCTTCTTGAGCGACGCCGCGCCGGTGAACGCGCCCTTCTCGTGACCGAACAGCTCGCTCTCGAGCAGTGACTCGGTCAGCGCGGCGCAGTTGATCGCGACGAACGGGCGGCGCGCGCGCCGGCTGTTCTGATGAATGGCGCGCGCGGCCAGTTCCTTGCCGGTGCCGGTCTCGCCAGTGACCAGCACGGTGCAGTCGGAGGGGGCGACCTTGCGGATGCGCGAATGGACGAGTCGCATCGCCTCGCTCTCACCCACCATGTCGTGCGCCTGCAGCGTCACCCGGCCGGCGAGGACCTCGGCGACGATATCGGCCGACGAGTCCGGACGCGCCTCGCGTCCGTCCAGCGCCGCTCCGGAGATTCGCGTCGTGCGATCGTCGACGGGCGGCATCGCGGCCGGCGCCGCGGCGTTCGCCGCCGCGTGCAGGAACATCAGAATCGAGTCGCCCGCCCGGATGCGATCGCCGGGCTCCAGGACGTGCTCGCGCACCGGGATACCGTTGACGAACGTGCCGTTCGAGCTGTTGAGATCGCGCAGGACGAAGCGCCCGTCCTCGAGCTGAACTGAGCAATGGCGGCGCGACATGAGCTGGTCCGGCACGCTCAGCTCCGCCCCGGGATCGCGGCCGACCACCACGTCCGTTCCCTCGATTGGGAAAGACTCGCCACAGAGTGGCCCGGCGAGCACGATCAGTCGTGGACTCATACCAATCCGGCTGGCGATCAAGCAAAAGCACTGCCGAGGTATCGAGAGCTCTCGCGCTACACTACCCTCGCACCTCATGGTTGGACGCATCCTCAGTTCCGCGCAGGCCGGGCTGCTCATCGTCATCATCTGCCTCGCGGGGCTCCTCACGGCGTTCGCCGGGTCGCACGCGGACCGCGTCACCGGGGAAACGGTCAACAACTTCCTCAACTCCTACACTCTGATCCAGACCGCGACCGACGCGAGTTTCTTCGCCGTCATGGCCGTCGGCGCCACCATCGTCATCATCTCGGGCGGGATCGACCTGTCGGTCGGGTCGATCTACGCGCTCGCGGGGGTCACGACGGCGATGGCGCTCCGCGGGGCGGCGTTCGACAGCCCGCTGCAGATCGCCACGGTCGGCCTCGCGATCTCGGTCGGGGTCGGGCTGCTGTGCGGCGTGGTCAACGGGATGATGGTGGTGGGCCTCGGCGTCCATCCGTTCATCATCACGCTCGGGACGATGTGGGTGCTGCGCGGGATCGCGTTCGTGAGCAGCAACGCCGAGAGCATCGGGCTGCCCCACGCGCTGACCGCGATCGCCAAGGCGCCGCTCGGGCTCGCCGAGTCGCTGTATCCGGTGCCGACGCTGGTGATGCTCGCAGTGACCGTCGCCGGATCGATCTACCTGCAGCGGACCGTGATGGGACGTCACGTCTTCGCCATCGGCGGCAACGCCGAGGCGAGCCGGTTCTCGGGACTCCGGCTCGGCCGGATCCAGATCGGCGTGTTCGTCATCTCCGGACTGACCGCGGGCATCGCCGCCTTCATGGGCGCGAGCTTCTACGGCTCGGCCTCGTGTGTGGACGCTACCGGCTACGAGCTCTACGTGATCGCGTCGGCGGTCGTCGGCGGCGCGAGCCTGTCGGGCGGCAAGGGCAGCGCGGTCAACGCCATGCTCGGCGCCGTGCTGATCGTGCTGATCCGCCAGTCGATCCGGACCCTGCACTTCGACCAGAACTACGAATGGATCATCATCGGCTGCGCGATCATCGTCGCCGTCACGCTGGATCAGGCCAACGCACGCCTGGCCGCTCGACGGCTGGCGCGGGCGGCGGGACGATGAGGGACTTCGGTGACAACTCCCAACCTCCAACTCCCAACTCCCAAGGGGTAACCATTCGAGCGTGGGGGTGAAA
>Ga0075423_10005143_pt1 | contig 12198 bp, 8 predicted proteins | sample SoiMethybrSBSTD2_FD_80114 | JGI IMG/M metagenome (GOLD analysis project Ga0075423, IMG submission 80114) | Bulk soil microbial communities from a Populus tree surrounding site in Tennessee, USA - Soil MetaG P. TD hybrid SBSTD2 | ecosystem: Environmental > Terrestrial > Soil > Tree plantation...
GCTCTATCTCGTGGACCCCAGCGATGGTCACTATCACCTCGCGGGTGAAGTGGAGCTGGGCGGTATTCCCACCGTGCTCGAGCGCGGGAGCGTGTTGCCGTCCCGGCTTGCGCGAGAGACGGCGCCGCTGCTCCTCAGCGACGAGATGCGCGACGCGCCGCCGGGCTCGCTCCTCGGCGAGGGCGCGGTCGCGGTGCCGCTCCGGTGGTCTGGGGACCTGGTGGGGCTGATGCTCGTGGGGCCCGAGCGCGCGGCCACGCCCTTCACCGCCGAGGACCTCGAGTTCTTCATGACGGTGGGCGAGCAGGCGGCGGGCATGATCACCACCGCGCGGCTGTCCGAGACGCTGGCCCAGGCGCGGGAGTTCGAGGCCTTCCACCGGCTCACCTCGTTCGTGATCCACGACCTCAAGAACGCGGTCGGGGCCCTGTCCATGTTGAGCCAGAATGCGCTGCAGCACTTCGACGATCCCGAGTTCCAGAAGGATGCGCTGAAGACCCTGTCGCGGACGGTGGACCGGATGAAGGGCCTTCTCAGCCGTCTCGCCGCCGCGCCGGATGCCAGCCGCCTGCGCTCGGAGCCGGTGGATCTCTCGGCGCTGGCCCTCGACGCGACGCGGCCGCTGGACGGCGGGCGTGTGAGCCTGGTCAAGGAGTTCGGCGCCATTCCGACGGTGCACGGTGACGCCGAGGCGCTGCTCAAGGTGATCCAGAACCTCGTGACCAATGCGGTGGAGGCGGTGCGCGGCAACGGGACGGTGACAGTGCGGAGCTACGAGGACCGCGGCGCAGTGGTGTGCGAGGTCACCGACACCGGCTGTGGGATGTCGCCCGAGTTCATCCAGAAGTCGCTGTTCGCGCCGTTCAAGTCCACCAAGAGCGGCGGGTGGGGCATCGGCCTCTACCAGGCCAAGGGCATCGTGGAGGCCCACGGTGGGACCATCGAGGTGACGAGCCGCGAAGGCGCGGGCAGCACGTTCTGGCTGCGGCTGCCGCTGACGCGGCCCGCCACGCTGGAGGGTGGCCGGCAATGACCACCGCCAGCACCGCGGAGCGCGTCCGATGGTCGCGGGCGACCTGGGCCTGGTTCCTGCCGCCCTGGATCGCGGCCCTGGCGCTCTACGCGCCCCTCGTGCCCGCCCTCGTGCACGAGTGGTCGGAGTTCCCGAGCCTCTCTCATGGCTTCGCGATTCCCTTCATCGCGGGGTATCTCGTCTGGGCGCGGCGCAATCAGATCCGTGCGCGGGCCCTGGCGCCGTCGGCCTGGGGCTTCCCCGTCCTGGTGGCCGGGCTCCTGGTCTTCGCGGTGGGGATGCGGGCCAGCGAGCCGTTCGTGGCGCGGGTCTCGCTGCCGGTGATCCTGCTCGGGCTCTCGCTCGTGCTCGCGGGCTTCGCGATCACCCGCTACACGTGGCCCGGCATCGCCTATCTCCTCTTCATGATTCCCCTGCCCTGGGGCACGGTGAAGCAGGTCACCTACCGCTCGCGCCTCTTCGACGCCGACGCCTCCGCAATGTTCCTGAAGTGGATGGGCATTCCCGTCTATCACGACGGGGTGATGCTGCACCTTCCCAACGTCAACCTCGAGGTCGCGGACGCGTGCAGCAGCATCCCCGCCATCGCGGCGCTGCTGTCGCTCGGGGTGGCCTATGCGGTGGTGGCCCAGCGTCCGACCTGGCTCCGGATCACCCTGATCCTCGCCACCCTGCCCCTCGCCATCGGCGCCAACATCGTGCGGATCACCAGCGTGGCCGCGCTGGCGTACTGGGTCGGACTCTGGACGCTCCACACGAGCTATCACATGTTCAACGGGACGGTGAACTTCCTCTTCACGTTCATCTTCCTCATGCTCCTGGACGCCGTGCTCCTCGGCGTGATGCGGAGGCGAAGGGCATGAGGCGTGGGGTGCGGTTCTCGCTGATCGCCCTGGGCCTCCTGGTGGCCACCGGCATCGCCGTCGCCATGCCGGTTCGCGTCGCCGAGACCCCGCTGCGCGCCTCCTTCGAAGCGATCGCCGCGCCGCCGGGGTGGAGGGCGACGGACGAGGCGCCGCAGACAATCCTGCGACCCGACGAGCGGGCGCCCGTTCGCCTGGCCCGCGGCTATGCCAAGGGGTCGGACACCCAGTGGGTGCTGGTCGAATACTTCCCCATCCAGGACGAGACCCGGCGCGCGACCGCTCGCGAGTTCGTGTTCCCGGCCCAGGGGTGGAGCCAGCTGACCGAGCACGAGGTGGCCCTGCCCATCGGCGCCAGGGGCGCTGCCGTCCCCGCCAACCTGGTCCTGATCGAGGGGAACAGGCAACGGTACGCGGTGCTCTACTGGTACGAGATCGGCGGGATCGCCACGCCGAGCGACCATGGGTATCGCGCCCGCCTCTTGTACAATCAACTGGTGCGGGGCCGGTCGGATGGCGCCTTGATCCGGATCGCCTCACCCCTCGCAACGGGCGAGGACCGCGGCGCCGTCCTGAGCCGCCAGATCGACTTCCTCCGACTGTTCTACCCGGCCCTGCTGGGGAGCCTACCCCGCTAGCCCCCGGCACGAGGAGACTACTGGATGACGAAGCCCAAGCTCCTGGTCGTGGATGATGACGAGAGCATCCGGACCCAGGTGAAGTATGCCCTCCGGGACGACTACACCCTGTGGTTCGCGGAGGACCGCGCGCAGGCGATGCAGATCTTCCACGAGGTGCAGCCCGGCATCGTGAGCCTCGACCTGGGGCTCCCGCCGAACGCCGAGGGCGCCGAGGAGGGGCTAAAGACCCTGGACGAGATCCTCCGCGCCGCGCCCAGCACCAAGGTGGTGGTCGTGACCGGCAACGGCGACCGGGAGAATGCCCTGCGCGCCGTGCAGCTCGGCGCCTTCGACTATCACCTCAAGCCGATCGACCTCGACGAGTACAAGGTCGTGCTGCGCCGCGCCGGGTATCTCGCCGAGATCGCGCGCGAGGGCGAGGCGGCCGCCCAGGCCCGTGAGAGCGCCATTCGCTTCGAGGAGATCATCGGCAGCACGCCGCGGATGCGGGAGATCTTCGCGGTCGTCCAGCGCGTGGCGAAGACCGACGCCACCGTGCTCATCGAGGGCGAGAGCGGCACCGGGAAGGAGCTGATCGCCCGCGCCATCCACAGCCGCAGTGGCCGGAAGGACGGCCCCTTCGTGGCCATCAATTGCGGCGCCATCCCGGAGACGCTACTGGAGTCGGAGCTGTTCGGCCACGAGCGCGGGGCCTTCACCGGCGCCCACGTGCAGCGGCAGGGCAAGTTCGAGCTGGCCAACCGCGGCACGCTCTTCCTGGACGAGATCGGCGAGCTGCCGGTGCATCTCCAGGTGAAGATCCTGCGCTTCCTCCAGGAGCGGACCATCGAGCGTCTGGGCGGGCGGCAGCCGATCTCCGTCGATCTCCGCGTGATCGCCGCCACCAACCGCGACCTCAAGAGCCACCTCCAGCAGGGGCTGTTCCGCGAGGACCTCTACTACCGGCTCTCCGTGGTGACCATCGACCTGCCGCCGCTGCGCGAGCGCGGAGAGGACGTCCTGCTCATCGCGAATCGCTTCTTGGAGCGGGCGGGTCAGGAGCATCGCCGCCGCGTGCGCTTCGGGCCCGACGCGATCCAGGCCATGATGGCGCACGGCTGGCCGGGCAACGTGCGCGAGATGGAGAATCGTGTGAGCCGCGCGGTGATCATGAGCCGCGGCCGCATCATCATGCCCTCCGACCTCGACCTGGCAGCGGCGGAGCCCGCCCAGGTGGGCTCGCTCCGGGACACGCGAGAGCGCGTGGAGCGACAGACGCTGGTGGAGGTGCTCAGCCGGCATCGGGGGAATGTGAGCCAGGCCGCCCGCGAGCTAAAGGTGAGCCGCCCCACCCTGCACGGGCTGCTCGACAAGCACGGAATCAACGCGAAGGACTTCCGCTAGCCCACCTCGGAAACGGGATCAGGGACGCGGCGCGAGCCGGACCGGGCCCTGGACGTGCTCCACCGCGCCCACGGTGGGAGGTATCCCGCGAGCCGCGCCGAAGAAGTCGAGCGTGGGGACCCAGGGGCCGACGGGGACGGCGGCCGAGGTCGACAGCGGGCCCCCCGGCATCGGCGAGAAATCCCGGCTCTCCCCGTCCACGAAGCACGGGAGTCCCCCGCAATCGACGTTGCCCAGAAGGCGGAGGCCGGCCTGCGGCTCGGGGAACGCGGCGCCGCCGGGCTTGGCCTGGGCGGCGTTGTTGATGAGCGTGACGTCGAGGAGGCCGGCGGGGGGGACCATGATGCCTGCGACCCCGTTACGGTAGATGGTATTGTGCGCCACCACGACCCCGCGCAGGAGCCCCCGGCGCCCGTAGTCCTCGATCGCGATGCCGGCCATCGTGTTGCCCAACGCAATATTGTTCCGCACCACGATCGGCCCGCCGCCCACGATGATGCCGGACGAGCGCTGCGACCCGACGACGACGTTGCCTTCCACCAGGGAGGAGCGCCCGAGCTCCGTCGCGCCGTAGAACATGATGGCCGGCCCCTTGGTGTCCAGCACGACGTTCCCGCGCACGATCCCCCGCGAATTGAGCTTCACCTGGATCCCGTAGCCGATCTCGGGATCGGGGGCGCGGACGGTCTCGATGTGGTTGTCCTCGATCACGAGGTCCGTGGCCGTGCAGCTCGAGCCATCGTGGCAGCCGAAGTACATCGCGGTGGCGTCGCTGTCGCGCACGGTGTTCCGCCGGACCACGAGCCCGCGGATGCTGAAGTGATTGGCCACCACGGCGATTCCACCCAGACCCGAGAACTCGCAGTCCTCGACAGTGACCCCTTCCCGCCCAAAGATGCGGATGCCGTCCACCTCCCGCTCGGTGGGGCCGAAGGCCAGGCCGCGGATGGTCACGTGGTCGGCGCGCACGTCGATCACGTTCGAGCGGCGGCCGCCGTAGACGATGCGCGGCCGCTGGGCCAGATCACGCCCGCGGATCACGATCGGCGCGCCGGAGACGCCGCCGTTGCGAATGGTGCACGGGCCCGTGTACTCGCCCGGGGCCAGCACGAGCTCCCCGCCCGGGGGGAGGCTGTTCATCTGTCCGCACAGGTCAGCGTCGGGCGTGATGTCGATGCCGCCCGCCGTCGGCACGCTCAGCAGCACGAGGCCCAGCACCGCGCAGGCGGCAAAGAAGGCTCCGGAGAGTCGGCTCACGAGCGCTCGGCGACCTAGGGGGCAGCTCGGTAGCGATAGAGCCAGAACTGCTGGGAGGCGCTCCGTCCGAAGAACATGAAGACGTTGTTGGTGGCGTCGAAGGCCAGGGTGTTGCCGCTGACCCCTTCCGGCGCCTCCTCCCACTCCCACTTCTTCGTGTCGACGTGGAAGATGCCCACGCCCAGGAGTTTACCGCCGTAGTTGTGGGTCATCGGGTTGAGCAAGACCCGGTTGATCGAGTCGAAGGCGAGGTAGGTCTCCATGTCGCCGCCGCCGAATTCACTGCTGGGTGCCGACCACCCCGAAGGCATCGGGATGGTCTCCGCGACTTCCTTCTTGGTGATCGAATAGCGGATCAGCGCCTTGAGCTTCCGGGAGATCACGTAGATCGAGCGGCCCTGCGGGTCGATTGCCGACTGATCGTTCGACGCGTCGGTGCCGCCCACACCGGACCCGCGGAGTGGAATGAACTGCCAGCGGTTGGCCCCGCGCTCGAGCACCTGCATGTTGAGGGACCCCCGCCAGAAGAAGCGATACACGCCGTCGCTGAGGGGATCGTAGACGCCAAAATGATTGTGAATGTCTCCGCCGTAGGCCGGCGCCGTCGGCCGTGGCCATGGTGCGGGCTGCCAGGTATTGGACGCGAGGTCGAACACGTAGCCGTCCTTCGCCTCGCTCACGTCGGGACAGCGCGCAGGTCCGAAGTAGTAGGCGGGCATGATGATGCCCTGGTCGCGCTTCGAGTCGTAGACCCAGGTCACGTTGTCGGGTCGGGCCGGCTGTACTCCGCCGGGCGGCGAGCACCAGCCGTGCAGCAGCTCCCACTTCGATCCCTTGGCGAGATCGATGGCCCAGACGAGCTGGAGCGCGTTGCCATCACCGCGCGTGTAGGGGTAGTCGCCCCCGGTCAGCACCATGCGGCCCCGCTTCGTGTCGTGGAAGATCCGCATGTGCTTGCCCTTGCTCGCCGAGGGGCCCTCACCGACGACCGGCTGCGGGCGCGGCACCCAGGTGCGGTCGGGCACGTCGAGCCGCGCGCGCTCGGCGGGGGGACGCTCCTTGTCCTGATCCGAAGGCGACGCCTGGGCCACGACCCGAGCCGCCGGCGGCGGGCTTGGCGGCGGCGGAGCGGGGCTTGCCGTCGGGGCGGGACTCGGCGCCGGAGCAGAATTCGCCGCCGGGGCGCTCGTCGCCTCCGCGCGCGGCGCGGAAGGCTTGGGCGAGACGCCCTGGGGGCCGGGGTTGAAGACCCACACGTTCTCGTTCCACTGCGTGATCACCCAGTAGTGGCCACGGGCTTCGAAGAAGCGCTTCCACATCCCCTGGCGCGTCGGAGCGGGCGGGTGCACGTCGTCGGAGGGATCGTAACGGGCGGCCACCCGCGAGGCCGGGTCCACGACGTGGAGCGCGCCGCGCGCGGCATCCGCGGCGCGGCCGAAGACCATCACCTTCCCCTTGTCGAAGAAGGCCCCGATCCCGGTAAGGCCGCTGAACCCGGTGTCCCCGGTCATCGCGCCGAGTGATTCCTTTCCGCTCGGGCTGCCCAGGTCGATGGTGGCGAGCTTGCCGTTCACGAAGCGGTACATCTTGCGCTTGGCGTCGTCGAGCGCCATCGTCGACGGCGACCCGGGCAGCGGAGACTGGAAGAGCTCCTTGTAGGCGTCCGTTGCAGGATCGTAGCTGTACAGTCCCTGACTCGTCCGTACAATGAGGCGGTCGAGCGACGGAACCCAGCGGGCGGACGTGCCGTAGCCGCCTGGTCGTGTCGTCTTGGCTTCCCACTCGGTCGACGTCGGGTTCCACCACCACGTCTTGGACGGCGAGGACTCCCCGGCCGGTGACCAGTAGATTCCCCCGCTGCTCCAGATCCGGTCGACCGTGGGCAGGTACTCGACCGCGTCATAGGTGTGCACGCTGGCGGGCGTACCGTCCGAGTACGGGTTGACGTACGCCGAGCGGGGATTGGAGGCGATCAGGGGTGGATAGTTCGGAGACAGTGGACGCAGAAGCCGCCAGGTGAGCGCGTTCACGTCGAAGGCGATGACTTGGTTGCCGGCCCAGTCTGCGTGGCCTCCCGCCCGCGGGATCACGAACAGCCCTCGCTTGGTGTCCAGCGCCCCGGAAATCCAGGCATTGATCATGGCGGACGCGCCGGTCAGCGACCCCTGGGGGAGGTGCTCGGGCTGACCCCAATGCGCCCATGCATCCTTGAGCTGGGTGCCGGGCAACTCTTTCCAGGTGCCGACCGGCACGTCGAGGGGCTGCGGGTCCGCGGCGCGCGCGGCGCCGGAGATCAGTGCGAGCAGGCCGACGGCCAGCAGGCTCGCGCGAAGAATCTGCCACCGAAGCTCCATCAGCCCCCGCTCCTTCCAGACACCAAAAGTTCTTCCCGCCTTTTCCGCGCGCGCGAAAGCGTTGCGCGCGCTAGCTCGGTGCTGCACAATCCTAGACCATGTCCGCCGTGGTTCGTCCGGTGAGCGCCGCAAGCCTCACGGACAGTGGACACGCGTCCCTCGGACGCATCAGCCTTCCCCGGCTGGCGTTCATTCTCGTCGAGCTGGCGCTGCTCGCGCTCGTCATCCGCCAGTTCACCATCGAGAGCGCAGCCTTCGTACGTCTCACCGTCCTCGCGTTCGTGGGCTTCGCCGTGCACGCGGTGCTGCCCCTGCGCTGGCGGCTCGGCGTCTTCGTCATCTTGTCGCTGAGCGGCATCGTCCTAGTGCTCGGCCCGCGCGAGGGGGCGTGGCTCATCGGCCTGGGCGCGCTGCTGATCGCGATCTGCCATCTGCCCATCCCGTTCTGGTGGCGCGTCGTCGTGTTGGTCGTCGTGGGCGCGGGCCTCGCCGTGATGCGCATGGCGCCCACCACCGCCCCATGGTCCGCGGCGATCTGGCCGATCCTCGGCTCGCTGTTCATGTTCCGCCTCATAGTCTATCTGTACGACCTCAGGCACGATAGAGAGTCGTTTTCGCTGACCCGGGTGCTGGCCTACTTCTTCCTGCTGCCCAATGTCTGCTTTCCGCTTTTCCCCGTCGTGGACTATCGGACGTTCCGGCGAACGTACTTCGACCAGGACGCGGCGCGGATCTACCAGATCGGCGTGGACTGGATGGCGCGCGGGGTCGTGCACCTCATCGCCTACCGCTTCGTGTACTACTACCTGACGCTGTCGCCCGCCGAGGTGCGCGGCCCCGGGTCGTTCGGGCAGTTCGTGCTCGCCAACTTCCTGCTCTACCTGCGCGTCTCCGGGCAGTTCCATCTCATCGTCGGCATGCTCTACCTCTTCGGGTTCCGGCTCCCCGAGACGCACCACCGCTACTATCTCGCGTCGAGCTTCACGGACTTCTGGCGGCGGATCAACATCTACTGGAAGGACTTCATGCTGAAGCTCTTCTTCAATCCGCTCTACTTCAGGCTCCGGACGCTCGGCCCGGGCCGCGCCCTCGTCATCGCCACCCTCGTGGTCTTCGCCGCGACCTGGGGGCTCCATGCCTATCAGTGGTTCTGGCTCCGCGGGGCAGTGCTCCTCGCCTGGACCGACGTCGCGTTCTGGTCGATCCTCGCCGCCCTGGTCGTGTGGAACGCGCTCTACGAAACGCGCCACGGCCGCGCGCGCCGGCTGCCCGGCCGGGGCGTGCCCCTCCGCGAGCGTGCCATGACCGCCCTCAAAGTCGGGGCCACATTCGCCACGATCTGCCTCCTGTGGTCCCTGTGGACGTCCGACTCCTTTGGGTCCTGGTTCGCCCTGTGGGGCGCGCTGTTCTCCTCCCCCGGGTCGTCGATGCGGGCGGCGCTGCCCTCTCTCGGCGTGGCGGCCATGGTCGCAGCAGTCGTCGGGGCCAGCGGCCTCCCTCTGGAGGGGCCCGTGCCGGCCACTCGCCGCCTGCTGATCCTTCCGTGGCGGACGGTCGCGACGGTGGTCACGCTCGTGGTCTTGCTCCTGGGGGGCATACAGAGCGTCTACGTCATGCTGGGACCCTCGGCGGCGACCGTGATCAACTCGCTGCGCTCGGGGCAGCTCAGCCGCACCGACATGGCGCTGCTCGAGCGCGGATATTACGAGGACCTCGTCCGGGTGGATCGCTTCAACAGCCAGCTCTGGGAGGTGTACATGAACAAGCCCGCGAACTGGCTCGACGTGCAGGGTCTGGGACTCGAGCGGTTCACGGGTGACTTCCGGCAGAAGGAGCTGGTGCCGTCCATGGGCGTCCAGACGCGCTTCGGCGCGATCCACACCAACCGCTGGGGGATGCGCGACCAGGAGTACGAGCGTGTGCCGGCTCCCGGCGCCTATCGGATGGCGCTGCTGGGCGCGTCCACGGTGATGGGCTGGGGGGTCGCGGACGGCGAGGTGTTCGAGGCGCTCGTGGAGAAGCGGCTCAACGAGACGCGGCCCGCGGCCGGGATCACGAGCTACGAGATCCTCAACTTCGCGGTGCCCGGCTACGAGCCCCTGCAGCAGCTCGCGGTGCTAGACAAGGTCTGGGACTTCAAGCCCAGTGCGATCCTCTACGTCGCCGCGGGGCGCGAGCTCCTGGGAATTGCCCAGAACCTCGAGACCTCGGTACGCCGGGGCGTTCCCATCCCCTACCCCTTCCTCGAGCACGTGGCGCGCCGCGCCGGCATCGACAAGCGCACGGACGAGACGGCCGCGCTGCGGAAGCTCCAGCCGCTCCGGGGTGAGATCACGACCTGGCTCTACGGCGAGATGGTCAAGGCGTGTCGGGAGCACGGCGTGGTGCCCGTCCTCGTGTTCCTGCCCCACATCTATCCGGGCATCTGGGAGCAGGAAGCCACCGAGGTGATGGATCGGGCCCGGGAGGCGGGGTTCGTGGTCCTGGACCTCAAGCACGTGTACGGCAAGACGGACGGCGTCGCCCTTCGCCTGGCGGAGTGGGACGCTCACCCCAACGCCGAGGGCCATCGGATGATCGCCAACGGCCTGTACGATGCCATTGTTCAGCACGCGGGAGAGATGCTGGCCCCTCGGGAGACGCGGAGATGAATCACATCGTGGACGCGGTGCGCACCTTCATCCTGGACGAGTTCCTCCCCGGCGAGGATCCGAGCCAGCTCACCGAGACGACGCTGCTCATCAGCGGCGGCATTCTCGACTCGCTCGCCACCATCAAGCTCGTGACCTTCCTGGAGGAGCGCTTCAAGATCACCATCCAGGCCCACGAGGCCGACGCCGACCACATGGATACCCTGGCGGACATCGCCAAGCTCGTGGCGTCCAAGCAGTAGGAGAGTCGCCATGGCCTTCACGCCGCTGCACGACGTCCTCGGGGCCGGGGCGCGGCGCGACCCCGAGGCGATCGCCATCGAGGAGCCTCGGCGCGGGGATCCGGTCCCGGGGCGCATCACCTACGGCGAGCTCACGCGGCTGTCCGACCGCGTCCGCGACCGGCTCCTCGCGCTGGGGGTGCGACCGGCGGACCGGGTCGGCATGTACCTCAGGAAGTCCATCGACGGGGTCGCCGCGATCTTCGGCATCCTCAAGGCGGGTGCGGCCTACGTGCCCGTCGATGCCACCGCGCCCCCGCAACGGAACGCCTACATCCTCGACAACTGCTCCGTGGGGCTGGTGGTGGTGGAGCGGCGGTTCGAGGAGCGGCTGCGCGCGGAGCTCCAGGCGCTCGGCCGCGTCCCACCGCTGCTCGTCATCGACGACGCGGGCGCCGGGCTCGGCCTCCAGAGCGCGCTCGACCGAGAGGACCGGGCCCGCCCCGCCCCCTCGGGAGCGACCGCCCAGCCGGCGCCAACCGACCTGGCCTATATCCTCTACACCTCGGGATCGACCGGCAAGCCCAAGGGCGTCATGCTCTCGCACGAGAACGCGGTGAGCTTCGTGAACTGGTGCGCCGACACCTTCGCGGTGACCGCGGCCGACCGATGCTCGTCCCACGCGCCGTTTCACTTCGATCTGTCGATCCTCGACATCTATCTGCCGCTCAAGCATGGCGCGACCCTGGTGCTTATCGGCGAGGAGCTGGGCAAGGAGCCGCAGGCCCTGGCGCAGCTGATCGCCGACCGGCGCCTGACCGTCTGGTACTCGGCGCCCTCCATCCTGACCCTGCTCCTCCAGTACGGCGGCATCGACCGCCTGGATCTCTCCGCGCTCCGCCTGGTGCTCTTTGCCGGCGAGGTGTTCGCGGTGAAGCACTTGCGGGAGCTCCAGCGCCTCCTGCCGCGGCCGCGCTACTTCAACCTCTACGGCCCGACCGAGACCAATGTCTGCACCTTCTACGAGGTGGTCGGACCCGTGCCGGCGGACCGCACCGAGCCGTATCCGATCGGCCGGGCGTGCTCGCACCTGACGACCCGCGTCTTCGACGAGGGAACCAAGGTGACGGCACCGGGCGAGGAGGGCGAGCTCTGCGTGTCCGGGGCCGGCGTGATGCAGGGCTACTGGAACCTGCCCGAGCAGACGCAGCGCGTGTTCGTCACCGACGCCGAGGGGACGCGCTGGTATCGCACGGGCGACGTCGTCGTCGAGGGCGCCGATGGCGACTACATCTTCCGGGGTCGCCGCGACCGCATGGTCAAGCGGCGGGGCTACCGGGTCGAGCTGGGAGAGATCGAATCCGCCCTCTACCGCCATCCCGTCGTGCTGGAGGCGGCGGTGGTGGCCCTCCCCGATCAGGAATCGGGCGTGCGGATCAAGGCGTTCCTCACCTGCCGGGGCGGGGCGCGCCCGTCGCTCATCGAGCTGAAGGGATTCTGCGCCAAAAACTTGCCCCTCTACATGATCCCGGACCTCTTCGCCGTCTCGGACGCCCTCCCGAAGACCTCCACCGACAAGATCGACTATCAGCGGCTGAAGGAGCTGGCCTGATGGACTTCTCGCTCTCGCCGGACCAGATCGCCCTGCGCGAGAACATCATCCGCTTTGCGCGGCAGGTGCTGAACGAGGGGGCGCTCCAGCGGGACCGCGAGCAGACGTTCCCGCGCGATCTCTGGCGGCGCTGCGGCGAGATCGGCCTGCCCGGCCTGCCCGTGCCGGAGGAATACGGCGGCA
>Ga0075423_10005144_pt1 | contig 12197 bp, 7 predicted proteins | sample SoiMethybrSBSTD2_FD_80114 | JGI IMG/M metagenome (GOLD analysis project Ga0075423, IMG submission 80114) | Bulk soil microbial communities from a Populus tree surrounding site in Tennessee, USA - Soil MetaG P. TD hybrid SBSTD2 | ecosystem: Environmental > Terrestrial > Soil > Tree plantation...
ACTATCTGGGCAGCCGCGGAAACGGTCTCTTCCGGTCGCTGAGGAAAGACGAGATCGCCGCGCGCTTCGACGCCAACCGATTCCTGGCCGGGTTCGCGACGTCCGAGCTGGCCATCGACACGGAGCGGCTCGCGACGGAAATGCGGCGGGCCCTCGCGGCGTCGCCGCGCATCGAGCTGCAGTGTTCGCACGCCGTCCGCTCCGTCGCGCGCGAAAACCAGGCGTTCCGTGTGGAGGGAGACGGTCCGAATGGATCCTGGCGCATCCGCGCGCGGCAGGTGGTGAACGCGAGCTGGGAGAGGCGCCTCGCCTTCGATCGCCAGGTGGGGCTCGCACCTCCCGCCGACGTCCTCCACCGTCTCAAGTTTCGCGTCATCGCTCGCCTCCCGAGCGATCTCGACGGTGCGCCCTCGGTCTCGATGGTGCTGGGGCGTTACGGAGACGTCGTGATCCGTCTCGACGGGACGGCCTATCTCTCGTGGTATCCGTCGGGGCTGCGGGGCTGGAGTCAGGACGTCGAGCCGCCGCGTTCATGGGACGCCGTCTGCCGCGGCGAGGTGGATCCCGCGTACGCGCGGGAAGTGGCCGAGAGCATCCTCGCCGGCATCGACGCCTGGTATCCCGGCATCGCCCGGAGCCAGCCGATCCAGGTCGATGCGGGAGCGATCGTCGCGATCGGGAGGAGCGACGTGGACGACGCCGCGAGCGAGCTCCATGACCGCAAACGCATCGGCGTCTGGTCCCAGGACGGATACCACAGCGTCGATCCGGGCAAGCTGACGACGGCCCCGATGTTCGCAGTGGCGGCTGCCGATCGTGTCCAGGCATTCGAGGCGAGACGCGCCGGATGACGGAGACCGAAGAGCGCCCGCGCGTCGTTGCGCTCGTCCCGACCTGGAAGGCGGCCGGATTCATCGCGGAGACTCTCGACGCCCTCGCCGCGCAGACCTGCGCCGGGCTCGAGTTTCTGATCTCCGACGACGCTTCGCCCGACGAGACCGCCTCGCTCTGCGAGAATCGCGCCGTGCGAGACCCCCGCTTTCGCGTCATCCGTCAGCCACGAAACCTCGGCTGGACCGGAAACGTCAATGCGCTTCTGGCCGAGTCGGTCGCCGGCGCCGACTACCTGCTGTTCGCCTTCCAGGACGATCTGCCGGAGCCGACGTACATCGAGAAATGCGTCGCGGCTCTCGAAGCCGACGCCGGCGCGGTGATGGCCTTCTCGGACATCCGCCTCATTCGCCAGGACGGCTCCGTCGAGGACCGTTCGTACAAGCGCCTCGACGGAGTCGCGGACCGGATCGAACGCGCCCGCCGCGTCGCCCGGCTCGAGGGGTCCTGGTGGATACCCAACCGCGGAGTCTTTCGGGCGCGGGCGGCGCGAGAGATCGGAGGCCTCCGGCGGCACGCGGCGGGGGAGTTCTCGGCCGACTGGCCCTGGCTGCTCGAGATGAGCCTGCTCGGTTCGTTCGTCCGGATCCCGGAAAGGCTCGTGACGAAGATCTACCTTCCGACCAGCCTGTCGCGCACCTGGCGCTTCGGCGCGCGTCAGTGGACGGCGGTCGCGGGCTCCGCGAGGAAGGCCATCGCTCGGCGGGGCTTGCCGCTGCGCGATCGCCTCCGCCTCGATGCCGCCCTGGCAGGCTTCGTTCTGCGCCAGCTCCGGCGCTCCGTCCGCAAGCGTTTGCGGGGGGACGAGCCGGATTCTCGGGCGCCGGCGCGTCGGCCGGAGAGCGCGCGTTCCCGGATCACGCCGCCGCCGCTCGTGTCCGTCGTCGTTCCGGTGCATGGACGGTTCGAATCCGCCGCGCGCGCGATTCGCTCCGTCTCGAGTCAGACGCATCGCCCCATCGAGCTCGTCGTGGTGGACGACGCGTCGACGCCGGCCTTCGCTCTCCCGCCCGAGGCTCTGGATCTGGGAGCCCGCCTCGTCCGCCTCGACTCCAATTGCGGTCCCGGCGCCGCTCGCGACGCGGGACGGCGGGTCGCGAGCGGGGAGTTCGTCGCTTATCTCGACTCCGATGACTTCTGGTCGCCGCCGCACCTTGCGAACCTCGTGGCGGCGTTCTTCTCCCGACCGGAGGCCGGAATGGCCTACGGCGCCGCGATGGAGGTGCGAAACGGTCATCCCTCGGGACTGCGCCGCTGGAACGACGAGGCGCACGGGGCGATCCTGCCGACGCTCCTGTGGAAGCGCCCGTGGCACACGAGCGCCTGTCTCTGGCGGCGCGACCTCGTGGATGCGATGGGCGGTTGGATGGCGACCTGGCACTGGGAGGACCACGAGCACGACGCGCGCGCCGGCTGCCTGGGCGCGCGCCTGATTTCGGTGCCGGAGCCGACGTGCTTCGTAGAGGTCGAGTCCTCCGAGCGGCTGTCGGCGAGCCGCTCGGCGCGCCGGCGGACGGAGGGCTATGTTCTCGCGATGCTGTCGATCGCGGACCGCATCCGAAGCACGGCGTGGGCAAATGACCCGGCGGTTCGGGCGCGCGTGCGGTGGATCCTTCTCAACGCCGCGATGAGAGCCTCGGAGCAGCGACTCGCGCGGCTGGCTTCACGCGCGGCGCTCGAGTCGTGGCGATGGCCCGTGCCCTCATTGGGTCTCGTCATGGCATCGGGCGTCGCCCTGTCCCTCGTCTGGCTGACTACGGGGCACGGATCGACGCGGATCTTTCGCTGGGCGCGCGGCCGGTCGGCCCCGGCCCCCCTTCCTTCAGCTGCTGCGGGACTCGGAGGGCTATAGTCAGGTCCCTCAGATCGGTCGAGTGATGCCCAAGAGCTCACGGCCCGTAGCCTCCGAAGCCGCCGTTCGACGATCGAGGCCCGCCCGGGTGAGGACGGATTCACCCGATCGCCGCCAGCGCGGCCGGAGCCCGAAGGCCGAAGGCGTCGCGTTCGCCATCTTCGTCGGGTTTCTGGTCCTGGCGTTCACGTTGGCGTTGCCGGACCATTTCTCGCTGCCGAAGCTCCTCGGCCTGTTCGTCTACGTCGCGTTCTGCGCGGCGGTATGGCTCCGAGCTCTACAGAAGCGGCGCGTCCACGCGCTTCCTCGCGTGCTGTGGCTCGCGACGGCGGCGCTCGCGTGCTGGTGGACGGCGACGACGCTGACCGCGCAGCACCTTCCCACAGCGCTCTTCGGCATGCGGGACCGCTACAACGGTCTGGCGACGATGCTGGCGGGGCTCGCGCTGTTTCTCTTCACCGCGACCACACGGATCACCGTGCGCGAGGTCGAGCAGCGGCTCGGCGCGATCGGCGTCGTATTGACGATCGCCTCAGCCTACGCCCTGCTGCAAGTGGCCGGGCTCGATCTCATCCGATGGCCGCCGGGCAGGCCGCCCTCGACGCTGGGCCATCCCGTGATTTTCGCCGGTGCCCTCGCCATATCGCTGCCGTTCACTCTGGCGTTCGCGCTCGATGGCCCGTCTCGAACCGCGCGACGCGCGTGGAGCGCGATGGCGCTCGTTCAGGGCATCGCCCTGATCCTGACTCTGGCTCGGGGGCCCTGGATCGGCGCCGCCTGCGGCTTCGTCGTGCTGGCGGCACTCGCGCTTCTCGACCGGCGCGCGCTCGCCCCCCGCCTGGCGGGCCTCGCGGCGGGTGCGCTCCTGCTTCTCGCGGCGCTGCTGGTCTTTTCGATTCCGACACGCACGGCGGTGATGGCCCGTTTCTCGACGCTCACGAACCTGGCCGGCGACTCCTCATTCCTGTATCGCCTTCACTTCTACGGCGCGGCTCTCGGGATGCTGCGCGATCATCCGGTGCTCGGCGTGGGATGGGAGAACTTCGGGTTGCTCTATCCCAGGTACCGCTCCTCGCCCTCTTCATCGATCGCGTCGGATCTGGTTCCGACCATGGTGCACAGCGGACCTCTGCAGACCGCCGTGTCGGGAGGAGTTCCCGCGCTGGCGCTCCAAGGCCTCTTCTTCGCCGCCTTCCTGGCGGTCGTGTGGCGTCGTCGGCGCAGCGAGTCCGACGGTCATCAGCGCCTTCTGGGCGCCGCGTTCATCGCCTCTGCGATCGCATACCTCGTGCAGGACCTGTCGGGTTGGCCGGCCGTGCCGTTGGGCGCGCTGGCGTTTCTGATCTGGGGCCTCGGCGTTTGCTGGAGCCTCTCGAACCAGCCGCGCTCGTTTTCGGGAAGGCGATGGCCCGTCGTTTTGCTCGCCTCGGCGGTCGGAATGGGAGGCGTTTGGATGTCGCTCGAGACCTGGAAGCGCATTCGAGCCGAGCGTCTGATGTTCGAGGCCCAATACATCGACGTCGGAAAGGCGTGGGGCTCGGTCGAGCCGAGGGTCCTGTCCGCGCTCGCGCTGAGCCCGGACACCGCGTGGGCCAACGACGCCGCGGCCAGGCTCTACTTACGGCGGGCCGCGGCGACGGGAGACCGGCGCGCGTACGACCGGGGGGTCGAGCTAACCAGGGCGGCGGAGGAGGCGAATCCCTTCGACCCTTACATCCGGCTCCGCCGTACGGACTTCGACGTCGTCGCCATGAATCGCGGCCTGATTCCCGGCGTGACCGGGGATGGCCGCGAGGCCCTGGCGGCCGCGAAATCGATGACGGTTGACAGCGCAAAGATCCGGAAAGTCGAGGCATCGCTGTCGCGAAAGGCCGGACACATCGCGTGGATTCAGCCGCAGTCCGTCGCCGGATTCGGGCCCCCGGGCAGTTTGATCGTCGCCGGGACCGCGCCCCGAACTGTCCCCGGCAGCCGGGTCTATCTTCACTGGCGAAATGCGACGCAGGGATCCTCATGGACCACGGCAGCCGACGCCCCGCGGCCCGACTCGACCGACACCTGGTACGGCGTCATTCCGGACGCGAACTTCGACGACAAGTACGAGGTCTACGCGACCACCGAGACGTGGTCGTACGGACCCTGCGCGTACGGGGGTCAGGGATCCATCCAGCTCTGTTCGGCGTTGGCCCTGATCGAGCCGGCGCCGGCCGGCACCGGGCCGCCCGGCAGCCTTCTCGTCGCCGGTTCGGTTCCCGAAGCCGCGACCTCGGGACCGCTCTTTCTGAACTGGCGCAACGGGACGCGACAGTCAGCGTGGACCGTCCAGCCGTTTCGTTCCGATGGACGCCAGAACGCGGTCTCGTTCCCTTCGGACGCGCCGGGCCACTGGTACGGCGTCATTCCGAGGGCCACGCTCGCCGAGCAGTATCAGGTTCACCTGTCCTCCCCGACGAAGATGCAGGAGGGCTGCACGTACACGGGTGAGGGAGCTCCGACACTCTGTGCGCCCATCAGTTGGATTCAGCCGCAGGCGCTGGCGGGAATCGGGCCGCCGGGCAGCCTGGTCGTCGCGGGATTTGCGCCCAGCGCGCGGGCGGCGGAAGCCCCGGTCTTCCTGCACTGGCGCGACGCCACCCGGCAGTCGGAGTGGACGACGGAGGCTTTCGCTCCGGTGCCGGACGGCAAGGGCGTCTGGTACAACGCCATCCGGAACGCCGATTTCCGCCACCGGTACGAGGTCTACATCACCGCTTCGACGACGGCGACGGACAAATGCCCGTACGCGGGTGACGGGTTGCGCAACACCTGTCCGTAGCTCGGCTCTCCCGCCGGTTGCCGGTCAGCGTCCTCGCCACGCCGGCGGGCGTTTCTGGAGGAAGGCGTCCATCCCTTCGGCGGCGTCCTCGAGGAGGACGCCCTTCGTCATGGCCTTCCCGGCAGCGTCATAGGCGTCGGCGAGCGGCCGGTCGACCTGATCGTAGAACGCACGCTTTCCGTCCCGGATCACCGCGGGACTGCGCGCGAGGATGTCGTCCACGAAGCTCTGGACCACCTCGTCGATCTTCTCGGGCGGCGCGACGCGGTTGACCAGTCCCCACTCCAGCGCCTTCGGCGCGTCGATGGGTTTCCCGGTGAGCAGCATCTCCATGACTCGCTTGCGCGCGACGTTGCGCGCGACGCCGACCGCGGGAGTCGTGCAGAAGACCCCGACGTTGACACCGGGCAGGGCGAATGTCGCGGTGTCGGCCGCGACGGCGAGATCGCACATGGACACGAGCTGACAGCCCGCGGCCGTCGCAATGCCGTGGACGCGGGCGATCACCGGCTGCGGCAGCCGGGTCAGCGAGAGCATCAGGCGGTTGCAATCCCCGAACAGGCGGGCCTGCCAGGCCGGGTCGGAGGAGTGGGCGCGCATCTCCCTCAAGTCGTGGCCCGCGCAGAATCCCTTTCCGGACGCGGCCAGAACGACGACGCGCGCTTCGGAGTCGGCGGCCACTTGGTCGACGGCCTGCTGGAGCGCGGCGATCATGGCCGCCGAAAGCGGATTGAACCGCTCGCCCCGATTGAGCGTGAGGCGGACAACTCCGCCCGCCCTTTCGATCAGGACCAGAGGCGGTTGCGGCGATGGCGCGGACTGGGCTTCCATGGCCTGCCGGCCCGACGGGCGCTCAGCTCGTCGGGCTCGTCAGCTCCTTGCTCGTGATTTCGTACTTGAACTTGTCGGCGTCGAACGGATCGACCCGGCCCTCGGCAGTCTCGGCTTGCGGGTACATGAAGTAGTTGACCGGCGCGAGCTTCGAACCGGGCAGCGCGACGTCGTGGCCGCAGTTGAAAGCCATCCAGTTCATGTTCCACGCGCCGAAGAGATACTTGCGGGCCTTCTGCACGGGCTCCGAATCCATCGGAAGATTGCCCGGCGGCTCCTCGAGAACGACCTTGCGGACGTCGGCCGGATCCGCGGGGACCCAGCCGTAGCCGTCGCAGTAGACCTCGGCGCGGCAGTGCTGACCCTTCGTGCAAACCTCGGTCGACGGCCCGAGGCTCTTAAACCCCAGATCGGACTTCGCGATGCGCAGTCCATAGACGTGCCGCGCTGGCAATCCCGCCGCTCGCGCGAGGCCGACGTAGAGCGCGTTCAAGTCCGCGCACTTTCCACCGAGGTCCTTGGACTCCAGCATGAAGCGGATGTCGCCGATCCCGCATCCGCGCGTCTTGGGGTTGCGGAACGTGTTGTCGACGATCCACTCGTAGATGGCCCGCGCCTTGTTGATGTCGCCGGAGATCCCGAGGCAGATCGATGCGGACTGGTCCTTCACCACGCCGTCCGTGGGAACCATCTTGGTCGGCTGGAGGAACTTCTGCAGCTCGGCGGAATCGGCCTTGGGCGGACGGCCCGGTTTCGTGACGTCGACCGCGACGTCGCGCGTCGAGACCTTGCTCGTCAGCGTCAGAACCGGGCGGACGCCCTCCGGGAACTTCGCGGTGACGATGCCGTAGTCGTCGTCCTTGTTCACGACCAGCTCGGCGGCCCCGCCCTCGGCCTGGAACGTGTTGGAGAGAGTCGTCTGGTAGCGCGTGTTCTTCAGGAGCGCCGCCGGAAGCCACATGTAAGTCGCTCCGGTGGGATTGAGGATCTCGACCCGCGTCGTCACCTCGAAGGTGCGCCAGCCGGCCTCGCTGGTGGATGCGAAAGGACGTCCGGGCCGGGGAAGCGCGAGAGTCGCCGAAGCGACGGCTCCCGAGTAAATGAACGTACGGCGATTCATTCCCGCCTCCAGAAAGTCCCCACCGCCAGAAAGTCTAGGAGCCGGCCGCCGCTCTGGCCTTCTCCTCCACGACGCTCTTATTCTGCAGGATCGTGTCGACGATTTGCTTGGCCAGCTTCTGGATGTCCGCGGAGGATTCGACGGTGTTCACCACGAACTTGGCCGCGACGACGTAGGGATTCCAGCCGGTCGGAGGACCCTGGCCCCGGAGCGCTTCCGCCTGTCCGAAGACGATGAAGGGAGCATTCGGATTCTTTGCGAGGTCGGCCACGCTGACGGTGATGTTGGTGTTGACCGGGTCGGGCTTGCCGGAGATGAAGGAAGGCATCTGGATCATGCCCGTCTGCGTGTTGATGGCGTAGAAGATTCCGGTGACGAGCCAGCCCTCGCCCGTGGGCAGCGGATCCTCGCGGGAGATGCGCTGGGAGTTGTAGCCGCGCGACTTGAATTCGGAAGCGATCGAGCCCGAGAGCGAGCCGGCGCTCATGACGGCCTTCTCGCTGGCGCGCGCGCCGCGCAACATCGTCAACGGGCCGCGGCGTGATGTCCCGCCGCCGCCGTTCGGGTTGTCTCCGGAGTGCGCCTCGAAGTCCTGCACGTAGACCGTCCGAGGCGTCGAAGCCGAGGCGGCGGGCGGCGCCTGCGCCGCGGCGAGAGTGGTGATGAAGCCGAGGGCCACGAAAAGGACGAGAGGCCGGAATGTGCGCATTGCGTCACCTCCTGGATTGGATAGGCCGCGTTCTTCGCGGATCAGATCACAAATGCTCGGAGGCTGCACCCGAGCATGCCGGGTTCGTTATAGATTTTCTTCAGCCTTGATCCGGAAACCCGAGGCCCCCGTTCCGCGCGATAACCACGCGTCGCCCGGCGAGCGTGGGTCGGGAAATCTGCGGCCCTCGCGCGTCCATCTTCTCGGACTCCTTCTCCTTCTCGCGACCGCGTGCATGGTCGGCCCCAACTACACGACTCCGTCGAGCGACACCGCCCCGAAGTGGCTGCCGAGCCCCGGAGTCACCGAACAACCCCTCAACGCCGTCGACGCCTACTGGTGGAAGCTCTTCCAGGATCCCGTCCTCGACAGCCTCGTCGAGAGCGCGTACCGCAACAATCTCAGCCTGCAAATCGCCGGTGCGCGGGTGCTCCAGGCGCGCGCCCAGCTCAACCAGTCCATCGGCAATCTCTTCCCGCAGCAACAGGGCGTCTCCGGGCAAGTCATGTACGAGCGCAGCGGCGCTCCTGTCACGGTCAATCGCTGGGACGACAATCTCCTCTTCGCGGCGACCTGGGAGATCGACGTCTGGGGGAAGATCCGGCGCAGCATCGAGGCGGACCGCGCCGCCTACATCGGAACCGTCGCCTCCTACGACGACGCGCTCGTCACGGTCATCGCCGACGTGGCTTCGACCTACGTCAACATCCGGACGGCCGAAGAGCGGCTTCGCGTCGCCGCGCGGAACGTCGAGACCCAGAAAGAAAGCCTGCGCGTGGCTTCGGTGCAGTTCAAGTACGGCGAGACGAGCGAGCTCGACGTGCGGCAGGCCGAGACCTTGCTCGCCCAGACGCAGGCCGCGATCCCCGGCCTGCAGAACACGCTGCGCCAGGCCAAGAACGGACTGGGCGTGCTGCTCGGCATCACGCCCTATGCCGTGGACGAGCGCCTCGGCCCGGAGGGCTCCATTCCGGTGGCGCCGGCGGAAGCCGCCGTCGGCATTCCCAAAGACCTGCTGCGGCGCCGGCCCGACGTGCGCGCCGCAGGCCTGGCGGCCGCGTCCCAGTCGGCGCTGATCGGCGTCGCGGTCGGGAACATGTACCCCTCGTTCTCGCTGGCCGGAGCGTTCGGCGTCTCCTCGTCGACCCTCGGGCCGAGCTCACTCGCCGACATGTTCACGTGGCAGAACCGGGTCGCCCAGCTCGGAGCCTCGTTCTTCTTTCCAGTCTTCAACTACGGACGCCTGGTCAACCAGGTCCGCGTCCAGGATGCCGTGTTCCAGCAGGCCGTCCTCAATTACCAGAACACCGTGCTGGCCGCGCAGCAGGACGTCGAGAACGGCCTGTCGGCGTTTGCGACCTCGCGCGAGGCGCTCGCGGCCTTGCAGACGGCGGCGGAGGCGGCCCGCCGGGCGGCCGAGCTCTCCCTTCTGCAGTACAAGGCCGGCGAGGTCGAATACACGACCGTGCTCACGTCGGAGCAGTCGCAACTGAGTATCGAAGACTCCGTGGCCACGACGAAGGGCTCGGTCTGTCTCGGCCTCGTCTCCATCTATCGCGCCCTCGGCGGCGGCTGGGAAATTCGCGAGCAAAACGACGTCGTCTCCGACGAGGTCAAGGCCGAGATGGCCCGCCGCACGAACTGGGGCCGCATCCTCGAGACGGCCCAGCACATGCCAAAAACTTCGCCCGAGGAGGCACCCTGATGACGAAGCCGAGAGTGCGGGCCGCCGCGGGCGCTGCGACGCTGGCGGCACTGACGGTGCTGGCGGCGGCCTGTCACCGGAAAGGTGACGCCGCGGCGCCGGTGGCCCCGGCGGTCACCGTGAGCCACCCGCGCTCCGAGCCCGTCACCGAGTATCTGGAGATGACCGGCACTGTGGCGGCCTCGAAGACAGTGAACCTCGTGGCGCGCGTTCCGGGCTACCTCCAGTCGGTCAACTTCAAGGACGGCTCCGTCGTGCCCGAGGGCGCGCTCCTCTTCGTCATCGAACAAGCCCCGTACCAGGCGCAGGTGGACCTCCAGAAGGCCGCGCTAACTCGGGCGCAGGCCGAGCTCGATCGCCAGCAGGCGATGATGAAAGAGAACGCCACTGCGGAGACGACCGTCGAGAACTGGGTCAGCCAGCGCGACCAGGCCAAAGCGCAGCTCGAGGTCGCCGAGATCAACCTCGGCTACACGAAGGTCACGGCTCCCTTCGAGGGCCGCATGGGAGCGCGTCAGGCCGATCCCGGCAACCTGGTCGGCTCGGCGGGCCCGACGGTCCTCGGCACGATCGAGCAGCTCCATCCTATCTACGTAAACTTCAATCTCAACGAGCGCGACGCGCTACACCTCCGGGACCAGCTGCGCGAACACGGAATCCAGATAGGGTCCGGCATCGGAAAGGCGCCCGTGGAGGTCGGTCTCCAGAACGAGCAGGGTTATCCCCACGTGGGCATCCTCGACTTCGCCGACAACACCCTCTCGACGTCGACGGGGACGATCGCGCTTCGGGGGATCTTCCAGAACGCGGACACGACACTCTTTCCGGGTCTCTTCGCCCGCGTGCGCATCCCTCTCGGTGGGCCCCGGCCTTCGCTCGTGATTCCCGGAAGCGCGATCGGCAACGACCAGCAGGGCGACTTCGTCTACGTCGTCGGCGCCAATGACGTCGTCGAGCGGAGGAGCATCGTCCGAGGCCCGCTGACGCCGAGCGGGCTCGTGGTCCGGAGCGGGCTCGCGCCCACGGACCGCATCATCGTCAACGGCCTCCTGAACGCGCGTGTGGGGGAGAAGGTCGCGCCGCAGGATGCGCCGCCTCCGAGCCCTTTGCCTAAACCCTCTCCCTCCGCTGGGAAGTAAACGCCGCGGCCCCGGTTCCCGATGCTCGCCAAGTTCTTCATCGAGCGGCCGGTCCTCGCGAACGTCATCGCGTTCGTCACGATCCTGCTCGGCTTAGTCGCCGTCGGCGTCCTTCCCGTCTCCGAGTACCCGCCGATCACGCCGCCGACGGTACAGGTGACGACGACGTATCCGGGAGCGAGCGCGAAGACGCTGGTCGAGACGGTGGCGCTGCCCATCGAGCAGCAGGTCAACGGCGTCGAGAAGATGCTCTACATGCAGTCCAACTGCACCTCCGACGGCCGTTACACGCTAACGGTGACGTTCCAGGTCGGCACCGATCTGGACTTCGCGCAGGTCCTCGTCCAGAACCGCGTCTCGGCCGCGATGGCGCAGCTGCCGTCTCCGGTCCAGCAGCAGGGCGTCGTGACGAAGAAGAAGGAGACGTCTCCGCTCCAGATCATCACGTTGACGTCCAAGAACGACAAGTTCGACGCGCTGTTTCTCTCCAACTTCGCGACGCTGCAGCTTTCCGACAAGCTCGCGCGGCTTCCGGGCGTGGGCGATGTCGTCGTGTTCGGCGTCGGCGAGTACAGCATGCGGGTCTGGCTGGACCCGCAGCAGATGCTCCAGCGCGGCTTGATGCCGACCGATGTCGTCTCGGCGCTCCAGTCGCAGAACGCGTACGTCGCCGCAGGGCAGGTGGGCATGCCGCCGACGCCGTCGGGACAGGACTTCCAGTTCACGGCGAATGTGCCGTCGTCGCTTTCGGACGCCGCGGAGTTCGGCCAGATCATCCTCAAGACGAGCGGGACGGGACAGATCACTCGGATTCGCGACATCGGGCGAGTCGAGCTGGGGGCCGCAAGCTACAGCCAGGTGTTCCGGATGGACGGGCGTCCGGCGGGGGGCATCGCGATCTATCAGCTTCCCGGCGCCAACGCCCTCGCCACGGCCCAGGGCGTCCGGAAGCTTCTTCAAACGCTGTCGCCATCTTTTCCGGAAGGACTCGACTGGTCGATCCCCTTCGACGCGACGACGTTCGTGAAGGAGTCGATCAACGAGGTGTACCACACGCTGTTCGAGGCGGGGATTCTGGTTCTCGTGGTGATCGTGGTGTTTTTGCAGGACTGGCGAGCGACGCTGGTGCCGGCGA
>Ga0075423_10005145_pt1 | contig 12196 bp, 10 predicted proteins | sample SoiMethybrSBSTD2_FD_80114 | JGI IMG/M metagenome (GOLD analysis project Ga0075423, IMG submission 80114) | Bulk soil microbial communities from a Populus tree surrounding site in Tennessee, USA - Soil MetaG P. TD hybrid SBSTD2 | ecosystem: Environmental > Terrestrial > Soil > Tree plantation...
CCGCTGGCCGGCGGCATGCCCCGCTGGAAGTACTCGGCCAACCGGTTCCTCACCACCCTCCAGAACCGCGCCTACGACCTGCGCCTGTCGGAGTACCACACCGGCTTCCGGGCGTATTCGCGCAAGCTGCTGGAGACCATCGACTACCGGGCCAACTCCAACGATTTCGTGTTCGACCAGGAGCTGGTCGGCCAGGTCGTGCGGGCCGGGTTCCGGATCGCCGAGGTCCAGGTCCCGACCCGGTACTTCGCCGAGGCCAGCTCGGTCAACTTCCGCCGCTCGGTGGTCTACGGCCTCTCGACCCTGCGTACCCTGGTCCGCCACCACCAGGCCGGCTGAGTCGGCACCGGTTCCGGGCGCTGGTCGACGACCTGCTAGCCGGGGTCCCGGGCCGGCCCTGGGGCGGGTGTGTCGGTCGCCGGGGCCAGGTCGCCGTCGGCGGGCTCCGCGGCCGGCCGCTCCATGCGGCGGCGGACCCAGGGCAGGCCGATGGCGATGAGCACGGCCAGCTCGGCGGCGATGGTGACCAGCCGCTGGAGGACCGAGGCGCCCTGGAGCTCGGGGCGCGGGTACAGCCCCGACAGGAACCAGACGTAGACGACCTCGCGGACGCCGACGCCGCTGGGCGCGAACACCGCCACCAGGCCGACCGCCCAGGCCACGCAGGCCGCGCCGGCGACGTACAGCGGGTAGATGTCGTCGCGGACGCCGCTGATGGCCACCTGGGTGAGGACGGCGCTCACGCCGTAGGCGACCCATCCAAGGGCCGCGACCACGCTGGCCCGGGTGATGCCGCGGCGGCTGACCTTGGTGCGTCGCTGCAGCCAGCCGGAGAATGCCAACGGCAGGACGCCGAGGATGGCCAGGGGCACGAACCGGGGCTGGCGGATGATCAACCACAGGCCGCCGACGGCCAGGGCCAGGCACAGCTGGATGATGGCCTCGGCGCCCACGGCGGCCAGCTTGTCCCGCACCCGCCCGCGGACCAGGGTCGAGCGGGCCAGGGGGGCCCAGATGCCGCCGGGTAGGTACCGGGTCACCTGGGTCCGGCACCAGGGGCCGACCTGGTCGTGGTCGAAGCGCTCGCTGACCAGGTTGGCCCAGCTGTAGGCCTGGGCCAGCCACCAGACCAGTGCGGCCACGAAGGACCCGGCCACCGCGGCCCAGTTGACCTTCTGCTCCAGGCCGCGGGCGGCGTCGATGCCCATCCAGGCGACCAGGGCGATGGCGGCCGGGTAGTAGACGATGCGGAGCACGGCCACCAGCCGGGGGACCCGGCGGCGCAGGCCGTCCGCCATCGCGTAGGCGCGCATGGCGCGCCCGTGCCAGACCTCGGCCCGGGCGGGCGGCGGCGTGGCCGGCCGCGGCTGTTCGGCCGCCTTCACCGTTTGGCCTGCCGCCCCGGCCGGCCGGCGCGGCGGCTCTGCCGCCACCAGGTGGACAAGATGACCCGGCCATAGCGCAGGCCGTAGGTGATGTTGTGGCCCTTCTTGCTCTCCCCGGCGAACCGCCTGTGCATGGTCACCGGCACCTCGGCGATCCGGTAGCCGGCGTAGATGGTCCCGACGAGCAGCTCGGACGCCTGGTACTGGGCCTGCTCCTGGGGGACCTTGGCGGTCACCTCGGCTCGCATGGCCCGCAGCCCGCTCGAGGTGTCGGTGACCGGGACGCCGGTCAGCAGCCGGATCAGCAGCCGGAAGAACCCGACCCCATAGTGCCGCAGCCGGTCGGGATTCTCGCCGATGCCCAGGGTCCGGGAGCCGAGGACGAAGTCGGCCTCGTCCTTGAGGAGCGGCTCCATCACGTCCGGGATCTCGGCCGGGTCCCACTGCATATCGGCGTCGAGGGTCACCAGGTAGGTCCCGCCGTGGTCGCGGGCCAACTCGTAGCCCAGCCGCAGGGCGGCCCCCTGCCCACAGTTGTGGGCCAGCGAGGCCACGTACACGCCCGGATGGTCCAGGGCCACCTTCTCGGTGCCGTCGGCGCTGCCGTCGTTGACCACGACGGTGTCGACCTTGAGGCCGCCCACCGTGGCGGGCATCGCCCGCAGCACCTCGCCGAGGGACTCCTCCTCGTTGTAGGCGGCGATCACCACCACGATCGGGGCGAAGCTGACGTCGGGATAGCGTTCGATGAACGCCTGCCGGGCCGCGGTGCGCACCTGGGGGAGGTAGTTAGGGGTCTTCGCGTGCGTGCTAGGCAATCGACTACTCCAACACCTGGCCGTTTCCGCCCCGCCGCTCCTCGGCGGGGCGCACGGTGCAGAACCCTAGCATGTGCGCGACCGGCCTAGTGCAGATCCGGCTTGGAGCGCAACACGAACAGCTGGTTGGCGCCGAGCAGGAAGCGGCGGTAGCGCTCCAGCTCCAGCCCAGACCCGGCGCCCAGCTGCTTGATCCGGGCCAGGTTCAGCAGGTCATCGTGCTCGTCCAGGGAATGGCGGTCGAACAGACCCAGCTTGGCCCCGAATGTCAGCACCCACTCGAAGGAGGGATGGGGGGTGGTGATGACGATCCTCCCGCCCGGGTTCAGCATCCCCGCCCACCCGGTGAGCAGATCCAGCGGGTCGTGCACGTGCTCCAACACGGCCAAAGCGGCGATCACGTCGAACCGCTCGTGCTCGGACACCTTGTTGTCGAACTCGTACCCGGGGTGGCTGGCCCGGGCCACCTCCAGCGCCTCCTCGCTGATGTCCACCCCCAGATAGGCCTCGGGGCGGCACAGCTCGGCGAGTGCGCCGCTGCTGCAGCCGTAGTCGAGCACGCGGCCGCGGAGGTACGGCCGGGCCATGCGCAGCCGCTGGGAACGCAGGAACGGAGCCATCGGGCTGCTGGGCACGCCACTGCTCAAGGTCAGTTCCCCCTTGGAGAAGGCGAACGGGTGCCGGCGAACCACCCGACGTGCACGGACGCCAGCCGAAGCTGGCAGTCTACTGGAGGCCGGCCCCTGGGCAAGTTCCGAGGGTCGGCGACCGGTTCTTGTAGCATCCCGGTCATGTCGCGTCCTCCGCTGTCACGGCCGGCGCCGCCGGCGGCCCCGTCGACAGCCGCCCCGGCCGCCTCCCCGCCCCGGCCCAAGGGCGGCCTGGGGGCGGTGCTGGAGGCCTCCCCGCTGCTGCTCCCGGCCGCTCTGGCCGGGTTCTCGCTGGTCGCCATGGCCCTGCTCCGGCTCGGCGAGTTCCGGCCACCGCTGGTCCTGCCGCTCGGGCTGGCCGCGGCGGCGGTGGCGGCCTACGGGGTCGGGCTGCGCCGCCCCGAGCCGCTGGCCGGGTCGCGTTGGCTCGACGGCGCCGCCCTGGCCGTCTCGGCCGCCTTCGCCGCCGTCAACGCCCCCTTCGCCGCCCAGAACCTCAAGGTGTTCCGCGACCCGGCCACCTACACCCTCACCGGCCGGTGGCTGGAGCACCACGACTCCCTGCCCATCCCGGTGCACCCGGAGGTGTTCGGCCGCGGCGCCGGGGTGAGCTTCTCCTCGCTCGGGTTCGACGCCTCCACCACCCCCGGGTTCGTCCACTCCCAGTTCAGCAACCTGGTGCCCGGGCTGCTGGCGGTGGGCGGCTGGCTCGGGGACGACCGGCTGCTGCTGCGGGCCAACGTCGCCCTCGGGGCCGGCGCCCTGCTGGCCTTCTACGGCCTGGCCCGCCAGCACACCGGGCGGCTGTGGGCCCTGGTGGCGATGGCCGCCCTGGCCGTGTCCCTGCCGCTGCTGTACTTCACCCGCAATCCCTACAGCGAGCCGGTGACGCTGCTGTTCATCACCGGCGGGCTGGCCCTGCTGACCGAGGCCCTGCGGCGCGACCGGGCCTGGGCCTACGGGCTGGCCGGGCTGGTCCTCGGGTCGGTGACCCTGGCCCGCATCGACGGCTTCTTCTACCTGATCGGGGTGACGGTGTTCGCCGCGGTGGCGCTGGCGGCGGCGCCGGCCGGGCGGCGGCGCCAGGTCGCCGGCCAGGTCGCCGCGCTCGTGGGGGGCGTGGCCGTCCCGACCGCGGTGGCCGTGGCCAACCTGGTCAACCTCAGCCCCAGGTACCTCCACGACCAAGGCGGGGAGGTGCTGCTGTCGGTGGCCGCCATCGCCGCGGTGGCGGCGGTCGGCGTGGTCGCGGTCGTCCTGGCCTGGCGGACCCGGCTGCTGCACCGGATCGCGGCCGCCACCGGCCGCTGGCTGCCCGCGGCCGGGGCCGCGGCCGTGCTCGTGCTGGGCGCCGTCGGGGCCAGCCGGCCGCTGTGGTACGTGGGCCGCATCCGCAACCCGGAGCCGGGTCAGCCCGCCTACATCGAGTTCCTCCAGCGGGCCGGGGGGCAGGTGGTCAACGGCATGCGCAGCTACGCCGAGCAGACCATCGCCTGGCTGTCCTGGTACTGGGGGCCGGTGACGGTCGCCCTCGGGGTGCTCGGGGTCGCCGCCGGCGTGTACCGGCTGCTGCGGCGCGGCGAGCTGCGGCTGGTCGCCCCGCTGGCCGTGTTCATCCCGGCGGCGCTGCTGTACCTCACCCTGCCGGCCACCCCGGACCAGGTCAACGCCATCCGCCGGTTCCTTCCGGTGGTCGTCCCCGGGATGCTGCTGGCGGCCGCGGTCGTGCTCGGCCTGCTGGCCCGCCGCTCCCGGGCTGCCCTGGCCGTGGCGGCGGTACTGGCCGTGGCCATGGTCCTGTTCCCGGCCTCGGTCGGCGCCAGGGTCTTCACCGTCCGCGAGGGCGTGCCCCAGCTGCGCGAGGTCCAGAACCTCTGCGCCGACCTGCCCGCCGACGCCGCCCTGCTGACCACCGAGGGACTGGAGACGACCTACCAGCAGACCGCCCGTTCCTTCTGCGACGGCGTGCCCGTCGCCGGCATGGCCGACAAGCAGGTCACCGCGGCCAACCTGCGCCGGGTGGCGGCCACCGCCGCCGCCCACGGCCGCCGGCTGTACGTGGTCTTCATCAACCCCAAGGCCCTGCCCGGCGACGTCCTCGGCGGCGGCTGGCCGCCGGTCAGCTGCGTCCGCGTGTCGCACCTGAACGCCGTCCTGGAGCGCACCCCGGACACATCCGGCGCCGACAAGCGGACACTGTACCTGGGGGCCGTCACCCCGGCCGGTACGCTGACCCCCGCGCCCCCGTCGCAGCCGCCCCTCATGGGCTGCTGAGCCGGGACGAGCACAGCGGAGGTGAGCCGTAGGTGAGCAGCGAGACCGCGGGGCAGCCCGCCGGGACCGGCGAGCGCCGGACCGGCACGGTCTCCCGGCTGCTGCGGCGGGCAGGGTGGCCGTCCTGGTCGGCCCCGCTGGAGCTGTTCGTCCTCTGCGGCCTGGCCATCGCCCAGCCGCTGCTGAACGTGACCGGCAAGGCGCCCGACTTCTTCCTGCTCCACCGGGCCAGCCGCGGACAGATCCTCCTGCTGGTGGCCCTGGTGGTGGCGCTGCCCCCGCTGGTCCTGTGGCTGGCCGAGCTGGCCGTCGGCCTGGTCGCCGGGGAGCGGGCCCGGGGCCTGCTCCACTGGGCGCTGGTGACCGGGCTGCTGGTGCTGCTGGCCCTGGAGGCCGGCAAGGACCTGCTGCCGCTGCGCGGCCGGCGTCTCGTCCTGGCCGCGCTGGTAGCCGGGGTGGCCGTCGGGCTCCTGTACTGGCGCTGGCCGCCGCTGCGGCTGTGGCTGCGCTACCTGGCCCCGGCCCCGCTGGTGTTCGCGCTGCTGTTCGCCACCACCTCCCCGACCGCCCAGCTGATCCTGCCCAGCAGGACGGCCGGGAAGGCGGTGCCGGTCCGGACCGACCCGTCCCGGCCGCTGCCGCCGGTGGTGATGATCCTGTTCGACGAGTTCCCGCTCCAGGCGCTGCTGGACTCGAGCGGCCACATCGACGCCCGCGTGTACCCGCACTTCGCCGAGTTCGCCGACCACGCCAGCTGGTACCGCAACGCCACCGGGGTCAGCGGCTGGACCCCCTATGCCGTCCCGGCCGTCCTGACCGGCCGCTATCCCGACCGCAGCCACCGATCGGCGGCACCGGTCGCCCAGCTATACCCCGACAACCTGTTCACCCTGTTCGGCCACTACTACGACATGAAGGCCTACGAGACGGTCACCCGGCTGTGCCCACCCGGGCGCTGCGCAGGCGGCCAGGCGGCCGGCGCCGGGTTCGGCGAGGTGGCCAGGGAGACGGCCCGGCTCTACAAGGACATCGCCTCGCCGCGAGACGCCCCCGCTGACCCGGCGTTCCTCGACAACGGCGGCGACGCGGCCGGCGTGGCCAGCCAGGGCCCGACGGCCCTGTTCGCCAACCTGGGCGGCGACCAGGTCGCCCGGGCAACCACCTTCGCCAGGTCGATCAACGCCGGCGACCGCCAGCCCACCCTGTACTTCCTGCACGTGCTGCTGCCCCACTCCCCCTACCGGTACCTGCCCGACGGGCGCGTCTACGGCAACCCGATCGGCCGCGGGCCCCAGACCAAGGCCGGCACCTGGCCGGAGGGGGTCCAGCAGGTCAGCGAGCAGCGGATGCTCATGCAGCTGGCCTGGACCGACAAGGTGCTGGGCACGGTGATCGACCGGCTCAAGCGCCAGGGCCTCTACGACAAGTCGCTGGTGGTCATGACCGCCGACCACGGGGCCGGGTTCAGCCCGGCCGTCCGCTCACGGACCCTGGACGGCAACGAGCCCACCCTCATGTGGGTGCCGATGTTCCTCAAGGCCCCCGGGCAGACCAAGGGCCGGGTCGACGACCGCAACTGGGAGCACGTCGACCTGCTCCCGACCCTGGCCGAGGGGGCCGGCCTGAGCGTGCCCTGGCCGGTCGACGGCTACTCGCAGCTGGGCGAACCCCGGCGCTCGCGGACCGACAAATGGTGGTACGCCTCCCCAGGGGAGCGCCAGGTCCGCGACGGGCCGCCGATCTTCCGGAAGGTCCTGGGCGGGGTCACCGACACCCTGGTCCGGGCCCACCAGCACGGCGACCGTGGGTTCTGGCAGTACGGGGCGGGGGCGGACTGGGTCTACCGGACGCCCGCGGAGGTCGGCCGGGTCGCCGGCGCCGCCGGCCATGCCAGGGTGGCCAACTGGGACCGGTTCGGGACCGTCACCCCGGACACGCCGGCGCCGGCGATGATCGCCGGCGAGCTGACCTCCGGCACCCCGCCGCCCGGGTCGCTGCTGGTCCTGGGGGTGAACGGCCGGATCGCGGCCACCGCCACCCTCTACCCGCCCAGGGAGGGGGCGCCGGCCACCGGGTTTGCGGCCATGCTGCCGGGCTCCCTGTTCAAGCCAGGGCCCAGCCAGCCCCAGCTCCAGGCCTGGGTGGCCACCCGGTCCGGCGGCCCGGTGCTGCTCCAGCCGGTCAGCCTGTCCGGCGGCTAGTCGTCCCCGAGGTTGAGGCCGCACTCCACCTTGCCCGTGCCCGACCAGCGGCCGGAGCGGGGGTCCTCGCCGGGGGCGACCCGGCGGGTGCAGGGGGCGCAGCCGATCGACGGGTAGCCGTCGTACAGCAGGGGGTTGACCAGCACGTCGTGGTCGGCGATGTAGCGGTCGACGTCGTCCTGGGTCCAGGCGGCGAGCGGGTTGACCTTGACCATCCGGCGCTTGCCGTCCCACTCGACCACCCGGGTGCCGGCCCGGGCGACGGTCTCCTCGCGGCGCACCCCGGACGCCCAGGCGGTGAACCGGCCGAGGGCCACCTCGAACGGGGTCACCTTGCGCAGGGCGCAGCAGCGGTCCGGGTCGCGCTCGTACAACCGGGGTCCCTCGGCGGCGTCCTGCTCGGCCACGGTCTGGGCCGGCTGGATGCTCAGCACCTGGACCGGGTAGCGGGCGGCGACGGCGTCGCGGGTCCCCAGGGTCTCGGGGAAGTGGTAGCCGGTGTCGACGAACAGCACCGGCAGGCCGGGCTGGACCCGGGCGGCGAGGTCGACCAGCACGCAGTCGCCCATCGAGGAGGCGATGACCAGGCCGGGGTGGTAGCGGTCGACGGCCCACTTGAGGATGGTGTCGGCGTCGGCCCCCTCCAGGTCCTCGGCGGCGCGGGCGCACTCGGCAGCCAGCGTGGCGTCGTCGGACAGCCGGCGGCCGCGGCCGGCCGGCCCGGGACGGCCTGGCCCTGGACGGTCAGGGCGGCTGGCCGGGGTCACTGGTTCTTGATCCACCGTGAACGCGCCGGGATCTTGTCCAGGTCACAGCGGTCGCGGTAACGCTGGGCGATCTCGCTGACCTCGCGCAGGAGCCCCTCCTCCAGCGTCGTCGGCTTCAGCCCCAGGTCCAGCAGCTGCCGGTTCTCGACCATCAAGGTGTTCTCGGGCGCCTCGTTGCGCGGGTTGTCGACGTAGTCGATCTCGGCCCCGGTGATCCGCGACACCAGCTTGGCCAGGTCGAGGATCCGGTGGGACTCGGTCATCTGGTTGAACACCCGCACCCGGGAGCCGGGCGTGGGCGGGTTCTCGATGGCCAGCTGGATGCAGACCACCGCGTCCTGGAGGTGGATGAACGCCCGGGTCTGGCCGCCCGTCCCGTGCACGGTCAGCGGGTGGCCGACGGCGGCCTGCATGAGGAACCGGTTGAGCACGGTCCCGTAGTCCCCGTCGTAGTCGAACCGGTTGATCAGCCGGTCGTCCAGGGCCGTCTCGGCCGTCTGGGTCCCCCAGACGATCCCCTGGTGCAGGTCGGTGATCCGGATCCGGTCGTTCTTGTTGTAATAGGCGAACAGCAGCTGGTCCTGGGTCTTGGTCATGTGGTAGATCGACCCGGGGTTGGGCGGGTAGAGGATCTCGGACTCGACGACCCCGCCCTCCTCGGTGGCGATCTGGACCTTCAGGTAGCCCTCGGGGATCTTCACCCCGGCGGTGCCGTAGCCGTACACGCCCATCGTCCCCAGGTGGACCACGTGGACGTCGGCGTCCGCCTCGACGATGGCCGCCAGCAGGTTGTTCGTGGCGTTCAGGTTGTTGTTGACCGTGTACCGCTTGTGCCAGGACGACTTCATCGAGTACGGCGCCGCCCGCTGCTCGGCGAAGTGGACGACCGCGTCGGGCTGCCAGTCCTGGATCAGGGTCAGCAGCCGATGGTAGTTCTCGGCCACGTCGAAATACTCGAACTGGACCTCACGGTCGGTCAGCTCGTGCCAGCCGCGGAGCCGGGTGCTCAGCGGCTGGATCGGGGTGAGCGACTCCACCTCCAGCTCGACGTCGGTCTTGCGCCGGACCAGGTTGTCGACGATGACCACCTCGTGGCCGCGGTTGGACAGGTGCAGCGTCGTCGGCCAGCCACAGAAGCCATCGCCGCCCAACACGATGATCCGCACGGTCACCTCCAGTTGGTATGTATTGTCCGCATTCCATCGGCCGGCGGGGACACCCACTCGGACGATGACCCCGCCCCCGCGCTCGGCAGTGGGGGTCCCGCGAGCCCGCAGTAGCGGGAGAAAGGGTAACAGACCCTAGCGGCCGCTCGCGGGATCTTCGGTCGCCGCCGCGAGGTCGCGGCGCAGCAGCGCGCTCAGCCCCAGCGCGCCGGCCGGCGGCAGCAGCACCAGCTGGGGGAGCTGGTAGCGCCAGCTGAACGCCGAGCCCATGGCGGCGATCACCAGCACGGCCAGGCAGGTCGCGGCGAAGGACCGGTAGAGCCCGTCAGGATCATGGCTGCGCCCGTTGGACGGTAGCTTCTGGCGCAGGAGCCACGGGGTGGGCGGGACGTCCTTCGGCCCGACCGTGCGGAAGGGCTGGAACCCGCGAAGGACGTCGCGGCCGACGAGCAGGGCGTAGTCGACCGGCTGGTGCCGGACGATCCGCCGGTCGAAGTCGGCCAGCACCTGCTCCACCGTCATCCCGGCCGGGAGGTTCAGCCGGTACTGGGGGGACCGCCGCAGGTCCCACATGTAGGCGTTGGTGGTCATGCGCTGGTCCGGCGGTTCGGGAGGGCACAGCGGCCAGTGGTGGGAGGGCAGGGCCAGGCCGCGGCAGTCGGCGATCGGGGCCAGCCGCGCGTACAGGAACCGGCTGGCGTAGGTGGTCAGGGCGAACGTCCCATGCTGCTGGTGGAAGGCGACCATGTAGGCGGTGAGCGGGAGGGCGAAGCCGACCCCGGGGCGGCCAGCAGCAGCGGCGCGCCCGGGCGTCGCCGCCACAGCAACAGCAGGCAGGCCCCCAGCAGCAGCGCCTCGAACAGGACGTCGGACATGACGTACTGCTCGAGGGACAGCTGCATGCTGTCCAGCAGCAGCGGCGCGGTGGCGAGCGCGGCCAGCCAGGGCCACACCCGCAGGCGGAGGAGCAGGAGGTAGATGGCCGCGGCCATGGCCAGCCCCAGCAGGTGCTGCACCAGGGTGATCGAGGGCAGGCCGCCGAGGTGCAGGTGCAGGAACGGCCAGAGGAACGCCGAGTACCCGCCCGGCCGGGTGGCCATCAGCTGCTCGTTGGCCGCGCCCAGCAGGTAGATCCGGCTGTCCGGGAACAGCAGCGCCGGGCGGTAGGCGCCCCAGGTCATCAGCCGGAGCACCGCACCGGCCAGCAGCAGCACGGCGAACGGCAGGTGTGCGAGGAGCGGGCGGTGCAGCCCCCGCGGCCGCGCCGCCCGCGGGGGGGAAGGACGAAGATCGGTCGCCGTCATAGGGGTTCTCAGGCTCCGGTTGCCGGTCGGGCCGCTGGCCAGCTTGGCCGGGCACACGGTCGAGGACCCTAGCATCCGCTCGCTGAACGGCTGCCGACCGTCGGCTGGCCGGACGGTGACCGACCCGGTGCAGGTCGGTGACGGTTACGGTCCGACGATGCCGGCCGCGCGCACGCTCGGGGCCGGCTCGCCGCCGAAGTCGACCCAGGCCGAGGCGATGCCCTCGTCCAGGGTGACGGTCGGCTCGTAGCCGAGCCCGCGGGCCCGGCCGATGTCCACGATCACGGCCGGCATCTCGCCCGCCTTGGCGGCCACATGGGCGGCCGGCAGGGGACGGCCGCTGATCCGCCGGGCGGCGTCCAGGACCTCCAGGACGCTGGGAGAGCGGCCGGACCCGATGATCAGCGGCCCGACCCAGCGCCGCTCCCAGGCCAGCAGCAGCCCACGCACGACGTCGCTGACGTGGACGAAGTCGCGGACCTGGGTGCCGTCCCCGTAGACCTCGACCGTCGCCCCGGACAGGGCGGCCTTCATCAGGCGGGCCACCAGGCTGTCCTTGTGCTCCATGCCCGGCCCGTAGACGTTGGTGAGCCGCAGGGCGCAGGTCGCCATCCCGTACGACCCGGCATAGGCGGACATGAGCATCTCGCAGGCCGCCTTGGTGGCCCCGTACGGGGTCAGCGGCCGCAGGGGCATGTCCTCCCGGATCGTGGTCGTGCCGACGTCGCCGACGACCGCGTTGGTCGAGGACAGCAGGAACCGCCCTACCCCCCTGGCCCGTGCCAGCTCGAGCAGGCTGGCGGTCACGCCGACGTTGGCCTCGTAGACCCCGACCGGGTCCTCGACCGACCGGAGCACCGAGGTGACCGCGGCCAGATGCACGATGCCGGTGAGCCCCTCGGTGACCGCCGCGTCGCGGACCCGGGGGTCGGTGAGGTCGCCGACCAGGCCGTTCACCTCCGACCTGGGGAAGTCCACCTGGTCGATGGTGCTGACCCGGGCCCCGCCGTCGCGGAGCGCCCGGACCACGGCTCGGCCGACGAACCCGGACGCGCCGGTCACCAGCACCTGCTCGTTGGAGAGGTCGATCACTGCCTGCTTCCCTTCCTCGAGGATCCCGCCTCGGCCGCGGCCTCCAGCGTCACGGGAGCATCACCCATGAGCGTTCGGGATGTCCATTCGCGCCGTCCGAGGATTTGACCGCTGCCCCACCTTTCGTGCTTCGATGGAGTCCCGGTCCTTTTCCCATGGTGCCCGCGAACTGCCCGGCGAGCGCCGACTTCCCCCGGGACTGGAACAGCGTCTGAGGAGAAGCATGCAACAGATGCAGAGCAGGGACCCGTCCGCCGGCAGCCTGCCCCATGGTGGTCAGCTGGTCGACCGGCGCCTGGACGCCGAGGCGGCGGCGGCCGCCTCGGGCGGGGTGGCGTCGCTGGTGGTGACCGCGGCCGAGGCGGCCGACCTGCGGGCCCTGGCCACCGGGGCCTACAGCCCGCTGGCCGGCTTCATGGGGGCCAAGGAGCACCAGTCGGTGGTCGAGTCGATGCGGCTGCCCGACGGCCTGCTGTGGCCGATCCCGGTCTGCCTGGGCCTGCCCGACGGCATCCGGGTCGAGGGCGGCCGGCTCGCCC
>Ga0075423_10005148_pt1 | contig 12194 bp, 6 predicted proteins | sample SoiMethybrSBSTD2_FD_80114 | JGI IMG/M metagenome (GOLD analysis project Ga0075423, IMG submission 80114) | Bulk soil microbial communities from a Populus tree surrounding site in Tennessee, USA - Soil MetaG P. TD hybrid SBSTD2 | ecosystem: Environmental > Terrestrial > Soil > Tree plantation...
ACAGCCCGGATGGTGCCGTCCACGACCGGGAGTTCGTAGCTGCGGCCGGTGCGATTGTCGGTGACGGTGAGCGAATCCTTGGGCACGAGCCGGCTCCTCTATGGACGGCGCCACGGGTGGGATGCTGCGGTGCGGCACCGAGTATAACTTCGGCAGGGTTGCGACCGCCACCCGGTGAACCCGGTGCTCGGGCAGCCGCGCCACCGGGACTTCGGAGCAGATTCTAAGCGATGTATTCGACCAAGGCTACCAAGGAAGACACTCATGGTCCCACGCCTCATGCTTCTTGTCGGCCTCCTCGGCGTCCTCGGCGTCGGTCCGCTTCCGGCCCAAACGGCGGTCGACACCTCGGGGGCGGGAGCCCTCATCGTCCAGGCCATGGACCATTCGGAACTCATGGCCAACCTGCAACACCTGGCCGACGTGATCGGACCCCGGCTCAGCGGCTCCCCCGCCATGCGACGGGCGAACGACTGGACTGCTGAACGATTTCAACAATACGGATTGAGTCCCAGGCTCGAGCCGTACCAGTTCGGCGTGACCTGGGAGCGTGGCCCGGTTTCACTTCGGCTGCTCCAACCTTTCACCCGCTGGGTAACCGGCCAGAGCTGGGCCTGGACCGCGGGAACCGGTAGTAAGCCGCTGGCGGGCCCCGTGGTGCTGACCGACCTGACCACGCCCGAGAGTCTCGCCGTATATCGCACTCGGGTGAAGGGCGCCTGGGTGCTCCCCCGGGCGGCGTACCCGCTCTGGAATCCCGACGGTCCGGTCATGACTCCAGAGGACTCGATCCGGCTGACCGACAAGGTTCAGCTGCGGAACTCCGTGACGGCCGATACCTCGCCACCCGCCGTGTTCGCCCGGCGGCAGTTCCAGATCGACCTGCCCTACATCCTCAAGGCGGCCGGGGCGCTCGGCACCCTCCTCGACGCCTCGAAGGAGCACGCGCTCATGAACATGAGTGGCTCTCCCAATCGAGTCTCGCCGCTGCCCAGTCTGGTAATTGCGCATGAGGACTATGCCCAACTCGAGCGGCTCATCCGCGCGGGTGTGAGTCCGCGAATCGAGGCCAAGGTGACCAACCGGATTGGGCATACGCCAGTGCAGCAGTGGAACACCGTGGCCGATCTTCGGGGCAGTGAGCGACCGGGGCAGGTGGTCATCCTCGGGGCGCACCTCGACAGTTGGGACCTGGGGACTGGTGTGACTGACAACGGCACTGGCTCAATGGTGGTCCTGGAGGCCGCCCGGATCATCGCGCAATCGGGACTCAAGCCCAAGCGGACCATCCGATTCATCCTCTTCAGTGGAGAGGAGGAAGGTCTGTTGGGTTCTCGCGCGTACGCCGCGGACCACGCCGTCGAGGCCGACAGCCTTCAAGCGATGCTGGTCCTGGACAACGGCACCGGTGCGATCACCGGGCAAGCGCTGCAGGGGCGGGACGATCTCGAGGGATTGTGGCGCGACCTGCTCGCGCCGGTGAGCTCTCTGGGCGCCTCGGGCATCCGGCACGCCAGCAAGACGGGAACCGACCACCTCTCGTTCATTCCCTATGGGGTGCCGGCCTTCAACTTCGACCAGCTGCCCCGAGGGTACCCCCACACGCATCACTCGCAGAGCGACACCTTCGATAAGGCGGTCGAGGCCGATCTCAAGCAAGCGGCAGCGGTCATGGCGGTGACGGCGTACGAGTTGGCCAACTTGCCGGAGCTTTTGCCGAGAGGTCCGAAGACTACGCCCGAACGGGTTCCCCATCGGCCAAGCCAGCGAGTGACGACCGACTGACCCGGGTGCAAGGCGGGCTAGCCGCGCTGCGGCAACTCCACCGTACAAGTGGTGTCGAACCCGCCGCGGGTGTTGTAGAGGGTGGTCACCTGGAGACGCTGGGGCCGGAGGGCGTGGAACAGATCCTCAGCGATCTTAGCCGTGGCGTGCTCCTGGAAGATCCCGACATTCCGGTAACTGGTGATGTAGTACTTGAGGCTCTTGAGCTCGACACACCGGTCGGACGGCACGTAGATGATTCGAAGCGTGGCGAAGTCCGGCAGGCCGCTGTACGGGCACACCGGGCTGAACTCCCGGGTTTCGGTGACGATCTCCTGATCCGGTCCAGCGTAGTCGAAGGTCTCCAGCACGGTGGCATCGACCGTCTCGGGTCCGACGAATGGGAGGGTCCTGCCTTCGGCGATGGGCATGGTGGGGTCCGGCTTCAGGTTGGGTTAAAGATAGGCTTCCGACTCTTCTTCCGCCTTTTCCGCCTTGGTCCGTCCGCTGCGTCCTCTAGGAAACCATCCCGCGCTCCATCCACTGGTGCTCACCGCGCAACACGCCTTGTGCCACCTGATAGGTGGCGACGTCGTCGTTATCGAACACCGCGGCGAAGCGCTCCTCTACCCGACGCCGGGCGTGGCGACTGAACACCTCCGCCAGCTCCACCGCACTCCGCCCATCTTCCTCAGCGGCCTCTCCATCTCGGGCAGCGATCGCATGGGCCCGGCTGCAGGCTGCCGTGATCGCCAGGAGCTCGGCCCCAATCTCGACTAGACGTGCGAGTACCATCTGCCGCTTCTCCAGCTTGGGCCCGAAGCGGACCATGCAATGGAAGAGCGTGCGGGCCAGTCGCCGGCAGGAGCGTTCGACGAATCGCAGGTGGCGCGCGAGCGGGCCAAAATCACCGTATCGTGGCCACCGACCCCAGCCCAACCACAACTTCGGGTACCAGGTTGCGTAAAACAGGCAAGCCTTGAGGAGGGCCGGAATCTTTCGGGCAAGCGGGACTCGGGGATCGATGAGGTCGCCGGCCACCTTCATGTGGGTGTCGACCGCCTCCCGGGCGATGAACAGCCGCATGATTTCGCTCGACCCCTCGAAAATGAGGTTGATCCGGAAGTCCCGCATCATCCGCTCGATCGCCTCCGGCCGCTCGCCCCGGCTCCGCAAGCTGTCGGCCGTCTCGTACCCTCGACCGCCCTTGATCTGCAGGGTGTCATCCACGATGCGCCAACCGATCTCAGTGTTCCACATCTTGGCCATCGCGGCCTCGAGCCGGATGTCGGCATCGCCTCGATCGGCCAGCAGTGAGGCGAGATCGGAAACGGCCTCCATGGCGAAGAGGTCTGCCGCCATGCGGCCGAGCTTCTGGGCGATCGCGTCGTGCTTACCGATCGGCTGCCCCCACTGCACTCGCTCTCCCGCCCACCGGCGAGCGATCTCCAAAGCCCGCTTCGAGCCGGCGACGGCGGAGGCCGGCAGGGTCAACCTGCCGGTGTTCAAGGTGATCAGGGCGAGCTTGAGCCCCTTGCCCTCGCCCCACAGCACGTTTTCAACCGGGACCTTTACGTCGGTGAACCGAATGATGCCGTTCTCGATGCCCTTGAGACCCATGAAGTGAAGCCGCTGAACGACCTCGACTCCCGGCCAGTCGGCCTCGACGATAAAGGCAGTGATCTTCTTGTGACTGGTACGGGCCATGACCACCATGAGCTCAGCGATCGTGCCGTTGGTGCACCAGAGCTTTTCGCCATTCAGGATGTAGTGCGTGCCGTCTTCCGAGAGCTTGGCTGTGGTGCTGAGCGCGGCCGGGTCGGAACCGACCTGATTTTCCGTCAGGGCGAAAGCCGAGACCGCGCCCCGCGCGAGGCGGGGCAGATAACGTTCCTTCTGCTCCGGGGTCCCGAACAACTTGAGCGGGGTGGGCACCCCGATGGACTGAGCTGCCGAGAGCAGGGCCGTGAGGCTCCCGTCCTGGCTGGTGACCATACCGATCGCGTGGGTGTAGCTGTACTGGCTCAAGCCCAGGCCGCCGTATTCGACCGGGATCTTGATCTCGAAGGCCCCGATTTCTCCCAGTCCACGCACCACATCGGCTGGGATCTTTCCCTCCCGGTCGATACGATCGCTGTCCACGCGCTCCTTCATGAAGCGCTCCAGCCGTTCCATGAAGGGCCGGGCCCGCTCCAGATCGACCGGATCGGGGGCAGGGAAGGGATGCACCAGATCGAGCCGGAACGACCCATCGAAGAGCTCGCGGACGAAGCTCGGCGACTCCCACTCTTTCTCCCGTGCGGCCTCGGCGACCTCTCTGGCTTCTTGTTCGGTCGCAAGTGGGGTGCGAGGAGCACGAGTGGGCTGGGCCAGCACGTCAGTCATGGGTCGGGGACTCGGTGAGGGTGGTCGTGAGTGGCGTCGTCAGGCCCCGAAGCCCGTGAAGAACCAGCTTCACGACATGGCTTCTGCGCCGCAGGAAATCATTACTGTCTTCCAGGTTCACGCCGACGGCGGGCGCCACAGTTCTGGCATGCACCAGCGGGAACCAGCAGAGCGCGATGATGCTGAGGAGGAGCTGCGCTGCTTCCCCCGACGGAGCGTCGTCGAGGCCCAATTCGGCGCTGATCGCCGCCAGGGCCTCCTGACCAGCGGAGAGATGGTTCACTCCCTCCAACAGGCCGGCGCCGCCCAAGGCCTCGCGCTCGATCAAGCGGACGAAGTTGGGCCGGGCAGCAAGGAAGTCGAAGTAGTCCGAGACTGCCCCGGCGAGGATGGTCTCGCTGCTCTCGCCGCTCGCGAGAGCTCGGGCCCGGCCGGCCCGCACGGCGTCGCGAACCTCGGTAAAGCAGCGATCCAGGACGGCCTGGTACAGGTCGGACTTGGAACCGAAGAAATACCCGGGTGTTCCCCGGGACACCCCCGCCGCCGCGCCCACCTCATTCAGGCTGGTAGCATCGTAACCCTTTGTAGCGAATAACCTTTCGGCGGCATCGAGGATCGCCGCTCGGCTCCGGTCGGCATTGCGCTCTTTGTCTGGACGTCGGGCCATGGCAGCTGGTGCGGTGAAGGATGGACGCTTGCTTGCTGACTAGCAAGTTAGGCCACGGGGCACTTCCCGTCAAGCAGGTGGCGGGATTCGCCTACGCTGTCCGCCGAGCCATCAGCTCCTCCCGGTCCACCACGGCGGTCTGCAGGTACGCCTCCCTAGCGGCCGCCACCAGGCCCGCCGCGCCCTTGGGGCTGACCTTGCGGAACAACGGCAAGTAGTGCTCCCACTGAACCAGGAGGGTCCGGGCGCGAGGGCTGACGGTTTTCTCTTCATGCTCTCGGATCAAGCGCCGGAGCAGCTGGGCGTCCTGCTCTTCCAGACTGGCCAGGTCCACCATGTCGTGGTTCAACCGGCCCTCGAAGGTTCCCGCCTCGTCCAGCACATAGGCAACGCCGTTCGACATGCCTGCACCGAAGTTGCGACCAGCCCGCCCCAGCACCACGACAATGCCGGACGTCATGTATTCGCAGCAGTGGTTGCCGGCACCTTCGATCACGGCCACCGCGCCGGAATTGCGGACCGCGAACCGATCGCCGGCCTGCCCCGCCGCGAACAGCCGACCGCTGGTCGCACCATAGAGGGCGGTATTCCCGATGATGAGGTGCTGATGCGAGACGTCGGCGTACGCCGCCCGGCGGAACGGCCGGATGGTGATCTCCGCACCGCTCAGACCCTTGCCGACGTAGTCGTTGGCTTCTCCCTCCAACTCCAGATGCATCCCCCGGCAGGTGAATGCACCGAAGCTCTGCCCGGCGCTGCCGGTAAAGCGCAGACGAATGGTGCCCGGCGTCAGAGGCGCGTCGCCGCAACGCAGTGCGATCTCGCCGGCCACTCGCGCGCCCACGGCCAGATTGTGATTGTAGATCGGGTAGCTGCCCGAGAAGGGCAGGCCGCTTTCCAGATAGGGCTGCAGGTCGGTCAGAACTTCGCTGTCCAACGCGACGACTCCCGGGCGATCGTTTCGCGCCTGGGTGTGATGCAACACTCCGGACGGACGGCGAGGCCGGCCATCCTCGCTGGTCGGCGCGAACAGCACCGAGAGGTCCAACATCTGGGCCCGGGGCAGTTCGGGATGCTCCAGTCGCTCCAGGAGATCGTTCCGGCCGATGATCTCCTCCAGGCTGCGGGCGCCCATGCTCGCGAGGATCTGGCGAACCTCCTCGGCGAGAAAGCTGAAATAGGTGATGACCTGCTCCGGCGTCCCCTTGAACTTCGCCCGCAGATCGGGCCGTTGCGTGGCGATCCCGGTCGGGCAGGTATTGAGATGACACTGGCGCGCCATGGCGCAGCCCATCGCGACCAGGGGTGCGGTGCCGAACCCGTAGCTCTCTGCCCCCAGCAGCGCGGCGATGACCACGTCGCGGCCGGTCTTGAGTCCACCGTCAGTGCGCACCTCGATCCGGTGCCGCAGCCCATTCCGCACCAGGGTCGCTTGGGTCTCGGCCAGCCCGAGCTCCCAGGGGGAGCCGGAATGCTTGATCGATGACAGCGGCGAAGCGCCGGTGCCGCCGTTGTGTCCCGCGATGAGCACGTAGTCCGCGTATGCCTTGGCAACACCCGCCGCTACGGTGCCCACGCCGGCCTCGGAGACCAGCTTGACGCCGACCCGGGCGCGCGGGTTCACCGTCTTGAGATCATGGATCAACTGGGCCAGATCCTCGATCGAATAGATGTCGTGATGGGGCGGCGGCGAGATGAGCTGGATACCCGGCACGGCGTGGCGCAGGCGTGCGATCAGCTCGGACACCTTGTGACCCGGCAATTGACCACCCTCACCCGGCTTGGCGCCCTGGACGATCTTGATCTCCAACTCCTCGGCCCGGATGAGGTACTCGGTGGTCACGCCAAACCGGGCGGAGGCCACCTGCTTGATCCGGTTGTCCGCCCGATCTCCATTGGGGAGCGCACGGTAATTGAAGGGGTCCTCGCCACCCTCCCCGGAGTTGGATCTCGCTCCCATCCGGTTCATGGCGATCGAGAGGGTGGCGTGAGCCTCAGGCGACAGAGCGCCGAGTGACATCGCCGAAGAGATGAACCGGCGCCGAATCGACTCGGCGGGCTCCACCTCGTCCAGTGAAATCGGGTTGCCTACTCGAACGGTGAGCAGATCCCGAGGGCCCGCGGGGCGGCGGGAGCCGTTCTTGACCAAAAAGCCGCCGTAGGCTTCGGCGCCCTGGGCCTTGAGCGCCTGCTGCAGCGCCACCACGACGGGCGGCGCCCACCCGTGGTCCTCGCCTTCCTTGCGAAAGCGGACTCGGCCGTAGTCCGGCAACGACGTCGCTGAGGCCGGCGCTGAGTAGGCGACCCGATGTCGGGCGAGCACGTCTTCCGCGATCTCCTCGAATCCGATCCCACCGATCGGCGAGGCGGTCCCCGCAAAGCAGGTGGAGATCACCTCGTGTCCCAGCCCCAGCACCTCGAAAATCTGCCCGCCGCAATAGGACGAGAGGGTGGAGATTCCCATCTTGGACAGGATCTTGAGCAGTCCCTTCTCGGCGGCGCTGCGGAAGCGGTACCGAGCCTCCTTCGGCTCCGGCCTAGGCTCGGCATCGGGCTGCAGTTCCCTGCGCGAGTGCTCCCGTCCCTCGCTGAAGAGTCCCTCGATGGTCTCGAGAGCGAGCCAGGGGTGCACCGCCTCCGCTCCATACCCGATGAGGGTGGCGAAGTGGTGGATGTCGAAGGCATCGCCGGCTTCAGCGACGAGTCCCACGCGGGCCCGCAATCCGGTGTGCACCAGGTGCTGCCGGACAGCGCCGATGGCAAGCAGCATCGGGATCGGGGCTCGATGTTCATCAGCCGCACGGTCACTGATCACCAGGATTCGCGCCCCCCGCCGGGCAGCGCGCTCTGCCGCGCGCCGGAGCGCGGTGAGCGCCGGGTGGAGCCCATCCACCCCTCTGCTGACGTCCCACACCGCGTCGAGGGTCACGGTCGAGAAGCCGGCCACGTTTCGCAGCGCCGCCATCTCCTCGGCCAGGAGCAGAGGATGCTCCAGTCGTAGCATTCGGGCATAGGACGGCCGATCCAGGAGCGGAGAGCTCCGCCGGCCCAAGTGCATGCGCAGCGACATCACCATCGATTCCCGCAGCGAATCGATCGGCGGATTGGTCACCTGGGCGAAACGCTGGCGGAAGTAGGCGTAGACACTCTGGGGGACCGCGGAGAGCGGCGGTATGGGCGTATCGTCGCCCATGCTCCAGACCGGATCGGTTCCGCCGCTGCCCATGGGATCGAGCACCAAACGCAGGTCCTCGAATCCATAGCCGAACGCCTGCTGCCGCCGCAGCAGCGCTTCGCCGGAATGCACCGGTGGCACTCTCGCCGGATCAGGGACCAGCACGGCCATGTAGCGCGCTACCCAGCGGGCATACGGCCGGCGAGCCGCTACCTCACGCTTGGCATCCACGTTGCGGATGACTTCGCCCCGCTTGGTGTCGACCACCAGGATCTCACCTGGTCCGACCTTCCCGCACTCGACCACCTCGCGGGGATCGAGGTCGACTAACCCCACCTCCGACCCGGCGACGACCAACCCGTCGCCCCGAACCTTGTAGCGGCAGGGGCGGAGTCCGTTTCGATCCACCGCGGCGCCCGCCAGCACGCCATCGGTGAAGGCCAACGCGGCAGGACCGTCCCAGGGCTCGAGCACACACTGGTGGTACTCGTAGAACGCCTTCACCGCGGGGTCGAGGTCGGGATATTTCTCCCACGCCTGGGGGATCATCATCATCGAGGTGTGGACCAGGTCTCGACCCGAACGGACCAGCAGCTCCATCGCGTTGTCGAGGCTGGCGGAGTCACTGCCCTCGGGCCAGATGGCGTCGCGCAGTCGCTCGATTTTCTGACCCCACACCGGTGACGAGAGCATCGGCTGCCGCATCGTCATGCTGTTGCGGTTGCCCCAAAGCGTGTTGATCTCGCCATTGTGGGCCAGCAGCCGGAAGGGCTGCGCGAGGGGCCAACTGGGAAGCGTGTTGGTCGAGTACCGCTGGTGGAAGACCGCGATTGCGCTCTCGTATTCGGGGTAGCGGAAGTCGGTGAAGAATGAGGGAAGGTGAGTCCCGGTGAGCAGCGCTTTGTACACGATGGTGCGGCAGGAGAGGGAGCAGGCATAGAACCCGGGCAGCTGGCGCGCCTCCGCCCGGTGCTCCATCTCTCGTCGTGCGAGGTAGAGCGCGCGCTCCCAGGCCTCCTCGTCCCCGGCCGGCGCGGGGCGACCGACCAGGACCTGCCGGATGACAGGACAGGACTCCAGCGCCGTCCGACCGAGCGCGGCGGGATTGGTCGGTACGTCGCGCCATCCGAGGAACGGCACGCCGTCGGCTGCCAGCACCGCCTCGATCAACCCGACGGATGCCGCGAGGGCCTCGGGCTCTCGAGGCAGAAAGAACACCCCTACCCCAAAGGGGAGCCCCGGCTGCAGGTGCAGGCCCAGACGGTAGGCATCACGGTAGAACAGTCGATGGGGAATCTGGGTCAACAGTCCAGCGCCGTCCCCGGAGTTGTCGGTGGAGGCGGCGCCGCGGTGGGCCACCCGGGCCACCGCTTCGAGCGCCATCGAGACGACTTCATGAGAACGACTACCCGAGGCACAGGCCACCAATCCGACACCGCAGGCGTCATGCTCGCGATATGGATCGAGGGGGCTCTCCGCCGGGATGGCGGAGTGGCGAGAGTCGAATTGACGGGAACCGGCCGGGTGGATCCGCTGCCCATTGGCGGCCATGGTGCCTCCTGCGATGTGATACCCCAGCGGCCGGAGAGGCTGCGACGGGGCAACAAAAAAGGCCCACTCCTTGGGAGCGGGCCGGGATATAGCGCAAACGCATTCGCTTACCCGGTCGCCCCCCCGTGGCGGGCGAGATTGGCGGTAATCGGAAGAACTCGGGCGAGCGGCGCGGACTTCATGTTTGTATTATTATGCATCGCGGCGCATTCGTCAAGCGGTGGTTCCCACTTGACAGTGCCAAGGGCAAGCGCTAGCCTCAGGAACGTTGCCGCTTTCTGAGGCAACACCGTTCGTCGTCATCGGACTATCGCGATCGGACTCATGCTGCTCAATCTCGTGCTCGTCGGCGTCGTCCTTAGCCTCCTGCTTACCATCCTCATTGGTAAGCCAGGGGTCCACGGCGTGCCGACCGGAGCAACGTGAGATAGCAGCAACATCTCTCTGAATCCCCAGCGCCGCGGACCTCACAGTCCGCGTCGCTTTTTTTGTGCACCGTCATCGAACCTGAAAGCGCTATCCATGGGTACCACGGACGTCCTGATCTTCGATACCACGCTGCGCGACGGCGAACAAGCTCCCGGCAACAGTCTCTCGGCGGAGGAGAAACTTCGGCTCGCCCGGCAGCTCGACGCGCTTGGCGTGGACGTGATCGAAGCCGGCTTTCCGGCTGCCTCGGAGGGGGATTACCGCAGTGTGCGGGACATCGCTACCGAGGTGCGCCGACCGGTCATCGCTGCCCTCGCCCGCTGCCACGAGCGGGACATCGATCTCGCGGGGGAGGCGCTGAGTCAGGCGGCCCGTGGCCGACTCCACGTGTTCATCTCCACCTCCGACCTTCACATCCGGGAGAAGTTGCGGGTCACCCGGGACGAGGTTCTGGATCTCGCCCGCAGCGCCATTCGTCGAGCCCGGCACTTCACCGACGACATCGAGTTCTCGGCCGAGGATGCGAGCCGCACCGATCCCGATTTACTCTGCCGGATCGTGGAGTTGGCGATCGCCGAGGGCGCGCGCACCATCAATCTCCCTGACACGGTGGGGTACGCCCTGCCGCAGGAATACGCGGGCATGTTCCGAGCGGTTCAGACCCGGGTGCCAGGGAGCGAACGGGTGGTGTTCAGTGCCCACTGCCACGACGATCTCGGGCTGGCGGTAGCCAACACCCTGGCGGCCATCGAGGCCGGGGTCAGGCAAGTCGAATGCACCGTGAACGGGATCGGCGAGCGCGCCGGAAACGCCGCGCTGGAGGAGATCGTCATGGCCGGCCAGGTCCGGTCCTCCGCCGTCTCCTTCCGCTGCAATGTCGAGTCCCGCGAGATCTATCGGACTAGCCAGCTGCTCTCGTACCTGACGGGGGTCGTACCGCAGCCCAACAAGGCGGTCGTCGGGCGCAACGCCTTTGCCCACGAGGCCGGCATTCATCAGCACGGTATGCTGCAGAACGGTTTGACCTACGAGATCATCCGGCCGGAGATGGTGGGGATCCCGCGATCGACATTGGTGCTGGGCAAGCACTCCGGCCGGCACGCGTTGGAACGCCGGTTTCGTGACCTGGGCTACGACTTGGACGAGAGCCAGGTGACCGAGGTCTACCGCCAGTTCATCACCCTGGCAGATCGCAAACGCGAGATCCTGGACGAGGATCTCCTTGCCCTGGTGCACGGCACCTTCCACGACGCGCCCGAGGAGTACCAGCTCACCCATCTTCGGGTGGTCTGCGGCAGCGTCAGCCCCGCTGCCGACGTCCGGATGACCGGTCCCTGGACTGGGGAGCGCTCGGCTCACGGGACTGGTGACGGACCGATCGCCGCCGCCTTTGCCGCGATCAGTGAGATCATCGGCCACCAGGTCGAGGTGCTGAGTCTCACGCTCCGCTCGCTGACGCCGGGCCGCGACAGTGTGGGACAGGTATTCCTCCAGGCCAAGATCGACGGCAAGTCGCTCTCCGGTCACGGCGCGTCCACCGATATCGTCGAAGCCAGTGCCCGCGCTCTGCTGCTCGCGCTCAACAAGGCGCGCCACGCCGATCGGCTGGAGGCGAGCTCGCTCAACTCCGTCTACCTGTGGGGTGTTTGATGCTGTCAAACAGCGTGAAGAGTGAAAAGGTGAAGAGTGAAGGGGCCCGGCCCCAGCACCCGCTTCACTCTTCACCCTTCACCCTTCACCCTTCACCAGTGCTGCGGAAGGTGGTCTCGTGACTGAGACTTTAACTGGCGCCCAAATCCTCTGCCGTGCCTTGCTCGAAGAAGGCGTCGAGATCCTCTTCGGCTATCCCGGCGGGGCGATCATGCCGTTCTACCACGCGCTGCCGGAATACCCCGAGCTGCGCCACGTGCTGGTGCGCCACGAGCAGGCGGCGGCCCACGCGGCCGACGGATACGCCCGCGCCAGCGGGCGCCCGGGCGTCTGTGTGGCCACGTCGGGCCCGGGGGCCACCAACCTGGTGACCGGCCTCGCCACGGCGCACATGGACAACACGCCCGTGGTCGCCATCACCGGGCAGGTCTCCCGCGCGATGCTCGGCCGAGACGCCTTCCAGGAGACCGACATCATCGGGATCACCCAGCCGATCACCAAGCACAGCATCCTGGTCGAGGCGGTGGACGACCTGGCCGACGCGGTGCGCGAAGCGATCGCGGTGGCGACCGA
>Ga0075423_10005151_pt1 | contig 12190 bp, 6 predicted proteins | sample SoiMethybrSBSTD2_FD_80114 | JGI IMG/M metagenome (GOLD analysis project Ga0075423, IMG submission 80114) | Bulk soil microbial communities from a Populus tree surrounding site in Tennessee, USA - Soil MetaG P. TD hybrid SBSTD2 | ecosystem: Environmental > Terrestrial > Soil > Tree plantation...
AGCGTCGCTGATCACCGGCATCGATCCGCCGCCCGAGGTGGAGTCGGCGCTGGCCGCGATCAACACCGCGCACAATCATGTGTCGTCGGACATCAGCCTGGCGCAGGCGTCGGCGGATCAGAAGATCGTCCAGTCGAAGCGCGCAGTGGAGATCGAAACGCTCAAGGCGCACGCCGAAGTCGAGCCGCTGATCGCGCTGGCCGACCAGCTGGTCGAGCTGAAGAAGAGCGGCCCGGATGCGCTGGCGATCTATTTGCGCAACGTGCGTCTGAAGCTCTACAGCCAGGCCGAGCGCGCGATTGTCGAGGTGAAACAATGACTAGCTTTTTGATCGCCGCAGTCGTCACGTTTGTGGTCGCAACAATCCTGGTGCCGCTGATCCTGTGGTTCGCGCGGCTGCTCGGGCTGTACGCCATCGTCCACGAGGGCTCGTGCCATGTGTACGTGCTGTTCGGCAAGGTGCTGGCGGTGCTGAAGGAGCCGGGGTTTTATTTCCTGCCGTTCAAGCTCGGGCCGGCGGCGCTGATCATCAACTGGCTTGGCCGGCGGCATGTGCTCGATATGCGGCTCGACCAGAAGTATCTGCGCAGCCTGCCGGTGAACTCCGAGGAGGGCGCGCCGATGGGAATCGGCATCTGGTACGAGATGTACATCAGCGATCCGGTCGCCTATCTCTTCAGGAACGCCGACCCGCAGGGCTCGCTCGCCGCCAATGTCAGCAACGCCGTCGTGCGCACGCTGAGCAATATGCCGCTCGCCGATATGCTGGAGACCCGCCACGCCATGAGCCAGGCGGTGCGCCAGGAGGTGTCGCCGAAGTCGCAGGAGTGGGGCTATAAACTGGGCTCGGTCTATATTCGCAAGGTGCATTTTCGCGATGGCGGGATGATTCAGCAGATCGAGGCTAAGGTGGTCAACCGCCTGCGCCAGGTGACCTCGGCGATCAAGCAGGGCGGTGCGAACCAAGTTAGCATCATCACTAGCACGGCTGATCGCAGCGCCGCGATCGAGTTTGCCAAGGCGCAGGCGTTGCGCCCGACGATCGTTGGGGCGGCGCTCCAGGGTATCTCGCAGGATGCCGAGGTCGCCAATGCGCTGTTCGAGATCTTGGAGAATCAATATATCACCGACGGCAAGGCGCGCGTGACGCTGGTTCCAGCGCATAGCGAGTTCCTGACGCAGTTCCTTGCGTCTGCGCCGCCGCAGCGCACGCCGACGAGCGGTACAGACGGCGCTGGGTGATCGGTTGAACCGCTGAGACGCTGAAGGTGTGAGGCCGCTGAGGGGGCGATTTCAGCGGCCTCAGCGCTTCAGACGAAGGTAGGGGCACGATATATCGTGCCCTACGAAGGACGAATACGACCTGTGCTTCAGCGGCCTGAGCGCTTCAGAAGAAGGAGTGCGACCTGCGGTCTAGCGCTTCAGACGAAGGTAAGGGCACGATATATCGTGCCCTACGAAGGACGAATACGACCTGTGCTTCAGCGACCTGAGCGCTTCAGAAGAAGGTAAGGGCACGATATATCGTGCCCTACGAAGAAGGAGTGCGACCTGCGCCCTCAGCACCTCAGCGGCATCAGCGATTCAGCGCCCCCAGTGATTCAACAATGTTTTCGAGCGTCGCCTGGAAGTCGGCCAGGATGCGCGCGATCGTTGGTGGGTCGAAGTGGCGTGGGTAAAAGCTCATGTTCAGCATGATCTGCGGCCCAGGGAAGATCACGAAGCGCAGCGGATGTTCGGTCTGCGAGAGGCTGTCGCCCGCGCGGATTTGTTTGCTGCCCGCGTATTCGACCACCGCTTCGGAGATGGGCAGGTTTTCATAGACCATGTAGCTCTCGAATAGCGGCTGGTCGGCGGGTACGTCGCTCCATTGCTTGACCTTGAGCGGCGGGCTGTACTCGTACTGGCGCAGGTCGGTCAGTTGGTCCTGGATGGCTTTCAGCCAGGGCAGCAGCGGCTGCGCCGGATCGATCCGCAGGCGCATCGGCAGCAGGTTATTGAACAATCCGACCATCTGATCGACGCCCGCTAGCTCAGGCGGTCGCCCAGAGACGACGACGCCGTATACCACGTCCTGCGCGCCCGTGTAGCTGCTCAACAGCAAGGCCCAGGCCGCCTGGAGCAGCGTGTAGGGTGTGAGCTGATGTTGGCGTGCCAGCTCTTGGACCGCCGCCGTCAGCGTTGCGGGCAGCAGGATGTTTTGCGCCATGTACGGGCCGTCGCTCGGCGCGTTGCCGGGGGCGCACGCCGTCAGCGGCGTCGGCGTGGTGAAGCCGCTCAGCATGGCCCGCCAGAACGCCTCGGCTGCGGCCATGTCCTGCTGCCGCGTCCAGGCGATGTAGTCGCGATAGGGTCGTGGCTGGTCCAGCTGCGCTGCCTGGCCGCTACATGCCGCCTGGTAGCACGCCAGGAAATCCCGGATGAGCAGGAAGCCCCATCCATCCTGAAGCATGTAATCGAACGTCCAGACGAACCGGTAGCGCTCGTCGCCGACGCGGAACAGCGCGACATCGGTGTGCGGTGCGCTGGTCAGCGCGAAGCTCGTGCGCCGCACCGCCTGGAAGTATTCGGCCACCCGCGCTTGCTGCTCGGTCGGCGTGAGCGCGCGCAGATCCTCCTGCGCGATCGTCAGGCGCGCGTGCTCGTGGACGAGCTGGAGCGACTGATCGAGGCTTTCCCACGTAAACGAGGTGCGTAGCACCGGGTGTCGGTCGATCACCTGCTGCCACGCCCGCGCGAAGTTCGCGACATCGACAGCGAACGGCACCTCGTAGACGCCGCTGGCGAGGTACAGGCCCGACTCGGGATGCTGTAGGCGCTGTTCGAGCATGTGCGCCTGAAACGGCCCAAGCGGGTAGATGTCGGCGATCGGCGCGTGCGTTGCTAGAAGGCGATCAAGCTGCGACTGGGTCAGCCCGGCGAGCGGGAAGTCCGAGGGCGTGTAGCCGCCAGCGTCGGGCGATTGGCAATGCGCGATCAGCGACCGTAGCGCCGCGATGCTGCGCTCGGCTAGCTCCATGATCGTCGCGTCCTGCTGCGCTGTTCTGTCATAGGTCAAGTCCAGCTGGAGCCGCTCGTTGACGATGCGCGCCGTGATCGCTAGGGCGTATGCGCGCGCGCCGAGCTGATCCGTCGGCGCGATCATGGTCGCCAGACTGAGCGGCCCAGCCTCCGGCGACCAGGCCGCGTCGTCGCCCGCATACGTGAAGGATACCTCGGCCTGCGGCAACGAACGCAGCTGCATGCCTATCGTGTCGTCGGCGAGATAGCGCAGCGCGGAGTAGCCGATGCCCTGGTTGGGGGCCGCGCGCAGCTGCTCCTTGATCGCCTTGAGCGCGGCAGACGGCCCGGCGACCTCGGCCAGGTTCAGGCGCACGGGGTAGCGGTAGCTCAGCCAACCGACCGTGCGCGCGAAGTCAAGCGTGTCGAACGATTGCGCACCGCCGCGCTGCTCCAGGTCGATCAGCAGCGCCGATGCGCCGGTCCACGCCGCGAATGTTTGCGCCAGCGCGGTCAACAGCACGTCGGCGGTCTTGGTGTGGTAGGCGCGGGGAACGTCCGTGAGCAGCGCGTGCGTCTCTGCGACGCCGAGCGCGCGCGATACTGTGCGTGTAGTCGCGCGGTTGGTCGTTGGCGCGGCGAGCGGCAGACGCGGCGACGGCATCGACAGCGACTCCCGCCAGTAGTCCAGCTCCTGGCGCGCGCCGTCCGACTGGGCGTAGTCGAGCAGTCGCTCGGCCCAGCGCTTGAACGAGGTTGTGGCTGGTAGGGCGATCGGCTCGCCGCGATCAAGCTGCGCGTAGGCGCTGGTGAGATCGGCTAGCACGATGCGCCACGCGGTCTGATCGGCCACGAGCTGATGGATCACCAGCGCGACCCGGCTCGGCTGGCCGCTGCCGTGATCGAGCAGCGCCACGCGCACGAGCGGACTTCGCTCAAGCTCCAGCTCGGCTTGCATTCCGCTAATCGCCTGCTGTTCGGCGCGGTGTTGCTGTGCCGCCGGCAGCGCCGACAGATCGAGCCAGCGAAACGGCGGCGTGCTCAGCGCGTCGATGTTGGCGCGTGGCCCATCGGCAGTCTGCTCGAAGCGCAGGCGCAGCGCGTCGTGATGCGTCAGCAGCTGCCGAGTCGCAGTCGCCAACTGCATCGGGTTCAGCGTAGGCGCTTCGAGCAGCGCGACCTGGCTCCAGCGTTGCGGCGCAGGATCGCGCTGCTCGAAGAACCAGTGCTGGATCGGCGTGAGCGGCAGCGGCCCGCTCGTCGCGCCGTGATCGGCCTGGCTCGCCTGGTCCAGCTCGATGATCGCCGCAAGCTCGATGATCGTCTGGTGTTGGAACAGCAGCTTGGGCGAGAGCCGCAGCCCGGCCTGATTGGCCTGGATGACGATCTGAATACTGCGGATCGAGTCGCCGCCCAGCTCGAAGAAGTTGTCGTAGATGCCGATCTGCTTGATGCCAATGATCCGGCTCCAGATCGCGGCCAGGCTGCGCTCGATCGCGCTGCGCGGCGCGACGAACTCCTTGGCCAGGTCGGGCCGGGTTGCGTCGGGGGCCGGCAGCGCGTTGCGGTCGATCTTGCGATTGATCGTCAGCGGCAGCGCCTTGAGCAGCATAAACAGCGATGGCACCATGTATTCGGGCAGCCGCTTGGCCAGGAATGCGCGCAGTTCGGGGATCAGGGATCGGGGGTTGGGGGTCAGTAGCTCCACCGGCGCTTCTGTCTCCGTGTCTCCGTGTCTCCGTGTCTCCGTGTCTCCTTCCACTGACCCCTCGACGGGCACGACGTAGGCGACCAGCCGCTTGTCGGCGTATCCGCTTGTGGGCGAGACGTCCGCGCGCGCGAGCACGACGCACTCGCGCACCGCCGGATGCTGCGTCAGCACCGACTCGATCTCCTCCAGCTCGACGCGGTAGCCGCGCAGCTTGACCTGCTGGTCGATCCGCCCCAGGAACTCCAGGTTGCCATCCGCAAGATAGCGCGCGAGGTCGCCGGTCTTATAAAGGCGCAGCCCCTCACCCCCTGCCCCCTCTCCCGTGCGCGGGAGAGGGGGTGCCGCCGCAGCGGCGGGGGTGAGGGCCGCGAAGGGATTCGGCACAAAGCGCTCGGCGGTGAGGTCGGGGCGGTTCAGGTAGCCGCGCGCCAGGCAGGTGCCGCCGATCAGCAACTCGCCGGGGATGCCGATCGGCGTTGGGCGCATGTGGCGGTCGACCACGTACATCTGCGTGTTCGCGATTGGCCGTCCGATCGGCGCGAGCGTCGGCCAGGCCGCTGGGTCGCCGCGCAACGCATAGGCCGTCACGGCATGGCTTTCCGACGGGCCATAGAAGTTGTTGAGCGCGCTGCCGTCGAGCGCTTGGAACATGCGAATGATCGGGCCGGTGATCTGCAATTGCTCGCCCGATACCGTCACCTGGTGCAGATGCCGGGGCACCGCAGCGTGCAGGTCGGCGGCCTCGGCGAGCTGGCGCAGGGCGACATACGGCAGGTACACGCGATCAATAGCGGCGCGGTCGAGGAACAGCCACAGGTTGCGCACGTCGCGCCGTAGCTCCTCGCTGATCAGCGCGACCGTGCCGCCAGAGGCCAGGGTCGGAAAGATCTCCTGATATGATACGTCGAAGCTCAGCGATGCGAATTGCAGGAAGCGCGTGCCGATCTGGTGGCCCAGATAGGGCAGCTGCCAGGCCAACAGATTCACGAGCGCGCGGTGGCTCATCGCTACGCCCTTGGGCACGCCGGTCGAGCCCGATGTGTAGATCACATAGCCAAGGTTGTCGAGCATCACGGCGCTGGTCGGGTTGGTCGTGGGAGAGCGAGCGATCGTCGACCAGTCGGCGTGCAGATTAACGATTTTGGATTTACGATTTACGATTGGGCTCTGAGATGCTTCCAAATCGTCAATCGTCAATCGTAAATCGTAAATTGAGTTGGTGATCAGCAGCGGTGCCTGGGAATCCGCCAGCATGATGGCTAGGCGATCGGGCGGCAGTGCGGGGTCGATCGGCACATACGCGCCACCAGCCTTCAGGATGCCGAACAGTCCGATCACCAGATCGAGCGAGCGCTCCAGACTGATGCCGACGCGCACATCGGGCCCAACGCCGAGCGTCTGGAGATGGCGTGCCAGCTGATTCGCGCGCGCGTTCAGCTCGGCATATGTCAACTGAAGGCTGAAGGCCGGGTACCCTCTGGGTGGCTGAAGGCTGAAGGCTGGGGACTCCTGATCCCTGACCCCTGATCCCTGACCCCTGTCAAAGAACAGCGCCACCGCGTCGGGCGTGCGCGCGGCCTGCGCCTCGAACAGCTCGTGAATGCAGGCGTCGGCAATCCTGCTTCTGACCCCCGACCCCTGACTCCTGACCCCTACGGTCGTATCGTTCCATTCGCACAGCAGCTGTTGTTGCTCCGCGCCGGTCAGGAATGGCAGAGCGGCCAGCCGCTGATCGGGGTTGGCGACGATGCTATCGAGCAGGCGCTGAAAGTGGCGCATGATCCGCCGCATCGTGCTGGGGTCGAACAGGTCTGTGTTGCATTCCATGATCCCAATGATGCTGTCGCCGTATTCCTCCATGGAGAGCCAGAGGTCGAACTTGGAGGTCTCGCTCTTGACGGGGACGACCTCCAATGTCAGGCCGGGCGTCGTGATCGTGCTCGACGGCGTGTTTTGCAGCACGAACATGATCTGAAACAGCGGGTTGCGACTCATGTCGCGCGCCGGCTGGAGCACATCGACGAGCTTCTCGAACGGCAGATCCTGGTGCGCGTGCGCCTCCAGTGTACTCTCGCGCACGCGCTGGACGAGCTCGTGAAAGGTCAACGTATCGGACAGCTGCGTGCGCACGACCAGCGTGTTGGCGAAAAAGCCGATCAGCCCCTCGGTCTCCATTCGTGTGCGATTGGCGATCGGCGTGCCGACCAGGATGTCGCTTTGCCGCGAGTAGCGATACATCAGCGTCTGATAGGCGGCCAGGAACGTCATGAACAGCGTGACCTCTTCGCGCCGGCAGAGCGCGTGCAGCGCCTCGGCCAGCGCGGGCGCGAGGCGAAACCCCGCCGCCGCGCCGCGAAAGGACTGGATCGCCGGGCGCGGATGGTCGGTCGGCAGCTCCAACACCAGCGGGGCACCGTCGAGATGTGTGCGCCAGAAGCTCAGCTGCTGCTCCAGCGCTTCGCCTTGCAGCGACGCGCGCTGCCAGACCGCGAAGTCGGCATATTGGATCGGCAGCGCGGGCAAGCTCGCCGGGCGACCGTCGGCGAAGCCGCTGTAGAGCGTCGCCAGCTCGCGCACCATGATGCCGACCGACCAGCCATCCGAGACGATATGGTGAACGATCAGCACGAGCATATGCTGGTCGTCGTCGAGCCGCAAGAGCGTGGCGCGCAGCAGCGGCCCGCGCGCCAGGTCGAATGCCCGCCGAACCTCGGCGCTGGCGTGTTGGAGCGCGGTCGCTTCGCGGGTGCTCACGGGTTCGTCGCGCAGATCGATCAGCGGCAGCGTGATCGTCAGCGTCGGCGCGATCAGCTGGATCGGTCGCCCGTCGCTGATCGGGAAGGTGGTGCGCAGCGACTCGTGGCGCGCAACCAGCGCGTCCAGACTCTGCTGGAGCGCGTCCACCCGGAGCCAGCCGCTCAGTCGCACGCTCGTGGAGATATTATAGGCCGGGCTGTTGGGGATTAGCTGATCGATCACCCAAAGCCGTTGCTGCGCAAACGATAATGGCGGCTGAGTATCTGCGGGCCGGCGCGGGATCGCACCTGGCCGCGACGATCCGCCTTGACTCCATTTTTCGAGCAGCGCGCGCTTGGTCGATGAGAGCGTCGCCCGTCGTTGCATGAGATCATCGCGTTTGGACATGCTTCCTCGCTAAAGCATCATTACAGCTTGGCCTACATACCACTGGGATTTTACCACCAAGACACCAAGACACCAATGGCCAACTCCTTGACAAGTAGATCGATAGCCTGTATTGTAACGACGATCAAAACAGCCCCGGTTCTGAGCTTGCACGCCCTGTATGCGAATACATGTCGTAGCCAGCGACGGCAAGTAGTCGATTGGTGCGGTTTGCTGCGTCCACCCGATCCCCGAAACAACCTTACCCATTTCCATGAAACGTGAAACGTGAAACGTGATGGGGATGCGGTGTACGTTCGCCTACGATTGCACCTGTGGTGGCTGCATGACACAAGAGCTACGTGTAACCGGGAACTGTGTTGGAGACACACACGGGACGAGTACTGTTTTCGGGACGTTCGGCGAACTGTTACAGGGCGTGCTGTATGAAAACGATCTCGATTTCTTAGTCACGTTTCCGATCGCCTGCTATACAACCGCAACGTTCCATCCCGACACTGCGAACCGTGCGATCAGTGTTTATCCGAGGTACAAGCAGAAAGCGCTGAAGCTTGCCCGGCTTATGCTCGATCATTGCGCCTGCCCGATCGGCGGGACGATTAGGTTGGAGAGCAGTCTGCCGGAGGGCAAGGGGCTGGCCAGCTCGTCGGCTGATCTCGTGGCGACCGCACGCGCCATCGGGAATTATCTCGGGCACGAGCCGCATCCAGCGCTGATCGAGACGCTGCTGCGCGAGATCGAGCCTTCCGACGGGGTGATGTATTCAAGCATCGTCGCGTTCTACCATCGGAAGGTGCAGCTGCGCGAGCAGCTGGGCTCGCTGCCGTCGCTGACGATCGTCGGCATCGACGAAGGCGGCGAGGTGGATACGGTCGAGTTCAACCGCATTCCCAAGCTGTTCTCGGCTGCGAAAAAGCAGGAGTACGAACGGCTGCTCGTACAAATCGCCAGCGCCATCCAGAGTAAGGATGTGTCTACCGTCGGCCAGATCGCCACCCAAAGCGCGCTGATGAACCAGAAGCTCCAGCCCAAACGCACGCTCGACGCTATGATCGCGATCTGCCAGAGCGTCCGAGGACTTGGTGTGATCGCGGCCCACAGCGGCACCATGCTGGGGCTGCTGCTGTCGCCCGATGCTCCCAACTACCGACAGCAGCTTATGGACGCGCGGGCGGCCTGCGAGGTGCTCGCCGGCAATGTCTCGATCTACCATTCGTTGTGCTTCGACGAAGAATAGCGCCGAGCATTTTCACCACCGGGTGCCCTCTGGGCGACACCAAGACACCAAGGCTTTGTGCCTTGGTGTCTTGGTGGTGAAACCCTCGTGGTATGTGCGGTCAAGCGGAGGCTACAGGGTAAGCAGCTGGCCGATTATGCCTCTAGGATTTGCACGGTGACGTAGTCGGGGTCGGGCTGGATGCGTGTGAGATCGTTCTCGAACAGGATGCGCTCGCCGTCGTTGGCGATTTCGTTGAAGTTCGCGAACCGATACGAGATATACATCATGCGGTTGCGGTCGTTCGAGATGAACTCGGCTAGCAGCCGCACGTTGGCGCGCTTCGCCTCGCGCATGATGTAGTTGATCATGATCGTGCCGACGCCACGCGACATCACGCGGCACGACATGAGCAGCAGCTTGATCGTCCAGCTATCGGGCTGGCATTCCAGCAGCGCCAGGCCGATTTTGCCGTAGTTTCCGTAGCGATCTTCCAGGCTGGCGATCAGCAGCTTGTGCCGATCCGATTCGCGAAAGGCGTTCAACTCGTCGTACGAATAGGTGTAGCCGGTCGTGTTGAGCTGATTCGTGCGCACCGTTAGCTCTTCGGCGCGCTGGAGATCCTCGGTTTGCGCCGGCGCGAGCGTGAAGACCATCTGGAGGGTCGCGAGAAACGCTTCTTTGGTGCCGACGAACTCCTGCTCCACGTTCTGGCGCACAATATCGCTCTGATACATCTGCCGGCGCAGGCGCGAGTCGGCGGTGATAAACGGCGGGTTCATCACCGGCATGTCGAGCAGCCCAGAGAGATCGGCGCTGTCGAGGCACAAAACCTGTGGCAGCGAGAACTGGACCTCTTCGCGCTCGAACGGCTGATCGTCGAGGAACGCGATCGTGTCGATGCCGATATTGATCAGCTTGGCGATGTTCTGGATGCCCTCGACCTTCGAGTTCCAGTTGATCTGCGGGTGCAGAAAGTACATATCTAGCCCGAACGCTTCGAGCTGCTTCAACGCGAGCGCGTGGTCGTTTTTGCTGGCGATCGACTGCAAGATGCCGCGACTGTCGAGCGTTTCGATCACATTCGTGACCTGTTCGCGCAGGGTGACGCGGTCGTCTTCCAGCAGCACGCCATCCCATAATGTATTATCGAGATCCCAAACGACACATTTGATCGGTTTTTTCGCTCGTGTCGTCGTTGCCTGATCAATCGATGGGGTCGCCTGGGCTTCCATTCGTTTCTCCTGTATTGATTGAGGCCGCGTAGCTCGGCTATTGCCGATATTCGCGGTAGCCGTATTGTGCGATTGTGATCTGCTGAATCTGCGAGCTGCCCTCGATGATCTCCATGGCTTTCGCGTCGCGCAGGTAGCGTTGGACCGGGTAGTCGCTGCCGTAGCCGTTGGCGCCGTGCATCTGCACTGCGTCGTTGGCTGCCTTGCTGGCTGTCGTCGAGGCGAAGTATTTGGCGATCAGCGTGTCCATAACGGCGCGCAAATCTTGCTTGTCTTTCATTTGGCCAGCATGATAGCACAGCAGCCGCGCCGCCTGGACATTCGTGATCATATCGGTGATCATGTGCTGGATCAGCTGGTGCTCTTTGAGGTGGACGCCGTACTGCTGCCGTTCGCTGGTGTAGCGCAGGCTGGCGTCCAGGCACGCCTGGCCGATCCCGACGCAGCCCCAGGCCACGCTGTACCGACCCAAGTCGAGCGCGGTTGCCGCGACATGCGAGGAGCCAAACCCGACGCGACAGACCAGGTTTTCCGCAGGGATGACGCAGCCGTCGAACTCGATCTGGGCGAGCATCGAGCCCCGGACGCCTAACAGCCCGCTGATCGGTTTGATCGTCACGCCGGGGCGGTTGGCCTCGACCAGGAAGGCGGTCGGCTTGCCCTCGCACCGCGTGAACAGCAGGAAAATATCGGCGATCTGGCCGTAGGTTATCCATTTCTTGCAGCCGTTGAGCAGGTAGCTGTCGCCGTGCGGCTCCGCGACTGTCTCGACGCTTTTGGCATCGCTGCCGACGTTCGGCTCGGTGAGGGCGAACGCGCCGATCAGCTCGCCGCCGGCTAGCTGGGGCAGCAGTTCCTGCTTGTGCTGCTGGCTGCCCCATTTGAGCAGCACATGCGTGACCATGCTATGCACGGTCAGCAGGCTGCGCACCGATGAGCAGCCGCGCCCAAACTCTTCGTTCAGCAGGCCGAATGTGACCAGATCCATGCCGGCGCCGCCATAGCTGGTCGGCAGCGTGGCGCCGAGGTAGCCGTGCTGTGCGATCCGGCGGATCAGCTCCGGCGGCGTGCGTTCTTCGCGGTCGAAGCGATCGGCGTGCGGCGCGATCTCGGCTTCGACGAAGGCGCGGAAGCGCGCCTGATCGTCCAGTTGCTGTTGCGTTAGTTCCATTGGTTGCACCTCCGCCCCTGCGATCGCGCGCAGCAATGCGCAATGCGCGCGCTCACGGTTTGATCGCCATTTTCCGCTCAAGTAGCTGCGCCATTGCGTCGACTGTCCGAAAGTTGTCGATGGCTAGGTCTTCGTTTTCGATCGTGATGCCGAATTCGCGCTCGATGAAGAGCACGAGTTCGAGCGCGAACATCGAGTTGACGTAGCCGAGGCTAAAGATGTCTTCGTTGTCCTGCAAGGCATGGTTGCGAAAGGTCTTGCTGATAAAGGTTCGGATCTTCGACTTAGCATCTTCCATGTTGGCATTTCCTTATTAAGCGCTGATCTGCGTAGATTAACTGCTGATCTGATAGGTGTAGAAGCCTTTACCGCTCTTGCGGCCGTAGAGTCCGGCGTCGACCATTTTCTTCAGCAGCGGGCAGGGCCGATATTTGCTGTCGTTGAAGCTCTCGTAGAGCACGTCGATTGAGAATAGAATGGTGTCGAGGCCGATCAGGTCGGCTGTCTCTAGCGGACCCATCGCGTGGCCAAAGCAGGATTTGAAGATGCGATCGACTTCTTCCGCCGATGCGACTTGCTCGTGCAGCAGGAAGATCGCTTCGTTGATCGTCAGCATCAGCACGCGGTTCGAGACGAAGCCGGGCGAGTCATTGACCAGCACGTACTCTTTGCCCATGCCGGCCAGCAGCGCCGCCGCGGTCGCCAGCGTCTCC
>Ga0075423_10005152_pt1 | contig 12190 bp, 13 predicted proteins | sample SoiMethybrSBSTD2_FD_80114 | JGI IMG/M metagenome (GOLD analysis project Ga0075423, IMG submission 80114) | Bulk soil microbial communities from a Populus tree surrounding site in Tennessee, USA - Soil MetaG P. TD hybrid SBSTD2 | ecosystem: Environmental > Terrestrial > Soil > Tree plantation...
CGGCGCCCGGGTCCCCGGCGGCGCCACCCCCTCCGCCTCCACCCCCCGCGCCTCCCCCGCCGCCACCCCCTGTCACCCGCTAGTCACCCCTGACAGAGCGGGGCAGCCGGGCCGGACACTCCGCGTCAAGAAGGGGCGGAGCCTTCCGAAGCTAACTCCGCGTCATCACGGGCGGGAGTTCACTGGCACGGGCCTCGCAACGCGAGGGCCTGATGAGCCGCCGCTCGCTCGGTCTCGGCCTCTTGGGCTTCCTCGGAGCGATCATGCTGATCGTGATCGTCCGCCCCGGGCCCTGCGCGCGCCCCCTCGCCTACCGGATCGACCGCTTCGACGACCGATTCGGGGTGAGTCGGGAGGAACTGCGCGAAGCCCTCCGCCAAGCCGAGGAGGTCTGGGAGCGAGCCATGGGCAAGAAGCTCTTCGTGGAGACGGACAGCGCCCGGCTGGTGGTCAACATGCTCTACGACGAGCGGCAGCAGCGCACCCAGGCCGGGACCCGGCTGCAAGGCGCCATGCACGAGAGCCGCGCGTCGCACGAGGCAGTGGGCCGCTCCTACGAGGAGTGGCGCGCGATGTACGAGCGCCGCCTCCGCGACTTCAAGGACGCCCAGGCCGAGTACCAGACGCGCGCGGAGGCGCTGAACGCGCAGATCCGGGAGTGGAATGCGCGTGGCAACGCTCCCGCCGACATGCGCTACACGTTCGAGGCCGAGCGCGCGCGCCTGGCCGATATGCGGAGCCGGCTCGAGTCCGACCGGGCGGCGCTGCAGGATCTCGCCGGCACGGTAAGCGGGCTCGCGCAGAAGGGCAACGCGATCGCGACGCAGCACAACGCGAGCGTGGCCACCTTCAACGCGCTCTACGGCGCGCCCCGCCAGTTCCACAAGGGCGAGTTCGACGGACGGCAGATCGCCGTGTTCGAGTTCCACGACACCCGTGACCTGGTGCTGCTGCTCGCCCACGAGCTGGGCCACGCCCTCGGGTTGCGGCACGTGGACGATCCCGCGGGTATCATGCACGCGGTGGCGGGCGGTCAGCCCATCGGCGCGCTCACCGCGACCGAAGCTGACCTCGCGGCGCTGCGCAAGGCCTGCCGCCGCTTCTAGCGCTCCCTCTGCGGCCTGCCCCGGGGCCGCGCCATCGCCTTGGCGGGTGTGGGACAATGGGGCACCCGGATGCGCTCCCTCGTGATTTGCGCCGTCTCGCTCCGCCGCGGGCGCCTCCTCGCGCTCGGTCTCGTCCTCGCCCTGATCGCGGGGGCGCCCGCCGCGCGCGCGGCCGACGTCCCCCTCGTGCGTGTCGATCTCATCGCGGAGACCGTCGGCATCGCGCCCGGCGGCGCCGTCTGGGTCGGCATCCGCCAGCGCATCGCGCCCGGCTGGCACACCTACTGGATCAATCCCGGCGACTCCGGCGAGGCCCTGACGATCGAGTGGGCGCTGCCCGCTGGCTTCACCGCTGAGCCCATCGTGTGGCCGCACCCCGAGCGGATTCCCGTCGGCCCCGCGATGAGCCACGGCTATACGGGCGAGACCGTCCTCCTGGTCCGCGTGACCGCGCCCCACGATCTCACGCCCGGACGCGATGTGATCCTCCGCGGCCACGCCGCGTGGCTCGTCTGCGAGAAGATCTGCATCCCGGAGGAAGGCGACGTGACCCTCACGCTGCCGGTCGTCGCGAGCCCCGCCGCGCCGGGCGCGGGCGCGGCGGAGATCGCCCGCGCGCGGCGCGCGGTGCCGGTGGCGAGCCCCTGGGCCGCCTGGGTCGCGGCCTCAGCGGAGCGCGTGGTCCTCACCGTCGCCGCGCCCGGCCTGGCCGCCGACCGGATCGCGGACATGTGGTTCTACCCCGCGCAGTGGGGGCTGATCGAGTACGCCGCTCCGCAGGAGGCGCAGGTGGACGCGCGCGGGCTCACGCTCACGATGGCGCGCGGGCCCCTCGCCGGCGCCGTCGAGAGCCCCGTCGACGGTGTGCTCGTGCTGAAGGAGCGGCTCGAGGGCCAGATCGTGAGCCAGGCCTTCGCCATCCAGACCGGCCGGCCCAGCGCGCTCGTCGCCGCGGCGCCGCGGCCGCCGCTCTCGGTGACCGCCGCCATCGGGCTGGCCTTCCTCGGGGGCCTCCTGCTCAATCTCATGCCGTGCGTGCTGCCGGTGCTCTCCATCAAGGCGCTCGGTCTGGTCCAGCAGGCGGACGCCGCGCCGCGGATCACGCGGCGCCACGGGCTCGCGCACACCGCGGGCGTGCTGGCCTGCTTCCTCGCCCTGGCTGCGGCGCTCATCGCGCTGCGCGCGGGTGGCGCGGGGCTCGGCTGGGGCTTTCAGCTCCAGTCACCGCTCATCGTCGCCGCGCTCGCCTATCTCTTCTTCGTGCTGGCCCTCGCGCTCTCGGGCGTGCTGGTCCTGGGCGGGCGGCTTGGCGGCCTCGGCGGGAGCCTGGCCGCGCGTCCCGGCTACGCCGGCTCCTTCTGGAGCGGGGCGCTGGTCGCGGTGGCGGCCAGCCCCTGCACCGCCCCGTTCATGGGCGTCGCGACGGGCTTCGCGCTCACCCGACCCCCGGCGATCGCGCTGGCCGTCTTCGGCGCGCTGGGCTTGGGACTGGCCGCGCCCTATCTCGCGCTGAGCGCGATGCCCGCGTGGCGACGTCTGCTGCCGCGGCCGGGACCGTGGATGCGCTGGCTCGAGCGCGCCCTCGCGGTGCCGCTCTACGCCACTGTCGCGTGGCTTCTCTGGGTGCTGCGCGAGCAGGCGGGCGAGCGCGGGGCCGCGGCGGTGGTGACGGGGCTCATCCTCATCGCCCTCGCGGCGTGGGCGCTCCGTGTCGCGCGCGGCGGAGCCCCGGCGCGCCGGCGCCTGGCCGCGGCCGCCTCGCTGGCCGGCGCGGTGCTGGCGGTGGCGCTCGGCGCGCTCGTGCTGGGCGCGCCCGCGCCCACACCGGACGCGGCCGCCGCCGATGGCGCGATCCGCTGGGAGCCGTGGAGCCCGGCGCGCGTGACCGAGGCGCGGGCCGCGGGCCGGCCCGTGTTCGTGAACTTCACCGCCGCCTGGTGCATCACGTGCCTCGTCAACGAGCGCGTGGCCCTGCGCTCGCCCGATGTCGCGGCCGCCTTCGCGCGCAAGCAGGTGGTGTATCTCAAGGCCGATTGGACCAGCCGCAGCGCGGAGATCGCGGCCGCGCTCGAGGGCTTCGGGCGGAGCGGCGTCCCGCTCTATGTCCTCTATCCCCCGGCCGCCCGCGCCGCCGCGCCAATCATGCTCCCGCCCATCCTAAGCGAGCGAATCGTCGTCGACGCCGTGAACGGCATCTGACATGCCGCGAATCAAAGGAGACACCATGTCGAACATTCCCGTCAGCCGCCGTCGCTTCCTCGCGGGGACCGGCCTCGGCGCCGCCGCCGCGGCCCTCGCGGTCCCGCGCCTCGCGGGCGCCGCCACCACCGCCAAGGTCGGCACGCCCGCGCCCACCTTCTCCCTGCCCGCCACCACCGGCGCCGCCCAGAATCTCGGTGACCTCCGCGGCAAGATCGTGGTGCTCGAGTGGACCAACCACGAGTGCCCGTATGTGCGGAAGCACTACGAGTCGGGCAACATGCAGGCGCTGCAACGCGAGGCGACCGGTCAAGGGGTCGCGTGGCTCACCATCATCTCGTCCGCGCCCGGCACCCAGGGTTATGTCATCGCGCCCCAGGCCGACGAGCTGACCGCCGCCCGCAAGGCGTCCCCGAGCGCCGTATTGCTCGATCCCCAGGGTACGGTGGGCAAGCTCTACGGCGCCACCAACACCCCGCACATGTACGTCGTGGACAAGACCGGCATGCTCGTCTACGCGGGCGCGATCGACGACCGGCCCACCACGCGGCGCGCCGACGTCGAGGGTGCCAACAACTACGTGCGCGCGGCGCTGCAGTCGGTGGCGGCGGGCCAGCCGGTGAAGACGCCGGTGACGCGCGCCTACGGCTGCACGGTGAAGTACTCCTGAGACCATGACCCGGCCTCTCTCCCGCCGCCGTCTCCTCCACGGGTTCATGGGCGGGCTGGCGGCGGGCGCGGTCGCGCACGCGCGGCCACGTCCGAGCCTGGCCCAGGTGGGCGACGACGCGCGCGCCGCCATCGCCGGGGCGGCCGTTGCCTTTCTCGCCGCGCTGCCCGCGGATCGGCAGCGGACGGCGACGTTCGCCTTCGGCGATGGGGAGCGGCAGAACTGGCACTATGTGCCGCGCGGGCGCGAGGGCGTGCCCCTCAAGGGAATGCCGCCGCCCGCGCGGGCGGCCGCCCACGAGCTGATGAAGACGAGCTTGAGCGCGGCCGGCTACGGCAAGGCGGTCAACGTCTTTCGTCTGGAAGACGTGCTCCGCCGGCTCGAGACCTTCGGGCTCAACCGTGACCCCGACAACTACGCCTTCACGGTGTTCGGCGCGCCCGGACCCGGCGCGCCCTGGGGGTGGCGGCTCGAGGGCCATCACCTGTCACTGAACTTCACCCTCGTGCCCGGCAAGCCGGTCGCCGTCACGCCCGCCTTCTTCGGCGCGAATCCCGCCGAGGTGCGGAGCGGCTCCCTCCAGGGGCTGCGCACCCTCGCGCGCGAGGAGGATCTCGCGCGAGCCCTGGCCAATGGCACCGACGCGCGGCAGCGCGCGCGCATGCTCATCGGGGGCCAGTCGCTCGGCGACATCGTGAGCGGCCCGGGCCGTCGCGAGCAGCTCACCGCGTTCGCCGGTCTGCCGCTCGCCGAGATGTCGGGCGAGCAGCGGGCCCTCGCGCTTCGCCTCGTGGAGGAGTACGCGCGCAACATGCGCGCCGAGCTGGCCGAGGCCGAGCTGCGGCGGCTGCGGGAGGCCGGCGTCGAGCAGCTCCACTTCGCCTGGGCGGGCCCGCTCGAGCGCGGCAAGGCCCATTACTATCGGCTGCACGGCCCCACCGTGCTGATCGAGTACGACAACACCCAGAACGACGCCAACCACGTCCACTCGGTGTGGCACGACCCGAAGAACGACTTCGGCCTCGATCTCCTCCGCGCCCACTACGAGCGCGGGCATCAGCATCACGCCGGCTGAGCCGGGCTTCGGCTAGCGTCCCGACAGATGGGGCAAGACGCGCTCGGCGAAGAGGCGCGTACCGTCCGCGCGCGGCACGTCGGCGAAGTTCACCGTCAGCTGATGCGCGCCCTGCCGCACGACATCGAGGAGGGTCTCGGTGACCAGGTCGGGCGTGCCCACGACCTGGATGTCGTCCAGCGAGCGGGTGTCGGGCCTCGCCTTCACCCGCGCGATGTCCGCGTCCGTCTCCCCGATGAGAATACCCACGCGAATCACGTGCTGGATCGTGTCGTAGTCGCGGCCGACCTCCCGGCAATGCCGCTGGAGCGCTTCGCGCTTGCGCGCATAGGCCTCGCGGCCCTTGTAGGTCCAGTTCCACCAGTCGGCGTGCTGGGCGACGACGCGCAGCAGATACTTCTCGCCCGAGCCGCCCACCATCACCGGGGGGATGGGATCGGGCCGCGGCTCGCAGTAGGTGTCCGCGAGCGTGTAGTGCTGGCCGTGGAACGTGGCCGGCGCGCCCGCCCACATGGCGCGGATCAGCGCGATGGCCTCCGCGAGCTGGGCGATGCGCACGCTCGCCACGGGAAACGGCCAGCCGTAGGCGAGATATTCCTCGCGGTTCCAGCCGGCGCCGATGCCGAGGATGGCCCGCCCGCCGGAGAGCGCCTGGGCGGTGGCCACCATCTTCGCGAGATGGGCGGGGTTGCGGAAGCTGTTGCAGAGCACCTCGTGGCCCGCGAGCTTGTCGGGGTAGCGGGCGAGCGCCCACGCGAGCAGCGTCCAGCCCTCCGCCACCTTGTGGCGCGCGTACTGGACGTGGTCCGGGAACCACAAGGCGTCGAACGGGCCCGCTGTCTGGTCGAGGTAGGGAAAGGTGGACTCGACCTGCCGCGACCAGACGTTCAGCCCGACCGGGATCCGCCGTGCTCCGGGCGCGGCCATCTCAGAAGTGCTCGAAGGCCGCGGGCGTCCTCTCCATCTTGAGGCGGAGATCGGCCATGAAGACGAGGTAGGGATGCGCGCCCAGGGCGATCAGTGGATCGCGCTCGAACGCGCGCATGGCGGCGCGCGCGGCCGCATCCAGCGCGTGCTCGGCCATCGCCGCCTCGGGGTCCGTCACGAAGCGCGCGCGATAGCCGGCGTCGGACTTGAGACGGAAGAGGCAATGGTTCAGCGGATAGGCCGACGCGGGCGGGAAGAAATAGTGCGTGCTCATCGCCGCGCCCGCGCCTCCTCCACGGGCCAGGCCACCACCGCGTTGCCGTGATGCCAGGAGGGCTCGTAGGCGATCACGTCCGCGCGCGCGTCGCCTACCGCGCCCAACAGGGTGATCCACGTCCGCAGCTCCACGTTGCCGGCTTTGTCCAGCTCTTCCCCGCTGAGTCGCGCCGTCTCCGCCCCACGCCCCTCCGCCAGCGCGGCGAGGAGCTGCCGGTCCCAGTCGAAATCGGGCGACGCATAGCGGTCCGTCCCCGGATAGTGCGAGAGGCCGCCCGAGGCCATGAGCGCGACACGCTCGGGCCGAGCGTCGAGGATCGCGCGGAGGGCCCGGCCCCAGGCGTGGCAGCGGCGGGGCGTGGGCTGGGGCGGCAGATACACGTTCACGTAGAGCGGCACCACGGGCAGCGCCGGCTCGGGCATCGTGAAGTGCAGCGGCACGTAGAAGGCATAGTCCAGGCGTACGTCCTGGCTGTAGGCCAGGTCGAACTCGCGCTCGATCCCCTGCTCCAGGATGGCGCGGGCCAGCGGCTCGTGGACGGGGAACGTGTAGTCGTAGCGCCCGAACTGGCCCGACACGCGCGCGCCCGCGTAGACGGCGAAGGCCGGCACCGCGTTGAGGAAGAAGCCCTCGATATGGTCACCGCCGATCAGGCAGATCACGTCCGCCCGCGCCTCGGTGAGGAGGCGCTTCACCTTCGAGTACGCCGCGTGCACCCGCAGGACCAGCGCCCGGTCCTCGGTGTCCGGTCGCACGAGGAGCTGCGGGGTGTGGGGGCAGGCGACGGCGGCGACCAGCGGCATCGTCAGGCCACGTATCGCCGGGTGAGCGCGGCCGCGTAGGCCTCGAGCAAGTGATGCATCTCTCTCATCGATGCCTCGGCGGCCTTCCGGTCCTCGGGCGTCTTGAGATGCTTGAGGATGGCGGCCTTGGTCTCGCCCGATTCCTCCGCCTCCACCGCCTCGTGCACCGTGTAGTTCGCCCCGCCCCACTCCGGACGGACGCCGTAGTGCTCGACGAGCGCCTTTCCCACCGTGCGCGCGATCTCCACGACCTCTTCCTCGAGCAGCGCGGTCGCGCAGAGGGCCGCGCTCCACGGCACCTCGTGGGCGAGGCGGCGGAAGAAGTCGACGATCGCCGCCATCTCGGGCACGGGGCGGATGGTGTCGTAGACCTCGCGCCCGTAGCCCAGATCGTCGCCGATGCGGCGATAGAGCTCGTCATGGTCCGGCGTCCCGCCCACCTTGCCCTCGAAGTAGCCGAGGTCCTCCACCAGGAGGTGCCGGGCGCAGTCCTTGCGGACGTCGAGGTCCTCGCAGCGCGTGTGGATGCCGCTGAAGATGCGTGGAAACCACGCGATGATCAGGTAGTGCTGGCCCATGTGCCCCCACACCTGCTCGCGCGTGAGGGCGCCGGCGGCGAAGCGCTTGAAGTATTCAGATTCACGAAACGGGCTTCGCGCCAGGAGCTCGGCGGTGAGGCCGTCGTACCACTGCTCGGTGTTCATGGCGTGGAGATCCTCCCCGGCCGGATTCTATCGCAGCCCGATTCGATCTGATACGCTAGCGCGCCCGGAGGCTCTCGTGATAAAGAGCGACGACCGCATCCTCACCACCCATGTCGGGAGCATCCCGCGCCCGGCCGCGCTTCGCGAGCTGCTCGTCCGGCAGGACCGCGGCGAGGCGGTGGACGAGGCCGCCCTCGCGCGCGAGGCGGAGGCGGCGGTGCGCGAGATCGTGCGCCGTCAGCTCGAGGCCGGCGTCGACATCGGCAACGACGGCGAGCAGCCGCGTGCCGGCTTCTCGACCTACGTGGCCCGGCGCATGCGGGGCTTCGGCGGGGCCAGCCGCCGCCCGGCGGCGAAGGAGTTCGCCGAGTTCCCCGACTACGCGGCCATGCTCGCGCGCCGCCGCGCCGACGCCGCGCGCATCGGCGACGCCCCCCAAGCCATCGCCCCGGTGCGGTACGAGGACCTCGGCGAGGCCGAGCGCGAGTGCGACATGTTCGACCGCGCGGTGGAGGCGGCGCCGACAGCCTTCGCCGAGCGGTTCATGACTGCCGTGTCTCCGGGCACCGCCGCCACCATCCTGCTCAACGCCCACTACGACTCCCACGAGCGTTACGTCATGGCGCTGGCCGATGAGCTCAAGAAGGAGTATGAACTGATCCACCGGCGCGGCTATGTCCTGCAGCTCGACTGCCCCGATCTCGCCATGGAGCGCGCGCGCTTCTTCCAGAACGATTCGCTCGAGCGCTTCCAGCAGGCGGTGACGCTCCACGTGGAGGCGATCAACCGCGCCTGCGCCGACATCCCGCCGGACCGCATCCGGCTGCACCTCTGCTGGGGAAATTACGACGGCCCCCACACCCACGACGTGCCGCTGGAGACCGTGCTGCCCCTGGTGACCCGCGCCCGGGTCGGCGCGCTGTCGCTCCCCCTCGGCAACCCGCGGCATCAGCACGAGCATCGCGTGATCGCCCGGCACGGGCTGCCCGCCGGCATGCTGTTCCTCCCCGGCGTGATCGACACCACCACCAATTACGTCGAGCATCCCGAGGTGGTGGCCGCCCGCCTCGTGCAGGCGGTGGAGGCGGTGGGCGACCGCTCCCGCGTCATCGCCTCGACGGACTGCGGATTCGGCACCTTCGCCGGCTCCGAGATGTGCGCGCCCAGCGTGGTCTGGGCCAAGCTTCGCTCGCTCAGCGAGGGCGCCGCCCTCGCCACCCGCCGCCTCGGCGCCCGATAAGGAGATCTCCCATGCTGTTCGAGCTCCGGCAGTACCACATCCATCCGGGACAGCAGGCCAACTGGGTCAAGTGCATGGAAGAGGAGATCATTCCCTTCCAGGTGAAGATGGGGATGGTGATCCTCGGCAGCTTCGTCGGCGAGGACGACGCGTCGGTCTACGTGTGGATCCGCCGCTTCGAGAGCGAGGCCGAGCGCAAGCGGCTCTACGACGCGGTCTACCAGAGCGACTACTGGAAGAACGAGATCTCCCCGAGGGTGCCCACCATGATCGACCGGGAGAAGATACAGGTCACTCGGCTGACCGCGACGCCGCGCTCACCGATTCAGTAGCGAGGACGGCGGGCCGGTCGGGGCGGGGACGCCCGCGCGGGCACGCCGGGCGTCCCGCAGCACGCGCACCGCGGAGCCGGCGAACAGCGCGGCGATGGCCAGGCCCGCGACGATGTCGGGCCAGCCCGATCCGGTGAGGGCCACGGCCCCCGCCGCGGCGAGCACGCCCACATTGGCGGTGACGTCGTTGCGCGAGCAGATCCACGCCGAGCGCATGTTCACGTCGTCGTCGCGGACCCTCCAGAGGAGCAGCAGGCAGAGGGCGTTCGCGGTGAGGGCGATCACCCCGACCCCGCCCATCACGTCCGCCTCCGGCAGCGCGCCCCGCGCGATCTTGAGCGCGACCTGGAGGAGCACGCCCGCGCCGAAGGCGGCCATGACCCAGCCCTTGAGGCCGGCCGCGCGCGCCTGCCAGCCCGCCCCGCGCCCGACCGCGTAGAGGCTCACCCCGTAGACGAGCGCGTCGCCCAGCATGTCCGCGGAGTCCGCGAGCAGCGCGGTGGAGGCGGCGAGCAGGCCGGCCACGGCCTCGAGAAGGAACATGGCCAGGTTCACCGCGAGAACGACGTGGAGCACCCGGCGCTGCCTCGCGGAGACATCGACCATGACCTGGCAGCACTCGTTCATGTCGACGTGCCGTTCATGAGCCAGTCGAGGATGGCGGGATTCTCGTCGCGCGGATAGGTGTGGGAGAGATCCTCGATCTCACGATATACCACCGAGGCGCCCGCCGCCCGGAGGGCCTCGGCCGCCATGCGCGCCGCCTGCACCGGGAACATCCAATCCAGCGCGCCGTGGACGAGATAGATGGGGCGCCCCCGCGCGCGCCCGAACCGCCCGTCGATGAGCAGCAGCGGGTGCAGCACCCCGCACGCGGGCGCCAGGTGGGTGAACGGCATGTCCGCGCCGAGCCCGAGAAGCAGCGCATAGGTCGCCCCGTCCGACATGCCGGTGAGGAGCACCCGCGCGCGGTCCACCGCGTAGCCGCCGGCCACCGACTCGATCATCGCCGCCAGCGGCTCTGCGTCCACGTCGCCGCCGCCCATGATGGACCAGGTGCGATCGCGGGACGTCGGCGAGAGCACGAGCATGCCCCGCGCCCGCGCCTCGCGCAGCCACACCCAGAGGTAGTCACGCCCGTGGCCGTGCCCGCCGTGCAGCGCCACCACCAGCGGCATCGCGGTGTGCCCGTCCCAGTCCTCGGGGACGTAGAGCGAGAACCCGCCCCGCTGATCGCGCTCATTGCTGGCGTGCAGCACGCCCACGCGCGGCCCCCCCTCGCGGAGCGCCGCCGCGCGCAGCCGCACGACGAGCGCGTCGTCGTCCCGCCGCGCGGGGTCGAGGAACCAGCGGCTCACCGGCTCGAGCACGGGCGCCAGGGGGTAGAGCGCCTCCTGCAGCGGCGCGAAGCGGCGCAGCGCGCGGTAGAGGCCGATGGGGTCCTGGTCGCCCGCGGCCGCGGTCGCGAAGGCGTCCACCAGCGCGAGCGTCTGCCGCGCGCAGTCGGCGAGCCGGTCGCGGATGAAGCGCAGGTCGTCCGTCCACGCGAACGCCTCGAAGTCCTCCAGGGCGTCGCCGAGGGGCTTCCGCTGCGGAGCCAGCACCTCCGCGAGGCGCTCCGCGGCTGGCGGGAAGAGATGCCGCTGCACCCAGCCCACGCGCTCGAGCGTGCCGAGCATGGGGCGCAGGAGCCCATCGAGCGCGTCGCCGACGGCGGAGCCGGCTGGCATGGCGCCATTTTGCCCCGTGACATCCCCCGGGGCCATCGGGTAAGGTTCGAACACCAGAAAGAGGAAGCGCGTTCGCAATCCGGAACGGCGCGGCCGTTCCGCGGGAGCCCCAATGACCACCTGGTCCCACGAGACCGTCAGCATCGCCGGCACGCCGCTCCACCTCCGCAAGGGCGGGAGCGGTGCGCCGCTCCTCATCCTCCATCACGACATCGGGAGCCCGGATGCGCCCGCCTTGCACGAGATGCTGGCCGACCGCTTCACGGTGCTGGCGCCGGCGCATCCCGGCTATGACCAGTCGCCTCGCCCGGCGTGGCTCAAGAACGTCCGCGACATCGCGGTGCTCTATCAGGCGCTGCTGGCCGATCGCCGGCTCGCCGGCGTGACGTGCGTGGGCCTGGGCTTCGGCGGCTGGATCGCTGCCGAGATGGCCACGATGGCGCCCGCCCAGCTCGAGCGCCTGGTGCTCGTGGGAGCCATGGGAATCAAGCCGGAGCGCGGCGATATCATGGATCAGGCCCTCATGAGCTACATCGAGTACATCCGTGCGGGCTTCCACGACCCGGCCGCGCTGGATCGCGCCTACGGGACCGAGCTGCCCACGCCGCTGCTCGAGCGCTGGGACGTCAACCGAGAGACCACGTTCCGGATCGCGTGGCGGCCTTACATGTTCAACCCGAGCCTCCCGCATCTCCTCGGGGGCGTGACGACGCCCACCCTCGTCGTCTGGGGCGCCGACGACCGCGTGGTGCCGCTCGAGTGCGGCGAGCGCTACGTCAAAGCCATGCCGTCGGCCACGCTGCTCGTGATCGACAAGGCGGGGCATCTGGTGGACATGGAACGGCCGGCGGAGGTCGCGCGGGCCATCATCGACTTCGCGGGAGCCTAGGAGCGCGTCATGCACCTCATGTACTTCACCGAGCAGCCCATGTCGACGTATCCCGAGGACGAGGGCCGGAAGTTCGGGGCCACCGCCCTCATGTTCTCCAACCGCCACTTCGATCCCGTGGCGGGCAGCCGGCTCTACAACCAGTACATGGAGCACTACAAGCTCGCCGAGGCGGTGGGCTTCGACGGCATCATGCTGAACGAGCACCACAACGCGCCGTTCTGCATGCAGGCCAAGA
>Ga0075423_10005154_pt1 | contig 12189 bp, 8 predicted proteins | sample SoiMethybrSBSTD2_FD_80114 | JGI IMG/M metagenome (GOLD analysis project Ga0075423, IMG submission 80114) | Bulk soil microbial communities from a Populus tree surrounding site in Tennessee, USA - Soil MetaG P. TD hybrid SBSTD2 | ecosystem: Environmental > Terrestrial > Soil > Tree plantation...
CCCGAATCGTACGACATCACGTGGTCCGCGCCCGGTGCGCCCGATCTCGCCTCACGGGTGCGCGCGTGTCTCGACGCGGCACGCATACGAACAGCGGGCGACGCCACGAGGGGCTACGATCACGGCACCTTCATTCCGCTGAAGCTGACGTACCCCGAGGCAACCATTCCCGCGATCCAACTTTCGTTGAGGCAAGGCCTCGACCCCTCGGAGCACATCGCCATCGGTCGTGCGCTACGGCCGCTGCGAGACGAACGCATCTTCATCATCGCGAGCGGCATGACCTTCCACAACCTGCGCGCGTTTCGCGATCCGCGCGCGGCACCGGTGTCGGAGATGTTCGACGAGTGGCTGCGTCACACGATGACGCTCGATGCCGAGTCGCGAAACCGCGGTCTCGCGCAGTGGACCAGCGCGCCGGCCGCCCGCGCGGCGCATCCGCGCGAAGAGCATCTGCTGCCACTGATGGTCGCCTCGGGCGCCGCCGGCGACGATCGCGCGGTGATCGGCTTCAACGACACCTTCACTGGAATCCGGTTATCGTCCTATCACTTCGGCTGAGAGGGCGGCGAGGGACGCATCATGATCGATCGGCACGTCACAGCAACCGCGTGGCGACTGACAGCGATCAGAAACGTCGCCTCACCGTCACAGGGCGGCAATACCGGCTCGCTAACCTCCTCGACGGCTCACGTCACCATTCGAGGAGGTCGGAATGCACACACGGAACGGGTTGATCGCGGTCGGGGTCTTTGCACTTGCAACGAGCGCGGCCGCGTTTGGCGGCTTCGGCTTCGATTTCGGGTTGTTCCGGGATGGGCGCTTGGAAGCCCACTCAGAGCAGCTGTTTGGCGTTCGGCAAGGCATCGAGACGTCGTCGACGGACAGCATTGGCGGCGTCCTCGCCGAACAAGATCCCACCAAGCTGGTCACGCTGGCGAAAGGTCTGCATGTGCGCGTCCTCTCCGCCCGCGCGGACTTGGGCGCGAATATCGACATGATGGCGCTGTGGCCCACCGCATCGAACCCCACGCATATCATCGCCTGCAACGAACAGGGCACCAGCGATCCAGGCGTGCAGCGCATTCGTCTCTCGGACGGAGCCGTGGAAACGATCCTCACCGGTACGACATCGTGCGATCCCGTGCGCCGAACCGCGTGGGGCACCATCCTCGTCGGCGAAGAAGCCACTGATGGCTGGTTGATCGAAATCATCAACCCGTTGCAGACCACCGGAGTCACGTTCAATCGGGCAACCGGTACGGCGTCCGGCGGCACCGGTGCGGCCAACGTCATCGGGCGGACTGCGCTCGGTCACCTCGCGTTCGAGGGGCTGGGGCTGTATCCGAACGGCGTTCTCTACTATGGCGACGAGAATCGCCCGCTCAACGGCAACCCCGGCGGCGCCTACTTCAAGTTCATCCCCACCACGCCGTGGGCAGGCGGCGTCATCACCAACCTCTCGCAGTCACCGCTGACGAGCGGCAAGGTCTATGGTCTGCGCCTCGGCAAACGCAGCAACAACACCGACTACGGCCAGGCGAGCGAGACCGGCCTCGGCACCTGGATCGAGGTCGTCAACGCGAACAATGCGAGCCTGCGCACGGCAACCACGACGTTGAAGCTGACCGGCTACTACCGGCCCGAGGACATCGACCTCGATGCGGTGGCGCTGGCGGAAGGTAACGTCCGGTTCTGCGGCAACAACACCGGAAACGAGAGTCAGAACAACAACTGGGGTCAGACCGTCTGCATCACCGACGGCACGCTGGCGCAGGCGACCGCCAACACGGCAGTGCCCGAAGTGCAGTTCTTCGTGATCGGCTCCCACGATTTCGCGATGATGGACAACATCGCGTATCAACCCGGCCGCGGCAATTGGATCATTCACGAGGACGGCGATGGTCCGGAAGTCGGACGCAACAACGATCTGTGGTCATGTCTCGAGGACGGCGACGATCCAGATTCACTCTCGGACGGCTGTCTGCGTATTGGGACGCTCAACGATCTGACCGCGGAGTGGACCGGCGGGGTCTTCGACGCGTTTGGGAATCACTTCTACGTCAGCGTTCAGCACAATGCCAGCGGTCACGGAGTGATCCTGGATATTACGGGCTGGCGCTAGAGGAAACGGGGGAGACGAAGGGAACGGAGAAAGAACACACGGAGGGAACGGCGGAAACGGAGGAATTGGATCTTTGAGATTTGAGTCCTCCGTTATCCCCGTTCCTCCGTGTGAGATTCGTCCCCGCGTCCTCCGTCTTCTCCGTTACCTCTTCACGCGCGCGCCGCTGCGGCTTCGAGCGCGCTACTCGTCCTTTCGTCGCGTCTCGATCAGTCCGGCAAAGCTGGCGATGGTCGCCAACAACCCTGTCGAATCGACCGGTTTGGGAATGTGAGCCTGGTAGCCGGCCAGCAGGGCGCGAGTGCGATCCTCGGTTCGCGCGTAGGCCGTCACGGCGATTGCCGGAATGCCCTTCGTTGACTCGGGTCCGTCGCGTCGAATACGTTGCAACAGGTCGTAGCCATCGACGTCCGGGAGCCCGACGTCGCTGATCAGCACATCGATCGGCGCCATCTCCAACGCCGCCCAGGCCTCGGCAGCAGATGAGGCGACGATCACGACCGCTCCGTTTGCCTGCAGCAGCCGCTGGAGGAACTCGCGCGTATCGGGTTCGTCCTCGACGACCAATACTCGAATCCCGTCGAGCGGGACCGGAACGTACATCTCCGTTCGCTCGGCGTCCGGACGTGCAGTCTGCGTCGTTGCCGGCATGCCGGCCGGCAGCAGCACGGTGAAGGTCGCGCCTTCTCCTTCCCCCGCACTGTCTGCCTGCACGCTTCCTCCGTGCTGCTCGACCAGGTATTTGACGATCGCGAGACCGAGGCCCAATCCGCCGTGTCTTCGCGTGATCGAGCTGTTCGCCTGCTGAAATCGATCGAATACGTACGGCAGCACCTCAGGTCGAATGCCGACGCCGTTGTCGGTGATGCGGACCTCGGCATGCCCGTCGATAGCGCGCAGTGTCACCGACACTCGACCACCCGGCGGCGTGAACTTGATCGCGTTCGAGAGGAGATTCCAGATCACCTGCTCGAGACGCGCGGGATCACCGGCGATGACGCCGATGTTGGCGTCGAGCCGCTGTTGCACGATCACGGCCCTGGCGTCAGCCTGTTGCTGTACGGTCTCCGCCGCCCCGGTGATGACCGCCGCCAGATTCACGGGTTGAACCTCGAGGTGCAATTTGCCCGAGACGATGCGACTGATGTCCATGAGATCCGAAAGCAGCTGCACCTGGACCCGTGTGTTTCGAGCGATCACGTCCAAGCCGCGATCGAGCACCGAGGGATCGGATCCCCGTCGGGATATCAGCTGTGTCCACCCCTGAATCGCATTGAGCGGCGTTCGGAGCTCGTGCGAGACCATGGCGACGAATTCGTCCTTGACGCGACTGGCCCGCTCCGCCTCGGTGCGGGCGGCGCGCTCCGCCTCCAACAATCGTTCTCGTTCCGCTGATGCCATCTGGCGTTCGACCTCGGCGCGACGACGATCGGTGACGTCGCGAAAGACGAGAACGACGCCAACAATGCGTCCCTCACGATTCCGGATTGGTGCGCCGCTATCGTCTATCGGACGCTCCGTGCCATCGGCGCCGATCAGCAGCGTGTGATTGGCGAGGCCAACGACGACGCCCTCGGCCAGCACGCGCGTGACCGGGTTCTCGACCGGACGGCGACTCTGTTCATTGACGATGCGAAAGATGTCGCTGCAGGGCAGGCCCGTTGCGCTGTCGAGGCGCCATCCGGTCATGTGCTCGGCGACGGGATTCATGAAGACGACATGCCCTCGAACGTCGGTGGCGATCACCGCGTCGCCGATGCTCTCCAACGTCGTCTCGAACCATTCGCGCTGTTCGGCGATGGCTTCTTCGGCGAGACGGTCGGCGGAGACGTCACGGAAGACCAGCACCACGCCCACGATCCGTCCGTCGTCGGCGCGGATCGGCGCGCCGCTGTCTGCGATCGGCCGTTCCACTCCATCGCGGCCAATCAGCACCGTGTGATTCGCCAGTCCGACCGTCTCGCCGAGGCGCATCACGAGGGCGGCTGGATTGTCGACAATCTCGCGGGTCTTCTCGTTGATGATGTGAAATACCTCGGCCAGCGGTCGGTCTCGCGCCTGGTCGGCGCGCCATCCGGTGAGGCGTTCGGCAGGGGGATTCATGAATCTCACCGTGCCGTCGGCGTTGGATGCAATCACGCCGTCGCCGATGCTGCCCAGCGTGACGCGGAACCATTCCTGTTCAGCCGCGAACGCCGCGGTGATGCGCTTCTGCTCGGTGATGTCGCGGGCAGTTTTCGAGACTCCGATGATGGCGCCGGACGCGTCCAGAACCGGGGATACCGTCAACGAGATATCGATCAGACCGCCGGCCTTGGTGACGCGCACGGTTTCGAAATGATCGATGCGTTCCCCGCGCCGGATGCGGGCGAGGATGAAATCCTCTTCGGCATGTCTGTCGGGCGGTATCAGGATGCGCACCGATTGGCCGATCAACTCCTGCGCCCGATAGCCGAACATCCGCTCCGCTGCTCGATTGCAGGACTGAATGATTCCGTCGAGATTCTTCGCCACGATCGCGTCATCCGACGATTCGACAATCGCCGCGAGAAACGCGTGCGCCGACTCGGCGCGCTTGCGGTCGCTGATGTCCCGTTGCGTGCCCCAGACGCGCAGCAGCCGGCCATCCTCGACGATTCCGATCATCGAGTTCAAGAAATGGCGGGTGTCGCCGTTGGCGTCTCGTTCAGTGGATTCGAGGTCGTGGACGCGGTAGCCGGCGTCGACAATCGACCGCAGATAGGCGCGAGCGGCTGGATCCGACGACGGCAGCATGAACTCGAGCGTTTTCCCGATCAGGTCTTCGGGCCGTGCGAGCGCGTACATGCGTGCCATCGCTTCGTTGCATTCAGCGAAGCGACCGTTCTGGTACGCGAGGTCGACCTGGGTGTTGGCGGACAACGACGTATCGATAGGGGGGTCGAGCTCGAGCCGCCAAATACCTTCGGACGTGTTGCGGAAGAAGGACTGGTACCGTTCGGCGTCTTTCGTGTCGTCGTTCATGTCGCGTCGATCCGTCTGGTCGTGATGAGCGGCAGATGCGAAGCGGGGGGAGGGAAGGGCCGCCCAACGCGGCCCCGTACCGGCTATGCGCGCGTCATCGCAGCTTCGAGCGCGCGCCGGGTAAACACCGGGATCATCGCCCGGCGGTAGTCCTCGCTGGCGTGGATGTCGGAGTTGATATCGGCGATCTCCGCGCCGGCATCTTTCGACGCCGCCTCGATCGTCGCCTTCGACAGCGGCTTCCCAGCGAGGGCGGCTTCTACTTTCGACAACCGCATCGCGTGCGTGCTCGCGCCGGTGAGGCCGACGCGCGCCGACTGAATCGTGCCGCTCTTCACGTCGAGCGCCGCGGCGACGCCGACAATCGCGAAGTGCGATGCACGCTGATGGAGCTTCGCGTAGGCCGCGCTCTTCACCGGCGCGAACTGCACGCCGGTGATGATCTCGTCGCTCGCGAGGTCGACCTCGAACAGCCCCAGAAAGAAATTGCTCGCCTTGCTTACGCGCGATCCTTTCGGTCCTTTGAGGAGAATGTCGGCGTCGAGCGCCAGCATCACCGCGGGGTAGTCAGCCGCCGGATCCGAGTGCGCCAGGCTGCCGCCGATCGTGCCGCGATTGCGCACCTGCTGGTCGCCGATGTCGGAGGCCGCCTCGGCGACGAACGGGCTCTTGTCGCGAAGCAGTTGCGACGTTGCGACGTCGTGATGCACCGTGGCCGCGCCGATCTCGATCGTGCCGTCCTTCTCGCGAATGCCGGCCAGACCCGGAATGCGCGCGATGTCGATGAGCACGCCCGGTTCGCTCAGGCGCAGCTTCATCAGCGGCACGAGACTGTGTCCGCCGGCGAGAATCTTGCCGCCCGCCTTGAGCTTCGCAATCGCGTCGTCCACCGAGATGGCGCGCTGATACTCGAATGCAACCGGGATCACGCTACACCTCCCTGGCCCGAGCCCTGTCGAGAGCCATGGATGATGCGCCACAGCTTTTCGGGCCGCAGCATCATGTCGATGTGCTTCACACCGAACTGGCTCAACGCGTCGACCGCCGCCGACACGATGCTTGGTGTCGAGCCGAGCGTGCCGGCTTCGCCGACGCCTTTCGCGCCGAGCGGGTTGACCGGCGTGGGTGTGACGGTGCTATCGAGCTCGAACCGCGGGAAATCGATCGCGCGCGGCAGGGCGTAGTCCATGAACGAGCCGGTGACGAGCTGGCCGTCCGAGTTGTAGACCACCTCTTCGATCATGGCTTGTCCGATGCCTTGCGCGAGTCCCCCGTGAATCTGTCCTTCGACGATCAACGGGTTGATCAGATGTCCGGCATCGTCCACGGCGACGAGACGCAGCAGCTTCGGTTCGCCAGTATCGCGATCGACCTCGAGCATCGAGATGTGGCAGCCGAACGGATAGGTGTTGTTGCTCGGCTCGAAGAACGCTTCTTCGCTGAGCCCTGGCTCGAGCCCTGCAGGCAGCGGCACCGGGATGTAGGCGAAGCCGGCGATCTCGGCGAACGACTTGCCTTTCGCAGGAGCGCCTTTCACGAAGACGCGACCGTTCTCGAAGACGATGTCGTCTTCACTGGCTTCGAGCATCGCCGCCGCGAACTTCGCCATCTTGGCCTTGGTCTTGGTGCCGGCCATGAGCATCGCCGTGCCGCCGACCGCCTGCGATCGGCTGCCGAACGTGCCGATACCCTGCTTCACCACGCCGGTGTCGCCGTGCAGGATGGTGACGTGCTCGAATGGCACGCTGAATTGATCGGCGATCATCTGCGCGAACGTCGTTTCGTTGCCCTGTCCGTGCGGTGACGCGCCCGTTGTTGCACTGATGTGTCCGTCGCGTTCGACCGTGACCTGTGCGTGTTCCCATCCGCCGGTCGGCAGCGACGCCGATGGTCCGATGCCGCACACCTCGACGTACATCGCGAGACCGATGCCAACGAGCCGGCCGTCGGCGCGCATCTTGTCACGCTGAGCGAGCAGGCCTTTCCAGTCGGCATTCTTCAGCGCCTGATCGAGCGCCTTCTCGTAATCGCCGGAGTCGTAGACGGCACCCATCTGCGTGTGGAAGGGGAACTTGTCCTTGGCGATGAAGTTCTTCCGCCGCACTTCGGCCGGATCCATCTTCAACTCGCGCGCCAGCATGTCCATGGCGCGCTCGACGAAGTAGGTGGCTTCGGGTCGTCCCGCACCGCGGTAGGCATCGGTTGGGGTCTTGTTCGTGAAGACCTCGGTGAGGGTGGCGCGAACGGCGGGGATGTCGTAGGTCGCGTTCGCCATCAGCATCGTGAGCGTGGGGATCGCCGCCGTGAGCAGCATGTTGTAGGCGCCGATGTCGGCGATGAGCCGCAGCTTCAGGCCGAGCACCTTGCCGTCGCGTGTCGCAGCGAGATCGACGTAGCCGATGATGTCGCGCCCGTGGATCGTGGCGACGAATGCTTCCGATCGATCCTCGGCCCACTTCACCGGAAGACCGAGACGCTTGGAGACAGCAGCCGCGACGTACTCTTCGGCGTAGATGTTGATCTTGGCGCCGAAGCCACCACCGACCTCGGGTGCGATCGCGCGCACTTTGTCCTCGCCCATCCCGTTCATGCCGGCGATCATCGTGCGCAGGATGTGCGGGTTCTGCGTCGACGACCAGATCGTCATCGTGCCTTTGCCCGGTTCGTAGTGCGCCACCACGCCGCGCGGCTCCATCGCCGACGGCGCAAGGCGATGGTTCACCATGCGCTGCGAGATCACGACGTCGGCGTCGGCGAACGCTTTGTTGATCGCCGTGTCGTCCATCTTGCTGCCGTCGGGGGCCACGCCGGTTCCGCTTGGGATGAGCGGCACCGCGAGATTGTTGGGGAACTTCTCGTGAATGACCGTCGGCTTGCCGGTCATCGCCAGCTCGGTATCGACGACTGCCGGCAACTGATCGTAGGTGACCGAAATCGCATCGGCCGCATCGCGCGCGAGATACCGATCGGAGGCGACGACGACAGCGACGGGCTCACCAACGAAGCAGATCTTGTCGACGGCCACCGCGCGATGCTCGGGCGAGGGGAACGGCGTACCGATCGGCATCGGTCCGAGGAACTCGGCGAGCTGCTTGCCGGTGAACACCGCTTCAACACCGTCCATCGCGGCGGCGGCTTTGGTGTCGATCGAGGTGATGCGGCCGTGCGAAATGTCGGCGCGCTTGAAGGCGAGGTACTGCATGCCGGCGATCTTGATGTCGTCGACATAGGTGCCCAGGCCTTGAATGAGCCGCGGGTCTTCGCGTCGCTTGACGCGCGTGCCAACGAGCTTGGGCAACACGGGAGTCGACATGACTACCGCCCTCCCTTGTTGGCCGCGTACTGCACGGCATTGACGATGTGCTGATAGCCGGTGCAGCGGCAGAAGTTGCCGGCGATGCCCTCGCGGATCTGCTGCTCGGTCGGATTGGGATGCTCATTCAGCAGATTGACCGCGGACATGATCATGCCGGGCGTGCAGTAGCCGCATTGCAGGCCGTGCTCTTCCCAGAAGCCTTCCTGCAGCGGATGCAGCTGACCATTGCGAGCGAGACCCTCGACGGTCGTCACCTGCGATCCGTCGGCCTGAACGGCGAACATCGTGCACGACTTCACGCTGCGGCCGTCGATGAGCACCGTGCACGCGCCGCACTGACTCGTGTCGCAGCCGATGTGCGTGCCGGTCAAATTCAGCTGATCGCGCAAGAAGTGCGCGAGGAGCAGGCGCGGCTCCACGGTGGCCTTGCGCGCCTTGCCATTGACAGTAATCGAGACCTGGGCCATGCGTCCCCCGTATGCGATGAGCTCATAAGACTACATCAGCGGGTTGGTCCTTGGGCCTTGGTTCTTGGTCCTTGGTCCGTTCTTGGTCCTTGGTCCGTCCCGGGTCCTTCGTCCGTGGTCCGTCCGCTCATCGGACCAAGGACCTTGGACAAAGGACGGACCACGGACCAGGAACGGACCAAGGACCAAGCACTAAGAACCAGGGACTATCGAGTCCAGCTCATGCCGCCGTCATCGGTCCTGAACGATCGACCATCTGCTGACATAACAGTCGCGTGACGATCGTCGGTTGCGGTCACCGAGAGGAGATCGATCGATTCGGGGAACGCCACGCGAACGAAGCGCAGACCGTCGGAGGTGACATAGACCGCGCCGCCGCGGCCCACGATCCAGCAGATCGATGGTGCCGGTGACATGCCGTTGGTGATCACGGCCGGCGAGGACAGCATCGCGGCGTCCCATCGCAGACCGCCGTTGGTCGTGCGCTCGATCTGGCGTCCGCTGTCGAGGATTCGCCAGCGCATCGAGGCGTTGGGCGAGCGGATTTCCGGCGCAGCTATTGCACGAGCCGCCAGCAACGGTGCGTTGCCGAGTCCTCGTCGAGCGGGCGTGGATGCCGCGGCGCGAGCGGCGGATGTGGCGTTGCCAGCAGTCGGTTCTGGCGCGGTTGCGGCCGCAGACGGTGCCGCGGCGGGCGGGGCCGCAGCGGGCGGCGCTGCGGGAGTGATGGTCTCCAGCCGCGGCTGCGCGACATCGCTCTCGCGTTCTCGAGCGCCCACCTGACCAATCACCGGTGCGGTGGGCGCGGGTTGCGTCGCGTCCTCCTGACGTTTGGCGAATTGATCTTGCGCGTCGCGGCGCTCGAATTCCTCGCGCTTCGCGTTGGGTGACAGCGCCGCAGATTTCGCGAATGACCTCGGTGACGGTTTCTGTGGAGCGCTCTCGGCCAGTGCACTCGCGGCCGGCGGCTGCGCGCGCGTCGAGGCTTCTTCGCGCGGTGCCTGCGCTGCGGCAGATGGTGCAGTCGGCTCCGCTGCGGGAACGTCTCTCCGATCGGCAAGCGGCGCGAGAGCCCGCGTCTGCTCCTGACGAGGGATCGCCACCCAGATCGCTGCCACAGTGGCGGCGGTCGCGATCGGCACGAGCCACTGCAGATGCCATCGCCGCCACAGCGGCTCGACGACGATCGGAGGCGGCGCAGTACGCGCAAACGCCGCGAGCAACTGCTGACACTGCGTGCAGTCGCTCAGATGCTGTTCGATAGGCGCGGCCGCATCGGGGCGCAGGTGTCCCTCGGCCCAGGCCGCGAGCGTTTCGCCGTCGAGGTGGTCCCTCGACTCGCTGCGCTCGCTCGGGATCGACTGCCGAAGCACGCGATCGATCGCGCGATCGCGATCATCCTCCCGCTGCACCAGAGGTCTCCTTGTCCGTAGAACGATTCAGCCCTGCTTTCTTGCGGGGCTGGGTGGTTTCGAGCAGATCGGCGAGATCCAGCGATCCGGGGTCGTCCAGCACCGATGCGAAGCACTCGGCTATTTCGGCCTCGCCCATCCGCTCGCGATCGGCCAGGTCGTGCTCGACGGCGGTGCGTATCGCGCGCCGGGTGCGCGTGAGATGCCGCGATGCGGTTGCTTCGTGCTCGCCGAGCGTGCGGCCGATCTGCGCCAGCGTGAGATCTTGCGCATAGTAGCAGGTGAGACGCAGTCGGTCGCGCGGCGCCAGCGCAGCGACCGCCGCAATCACTGTGCGCCGGAGCACCTCCACGTACCGCCCGCGCGCCGGGTTCACGGCCACCGCCGGCGCCAGAAGCGCGGCCGTGCTTTCATCATCGGGGATCGGATCGAGACGACGATGGCTGCGCACGCGATCGATGTGTCGCCGCGCGAGCACCGCGCGCAGCCAGGTGGCGAGACTGCTGCGCCCATGGAAGTAGCGGAAGTGCGAGCGACGTTCGCCGTCACGCTCGGTGAGACCGAAGAGCTCGGCCCAGAGCGAGTCGGCGAGCTCGCGGCCGCCGCTCTGGTCGATCGCATCAGCGGCGCGATAGAGCGCCGGCCGATGCTCGCGCATGACGTGCTCCCACGCCGCGTCGGACCCTTCGGCGCACGCCCACGCCACCGCGAGATCCTCGAGGTGAAGTCCGTCGAGGTACTTCTCGAGTTGACGACGATCGGGCGTGCCGTCGAAGGCTCGCTGCACGCTCGCGTCGAGCGCACCTGCGAAGGCCGATTGCGGCAGCGCCCATCGCTCCGCACGCGCCTTCTGGTAAAGGCGCGCCAGGAGATCGCCGTCGAGCCGCGCGCTCGCCATCAACTCATTATCGGGGCACCGTCGGCCAGACGCCACGGTCGTAGGAGAAAATGACCCAGAACGAGCATGCTCGACATGAGAGGTGGAATGAGGGTCTTACGCTGGGCGCTCGTCCCCGTATCAGCGCTCGCGGTCTGGTACGCGGTTCTGTTGATCGGAATCGGAGCGGTCAGCGTCCTGGACGCGATGTGCCCGCCCGAGCTAGTGGTGTCGGGTGCATGCACGGCGCCATGGCATGGTCCCGCCGTCGAAGCGCTGTTTGTCGTCTGTGCAGCTCTCGCGGCGCTAGGCATCGTCACCGTCACCGCGCTCGTTGCGCCGACACACAAACGAGCCGTCGCGAGTGCGGCGTTCGCATGCGGCGCGGCGTTCGCAGTTTACGTGGCTCGCGCCGGCGACCTTTGGGCGCCGTTCCTTGCTGCAGCCCTTGGTGGTGCTGTTGGTCTCTGGATACGTAGCGCGCGATCAAGGAGAAATTCTGTCGCCCGTCTCATCTGATTTCGACAGACCAGGCGGTCAGGCGATAGATCGTGCGGGCGTGCAAGACACGATGCACTCGCTCGGACAACGTCCTATTCACACCGGTGGCATCAAAGGCGGCTGGCATCTGCTTGCTCTGCGAATCGGCCGACACGACTGAGGGCATCGTTCCTCCCCTCGACCTATTTCGCTGCTCGCAGTGCAGGCACGTAGAGCGCGTCAGATGAAGACACGCCACCTTTGTGCAGCGCGAATGCCGCCTCATCATCATCGACTTGGGTTTGCGATATGTGAGCACCGACGTGTTCCGCAAGATAGACGATTTCACACGCGTGTCACGAGATCGTGGAGGAACCTAGCAGTCGGAGGGCGATCGCGCCGTCGCGGGCGATCGCCGCTCGAGCATGACGCACGCCATTCGTTGGGTTCTTGTGCCGGTATCCGCCGTCGTCGTGTGGAGTGGAGTACTCGTGCTGGGATTCCAGGCC
>Ga0075423_10005156_pt1 | contig 12187 bp, 14 predicted proteins | sample SoiMethybrSBSTD2_FD_80114 | JGI IMG/M metagenome (GOLD analysis project Ga0075423, IMG submission 80114) | Bulk soil microbial communities from a Populus tree surrounding site in Tennessee, USA - Soil MetaG P. TD hybrid SBSTD2 | ecosystem: Environmental > Terrestrial > Soil > Tree plantation...
AGCTGTATCGTGATCAATGAGAGCCATACGAAACTCAGGAGCCTGACATTCAAATTCCCAGCAAAATGGGATTTTTGGACTTCCAAGTTGGACTGTGCCGCCGGCCAAATGACTGTACATTCATCAAGAATTTGATTTTGAGATAGGTTCTAATGTGTGTAGGTCATTTATACACTTCTCCCAGGCGTGATGAGTCTTGGATATTAACGCCAGTCATCCTGTCTGTCTGGTGTATCCAGTTTGTCTTGTTCCTCGAATCGAAGACACCAAACAAGGCAGCGAGGCCTAGCCTCAGCAATCAGTGAGGACGGGGCGAGAGGGGGGAGGGAGGCGTGAAGGACGGCCCGGCCGCGTATGTTGCCTGTGGACGCCTCTTGTGGTTTCTTCTAAGCTGATCCTGTGAAGCCAGCGATCCTTGGCTTTGCCCGGTCAACCGGATGATCCGGCGTTTCATAACCGATGCGGATATCACGGTGGATTATCGGTGAGGGGGGTGGGCATCCTGTGTGAACGGCACTGTAAAGCTGGACAGAGGAGGAAGCATAACCTGGAGGGAAATATGTCAATCAAGAGAGTCGTTCCCCGAAAGCGGGTGCAAGAACGAGCGGGTGATTTCGTGAACAAGAAAACTTCTGCAAAGCGAGGGGAGCCGGGGCTGAGTCGGCAGCTACAGAACCTGCGCGAGCAGGTTGATATTGTCTTACCGGAGATGACCGCGCGGATTGCGGCGCTAGAACATCTGTTGCTTGGGAAGCAGCTCTGTACGAGAAAAGACCTGATCGACGCGCGCCAGTTCGTGCGGATGCAAGAGGCGTAGCGAGTGGTCCCGGTGTCTCGGTTACTTGGCTGTGATATGTATGGACACAACCTAGCTGGGGGAGCCACACGTTGATGTGTCGTAACAGGATTGCACGGTCACGTCCCACGGTCCTTCATGGCTGGAGCCTGCGTCCTCGCAGGATATCTTCGTGGTATGTCTGGGGAGAAAGCGCACCTCTTTCTTTGCCTGGTTGCTGCGGTCAATGACCGTGAGCTGATACCCGGTAACTTTCTGATCGTGTGTCTTATCCCACTTGATGCTGCGATGCTGTCCTACGGTTGTCAGCTGCTGTTTCAATGGAGTGGCACAGCCGGCGCTCACTGATAGCGAGATCATGCACAGAAGTGCGACATGTTTCGCGAAGACGACGGGAGGTTTCATCAGTCGCTTCCGGGACAGTGAATGAGTCCTGCAACCACGGTTACGGTTCGTTTTGAGCCGAGGATCGATAGGCAAAATAGAGCACGAGACTTCCTATCAGAGCGATCAGCAGGGCTGCAACAAATCTGGTGGTAAAGCTGAGCGGTCCGATGTAGCGGTGGTATAAGAGGGGCAGCAGAATAGGGGAGATCACGGCGAGGGCGAGGCCTAGTATGTGGCGCTTGAGATAGATCGGTTCGCCTGGTTTACGCCCTGCGCGTTGCACGAGCACCCTCCACTTCTCCACACCTCTTTATAGAGGAGTGGTGTTAGTTGTCCTTCACTGCACATATTCTCTCCCTTCTTCTATTTTCCTTTCAAGGGTAGCCTGCTCGATCCTCGATTGCGCGCGTCAAACGAGTATTCTCCAATTCTTCATACCGCTTTCTAAAGGAGTGGCCAAGGTTGCCGTTCACTGCGCGCATCGAGCGACCACCGTTTCATCGTGGGTGCTCTGCGAGCAAGAAGGGCACCTGGCCGCTCCTTCTTCCTTCTCTATTTCACCAGGAACGGTTTCGAGTTTTCCCCCGAGGCGGTGGTGACGGTGAGGAGGACCAGGCCCCTTTTCCCACCTTGTGGCACGACCGCCGTGATGCTGTTGTTGGTTTGTTTAAACTGTGCTGGGTGACCCGGCCCGAAGGAGACGCCTCGTAAACAGGCAATCTCGCCGAACTTGGTTCCAGTGATGGTGATTTTGTCTCCGGGTTTTCCTTCGTCGGGCGTGAGCTTGTCAAGCGATGGTGCCTCACCGAAACAGGAGGGGGCTTTTCCAGCGGTCTCTGCCGAGGCGAATTTTGGCGCGGTCGCTTTTTGGTCAGGCGTGTTCGCGGGTACCTGGGGCTGCTTTTTTGCCTTCTTCGCCTGCTTCTCCTGCTTGACCGGTTCAGCGGCCCAGGTGGCGGCCGGACTGATCGCCGTCAGGCAGATTGCCAGCACTCCGATTGCGATGGTAATTCTGGAACCTGTTGCTGTATACATGGCGAGCCTCCGTTCTCTTTGTAGGGGCTACAGATGTGTCATTGATCACCGGTCTTGAAGCCGGTTGGATCACTCTTCGATTGTCGAGATATCGCCGAGGTCTTGTCCGAGCTCTTTTGCTTTGAGCACCCGCCGCATAATTTTGCCGGATCTGGTTTTGGGGAGTGAGGGCACGATGTCGATTTCCGACGGCACGGCGATCTTACCCAATTCCTGCAACACTTGATCCTTAATCGACTGGATCAAGGCAGGGCTTTCCGTTTCGCCCTGTTTCAAAATGATGAAGGCCTTGATGGACTCACCGACGAGCTTGTGCGGTTTGCCGATCACCGCAGCTTCTGCGACGGCAGGGTGACTGACCAGCGCGCTTTCCACCTCTGCGGTCCCGAGCCGGTTGCCGGCTACTTTGATCACGTCATCGGCACGACCCATGAACCACATGTACCCGTCTGCATCTTTGTGGCACACGTCGCCGGCAGTGTAGCAGTTCGGGATCGTGTTCCAATAGGTCTTGTAACGTTCGGGATCTTTGTAGATGGTCCGCATCATCGAAGGCCAGGGCTTTTTGATGACGGCAAGGCCACCGGCGTTGACGGGGAGACTGTTGCCTTTGTTGTCCACCACATCGGCTTCGATACCTAGAAAAGGTCTGGTCGCGGACCCTGGCTTCAAGGGGACTGTCGGTAGGGGCGTAATCAGGATTGCCCCGGTCTCGGTCTGCCACCAGGTATCCATGATCGGTTTGTCCCCGCCGGCTGCGCGATGGAACCATTCCCAGGCTTCCGGATTGATCGGTTCGCCGACGCTCCCCAGGATGCGGAGGCTGGCGAGATCATATTTTTTGGGCCAGTCTTCTCCGTAGCGCATGAGCAGACGAATGGCGGTGGGGGTCGTATAGAAGATCGAGACACCATAGCGTTCGATCAAATCCCACCAGCGTCCCGGGTTCGGATAATCCGGCTTGCCTTCAGCGGTGAGGATCGTGGCGCCATTGAGCAGCGGACCATACACGATATAGCTGTGGCCGGTGACCCAGCCTGGATCGGCGACACAGAAGTAGACATCGTCCTCTTTGAGGTCGAAGACGTATTTCGTGGTGATGTAGGTCCCGACCATGTAGCCGCCGTGGACATGGACCACGCCTTTGGGTTTGCCGGTGGTGCCGGAAGTATAGAGGATGTAGAGCGGATGTTCTGCATCAAGATGCTCGGCCTCGCACACCGCCTTCTCGTTCTTCAGCCAGTCGTTCCAATCGATTTCCTTGGGCGTGGACAATGCGACTCCCGGAGTCTGACGCCGTAAGACGACGACATGCTCGACAGTGGGAGAGGTGGCCACGGCCTGGTCGACCACCGACTTGAGGTTGAGGACTTTTCCTCTGTCAAACCCAACATCGGCAGTGATCACCAGTTTCGCTTCGGCATCCTGAATGCGGCTCGCGAGAGCCGGGGCGCTGAATCCGGAATAGACCACACTATGAATGACACCGATGCGGGCGCAGGCAAGCATGGCGACGATCTGTTCGGGTACTTTCGGAAGGTAGATGGTGACCCGATCTCCCTTCGTGAGCCCAAGTTTTTTGAGCGCATTCGCGCAACGATTGACCTGTCGGTAGAGCTCGGCATAGGTGATGACCCGTTCTTGGTCGTTCTCGCCGATCCAGATGATGGCGACCTTGTTCTTGCGCCAGGTTTTGACATGACGGTCCAGACAGTTATACGTCATGTTGCACCTGGCGCCGACGAACCACTTCGCCCAGGGATAGTTCCATTCCAGAACTTTGGTCCAGGGAGAGAACCACTCAAGCTCTTTGGCGACGTCGCTCCAGAAACCTTCAGGATCGGCAATCGATTTCTTATAGGCGCTATCGTAGTCCTGAATATACGCCGCGGCTTTGGTCCGAGCGCTGGGGTGATACACTCGGCTTTCCTTGAGGAGGGTATCGATATTCTCTGTCATGGTTCGATGACTCCTTCAGGCCGAAACGGGAAGCAAACCCTCGACATTATGCTGGAGGCACGGGGAGGAACTCAACCATACCTTGGTACGGGAGTGGGAGTATACGGGCGGACATTGTGGTCTGCGGCTGCGCTCTGGCCTCTGTCTGCGGTTTCTTGACAGTCGCTCAGAGCCCAGAGTAGGGTTAATTTATTACGCGTCACGCACTGAGGTCTGTCCAATTTATGTCGCCAATCATGCATCGACCATCTCGACCCTTTGTGATCGTGTGTCTTGTCAGTTCAATCCTGGCGATGTGTTGTCCGCAATTGGTATCTGCGCAGCTAGGGAAGCCGGAAGGCCTGTATTACAAGTCGTGGGCCATTGTGATCGGAGTGGAAAACTATCTTCTGGCCCCCCCCACTCCCGGCGCGATTGAGGACGCCAAAACAGTGGCACAGGCATTCCGCCAACTGGGATTCGATGAGGTTATTGAACTCTACGACAAGGATGCGAGCGCTCGCCGTCTGCAGCAGACGCTCTCGGATTTCTTGCCTCGCAAGGTCGGTCGATACGATCGCCTTGTGGTCTATTTTGTCGGACATGCCGGTGTCACGCAGGATCTTGCCGGTCAAGAACTCGGGTATCTCGTCCCCTGGGATGCGCAGCCGGGGAATGTATCCAAGTCGGTGACGTTTGAGCAGCTGAAAGAGTTCAGCCGGCGTAGCGCATCCAAACATACCCTCTTCCTCTTGAATGCTGCGGTTCGCGGGTGGGAGGTGAGTATTGCTCAGCAACTGTCTCTCGAAGGGCGCTTGGCTCCGGAAGATGATACAGAGCGACGAGCTGTGCAAGTGTTGACGGCAGGCGATAAGGGTGAACTGTTGGGTCAGGAGAAGGGGAAGAGTCTCTTTGTGCAGGTACTGTTGGACGGGCTGAACGGCATGGCGGATCGCGATAAGAACGGTTGGCTCATGGCCTCGGAGATCGGAGACTATGTGAAAGAACAAGTATTGAAACGTTCGAAGGGCGCCCAGCATCCCCTCTTTGTACAGCTTGAAGGGGAAGGGGATACGGTATTGATCGAGGGGCGAAAGGCCGCCTTTACTATGGGGACAGAGCCTCAGTCTCCGGCTCAACGACGACAGGCTGCAAAGACACAGTATGAACAGGCCTTTGTGCTTCTCCAAAACGGGAAATCGCCGGAGGAAGCGCTGGAGCGGCTGAATAAGGCACTCGAATACGACCCTGCATTCGGTGACGCCTATGTACTCAAGAGCTATGTGTTGCTAGAAGTGCTGCCGAATCTTGACGGAGCGTTGTCGGCCGCGAAGCTGGCGACGCAGTATGCGCCGAACAATCCGGATTCTCAGTATACACTCGGGTTGGTGTATGAAAAGCGCGGGCAGTATGCGGACGCTGAGCGCGCCATGAGGGGGGCGCTGGTGGTCAATCCCAACTATAAGGATGTGTATTTCTCACTGGGCATCCTCTACGCTGACGAGATACAAGATCCGCAGAAATCGGTCGAGGCCTTCACTCGCTATCTCGAACTAGGAGGGAACCATGCCCGTGCCCGATCAGCGGTTGCACAGTCAGCACCCCCAGCTTCTCTTTCTCCAGCAAAGCCCTAGCCTTAGCAGGCTGCTCAAAAAGGCCGTCCAGCAAGGCCGCAGCCGATGAAACCACCGGAGGCGTACCAGTTCTCACCCACCCGCCCCGAGCTGCCAAGACAGCTCCTTCCCCCACAGGCTACGTTGAGGATGCTTTCGAGGTGAGAACGACGCATGGGAAAAGGCGCGTCTCGGCGCGCCAGGGTTGGGCGGGTGAGAAGGGCGGACTTTTTCAGCAGTCTGCTGTTAGGCTCGCTCTCCGCCTTTCAGATACCCTAGCCCAATTTTGACGGCTTTCCGCGTAATTTCTGCCCAGCGGACTTGGGGATATTCGGCAAGCACTGCGGCTGCCTTGGGATCTTGAACTTCCAGGCTCAGAATCTTAATGATACCGTCATCAATCTGCACGTCTGCCACGGGTATCCTCCGTTGGTGGATGAGTAAGACGGCCAACCAGCAGCCGTCGGTTTCGTTGACGGAATTGGGGGTGCATGTTAGCATGAATTCACGCAATTTCTCGAACGCGTGTCATTGGCACCTACCGCTGGTGCGCAGCCGTATTACCGTCCCGACTATTACCAAGGAGGCTTGCACATGAATAGGGTATTGGGGTTCAGGTCGAGGTTGGTCGGGGGAGGAGTGGCTATCGCCCTGTTGGTAGGACTTGCTGCATGCGGCGGTCCCCCGAAGTGGGTGAAGCAGGGGTCAGGGGCGTTCAACGAGAAGGATAGTAAAGGCTTTTATGGTGTCGGGGCGGTAGCCGGTGTTCGGAACGAGCCGCTGGCCTGGGATACCGCTGAGAATCGTGCGCGAGCTGAAATTGCCAAGAGCTTTGAAACCTATACCGGCTACTTAATGCGCGACTATGCGGCCTCCACGACGGCCGGAGACTTTACGAAAAACTCAGAAGAGCAAAACGTTGAACGGGCCATTAAGACTGTGACGACCACGACCCTCAGCGGGGTTCGCCCCATCGATCGCTACAAGGATGAAAAGACCAACACGTACTACGTGTTGACCAGGCTCAATCTCGAGGAGATGAAGGAAAATCTCGATAAGGCGAAGGAACTCAACGCCCAGGTTCGTGACTACGTCAGACGGAATGCTGATAAGCTTTTTGAACGGCTTGAGAAAGAAGAAGACAAACGGGCACCCCGGTAAAGGCTCTGACTGATCGACTGCCAATTGCTGCATTTCCGAGGAGGTATCGCGTGGTGATGATGCATCGAGGACGAATCGGGCTTGTGGCGTTGGCAGTGGTGGTGCTGGCCGGCTGTGCCCAGGAGACGAGAATTACGAGGGTTGACTCCGAGGTCGTCACAGATCTGAGCGGCCGCTGGAACGATACCGATTCCAGGATGGTTGCAGAGACGATGGTCAAAGAGGCACTGGAGTATCCGTGGCTTAACAACTTCTCCGGCTCGAACCACCGCCAGCCGGTGGTTGTCGTCGGGACCATCCTGAACAGCAGCCACGAACATATCAACGTGAACACATTTGTGTCGGACCTTGAACGGGAATTGACGAACTCACAAAAAGTTACGTTTGTCGCAGGAAAGGGAGATCGTGACGAACTGCGCACCGAGAGAAAAGAGCAAGCCATGTATGCGCGAGAGGATACGCAGAAAGCGCCGGGCAAGGAGATCGGCGCTGATTTCATGATGAAAGGTACCATTGCGACGATCCTCGATGAGGCCGAGGGGACCAAGGCGGTCTTCTACCAGGTCGATCTGCAGATGGTGGATTTGGAGAGTAATGCCAAGGTCTGGTACGGTCAGAAGAAGATTAAGAAAGTCGTCGAAAAGAAACGTTCCATCTTTTAGGCTCCAACACCTCCGTTGAGCCCTCTTGCCTCAGGCCTCACCGCCAACGATATTCCAAAATGGTGGGGCTGTATTCTTTCCCTCCATTCTCTCTTAGCCGTCCTGGCGTTGATGCTACTTGCCGGATGCGGCCCCTCGGTCAACCGATATCTGCTCATTGAAGCAAGCCTTCGGGCCAATGACCCCAAGGGCGCTGATGCGATTGTCCAGCGGGATGAAAAGGAATATGGCGAGAAAAGCCGTGTGCTCTATGGCATGGATCGCGGAATGACCCTTCAACTTTCCGGCGACTATCAGCAGAGCAACGCCGTATTGGAGGAGGCTGAGGAGGAAGTGGATCGTCTCTATACTCGAAAGATTCGAACTGAAACCCTCGCGTTCATGACGAATGACACGGCATTACCCTATGAGGGCGATCCCTACGAACAGGTGATGATCAATGTCCTGAAGGCACTCAACTATGCGGTGTTGGGTCAGTGGCAAGATGCGCTCGTCGAGGCCCGGCGTATCGATCACCGGCTCAATGTTCTGTCGGATCGAACCAAAGAAAAGGATGCCTATCGGGATGACGGCTTTGCCCGCTATCTGAGCGGCATTCTCTATGAGAGCACCGGCGACGTGAATAATGCATTTATTGCTTATCGGAATGCGTATGAGATCTTTGATGCGACCCGTTCGTGGTCGCACACGGCCGTTCCGTCCCAGCTGCGGGCAGATCTATTACGGACGGCCGAGGCATTGCATTTCACACAGGAATTGGTCGCCTACCGATCTCTATTTCCCGATACAAGATGGGAGACCAGTCAGGCATTGCAACAACTCGCTCAAGTTGTCGTGATCAGCTATAATGGCCGCGCCCCACGCAAGGAGGATCAGTTTCTTGACTTGCCGATCAGTCTCGATGCACTCCAGTTGGTGCTCCTCAACCGCGGATTCTCGCAGTCGAATCGGCAGTCCAATCGGGGTGTGGACACGGTCTTGTACGGGCTTAACGGACACGTCGTTCGCGTGGCCTTGCCACGGCTGGTTCCGCAGAAAACGCAGGTGTCTGTCGATAGGGTGAGTCTCATCCCGGATGATGGCAAGCAGGTGATCCTGAACACTGAGGTCGTGCATAACGTGTCGGCGTTGGCAGATAAAGCGCTAGCGGAACGAATGCCTGGAATCACGGTGAAGGCTCTGGCCCGCGCTGCCACGAAGTTTGCGCTGGCTGAGGGAGCGATGAGAGGGGCTCAGCACGCAGCGGGGAAAGATGCGGGGCCATGGGTCGGTCTTCTCGTGGGGCTGCTGGCCAAAGGATTGGCGGTGGCATCGGAAGAAGCCGATAAGCGGAGCTGGCAGACGTTACCTGATGAAATCCATCTCGCGCGGGTCTGGGTTCCACCTGGGCGTTACCAGGTGCAGAATCGATTAGCCGGCGAAGTGAATGACGCTTTGACACCGGAAGGCATGCGGACCCTGACCCTTGGGCCTGGCGAGACCGCCCTGTTCCTTCAACGGGTGATGCCATGAGAGAAGGGTCGCGGTTCGTGAGTCGAATCGGGGTGGTGTCGACGATGTTGGTTGTACTGTCCGGCTGCGCATGGTTTGGAGGCCAATCGAAGCCGGACTGGGTCGATGGTGCGAGCGCCGCCTATCCTTCCGGTCAATATCTCGTTGGCGTGGGGCAGGCGGACAGTCTCGCGACAGCCGAGGATCGCGCCTATGCAGCGGTGGCCCGTATTTTCAAAGCCGAAGTCAGCGCGCAGGCGAAAGACTGGGAGTCGTATTTGCTCATCGAGCAGCGCGGACACAGCAGTGCGGAGCGACGTCTGACACTCGACAATGTGACCCGTGTATCAACCGACAAGGTATTGGAGAATGTCCGGATCGTTGATCGGTGGGGTGATGTGCGCAAAGGGCTCCACTATGCATTGGCAGGGATGCACCGGCCTCAGGCAGAGACCTCGTTCATGGAACGGATTACCGAGTTGGATCGATCGATCAGCGACGATGTCGATGAGGCCCAGCGGCCATCTGATAAGCTGGCAAAAGTCAAAGCATTGAGACGGGCTGCCAGAAATCTGGTGCTGCGCGAGGCCTACAACGCTGACCTTCGAGTGATCCGGCCGAGTGGGCAGGGCACCGCCGCGGCCTACCGTGTGAGCGAACTCACGCACGAGCTCGAAGAGTTCTTGGCCACAAATCTGGTGTTGGCGGTTGTGGTGACCGGCGATCAGGCTGAACCGGTGCAACGCGCCTTGACGGAAGGATTGCTGAAGGAAGGGCTGCAAGTGACGAGTCGACCGTTGGGAGGGGATCGTTCGGTCGGTGGTGATTCCAGCGGACCATCTCCGGAGCTGCTCGTGCGTGGCATTGTCAGGGTGTGGCCGATCGATGTGCGGGATCCCCAATTTAAATTTGTCCGATGGTGCAGCGATCTTGAAGTTGTGGATTTGACCAGTCATCGGGTAGTCGGCGCCTTGTCGAAGGGTGGGAAGGAAGGCCATCTGTCGGAGCGTGAGGCGACGGCCAGAGTTGTGCGTGTCATGCAGCAGGAGTTTTCTGTCGATGTGGCGAAATCCATTGCGGCACATGTTTATGGAGAGACGGAATTGCCGGCACAGGCGGGTCAGCTTGCGGGATGTCCGCGGAACGGGCTGGTCTCCGCGCCGGCGTTAGCACCCCACTAATTCAGAGGGAGAGAGGGAGGGTATGGCTAAATCGAAATCGGAAGCAGGACGTACACCGACTCGTGCACCACGAAGTCGTGGCCGCGGGTTGACGGTCACAAAACAACGGGTTCCCAGTCGCCTGGCGAAACGTCGCCTGGGTGAGCGGCTCAAGAACGACACCGCGTCGTTTAATCAAGGCAACCTGGCGGACAAGTTCCGTAAGGAAGGCTATGACGAGCTGCCGCTGGATGAACTCCAAGATCGGCTTTCGAAAATGTCGGGCCCGTTGGCCGCCATCATTCTGAAGGGGAGAGTGTGACCGTATGCCATACTACTATTTCGACTCAACAGCGCTGGTAAAACGGTACAGCATGGAGCGTGGCACACGCATCATCAGCAGGCTGATGGTCAAGCGGAGCAAAGTGGCAATTCTGCCGACATGGTCCGTGACCGATTTCTACACGGTGTTCGCGAATCGAGCCCACCATGGAGAGATTACCCGGGACGATTGCTACTCGGTGATTCATAAATTTGAACGAGAATCACAGGAGGGTCTCTTCCAGTTTATTACTCCGACGATGCAGACGTACTTAGCGACGAAGGAACTTGCATTGGAGTATCCTGCGCTCCGATCACCACAGGTCATGCATTTGGCACTGGCTTTGGAACTTAAGCCTTTGCGGCTGACCGTCGTCAGTGCCGATACGCAGCTGCTGACGGCCTGTCATTCGGCGGGCCTCCATACAATCAACCCTGAAGAGGATTGAGGAGGTCATAGGAGGGAGTGGCACTGATAGTCGGAGATTTCTAGAGAGCCCCGCCCGTAAGCGGGGCTCCTCACCTGCACGTTGGATTCAGGCGGTCCCTTATGGTGGTACTTGCGCCAAAAGCTCCAGGACCGCTTCATTCCATCCCACCGGTCCTATTCCTGGGGCATGAATCATTCCAGCGACGTGGATATCGGGGTCATACGATCCGTCCGGTTTCTGGACGAGAATGGGGTAATCCACCATCGCGAGGAGAGGGGCATCATTGATACTGTCCCCGATCCCAACTGTTTCGATCCGCTCCGTCAGTCCATTCATACGCTGTTGGCGATGGTAGCAGCGCAGGAGCACGGAAGCGGCTTCCCCCTTATCGTTTTCTCCCATCAGATGAAATAACCGTCCCCCTTTTGTCCAGCGAAGACCTCGAGTGACGATTTGCCGACAGACTTCTTCAATCAGCGTTTGAGGGCCTTGAAGGAGATAGGGCTCGTCGTACTCCCGTTGCTTGGCCAGAACGGCGTCGGCATAGGGGAGCCCGGTCGCTTGCATGATGGCCTCTACCGACAGGTCGCCAAAGCCGTGTAACGGCGTTTCAACTGCCTCTTCGATTTGTTTCAGGACCTCTCGCAGCATGTGATAGGGAAGGCCTAATTCGATGACCTGGTAGGGATATCTGGTCCGCATGCGTTCAAAAGGGAAGTCGAAGAGACCGTCAGGGATAAATACCGCGCCGCCATTTTCGACAATGAACGGGTCGTGATGGTCGAGGCGCCGTCGAAGTGGTTCCATTTCAGCGCGCGTTTTGCTTGACACCAGTATGAGTGGAACACTTTGCTCGCGGAGTGCAGTGAGCGCTGGTGTGGCCGCCTCGTAGGAATAGGTCGTGCCGTCTAAAAGCGAGCCGTCTAAGTCTGTATAGACGATCAGATTGGGCATGGTGTGACGCCGTTACCAATGATGGAGATCATCGCTTGTGCCGGATTTGGGTCGGTTCCCCAGACGTCGTTCCAAGAATCCCTTGGCGAGATCGGTGGCGCCGAGTCCGAATGCAATCGCTCCGGCCAGCACAATTCCTCCCCAGGTAATGCCGAATCCCACGACGACGATATGTTGGGCAATGCCGAGTTGCTCCAGCGCCATGGCCCCTGCAAGAACGTGGATCCCCCAGCGGGAA
>Ga0075423_10005161_pt1 | contig 12183 bp, 12 predicted proteins | sample SoiMethybrSBSTD2_FD_80114 | JGI IMG/M metagenome (GOLD analysis project Ga0075423, IMG submission 80114) | Bulk soil microbial communities from a Populus tree surrounding site in Tennessee, USA - Soil MetaG P. TD hybrid SBSTD2 | ecosystem: Environmental > Terrestrial > Soil > Tree plantation...
CCGCGAGGGGCAGAAGCTGTTCCTCAAGGGCGAGCGCTGCTTCACGGACAAGTGCGCCGTGGAGCGCCGCAACTACCCGCCCGGAGACCACGGACGCGGCCGCCAGAAGCAGTCCGAGTACCGCGTGCAGCTGCGCGAGAAGCAGAAGACGCGCCGCTACTACCAGGTGCTGGAGAGCCAGTTCCGTGCCTACTACGACAAGGCCTCGCGCCAGGACGGCGTCACCGGCGAGAACCTGCTGCGCCTGCTCGAGTCCCGCTTCGACAACGTCCTCGTCCGCCTCGGCTTCGCCGCTTCGCGGCGCCAGGCACGCCAGCTCGTCCGCCACGGGCACTGGCAGGTGAACGGGAGCCGCGTCGACGTCCCCTCCTACCAGGTGCGGCCCGAGGACGTGATCTCGATCAAGTCCGGCTCGGCAGCCACCGACACGATTCGCAAGGCGACCGAGCTGGTTTCAACCGTGCCGGCCTGGCTGCAGGCCGACCACGACTCGCTCACCGCCAAGGTCCTGCGCTATCCCGAGCGCGCGGAGATCTCGGCGCCGGTGCAGGAGCAGCTGATCGTCGAGCTGTACTCCAAGTAGTCCGGACACGATTCTGAAACACCCATACGCAAGGAACTCATGACCACTGACTTTCAGGTCCCTCGTATCACCGCAGAGAAGGCGGATGACCGCCACGGCACCTTCACCATCGAGCCCCTCGACAAGGGCTTCGGCTACACCTTCGGCAACAGCCTGCGCCGCGTGCTGCTCTCCTCGCTGGGCGGCGCCGCGGTCACCAGCGTCCGCATCGAGGGCGTGGCCCACGAGTTCTCCAGCGTGCCGGGGGTGAAGGAGGACGTCACCGACATCGTCCTCAACTTGAAGGACCTCGTCGTCCGCATGCACACCGACGCCGATGAGGTCGAGGCGCCGCTGGTCGCCACCGGCCCCGGTGAGGTCAAGGCCAAGGACATCGACCTGCCGTCCGGGGTCGAGATCCTCAACCCCGATGCGCCGATCGCGACGCTGGAGAAAAAAACCAAGCTCGAGGTCTACCTGACGATCGGCCGCGGCCGCGGCTACTCGCCGGCGGAGGAGAACAAGGCCGACGACCAGCCGATCGGCGTTATCCCGATCGACTCGATCTTCTCCCCGATTAGGCGCGCTTCCTATTCGGTGGCGACCGCGCGCGTCGGGCAGAGGACCGATTTCGACAAACTGACCCTGGAGCTCGAAACCGACGGCTCGATCGAGCCGGCGGCGGCGCTGCGCGAGGCCTCCGAGATCCTGATCAAGACCCTGGCGATCTTCACCGACGCCGAGCGGGTCGAGGAGCTGACCGCTCGCGACGCCGTGGCGGGGCCTCTTGGCGGGGGCGACGGCCTGTCGGCGATCGCCGGCGACGGCAGCGACATCGCCGTGAACAACGGCCTCGACGAGATCCTGATCGAGGAGCTGGAGCTGGGCGTGCGCTCTTACAACTGCCTCAAGCGCGCCGGTGTGCAGACCGTCGGCGACCTCGTCCGCAAAACGCGTTCGGAGCTGAACGCGATCCCCAACTTCGGCTCGAAGTCGATCGAGGAAGTGATCGAGACCCTGCAGGCCCGCGGCCTCGACCTGCAGGCGGACTGAGGAAGCGGAACGAGCGAGCGGGGACCCGATGCGCCACCGTAAGAAGCGGAACAAACTGAGCCGCGACGCGTCGCACCGGGAGTCGCTGCTCTCCAACCTCTCCAAGCAGCTGATCGAGCACGAGCGGATCAAGACCAGCCAGGCGAAGGCGAAGGCGGTCAAGCCCGAGGTCGAGCAGTTGATCACGCTCGCCAAGCGCGGTGATCTGCACGCGCGGCGGCAGGCATTGGCGACGCTGCACAACGACAAGTTCGTCGTGCACAAGCTGTTCGAGGAGGTCGCGCCGCGCTATACCGAGCGGCCTGGGGGCTACACCCGCATCGTCAAGTTGGGGCCGCGGCGGTCGGACTCGACCGAGATGGTCTATCTCGAGTTGGTTTAGCCCTCAGTTGGGGAGGGCAGGGGGTGTCCTCGCCTTGCTGGGTTTTCGCCAGGGGCGTTGGATGGCCGTCCGAGGTTGCTTGTGGGGCGAAAAGAGGACGCCGCTGCGGCGAGGGCACCCCCTGCCCTCCCCCTCAGGCGCAGAACCAGCTCCTTTCAATAGCTGACCGACTCCAGGTAGAGGCCGTGGGGTGGGGCGGTGTCGCCGGCGGCGGAGCGCGGGGCGCCCTCGAGGAGCTGCGTGAAGTTGTCGATGGTGCGGCGTCCGCTGGAGACTTCCAACATCGTGCCTACGAGGATGCGGACCATGTTGCGCATGAAGGCGTCCGCCGTTATGCGGAAGGTGAGCAGGTCGCCCTCCCGGTCCCAACTCGCCGCGAGGATGTCGCGGTTGAAGCGGACGTGGTCGGTCTGGGTCGGGGTGAACGCGGTGAAGTCGTGGGTGCCGGGGAGTGCCGTGGCGCAGGCTTCGAGGGCGTCCAGGTCGTAGCGGTGTGGCCACCAGAGGGCCCGCCCCTGCTCGAAGGGGCTGGGGGCGGAGCGGGCGAGGACGCGGTAAAGGTAGCTGCGCGATTTGGCGCTGTGGCGCGCGTCGAAGCCGTCCTCGACCGCTGCCGCGGAGGTGACCGCGATGTCGTCGGGGCCGACCCCGTTGAGCCGCCGCGCCAGATCCTGGTCCACCTCCACCTTCGTTACGAAGCTCGCCACTTGCCCCAAAGCGTGGACGCCGGTATCGGTGCGCCCAGCTACGGTGAGCTGCACCGGCTCACGCAGCACCGTTCCCAGCGCCGCCTCCAGCTCCCCCTGCACCGTCCGCAGGCCCGGTTGCGCCGCCCAGCCGCGGAAGCCGGACCCGTCGTATTCGATGTCGAGCCGAACCGTGGTCACGCGAGCAGCGAGCGCAGGCCCGCTTCGTCGAGGATCTCGGCCTCGAATTTTTCCGCCTTGGCCAGCTTCGAGCCCGGGTTCTCGCCGGCGACCACGTAGTCGGTCTTCTTCGAAACCGAGTTGGTGACCTTGCCGCCGGCCGACTTGACCAGCGCCGCCGCCTCCTCACGCGTCAGCTCGGGCAGGGTGCCGGTGAGGACGACGGTCTTGCCTTCCAGCGGCCCCCCCTTGGCCCGCCGTTCGGACTCTGACGCCTCCAGCCGCAGCCCCTTCCGCTTCAGCTTCTCGACCAGTGCCCAGGTGGGCTCGTCGGCGAGCGACTCGGCGATCTGGACCGCCATGATCGGGCCGACGCCCTCGACCTCCTCGATCCGCTCCGGATCGGCCTCGTGGAGCGCGTCGATCGAGCCGAAGTGGTCCGCCAGCGCTTCGGCGGTGACGAAGCCGACGCCCGGCAGGCCGAGCGCGTAGAGGACCCGTTTGAACGGGCGCTCGCGCGAGGCATCGACCGAGGCCACGAGGTTCCGGGCAGATTTCTCTTTGAAGCCCTCCAGGCCGACAAGGCGCTCCTCGCTCAGCTCGTAGATATCGGCGACGTCCTCGATCAGGCCTTCCTGGAGGAAACGCATGGCGAGCTTCTCGCCGAGGCCGTCGATGTCCATCGCCCCCTTGCTGACGAAGTGCTTGACGTGCTGGAAGGCCTGGCCGGGGCAGCCGGTTCGGTTCGGGCAGATCGAGAAGACGGCGTCCTCCGACTTGACGATCTCGGTGTTGCAGATCGGGCACCTTTTCGGCGGCTTGACCCGCCGCGTGCCCTTCGGCCGCCGCTGCACCAGCGGCGAGACGACCTGAGGGATCACGTCGCCGGCCCGCATCACCACCACCTCGTCGCCGACGCGGACGTCCTTGCGCGCCAGGTCCTCCTCGTTGTGCAGGGTCGCGGTGGAGACGGTGACGCCGCCGACGTGAACCGGCTCGAGCATCGCGAAGGGCACAAGATGGCCGGTGCGGCCGACGTTCCAGACGACGTCGAGCAGCTTCGTCGTCGCCGTCGTCGGCGCGAACTTCCAGGCGATCGCCCAGCGCGGCTCGCGCCCGACGACGCCCAGCTCCCGCCAGAGCGCCCGCTCGTCGACCTTGACCACGACCCCGTCGATCTCGTAGTCGAGCTGCTCGCGCCGCTCCTCCCACCAGCGGCAGCGCTTCACCGTCGAGTCGATTCCGGCGTGGTGGTCGATGTCGGGGTTGACCTTGAAGCCGCGCTCGCCGAGCCACTCGAGCTCCTCGCTGTGGGTCGTCAGGTCGAGGCCGCGCACCGCGCCGATCCCGTAGCACCAGATCGAGAGCGGCCGTTCCGCGGCGAGCGCGGGGTCGAGCTGGCGGATCGAGCCGGCGGCCGAGTTGCGGGGGTTGGCGAAGGTGGGCTCGCCCGCCTCGGCGCGCCGCTCGTTCAGCGCTTTGAACTCGGCGATCGGCAGGTAGACCTCGCCTCGCACCTCGACCAGCGGCGGCGCCTTCTCCATTCGCAGCGGGATCGCCCCGATCGTGCGCAGGTTCTGCGTCACGTCCTCGCCGACGCGCCCGTCGCCCCGGGTGGCGCCGCGGACCAGGACGCCGTCCTCGTAGGTGAGGGAGATCGCCAGGCCGTCGATCTTCGGCTCGGTCGTATAGCTGAACTCGGCGGCGCTGATGTCGAGCCGTTTCAGGTGGTTGCGGATCCGCGTCTCCCAGCCGCGCAGCTCCTCCTCGTTGCGGGCGTTGGCCAGGGACAGCATCGGCTCCGCGTGCTCCACCCGCTCGAAGCGGTCGAGCGGCGGCGCCCCGACCCGCTGCGTGGGAGAATCCGGCGTCTTCAGCTCGGGGTGCTCGGCCTCGATCGCGCGCAGCTCGTCGAGCAGCTCGTCGTACTGGTCGTCTCCGATCAGCGGGTCGTCGAGGACGTAGTAGCGGTGGTTGTGGAGGCTCAGCTCGCGGCGCAGCTCCTCCGCCCGCTTCTCGGCGCTCGCGTCACTCACACCGAGGAGGGGGAGCAGGCAGCGAGCATCTGCTCGAAGCGCCATCCGCGCAGCTGCTCGAGGCCGCCGTGATCGGTGAGGTCGAAGTGGATCGGGGTCACCGCGATCTTCCCCCGCGAAACCGCCAGCAGGTCGGTTCCCTCGATCTCCTCGAAGCCAGGCTGCCAGCCGTAGATCTCGTAGTGGCGGCGGCCGTCCTCATCCTCGGAGACCAGCTTCAGCTCATCGTTGTAGACGCGTTTGCCCAGCTTGGTCACCTCGATCCCGGTCGGCTCGCCGGCGGGGCAGTTGACGTTGATCAGCGTCTCGGGAGGCATCGGCTCGGTGTGCAGCTCGGCGACGAGCTGGGCGAGGAGCGGGGCCGCGACGCCGAAGTCGAAGCGGCCGCTGACGTAGCCCATGCCGCCGCCCGAGGACTGCTGGGAGATTGCCACCGCCGGGATGCCGAGGACGATCCCCTCGAAGGCGGCCGCGACGGTGCCCGAGTAGGTGATGTCGTCGCCGAGGTTGGCGCCGTGGTTGATCCCGGAGACGATCAGGTCGGGGCGATGGCCGACCAGGCCAAGCTCGGCGAAGCGGACGCAGTCGACCGGCGTGCCGTCGGTGGCGAAGCCGCGGTCGCCGTCGCCGAACTCGACCTCCTCGACCGTGAGCGGCGAGCGGGTCGTGATGCTGCGCGCGGTCGCGCTGCGGTTCGAGTCGGGCGCGATCACGTCGACCTCGACGTCGTCCAGGTCGCGCAGGGCGCGGCGGGCGGCCTGCAGGCCCGGGGCGGAGATCCCGTCGTCATTCGTCAGCAATACACGCACTCGGGCGATTCTAGGGAGGGGGGTGGAGGGGGTCAGTAAGAGGCGACGAGGGCGGCGATCTTGTCCTGCTCGTAGTGGGCGAGGGTGAGGTCGCTGACGCCGTTCATCAGGATCGAGAAGATCATCGTGCGGCCGCTGCGGTTGAAGCAGTAGCCGGAGAGGGCGCTGACGCCGGTGAGGGTGCCGGTCTTGGTGCGGCAGCGGCCGGAGGCGGCGGTTCCGTGCATGCGGTCGGCGACCGTCCCTTCGTGACCGGCGAGCGCCAGGTCCTGGATGAATTCCTCGCCGGCCGCGGTCGATCGCATCCCCTGCAGCAGGCCGACCACCTGGAAGGGGGAGGCGCGGTTTCCGCGGGTGAGCCCAGACCCGTCGACCGCGTGGATGCCGGAGCCGTGGCCGCGGGCGAAACGCTCGACCACGGCGGTGCCGGCGGCGGTGGTCCCGGCGCCGCCGAAGTGGGCGCCGAGCAGCTTGACCAGCATCTCGGCGAAGAAGTTGTTCGAGTAGACGTCAGTCGCCTCGACCAGCTGCGACATCGTCGGCGAGCGCACGGCGGCCAAGGTCGAGGCGCCCGCCGGGGTGACGGCGCGGGCGACCTGGCCGCGGATCGCGATGCCCACCGCGCTCAGCGCCGCGGCGAGCTTCGTCGCGGCAAGCTTCGCGGGGTCGGCGGCGAAGCCCTCGCCGATCGAGCCGCGGTAGCCGTAGTCGAAGGAGAGGCCGGAGAGCGGGCCGATGTAGGGGCTGGTCGCGTAGCCGGAATCGGCGACGCCGCGCAGCCGGTCGAAGACGCTGTCGTCGGCGTAGAGACGGCCGGTCACCGCGCGCACGCCGGCCGCCCGCAGCTGTCCGACGAGCGCGAGCAGGTCGGTGCCGATCCCGCCCCCGTAGCGGTCGTAGAAGCCCGGCACCCCGAGCGCCGGGTCGCCCGCGCCCTGCAGGTAGAGGCTGCCCCGCAGGACGCCGTTGAGGTCGATCGTGCCGTCAGAGAGCAGCTTGGTCGCGATCCGGTATTCAGGGCCGAGGCGGGTGAGCGCGGTCGAGGTGGTGAACAGCTTCGTGTTCGAGGCCAGGATCCGCGGCCGCTTCGGCGCCCGCGCACACACCGGCTTGCCGCTCGTCGCATCGATCACGAACAGGCCGCTCGCGCCCCCGCCCCCCGCCAGCAGGCGCTGCCGCATCTGCCCGCAGGCACCGCCGGCCGCGCCTGCTGTCGTCGGCAGGAGGAGGACCAGCGCCACGAGGAGAGCGATCGCGGCTCGTTTCAACCCAAATAGCAACACCGGAACCCGGCAAGGTAGCGGGCCTGCCCGCCGCTTCTGGGATAATCCGTGTTTATGGGCAAGGTCGTCGACATCGAGACGCCCACGCGGCGCAAGCGCGGCAGAGGCCGCCGCCGACCCTCGAAGACCGCCCTGGTTCTCGGCGGTGGCGGCTTCACCGGCGGCGTCTACGAGATCGGCGCCCTGCGCGCCCTCGACCTGCTCGCCGTCAACAGCACCGTCACCAACTTCGACGTCTACGTCGGCACCAGCGCCGGCTCCTTCGTCGCCACGATGCTCGCCAACGGCGTCACTCCCGACGAGATGATGCAGGTGATCAACCGGCGCGAGCCCTCCCAGTTCGAGGACCTCGACCTCGACAAGGTGCTGCGGTTCAACTACCTCGGCTTCCTGCAGAAAGCCGCGGCGCTGCCGCTGCGCACGGCGGAGCTCGTGCGCAGGCTGATCCAGATGGGGGACTTCTCGGCGATCGACATCGGCGTCGGCCTCGCCGAGGCGCTGCCCGCCGGCCTCTACTCGAACGGCGGCGTCGGCGACTACGTCGAGGGGGCGCTGAGCGACGCCGGCCGGGTCAACGACTTCCGCCTGCTCGACAGCGAGCTCTACCTGACCGCGACCGACCTTGATACCTGCGAGCGGCTCGTCTTCGGCGAGCCCGGCTGGGACGACGTGCCGATCTCGAAGGCTATCGAGTGCTCGACCGCGCTGCCGATCGTCTACAAGCCGGTCGACCTCAAGGGCCGCCAGCTGGTCGACGGCGGCATCCGCTCGACCACCAATGTCGACATCGCGGTCGAGAAGGGGGCGAAGTTCATCCTCGTCGTCAACCCGCTCGTCCCCTACGTCAACGACTTCGAGCAGACGATCCCCACGGTCTTCGGCACCCGCGTGCGCCGCGTCGCCGACATGGGGCTGCCGGCGATCGCCAACCAGGCATTCCGCCTGATCGCCCACGCCCGCCTGCACGAGGCGGTGGCGCAGTGGGAGGAGAAGTACCCCGGCGTCGACATCATCCTTGTCGAGCCCGAGCCCAACGACGAGCTGATGTTCGGCACGCCGATCATGGACTACTCGCGGCGACTGCAGATCGCCCGCCACGGCTTCGAGTCGGTCACCGCGACGCTCGCCCAGGATTACGACCGCTACAAGGAGATCGCCGAGCGCCACGGGCTCGAGATCTCCGAGCGCCGCGTGCGCCGCGCGGTCGAGCGCGCCTCCGAAGAGGAGCCCGAGCAGGCCTCCGCCTGGCGCCGCGTGCTGGAGCAGACGACCGCCGCGCTGCTCCCCGGCGAAGCTTCCTAGCGCTCAGCTCGCGTACAGCTGCTCGATCTCGCGCTCGTGCTTGCCGGCGACGACAGCGCGCTTGACCTTCAGCGTCGGCGTCAGCTCGCCGCTTTCCTGCGAGAGGTCGTTGGGAAGGATGGCGATCTTCTTGATCTGCTCGACCCGGGCGAACTTGTCGTTGACCCTGGCCAGGTGCGCCTCGATCTCCGCCCGCACGTCTCCGTTGGAGGCGAGCTGCGCCGGATTGTCCGGCAGGCCGTGCTCCTTGGCGTAAGCGGCCGCCTCTTCGGGGTCGAGGGTCACCAGGGCGACCAGGTAGGGGCGCCGGTCGCCGACCACGACGCACTGGGAGACCAACGGGTGCTGCTTGATCTCGCTCTCGAGGTTGGCCGGGGTGATGTTCTTGCCGCCCGCGGTGATGATGATGTCCTTCTTGCGGCCGGTGATGCGGATGAAGCCGTCGGGATCGATCTCGCCGAGGTCGCCGGTGTGGAGCCAGCCGTCCACGATCGTCTCGCGCGTGGCCTCCTCGTTCTTGTAGTAGCCCTGGCAGACGTTGGGGCCCTTGACCAGGATCTCCCCGTCCTCGGCGATCCTCACCTCGCAGCCGGGGAACGGTTTGCCGATCGTGCCGATCTTGAAGTCATCCGGGGTGGAGATCGTCGCCGCGGTCGAGGTCTCGGTCATCCCCCAGCCCTCCAGCACGAGCACGCCGGCCGCATCGAAGAAGCGCAGGATGTCGGGGCTGATCGGCGCCGCGCCGGAGACCGCGAGGCGCAGCTCGCCGCCGAAGAGGCCGCGGATCTTCGAGAGGACCCGCTTGTCCGCGAACTCGTACTGCTTGCGCAGCAGGAAGCCGGGCTTGCGGCCGGCTCGCTCGGCTTCCCGCATCTTTCCGCCGACCTGGATCGACCAGTCGAAGACAGCCTTTTTCAGGCCGCCCTCTTTCTTCATCGCGCTGGTCGCCGTCGTGTAGATCTTCTCGAAGATGCGCGGCACCGAGGGGAAGTAGGTGGGCTTTACCTCGGCCAGGTTGGGCATGATCTTCAGTGGATCGCGCTCCCAGTAGGCGATCGTCGCGCCGAGATCGAAGCTGCCGAGCTGGATCAGCAGGGCGAAGGAGTGGGCGAGGGGTAGGTAGAGGTAGGTGACGTCTTCGCCCTCGATCACGCTGTTCTGCTTGACCATGTCGAGCATCGCCCGGTAGTTGCCGTGGGTGATGACGCAGCCCTTCGGCGGGCCGGTCGTGCCCGACGTGTAGATGAAGGTGCAGACGTCCTCGGGCGCGACCGCCCGCCAGCGCCGCTCCCACTCCTGGGCGCCGCCGCTGCCGCGCCCGGCCAGGTCGTCGAGTGAGATCGCGTCTTCGCTCTCGCCGGTCATCCGCACCACCCGCTCCAGAAGCGGCAGCCGATCGCGCACGGCGCGGACCTTCTCCAGCTGCTCGTCGTCCTCGACGACGACGACCTTGGCGTCGGAGTTCTCCAGCACGTACTGGCACTCCTCGGGCGAGTTGGTCTGGTAGATCGGGACGACGGTCGCGCCGATCGAGAGGGCGGCGAAGTCGAGGAAGGTCCACTCGGGGCGCGTGTTGGCCAGGATCGAAACCTTGTCGCCCTTGCCGACGCCGAGGTCGACCAGGCCGAGCGCGAGCTTGCGGACGATCTCCTCGACCTCGACGAAGCTGCGTTTGACCCACGTGTCGCCGTCCTTGAACATGACTGCCGGGGCGCTGCCATAGAGGCTCGCGGCTCGCGGCAGCAGGTCCGCGAGCGTGGTCGAATTCGTGCCCCGCTCCTCCACGGCGGGGAGTCTAATGAAGAGTTATGGCTGGGCTAGGCGGCCGAAGTGCGCTGCTGCGACCTCTGTTCGGCGGTATGCCGCAGCGACGTCTCGAAGAGGGACTTGTCTATTCGACCGTGGAAGATCGGGACGTGCATCTCGACGCATTTGCCAATCACCTCCTGCCGTTTCATGCGCATCTCGTCGGCAAGCTCTGACGGAGTGAGGTGATTGGCCACGGATGGACCTCCCAGGTCGTTGAAATCGGGTATGCGCAGTTTTACCCGGGGAGCCGGACGTGTCAACCCGATCGGGCCGCATTTTGCGCAAAGGCCGGCCCGGCTCCGGCGCTCGCGATAATGCAGCCGTGTCCGAAATCGCCGCGACTACGCTGCCGCGACGGGGGCGCCTCTGGGTGATCCTCGCGCTCGGGCTGGCGCTGGCCGGGCTCGGCTACGCGCTGGTCGAGATCTCGACCAGGGAAGCCGGGAGCGAGGTGGTCCGGGTCGAAGGGATCGCCGACGCGCAGGAGCTCTTCGGCGGCGTTCCCCAGGAAGGCGACCGCCTCGGCTCCGACGACGCGCCGGTTTCGATCCAGGTCTTCAGCGACCTGCAGTGCGGCAACTGTCGAGCCGACTTCCTCGGCACGATCCCAGCGCTGGTAGAAGACTACGCCCGACCGGGAACGGCGAAGCTGCTGATGCGCCATTACTCGGTCGCCGAGAACCCGCAGGAGCTCGGCTTCTTTGGCGCCGAGGCGGCCGCGCAGCAGGGATACGGCTGGCAATACACCTACCTCTTCTTCCGCAACCAGGCCGAGGCGGAACGGCTCGGGATCGACGAGGAGCTCATGGCCTCGCTCGCCGGCTCGATCGGCGAGCTCGACGTGCCCGAATGGAAGGAATACCTGGACGACGAGGGAGGGTCGGACGGGGCGATCGCCAAGACCCTCGAAGGCTACGAAGACCTCGGAATGAGACTCGGCATCCGCGCCGGCCAGGCGATGATCGTCAGCGGGCCGGGGGGGACGAGGACCCTGCAGGACGGGCCAAGCCTAGCCCAGGTAGAACGCGCAATCGCATCGGTGAGCTGAGCTGGCGCGCCCTGGGCCTGGTGCTACATCGGGGCGATCGGATCGATCTGGCTCTTGGAGCGGGCTCGACGCACTGCATCACGACTGCATCACGACGGCTCGCTCGTGCTCTTGGCGTAACTGACCGCTATACTGGCTATATGTACAAACAAGTGACCGCCACTGACGCAAAGGCGATGATTCTTCGCCTCCTGGACGATGCCGAAGCTGGCGAAGAGATCGAGATCACCAGGCATGGCCGTCCGGTCGCCCGTCTCGTACCCGCGTCTGGCGCTCTCTCTCTCAAGGGCTCGTTCAAGGGTGTGGCAATGACCGCAGTCGAGGAGGAGCAGTTGTTCTCCACCGGCGAGGCCTGGAACGCTTCGTAGGCGTGGCTGCGGTTCTGCTGGATACCCACGTGGTCCACTGGTGGTCGGCTGAGCCTAAACGGGTCAGCAAACCGGCACGCAATGCCCTCGAGGAGGCGGATGAACATGTCGTGGCGGCGATCTCCTGGTATGAGCTGGCTTGGCTGGCGAAGCACGAGCGGATTGTCGTCAACATTCCGATCCGTTCCTGGCTGCAGGGCCTCGCCACGCAGCTTCGAACGATCGGCATAGGCCCTGCGATCGCCGACACCGCAGCCGCCCTACCCTCCTCGTTCCCAGACGACCCCGCCGATCGACTGATCTATGCAACCGCAATCGAGCACGGACTCGGCCTGGTGACCAAGGATAGGTCCATCCGCGACCATGACCGCCCGCGGTCGTTGACGATCTGGTAGCCAGGCCTCCCATGAGCGTGTTGACGCTGGTATTCGGGAACAAGAACATCGGGGCGCCCGGATTTGAACCGGGGACCTCACCGACCCGAACGGTGCGCGCTACCAGGCTGCGCCACGCCCCGAAGACGGCGATTATCTCAGAGCGGCGGCTAGACAGGATGGAGCGGCCCGCGTAGGCGGCGTCCGCCCACCGCAAGAAAGTGGTCGGCGCCCGCGCAATGTCGTGGGTTGCCGGGGTGGGCCCGGTAGAGCCACATACGGAGGTCGCCG
>Ga0075423_10005162_pt1 | contig 12181 bp, 10 predicted proteins | sample SoiMethybrSBSTD2_FD_80114 | JGI IMG/M metagenome (GOLD analysis project Ga0075423, IMG submission 80114) | Bulk soil microbial communities from a Populus tree surrounding site in Tennessee, USA - Soil MetaG P. TD hybrid SBSTD2 | ecosystem: Environmental > Terrestrial > Soil > Tree plantation...
ATATGGCAGGTTGAGACTCTCTTACATACAGGCTACGACAACTTAATCGCCAACGGATTGGTACGTGACCGTCCGGCAGGTGGGTCGGGTGTTCGCTGTACATATTGCTCAGGAGCATCTACGTGTCCGAGCGGCGCCTCCACCACGGTTCCGCCACTCGATGCCGCCGCCATCACCCGGGAAAATGACGCTCTCGCAGTGCTTCAAAACCGCTGCTTTGGCTGTCACATGTCGGGGTTGGGCGGGCTTCAAATGGACTCATCGAATTTCAAGACTCAGCTAATCGGTGTGAACGCACTCAGGAGCGCTTCTCAGCTTCTTGTGTTTCCCGGTAATGCGAGTTCGAGTTACATCATGACAAAGATCGATTCCGCAACCGATCCTTTGCCGGCGCCGGATAACTCCGCACGCATGCCTTTTGGCAACCCTCAACTCCCGGCCGCTGAGCGCGACAGGATTCGCAACTGGATCAATGGCCTCGCGCCGTCAGCCGGATGTGCGACGTGCAGCGCCAACGTATGCGAAACGGATCATCTTCAGGGGGACGCGGCTTTTGCCTTTCTGACGGCGGGTCGAATAGTTGAGAACACGTGGGACGAGGTAATGGGCGCACCGCTCACGATTCCCAACCGGTTCCCACGCAACGCCGCGCAACGCGATATCTTTTGGACACTGACCGAAACACAGTTTGTTCCAAGTAAGTGGTCGATGCAGAAACTGCTGTCTCGCGTTATCACTACCGACTTTTTCAATCGACTCTCGCCCTCTCAAACCACGGGTGCCAGCGCCTACGAACTACCGCCTTATATCGATCCATGGTCGGTAGGCGATCCGCGGCTCCCACCGATTGCACTTCCCGGCACTCCTCCCGGCAGCGGCATGGCGCCAACTCCGGATCCAGCTTACGACGGCGAGTCGGAACCGAATCGGCCACGCCACTACAATTCGATGACCGACGGCGTGCACCGGTACTCTCCCCGCTCGCTCCTTCAGTCTGTTCACAAGGCGTTGGGTTGGCCCGCGCCACCGCGCGAGGCGTCCGTGAGTTATCCGGACGACAATCTGCGCAAGTCGTTGGGCCAGTTCTATCGCGATGCTGAACCAGGTTTCCGCGAAATCGGTTTTCAGGGTCTGCTGACTTGGGAACAGGTGCACGGGCGGTGTAACAAGCCTGCGAACCATACTGGTGATGATTGGGTTGATCGACTGGTCACCGCAATCCCGAGTTTCAATGCGAGCAACCCCACAAATCACGCGCGCCTTCGAGACGTCATCATCGCGTTGAAGGATCGCTTGCTCGCCGATCCTTCCATTCAAACCAACACACCCACCGATGTTTCACAAACGGAAACCGCTGCATTTGCGGCGCTGTTTGGGATTGCTCTCACGGACGAGCCGGATCTCTCGAGCACCGCAGCCAGCGACGCCTTTGAACAAAAGGTTCGAGACTCGTGTGGAATGCTACTGGAGACACCGCAATTCATGTTGGCGGGCATCGCTCCGACTCAACTCGGCGAGCGCCCCCGGCTCCAGGTCTGCCAGCCCGGCGAAGCCTGTGGCTATCGTGCGGTTTGCGACAGCTACGTTTTGCCGATGGAGCGCTTGGGTTATGCGGTGACGTGTAGAGACGATACGCTCACCGTAGCTCCAGTACCCACTAATCCCGGCGTCAGGATCGTTGACTTTTGCCCGCGGGGACGTTGCGGCGTCATACCCGTTCCCTGGGAAGTGGCAACAGTGGATTCATGCCTGCTTGAACCGCAGAAATGTTTCCGTAAACCGCCACAATGCGATCCGCGTTGTGAACGTGTCGACTGTTGTGGTGGCCCACTGCCTCCTATCGACGGTAGTGAGATGTTTCTGTTCTGGGCAGACAGCGGTAAGGTGAAGCAAGCGACCAATGTGCAAATACTGCGTCCGCCGAAGAATGCATTTGAACCACTCGCGCCGGGCGCAGAGCTCAAGACTGGCGAGGTGTTGGCATTAACTGCCGAGTCACAATTGGATATAGATGGTCCTGAAGGAAGTTTCCGCACTCCCAAGGAAGGTCTCGGTAATCGCGGTCAAACGAAGTACTGGTTTGTTCAAGTCACTGGTCCACAGGCACTCGTGCCGGAACAGCGCGAGCAATTGGCAGCACCTGTTCCGATCCAGGCATCGCTGGATCTGTCGAACAAAGTGTACTGGTTGGCCCAGGGAGAAGCGGGCTTACCGACGATACCGGGTCAGCGAAAAGAGCCTTCAACACTGCCGGGCCGCAATCGGAATCCACGTGCGACACTGTTGCTGCCGGCGTGGGAGAGGGTCGTTCCACTTCAATTCCGGCGAAGGATGCGGAGGTAATCCGCGTCATCCGCGGCTAATTCTGGCGAAGTGCCGGCATCGGGATCGGAATCCCGTACGTCGTTGCGCCGACGCCTACGCCGCCTTCGCAGGAGTTCGGCGGCACTGTGCAGACGCGCCGTGTTGCCGGACATTCCGCGGCCCAGAACATGTAACCAAGCATTCCGCTGGTTGTTCCGGCACCGTTCGGCGCAACTGTTTGCACGTATGCGCCGGTTGAGTTGGTTAGCGAACTGCTGAAACTGACGCACTCAGGCGCAGCCTTACTGCCGGTAACGATGTAGAGCGCGCCGGTGAATTTCGCCGGTGCGAGCGGCAAGATGGGAGGAGCAAACTGCGGTTTGCCGTCTACGTGCTCCTGCCAATCGGCCTGCGCCGTTGCAGCAGAATTAGGTTGACGCCCGGGAACCATTGCGTTCGCGTAGTCCAACACGGGCACCGCCGTGTTCAGCCAATCAGCAGTTGCTTTGCGCGTTAGAGCGATCAACCAGCGGTCACCCGCGGCGAGGTCGATAGTTAATCGCGCTGCATGATTGTTTCCTGAAGCGTCGTAGGGAAGGACCGAACGATAGGCATTGATGAACGCCTGTAGGCCCGGCAGATTCGGGTTGGTGTTTTCTTCGTAATCGATTTCAATGCCGACACCCAAACGTTGGGCTGCCTCGGCGGCGTTCAAACCAAGCTGGCTTGGGTTAGTTGCGAGCGCCTGATTCCACGCGTCGACATAAGTAATCCCTCCGATCGACAACTGCACGCGAACGCCGCGACTCTTGAAGTAATCAACCACTGCCTGAGTCATTCCGTTGGGTATGCCTTGCGTGGTGGCTGAATCGTTTGTCTTGTTCAGCAGTCGCAGTGGGTGAACAAAACTCAAGACGACGAGGTTCACTGACGGCGTTCCATCTCCACGGTCTATCAGCCAGCGGTTGCGATTATCGAAATCGGTCATGTTCCGAACGCTGGCCCATGAACAAAACTCACTTCCGCAATGCCACGCCCCATAAACCGATATGTTGGTGAAAGCGGCGACTTGCCTCGGCTTTGCAGAGTACCCGCCGAAGAGCGCAGCAACTATAAGCAAGCTCAGCGCAAACATTCTTAGCATCCCAGTTTTCCTCCGGTTGAAGGTTGAGGTTGAGGGGGAATAGATTGCGAAGGTGCGCAAATCTTAGCACGTGCAAGACACGGGCGGCGAGATCGTTCCAGACAGGGTAAGATCTGGAGTGGAAGACATGATAGTTCTACTGACCATCCTGCTGGCGTTCAGTCCGTTGGCCCAAACGGGCCAGCGTGAACTAACGGCCTGCGACCTGCTCAACGGAGGGCTCGGTTCGATCGATTTCGACAAGGACGGCGTTGAAAACTGTAAGGACAACTGCGTACTCGATGCGAACCCCACGCAGAGCGATCGCAATCGAAATGGAATTGGCGATGCGTGTGAATGGCGCGAGCGACAGCGGCAGCAGTGGGAGACTTCCGGCCGTGAGCTCCGTCGCCAGGCGCGCGAGCCGGTTGACCTCTCGAAGTTGATAGCTAAATCGTCAGACGTAGTGCTCGTCAGAATGAAGGGTTTCGATTGGATCGAAAATGGCGGCGGTGTTGCGAAGGTCGAGATTATTCACCGCTTCAAAGACTCGACCGATACGACTCAGCAGCAGTATGTCCGGCCGATGTGGGTGTTTGTGCCGAAAGGTGGGCCACCGGAGTTGATGGGTGAGCTGTTGCTTTTCCTGCGGAACCCGAAGGCTAGAGAATGGAGAAAGCCTGAAGCATGGCCCGAGCCGGAGCGCCCCGCCGAAGCGTTGAAGTATTTCCGCTACGAGCTTGCAGATTTTAAGTACGGCGTTCTCGGCGTCTCGCCAAAGCGCCTGATCGAAATCCAAAAGATAATCGACGCGGAGCGCCGTTGAGACATGTAACGTGAGTGGTGTCGATGAACCTTCAGAACACGATCATCTATCTCATCGGAATTCCAGCCGTAGGCAAATACTCCGTCGCCAGAGAAATCGCTCGCATGACGGGCGCCAGGGTTGTCGATAATCAACTCATCAACATGCCCGTATTTAGTGTTATTGGTTACGATGGCACCGATGCGTTTCCGTTTCCTCGTGAGGCGTGGACGCAGATTGGAAAGATCCAACGCGCAGTGTTGACTGTCATTCGTGATTATTGTCCTCCGGATGCAAGCTTTGTGTTTACGAACGTCCTTGACGCGCGAGATCCTGGCGATAAAGCGTGTTACGGCCGGATTGAGCGAGTTGCGAAACAAAGAAATGCGTTGTTCGTTCCGGTGTGGCTGACTTGCGATGAGTCGGAGATACGTCGCCGCAAGGACACACGTGAGCGCAAGGAGCGTTTGAAGGACATTGACTTAACAAACGTTCGACGGTGGGTCAAAGAATTTCAAGTACTCAGAGTGCCGCACCCAAACGCGTTGACACTCGACACCTCCACCTCTCGACCGCACGAGGTGGCTAAGCGAATCCTGAAGCATGTGAAGGAAGTTTCAGCGCGGCCTGTTTAAGACCACATGTGGCTGATTATTGCTGCATCACTTCCCATTAAAAACTGCATGAGAAAGAGGTAACGCAATGTCAGCTTGCAAGGGCACATTGCTTGCCAACACTTCGGCGTTCACTGATTTCTAAAACGCTCGGAGGACACGATCGTGAGTCGATCATTAGCTCTACGTGTAATCTGTGCCTCGTTGCTTCTGTTGAATGGCCGTCCGGCCTTGTGTCAGCAACCGACCGCGCAGCCGTCTCCGCAGATCGCGGTCAAGGTCGAGGATCATACTGAAAAGATGAAACGGAACATCCTAAAGCTGGGTGTGGGCCACCAGCTCACCGCCGTGCTCAAAGACGGCATCGAGTATCACGGCGCGATTACGGAGATCGGCGAAGAGAGTTTCAAGTTGGCTGAGATCGATCTTAAGCAGGTTTTCACTGTTCGTTACGACAACGTCAAGAAGCTGTACCGTGACTACTCACATAAGGATCCGCTGTTTGGCAGAAACCCGAGGAGAAACACGATCATACTTGTATCAATAATGAGTTTTCTTACGGTGATGCTTGTGGCAGCTGTGAGGCGCCCGGATTAGCACTATTTCGCGTAAAGAGTGCTCTTCTCCAATCTCACGCTGAAATTGATGGAGCTTGATTGAATGAACAACGACGAAGGTCTTTAGATGATGCGCGTTTTACCTCCTGCTCAAAATGCTTGCGACTGGAATGGTGGTCAGCCTGCCTAACTGGTGCTTGCTTTAATTACGTGTGTTTGCAAGTACTCGGCGAGGCGAATGGATAGAGTGATAATGGTCATCGTCGGGTTCGAGAGCCCGGTCGAGCAGAAAACTGATGCTCCGGCTACATACATATTGTCAATGCCGTGGATCTTCAGGTTTTGATCTACTACACCTTCCGTGGGACTGGTGGAAGCTGACATCCTGGTCGTTCCGATGTGATGACCATTGACTGTCCATTGATCCTTTAAATCTTCCCACTTATCCCAGGTAATGATGCTCGAAAACGCACTCGAGGCCTTATTGAAAAGAGAGCAATTCGTCTCATAGGTCTTTCGGTCCAGGTCTGAAAACTGCCAGTGGATATGCGTCTCGTTTTGAGAAAAGACCTTGTCCTTGGTATCGGCTAAAGTGACGTAACTGTCATAGTTGGGGGCCATCTCGAAATACATCCTGCCACCATTGGCCCAGAACCAGCACCTGCCAATTTCATTGCTCTTGGCGGCATCTGCAGTGGCAATAAACCTGCCCTCGATGTTATTGATATTACCCGTCGGATCTATCCAGCCGGTACCGCCTAACAGGTTACTCTCAGGTGACGATAGATAATCCTGCGTAACGGTGACTGCGTTAGTCGCAGTAAGGGGATGGCACATGAAGTAGCGGCCCACCAGATCGTTTCCAACTCCGGAGAGCAGCAGTTGCCGGGCATTCGCTACGGCGCCGCAAGCCAGGATGTAAACATCGGCCGTAACAGTGAACTCTGTGGCCTTTTGTGGATCCGGATCGTCGGTCATGCTGGCTACATTCAAATAACGCACCGATCCTCCCTGTTCGACGATATTGAGCAAGGTCGCATTTACGATCACACGGACGGAAGTATTGCCGATGGTTGTCCCGTCAAAGGTTCGAGTGGCGAAATTCAACCACTGATTGCTCATAAACTGGTACATCTCCGTATCGAAATTGTCGAGCGATGGGATTGCGGCCTGTATTCCCTGCTTCTGCATTTCAGATACCCAGAACTCCGCCGTGAAATTGGTGCCATTAGTTCCATAGTCACCATAAAGATGGTTGATCGCGCAGGCTTTCGCGTAGTAGGGATCGAGATCCTCGCGAGTAATGGGCCAACCTGGAAAGCCCGGCCGTTTCTCGAAGGTGATGGCGTCCAGTGGCCTGTTCTGTCCGCCCCAATGCGTGGAGGTTCCTCCATACACCCGCTCGCGTTCAGTCGGGAAGAGGCTGGTATATCGATCGTAGCCCAGGATCAGGAATTGTTTTTCATTGTCGGCGAAAACTCCATCTGCCAGGCCGTTGTACAGTCTTACCTTATCCGGCCAACTTAGTTTAAAATATTGCGACTGAGAATAATCCAACTGACGGGCGCCATCGAGAAGGATCACATCCAATCCTGCCTTACTCAATTCATAGGCGGCGGTTATACCGGCAGGGCCCGATCCAATGATGCACACTTGAGCTGTTTGCGCTGTGGCAATGTGTTTTCCATTTTGAATCATAGTAGTTTCCTTTTGAGAGTTCAGACGCTTTTGGGGTCTGTGAGTTAAGACCAGAGCAGACACAAGGTCTATCAACTTGCTAAACCGAAACCAGACGGCTGGATCTCCGTCTCAGTTAACCCGGATAGTAGTCAGCTCGTTGCGGTTGGTGATGAAGTAGCTGTTATTGAAAGTCGGTGCGGTGGTCATGGTTTCCTCCTGAGGTTTCGAAGTGAGTTTCGTTATCCGGCAACGTGCTTCGGACTTTGAGTCCATGCAAACCGTGAATATTCGCCTGGCCCTGCTTGATAAGAAGTCGCTGGGATAAGGAAGCTAGTCGTTAAAGGCGCGATACTTATACTTGCAACTCACTGGAAAAGTAAAGATCATCAAAGCGGCGTCCCTACCATTGACAACGAGTTCAGACGGGCATATTGTGCGCCCGTAGAATCACTCTCTACTTCAATCAAGCCTTTTTCTTCTTCACCGGCTGTGAATGGCGCCCTTGAATAATTGGTATTCATGTCCTGCTATCAAAACAGGAAAATCTCATGCCCCCACGAAACCGAAACTTCCTCGTCTCTTTGCTTCTTGTCTCGCTCGCGCTCCTTTCCGCTCTGGTTCTTACGGCAGAAACTGCATCAACCCGGCAGGCCGGGCAAAATTCGGATCACTGCGCGAGCGTCGTAACCCAAAAGATTTCCTGCGATCTGAAGGGAGGGTATACCTATACCTGGGTACGAGTTCATCGCCGAACAATGCTCCACTGATGTACAACGGCCCTCCAAATAATGATTATCTCGTTCAATTGCTCCCGCAAGGAGTTTTTCGTGACTGACGAGGACGACGGGAGGATTTACCGGCTGGACTTCAACGGGAGCGTTCTAAGCACGTTTGACCACGCGACGGGCGTTCGCACGAATAATGGTAATCCGGAGCCCGGTGACTTGCCCGGCCAAGATGCGAATCGGCGATGTGGAGGTGTCTTGCCCGCCGGGCGAATTGCCGTATTGAGTCTGTGGCTGGGAGGCAGGGACTCGAACCCCGATAGCCAGATCCAGAGTCTGGAGTCCTACCATTGGACGACCTCCCAGCAAGAGGTTTGAATTTACGTATCGAGGTAGAGCTTGTCAAATTCAGCCACGGATTTCACGGATCAAGGCACGGATTACGCAGATCAAGCGCGGTCCTGTACTCCGTCGAGCTTGAATTTGCCTGCGGAGGCGAGGAGGGAGGCGTCGGCGGGGCGATACTCCCAGTGCCACGATTCGTTCGACACTGTGCGGACAAATCCGTGCTTTGGGGCGTTCGCTTTCAACCATTCGTAGATCTTGTCGGATCCATCAAACACGTTGTGACGCGTGTTCAGATCAAACGCCTGCCCGTGCTGGTGATTCGAATGCCCGGCCGGCGCCGCAAGATTACCCTGGCCAGCCTCGAACAAGCGTCGCAACTCCGCCTGACGCTGGAACGTTCGAAACGCACTATTGATCGAGATCTGAATGTTGTCCTGCTCCGCCGCGTCTTTCAATCTCAGGTACGGATCGAGACTGTCGAGGGTGATCTGCTCCATCTCACCACCGAACCCGACGATGTTCACGAGTAGTTTTGGACCAAGGTACTCACCCTTCCGCCAACACGCATTCGGTCCTTTCTTGTCGGTCCACTCGTCTGAGAAATAAAGATCGGAGCACCCATTCGAAAGGTTCGACGCTTTGGTCCAACCCATGTCTTCGCCCACCTGCATCTGGCCTTGCACGATCTCAATACCGCTGACTCTGAGAAACTTGCCATCCTCCGATCGTTCGGTAACAGCAACAAACGATCTGATCGGGATCATCGTCCCTCTGGAGACGAAGTCAGGTGCGCCATCACGTATGAACGCGTTCTTATCGACGCAAGTCATGTTGTTGCCCAATGGTTCGAGGTCCCACTTCGACGGAGCAAGGCCGGCGGTTTCGTTCTTGAACCCGCCTTCCAAATTCATCGATGAGGTCCAACCAAACCGTTGACCACCACTGGCAGCGACAGCGAAGACGAAAGTATGCCTGCCGGAATCAGTCGTCACATCCGTCACGTTGATTTCCGTTCGCTGCGGGATCGTCTTAACGTCTCCGACTTGCTTGCCCGGCGGGAGATCTTCACCCGCCTGGTATTTCAACGCCTTGAAGTCAGCGTCGCGAATAATCGCTTTGCTCGACTCCACCACAAACACTTTCCCGACGTAGCTTCTATAATTCATTGGCCTGGACCTCCCGCAAAATTAAATGCTTGAACTCAAGTGGTCTCAAGATGCACAATGGGCGCGTAGTACCGGCTTGTGCGGCACACCCTTCTACAAAAACGACAATCGCTTTTATCTTCAAGTTCCGGGAGACACGACGGAGCGTCGATGACTGAACACGAAGACCAGATTGCGCAATATCGCCTGAAACTCGAGGAAACGGCGGCGCTCGTCGCCCGCATTCGTCATGAAATCAACAATCCCCTAACCGGTGTGTTGGGCCAGGCCCAACTCCTGTTGCGTGAAGACTTGAGCGAACGGTCGCGAAAGCGAGTGCAGACGATCGAAGACCTGGCGTTACGTTTGCGCGATGTAGTGGCCCAATTGCGCGAAGTGCAAAGACCCGGCGGCGAGACGGACAGCGAACAATCTAACCAGTAAGTCGTTTCACCGACTCCTTCAGCATCAGTCGCCGGCTGCTGATCGTGGCCATGTGAAAGGGAACTACACACCCGCACCGGTCGCAGTCGGCATTGTCTCCCATCATACATTTCCCCTTCTGCTCACCGGTTGGACCAAACGCAAACGCTTTCAAGCGAAACTCACAATTATCCGTGACCTTCTTTGCTTTGCCGGATTTCATCAATTCGAGAGTTGAGTCGAGCATGTTGATGTATCCGGGATACTTCTTTTTCAACGCGAGAATCTGATCGATCAAACGATCGCGCACGGGCCAATCGAGCCACAGCGCTTCGTCGAGACCGGTCACGGGCGTGAAGAAGTCGAAGATGATGCCGCCGCGCGCGATCGGTCCCCACTCTTTCACTAAATCTTCGATGCAATCTTTGGTGATGCTGGTCAGCACGCAGGAGATCTGGATGCTCAGCTCCGGGTGATTTATCACGTTCTGTTTGATCTTTTGATAAATCCCCGGCGCGCGCATGCGTGCAAACGCTTCTTCAGTACCGTCGATCGAGATGACCCACGTGCAGTTGGGCCAATCGGGCAGCTCCATCGTGCCGTTGGTGACGATGGTGTTGTGCTTGAAATACTTCCTGCCGGCGTCGATCAGTTGTTTGCGCACCATCGGCTCGCCACCAACCCACGTGCAGAGCATCATCGGATGCCCGTCGGCTTTCATCGCTTCGAGCTTTTCCAGCCACTTCTCGATCGAGAGTTCTTTTTCGTTGTCGTGATCTTCGGCGAAGAAGTAGCAGTGTTCGCAACGCAGGTTGCAGCGGTTGGTGACGTCGATCGAGCCGACGGCAAACTTCGGCAGACCAAAGACGAATAGTTTGGTCGCGTCGCGGAGTTTGGTGAGTTTTCGGCGTACGTTCATCGAGCGGTCATTATGCTAGGAGAAGTAATCTCACGCAAAGGCGCAAAGAAGAACCAAAAATATCTTTGCCTCCTTTGCGCCTTTGCGTGAAATATTCTTAGACGGAAACGGTTTCCTCGTCTTCGACGAGATAAGGAGATGCCACGGGGGCCTTCTCGGCATCTTCGGCGAGCACGGCCTGAATGACTGGAAGACTCAAAGTGTGTTTGGTAGTGCGCAGCGGCACAGGCTTGCCTGCTGCATAGACTTTGTGCCGCCCGTGCTCTTCGTACCATTCCCCGAGATTGGCGGTCTTGTGCATGTTCTCGATGATTTGCCGCCAGCCGACTCCGGTGTTGTAGGCGCAGAAGGAGATCTCGCCTTCCTGAGTGCCGTAAGGAATCACGCACATCTCGGTGCGACGAAAGTCGTAGTTGAAGAGGTCCTGGAACCACATGCCTTCGACACAGAGCACGCGCCAGACGTCACTGCTCTCGCCATTCTTCTTTTGGGCCATTCGATCGTTGCGATCGGAGTTGGAATTAGTTGACGAAGGCCTGAACAGGTTGATGATCTGCGAAATCGGAAATCCCTGCGGCGCTTTCTCGGCGTTGTAGTTGCGCATGATCGCCATGCCGAGCTGCGCGTACGAAAGCTTACGGCCGCGCGCGGTGTCGGTAATCACCGCCACGTCTTTCATGAACTGTTCGTAGTTGAAGAACTCAAACAACGACTTGAATTCTCCGGTCTGCTTGTTCACGACCAGCAACGTGAAGATGCCGCAGTTTGGATGGCAATTGCACGACGACCAGCCCCACGGAGCATCGGCGCCCTGCAACATGTCCATCACACTCGTGAAAGCGGAGTACGACGAGAGTGGGAACCAATCGCGCAGCGGTTGAATCTGTCCGCCGAGCTGGTCCTTCAGATCGTGAGTCATGCCGGCGAGCGTGTAACGCCACTTCGTGCGCAACTCGTCGGAAATGTCCTCGTCGCGTCCAGTGAACGAAACCGGCTGAAACGCGATGGTCTGGACCTTGTCGATGTTCTTCGCGGCAAAATCGACGATCTGACCGATGCCATCGTTGTTCAGGTTGTTGACGATGGTGACGACGAGCGTGACTTTGATACCCGCTTCAGCGAGGTTCTCAATCGCTCGCAACTTCACGTCGAACAAGTTGCCGACACCGCGGTGCTTGTTCTTTTCTTCGCTGACGCCGTCAAACTGAAGATACACGCCGTGCTGTCCCGCAGCCTTCGCCGCCTTGCAGAACTCAAGATCCTCTGCGAAGCGGATGCCATTCGTCGCGGCGAGAATCCGGTAGAAACCGATCTTCTTCGCGTACGCGACCGCGTCGAGGTAGTAAGGCGAGAGCGTTGGCTCGCCGCCTGAAAAAAGAATGATGACCTGCCTGCGTGGTTTGAAAGAGACGGCGCGATCGAGAATGGCTTTAGTATCTTCAAACGTCGGCTCGTGAACGTAACCAACCTGGTTTGCGTCCATGAAGCACGGATTGCACATCATGTTGCAGCGGTTGGTCAGGTCGACAGTCAAAACA
>Ga0075423_10005163_pt1 | contig 12181 bp, 8 predicted proteins | sample SoiMethybrSBSTD2_FD_80114 | JGI IMG/M metagenome (GOLD analysis project Ga0075423, IMG submission 80114) | Bulk soil microbial communities from a Populus tree surrounding site in Tennessee, USA - Soil MetaG P. TD hybrid SBSTD2 | ecosystem: Environmental > Terrestrial > Soil > Tree plantation...
GGCGACATCTATCTCCTCACCCTCGCGACCGGCGATCTAAAACGTTTGACCTTTGACGACGGGCTTGATCAACTCGACGGCTGGTCGCGTGATGGTCGTTGGATCTATTTCTCGTCGACGAGTCGCGACATCGGCGGTCTCAACGATCTCTATCGCGTCAGTGTCAATGGCGGCACGCCGCTGCCCGTGAGCGCCGATCGTTACACGAATGAGTTTTTCTGTGCGCCTGCACCTGATGGCAAGACGCTCGCCTTCTCGGCCCGCGGCATCGCTTCCGGTCAATGGTGGCGCAAGGGGCATAGTCATATCGATGAATCCGAGATCTGGTTGTTGAAATCGTTTGCTGCGGGCGCAGGAACCTATGAACGCGTAACGCCGGCGGGCGGCGCCAAAGAACTGTGGCCCATGTGGAGCGCGGATGGCCGCAATCTCTTTTACGTTTCCGATCGCACGGATTCGGGCAACAAGAACGGCGCGCAGAATATTTGGACCATAACACCAGGCGGCTCAGGCGCGCACCGGCTTTCAAACTTTACTGACGGCCGCGTCTTGTGGCCCAGTATTTCTTACGACGGTCGTGAAGTTGTCTTCGAACACAACTTCTCAATCTGGAAACTCGACACCGAGAACGGCAAAACTGCTGAAGTTGCGATCACTCGTCGCGGCGCTGCTGCTGGTCCAGGTGTCGAACGCCAGCGACTCACCGATCAGATCAGCGAACTGCAACTATCTCCCGACGGCAAGAAGGTCGCCTTCATCGTGCGCGGCGAAGTGTTCGCAGCATCGGCTACCGATGGTGGCGACGCCGCGCGTGTTTCAAACAGCATCGGCGAGGAGTATCAATTAACGTGGTCGCCTGACAGTCGTCGCCTGGTCTATGTTTCAGATCGCGATCAGGTGCCGCACCTGTTTTTGTATGACTTCACCAACAATTCTGAGACGCAGTTGACGCGCGACACAGCCGACGATTCGACGCCACGCTTCTCGCCTGACGGTAAATCGCTTGCATTCATTCGCGGCGCCAAAGAGCTTCGCGTAATGGATATGACGGCGAAGACCGATCGTCTCGTGAAGACTGCGATCTTCGAGAAGCCGCCGTTGATCTCGGATCGTCCGTTTGTCTGGTCGCCGGATGGAAAGTGGTTGGCGTATGTTCCGGTCAGCGAAAACCAGTTCAAGAACGTTCAGGTTGTTTCGGTTGACGGCGCCACGAGTGGACCGGCGAGTTATCTCGCGAACGTCTTCAGTAATAGCGTTTCGTGGAGTCCCGATGGGACGTTTATGTTGTTCGACTCGGGCCAACGAACCGAGAGTACTCAACTGGCGCGTGTCGATCTGGTGCCGCGTACGCCGCGCTTTCGTGAAGATCAGTTTCGAGATCTTTTCCGTGAAGAGCCGCCGCGAAATGTTACTCCGGTGAATCGACCCGAGCAGCGTCCGGCTGAATCACCGGTGCCTTCGCCGGCGTCACCCGCCGAAGAAAAACGTGCCCCGTCGAAACCAGTTCAAGTAGTCTTCGACGACATCCGCCGGCGCTTGAGCTTTGTGCCGGTCGGTCTCGACGTCAACTATCAAACGATCAGCCCCGACGGCAAATGGGTCGCGCTGGTTGCGAGTGCTGCGAACCAGGCGAACATCTATCTTTACTCGCTCGACGAACTGTCGCGCGAGCCGGCGGTCGCGAAGCAGTTGACTTCAACTCCCGGTTTCAAACGTTGGATTCAGTTTTCGCCGGACAGTAAAGAGATCTTCTTCATCGAGAATGGTCGCATCGGCGTGGTGAATCTCGAAGGGCGCGCGCGGTCGCTGGCGGTCGCGGCTGAGCTGGATGTGGATTTCTCGCGCGAGAAGATGGAGGTGTTTCACCAGGGTTGGTCCTATCTGCGCGATTTCTTTTACGACCCGAATTATCACGGTGCAAACTGGGAAGCAGTGCGTGCCGAGTACGAGCCTTTGATGGCAGGCTCGCGCACGCCCGATGAGATGCGGCGGTTGCTGCAATTGATGGTGGGCGAACTGAATGCTTCGCATCTCGGTGCTGGTGCGCCGCCAGCCGGAAACCAGCCATCGACTGGCCGCATTGGCCTCCGTTTCGATCGTCGTGAGTATGAAACTACGGGACATTTGCGCGTGACGGAAGTGATTGCGCTGAGTCCGGCGGCAATCGCAGGGACGATCAAAGTCGGAGATTATTTACTGGCTGTTGATGGTCGTGCGCTCGATCAATCGAATAATCTCGATGAGACGTTGAATTATAAAATCGGACGTCGAGTGAGTTTAACTGTTTCTTCCACTGCCGATGGTGCGGTTAAACGCGAAGTCGTGGTGCGCCCAGTCAACGCTGCCACCGAACGCGGGCTGATGTATCGACAGTGGGTGGAACGGAATCGTGAGTACGTGGCGAAAGCCAGCAATGGCCGGCTCGGTTACGCTCACATGTTTGACATGTCGTCCGCCTCACTCGCGCAGTTGCACATCGATCTGGATGCTGAGAACTACGCGAAGGATGGCGTCGTCATCGACATTCGTAACAACAGCGGCGGCTTTGTAAACGTGTATGCGATCGACGTGCTGGCGCGTCGTGGTTACCTGACGATGACTCCGCGTGGCTTTAGCGCCACACCCGCGCGCACTGTACTGGGCCAACGCGCGCTCCAACGTCCTACCATTCTGGTTACGAATCAGCACTCGTTGTCTGACGCCGAAGACTTTACCGAAGGCTATCGCACCTTGCGCTTGGGCCAGGTCGTCGGTGAACCAACCGCAGGCTGGATCATCTATACGTGGAACGAATCTCTGATCGACGGTACCACCTTCCGTCTGCCAAGGATGAAGATCACCGCGAACGACGGCACAAACATGGAGCGCAACCCACGACCAGTCGACGTCGAAGTCAGTCGCCCCATCGGCGAGACCTTGACCGACCGCGATTCCCAACTCGACGCCGCCGTCCGCGAGCTACTCAAACAACTCAACAACCCGCGCTCTACTGCGCCACGATAAAAAAGAAAAACGGGCCACAAAAAGGCACAAAAGCACAGCAAAACTCTCTGAAAATATTTTTAGCTTTTGTGCTTCTTTGTGACTCTCTTGCGGCTTATTTAGAAGAGCTCGAACTTGATTGTCAGATACTTCTTCGGGTTCTGGCGGAAGTCGTAAATCATTTTTACGCCTTCAGAGGAGAGCTGGTTGACATTGGTGTAGAGCGTGTCGTCGTTGAGTAGTTTGCCGACCGTGCCTTCGCCCCGTTGGGCGGCGGCCACCATGTTGTCGACGCGCTCGGCAGTAGTGTTGAAGCGAGCGATGGCAGCGCGGGCGTCGTTGTAGATCTGTTCGTCGCGAATCAGTTTGCCGAGTGTACCGCGGCCGGCGTTGACGTCAGCAATGATGAGATTGATCTGATCTACTGATTTATCGAGCCGATCAGCCGTGCGGTTGATGCGATTGTAAAACTCGTCTTCAGTTAAGAACTTACCAGCAGAACCTCGGCCGGCGCGCAGATCATCAGCAATAGCTTTGAGTGAGAGTGTGATCTCGTTGGCGTTGTTGTAGAGCGCGGGATCGTTGATGAATCGTCCGGCAGAACCGTTACCCGAACGGACCGCCGTCATCACGTCTTCAGTCTCACGGATGGTAGCGTTGAGATTATTGTAGAGTGCTTCGTCGCTGAACAAGCGTCCGACGGTTCCTTTGCCCGCCTTCACGTCTTTAACGATGCCGTTGATTTCATCGGAGAGTTTGCTGAGTCTTTGGGCGAGGTCAGTTCCCGAAGTAGCGAAGTCGTTAACCGTATTTGAAGACGACGACACCAACAAGGCGCCATCCTGCACGGGTTGGCCCACGGCGGTGCCCGGCGTGATGTTGATAAGCATTTCGTTTCCGAGCAGGCTCGGCGAACCTTGTTGCGCCGTTGAATCGGAACGAATGCGTTCGTTGGCTGGACGCCCGTCGATCGCGGAGTCAACTACCATCTGTGCCTCGACGCGGGGCGCACCGGGAACGGGCGACGGCTCTAACAAAACAATGCGCTCCACTTTTCCAACGCGCACACCCGCGAGTCGCACTTCCGAACCCTCGCGCAAACCATTCGCATCGACGAAACGAGCTTTCAAGTGCAACTTTTTGCTGAAGGGATTGATGTCGCCCGAAGCGTTCAGTACGAGGAACACCAGGACGACGATTGCAAGCAGCACGAATATGCCGACTCGTACCTGGCTCAGGCTGATAGTCGTTCTCGATCGTGGCATGGTGTTGTCCTCACTCTTTCTTTAATGTCCCCGCAAAAACTTCTTGATGTATGGATCTTCAGCTCGACGCAAGGATTCGTCAGTACCGCTAAAGATAACTTTCCCCTGGCGCATCATCATGACCTTGCTGTTGATGAGACACAGTCGCTCGCCTTCGCGTTCGAAAACCACTTTGCCGTCTTCGCCAACTACGGCGTATTCCGAACAGATGTACTCGAGATTGTTCATCTCGTGAGTCACAAAGATTGACGACACGTCTTCGAGATCGCGCAGCTTCATCGCCAGTTCACAAATCGTGCGCGCAGTGGGCGGATCCAGACCGGCAGTGGGCTCGTCAAAGAGAACGATCTTCGGATCGCCGACAAGCGCACGCGCAATGCCTACGCGACGCCGCATACCGCCGGATAGTTCGATCGGCATCTTATCGATCGCATCTTCGAGATTTACGAACCGCAACATGCGACGTACTTCGGGTTCCACTTCCTCTTCCGGCACACCCTGTTCGTGAAGGCGATAGGCGACGTTGTCATAGACGGAGAGCGAATCGAAGAGCGCGCCTTCCTGAAACACCATCCCGATGTTTTTGCGGACGCGCATCATCTGATCTTCGCTGTAGTCAGTGACGTCTTCGCCATCAACTAACACCTGGCCCTCGTCAGGCTTGAGCAGGCCGAGCACGAGTTTGATGATCGTCGATTTCCCGCCACCTGAGCCGCCGAGAATGATCTTCGTCTCACCCTTCATCACTTTGAAACTCAAGTGATCGAGGATGACGCGGTCGTCGAAGGCGAGCAGAACGTTGCGAAACTCGATAGCGGGAATGGCGCGGTCACGATCGTCTACTTCGTGGAAAGTCGACTCGGCTGCGTTCTCGCTAATGGTGTCAGAAGTAATGTGTATATCGGTTGACATCTGAAATACCGCAGGCGATTTATGATGTACCTAGAATAACCTGAAGCGCTTTCGCGAGAAAATAGTCGGCAATAATGACGATGATTGATGCCACCACTACCGCCCGCGTCGTTGAGCGGCCAACGCCGACAGTTCCACCCTCAGTGTTAAGCCCCTGGCGACAGGCGATGGTTCCAATGATCAACGAGAAAACGATTGGCTTAACCACACCACCGATGATGTCGTCAGTGGTGATGCCGTCGCGCACGGCGGAAATGAATACACTCGACGAAACCGAGTAAAGTATCACTGCCGTAACCCAGCCGCCGAAGATTCCCAGCACGTCGGCCAGCACCGTCAGCAGCGGCAGACTGATCAACAAAGCCCACAAACGCGGAGCCACGAGCTTTCGAATCGGGTCGGTGCCCAGCGCGCGCATGGCGTCGATCTGTTGCGACACCACCATCGAACCCAGTTCGGCGGAGATTGCGGAACCGACTCGTCCCGTCACCATCAACGCGCACAATACCGGTCCCAGCTCGCGCACCAGCGAAACCGCGACGAGATAGCCGGTCTGCGACTGTGCGCCGTAGCTTTTAAGGGTGGGAAACGTTTGTACAGTGAGAACGCCGCCGGTGAAGAAACCGGTGAGAATGATAATGGTCAACGAACCCACGCCGATCGCGTCCATCTGGGCGATGGTTTCGGGAAGGTAACGGGGGCGCTTGAAAACACCGCGAAAAGCGCGCGCGGCCAAAAGCATTGTCTCTTGCAGCTCGAGCAGAGCGCGCGTGGCGAAATTCATGGAGAGCTTATCGGGACTCGATCTTTCGGTTGCGACAGAGCGTTAAGTAGTTTTAGGGCTGCGCGTTTAGAAAAGCGGCCTATCATGCGCAAATTGTACGCGGGGCGTCAAGTAAGAGGTGAGAGGAATCCGTGTAATCTGTGGATACTATTCGTCACGCCGGTTCGGATTCGAACGGAAGCCCTGCTTTGCGGGACGTTGGTTGAGCGGCCGTTGCCGTCCGGCTTCGGCGAAGTCTCGGGCTTGTAATCGCAGGCGTTTCAACGTCGCTAACTGTTCCGCGCTTAGTTCACGCCGGATTCGCAGCTCCGTTTGAATCCGCATACGCAATTGCGCGGCCTGGGCGGCGGCGAGTTCGTTTATTCGTTGTTCGACGAGATTCTGGTCTGTGGGTTCAGCCTCCAGCGCCTGATTGAGTGAAAGATTGGCCTCGCGCACTCTTCGATTTGTGACCTGACGCTCGTTCTTGCTCTCTTCGAAGATCATTCGAATTCGCTGCCGCTGTTCGGGCGTCAGACGAAGCTGTTCGATGCTATCGATGGTTGGTGGCGGCGGCGCCGGTTCCTGAGCATAAGTCGAGGTTGTGCAGATGAGGAGCAAGGCGCCTGCTAACAAGAGTATTGAGTTTCCGAATTTCATTTTTGCCTCAAACATGTTTACCGGTTGATTCGATCGCCGAGGAGGTCGAGCGTTTCGTCCTCGGGGGTTGAAAGTAGTCTCAAGTCGGCTGCGAGTTGTTCCCGTTCGGCCCGTGATAACGGCCGGCGGCTCTTTGCAACGTCGCTATGTACTAAACGCGCCGAGTTCGTTGATGACTTTGGCTGCGGTTGAGTTTTGACGGTCAAAGTTTCGTTTGCAGGCGTTGCGACTGTGGGTTTTTCTTGTTTCGCCAGCGCTTCCTTGATCATCCGATCGACATCCTGCGCCGTGTACACCGCCGCTGGATTTCCTGTTGTTGAGGACACGTTTTGATTGTTACTTCTCACCAGCACGAGCGCTGCAAGCACGCAGAACGTGACTGCTGCAAACGCGGTGGCGCCTTTGAGCCACAGCGGCGAGAGATCAAAAAACTGTCGCAATGCCGCCAGCGCCGATTTCGACTTCGCCTGCGTCGCTACCGGAGTGGAGACGAAACCAGCCAACGCCTCGTCACGCCACTCTCGGATCGATTCGCGCGCCGCGCCGAAAGACGTCACTTCCTCGCGGCACGTACGACACTCGGTCAAGTGCAGCTCGAAGTCGCGCGTCGCACGCTCGCCTGTTTCCTGATAGAGGAACGCGATCAAATCTGATGCGCGTTCACAACTGGGAGAGTTTTGCAGTTCGTTCATTTCAATTTCCACTTTCAAACTTTTGCAACCGCAGTTGCAATTGCTTCAACGCCGTGTACAGCCGGCTCTTCACAGTGCTCAGCGGCAGATCGAGCACATCTGCAATCTCGCGAAACGTCAACTCTTCAAACTCTTTCATCACCACGACCTGCCGGAGTTCGAGCGGCAAGCTGTTGATGGCACGACGGACAGCGAGTGTTTCTTGCCGTCCTTCAGCCGCACGCGCGGGCGAGTGACTGATCGACGTCGTGAAACTGCGACCATTGCTCTCGTGCTCGTCGTCGATTGCTGACTCGCTTCTCACTTTCGCCCGCCGCTGTCGGGTAATGCACTGGTTCACTGCGATCCGGTGCAGCCACGAAGAGACTTTCGCCTCGCCACGAAACCCACGCAAGTTCCGAAAAGCGGCGAGAAAGGTCTCCTGAGTCGCGTCGCGCGCATCTTCCTCACGCCCGAGCATTCCGTAAGTAAGCGCAAATATCCGACGCTCCCAGCGCCGCACGATCTCGCCAAAAGCTTCGGCATCGCCCGTCAGGGCCCGCTCAACGATTATCTCGTCGCTACCCATCAGTCTCCATTTAGACGCAGTACACCCGCCGGCAGTCGGAAATCCTTTCAAATCAGCGCGAATCGGCGTTAAAACTCGTTGACACTCCTGCGGCGGCTCGACCATAATACCGAGACGCCGAGCACGCGTGTCTCGGCCTGGAGCCTTCCCAAAAACCCGACGACCTGCCGTCGATTGTAACCGCCAGATCCTGGAAATGCTCGAAAAACTCGGACGAATCCGTCTCCTCTACATCGTTTTGGGAGTCCTGCTGTTGGTGGGTCTGCTGCCCCTGACTTTTGCGGGCTTCGTACTCTCGGCCCGTAGCGCCGATGAGTTGAGAGCCATCGAAGGTCGTTATCAGGCCCAGTTGGTGCAGGACAAGGCCCGCCAAATCGAGCTTTATGGCCAGCGATATCGCGACGTCGTCACCGGTCTCGCCCGTGCTTTCGAGATCTCCGGCGGAATCCAGGCCTTGGACGACTCCGGCTATGATCGACGACTTCAGACGACCCTTCAGGAAGATCCCAACCTCATCGCGCTCGCGCTCTGGCCTGTCGATGGCACCCTCCACCGCGCTTTTCAGCCGGACGTGATTAAGCTCGAGGAAGTTGACGCGCGCGTCAGCGAGGTGCTGGCGCGGATGAATGGACGCGGCGTGGTGGTCAGCCGTCCGCAGATCATTCGTTCCGGACAGGAAATGGCGCTGACGATTGCCGAACCAGTCCTCGGAGGCACTAATAATCAGGATGTTGTGGCAGCGGTAGTCGCCATTGTTTCTTTTCAGGAAGTTTTTCACGCCGTCCAGCAACCCACTTCCAAGAGCGAAAGAGATCTTCTCAATGCCGGACTGCCCGTCGTCTTTGTGGTGGATCAGAACGGTCGTGCGGTCGCGCATCCGGAGGCCAGCGTCGCCTTTTCTGAGAAGCCGATGACGGATTTGAAAGTCGTGCAGGATTGGTTGGAGTCAGGCGCGCAGGTCCAGTCAGCATTAGCGCCGTTTTCAGCGACGCGCGACAATCGCACGGTCGACATGCTCGGTTCTTACGCTACCGCCGAGCTCGATAAGAATTCACGTTTGGGCGTGATCGCCATTCAGGACGAAGCGGCGGCTTTGGCATCCGTGGCTGACATGCGCTGGCAGGTTCTATATATCAGTTTGATCGCCGCCATGCTGACGATCATGATCGGACTCTTCTTCGCGAAGAAACTCACGTCTCCCGTGCAGGACCTTGCGGGCGGCGCACATCGCATTGCGTCCGGCGACTTCTCGCAACGCATCACTGTTACCAGCCGCACCGAACTCGGCGATCTCGGCAATTCATTCAACCTGATGACCGATCAGATCGAGCGCTTCATCGGCGACTTGCAAAGATCAGCGCAGGAGAATCGCGAACTCTTTATCGGTACGGTTAAAGGTCTCGCCGCCGCGATCGACGGTAAAGACCCGTACACACGTGGTCATTCGGAGCGTGTCTCGCGTTTCTCGATGGCCATGGCTCAACGTCTCGGTCTCTCCGACGAAGAAACCGAAAAGATTCGGATCAGCGCGTTGCTGCACGACGTCGGCAAGATCGCGATCGACGACAACATTCTCAAGAAGCCCGCTGCGCTCACCGACGATGAGTACGAGATCATGAAGCAGCATCCGCAGAAGGGCTACAAGATCATGTCGCAGATTCCCGCCATGAAAGAGTTTCTGCCCGGCATGTACATGCATCATGAGATGGTCAACGGCATGGGATATCCGCAGGGTCTGAAGGGCGACGAGATACCGCTGATGGGCAAGATCGTGGCGGTCGCCGACACCTTCGATGCGATGACCACCGACCGTCCGTATCAGAAAGCAATGAAGTTTGAAGACGCCCTGGCGCGCATCGAGAGTTTTGTCGGCACGCGTTACGACCCCGCCGTCGTCGCCGCACTTTCAGAGGCGTGCAAGGAAGGCCAGATTAAACCGGGACAGGTTAAGCTGAGAAAGCCCAAGGCGAGCACCACTCAACCACAGATTACACAGATTCCACCGCTTAATACCTCGCTTTCTGTGTAATCTGCGGATTTCTGTATAATCGCCTCACATGGGACTTTTTTGGAGAAGAAAAAAGGACGACTTTGTCTCCCTGCGTTTAAATGAGCCTGCTGAAGCCAGACTAGAAACGCCAGCGCCGCCACCACCCGTTGAGCCGCCACGCGAGACAGTAGTTGAGTCGCCACGCGAGACCGTAAAAGAAGAGCCAGTTCGGCCGACGAGATCTCCATTCCAGAGTTCTGTTCTGGGATTGAATTTGTCGATGGAAGAGTTGCAAGCCCAGGAAGCTGCGCTCGAACAGGAGATCTCTGCGCGCTTTCGCCGCGCGGTCGCGGCTACGCGTGATTCGCTGTCGGAGAAACTCGACACCGTCTTTACCGGTCGCAAACAGATTGACGAAGAGTTGTTGGACCAACTCGAGGAAGTTCTGATCGCCGCTGACATCGGCGTGCCGACGACGCTCGGGATTCTCGAGACTGTTCGCCGCGGCATTGCGCGGAAACAGATCAACGATCTCGACGCGTTGAAACTCGCTATCAAGACGGAGTTGTTGAATATCCTTCAGGCATCCGAGCGGCAGGGAGTCGCCTCGGAGGCGACTGTTCCCGAGGGTATTGCGCCTTACGTGATGATGATCGTGGGTGTGAATGGCGTCGGGAAGACGACGACGATCGGAAAGCTGGCACAGCGCATCAAGGCCGAAGGCAATGACGTTTTGATTTGTGCAGCCGATACTTTTCGCGCTGCGGCGTCGGACCAACTGGCGATCTGGGCCGAGCGCACGGGTGTGCCGTTGATTCAGCAGAAGCAGGGAACTGATCCCGCGGCGGTGCTGTTTGATTCTTTGAAGGCTGCGAAGGCGCGTGGGTCGGAGGTGTTGATTGTCGATACGGCAGGACGACTGCATAACAAGTCGAACCTGATGGCTGAATTGGAGAAGATGAAACGCGTGGCGGCGCGCGAGGTTGACGGCGCGCCACATGAGACGTTACTGGTTGTTGATGCAGTGACCGGGCAGAATGGGCTGGAGCAGGCGCGACAGTTTTTGAAAGTCGCGGGTGTTACGGGGATTGTTTTGACGAAGCTTGACGGGACGGCGAAGGGCGGAATCGCGGTAGCGATCGCGAAGGAGTTGAACCTGCCGATCCGTTATGCCGGCATCGGTGAGAAGGTGGATGATCTGGTGGTCTTTGATCCACAACAATACGTGAATAGCTTGTTCGGAAACTAATCTTGATCATCCTGGAAATCTTGTAAATCCTGTCTAACTATTGAATGCCGACTACAACGACCCTAAGTGAATTAACAACCGTTTGGACCGACGCCGATCGCCGCATGATGGCGCGCGCGCTCGCGTTGGCGGCGAAGGGTGTGGGGCAAGTGAGTCCCGGACCTATGGTTGGCTGTGTCATTGTTAGTCCGACAGGCGAGATTGCCGGCGAAGGTTTCTACCTTTTCGAAGCCATCAAACACGCCGAAACGATCGCTCTCGAAGCTGCGGGCGAGAAAGCGCGCGGCGGCACCGCTTACGTTTCGCTCGAGCCACACGCGCATCACGGCCGCACACCGCCGTGTACCGACGCTTTGATCGCCGCCGGCATCAAGCGTGTCGTCGCGCCGATCGAAGATCTAAACCCAAAAGTTTCGGGAAAAGGTTTTGCTCACCTGCGCGCTGCGGGAGTTAACGTCGAAACAGGACTGCTGACTCTCGAGGCGGCACAGTTGAACGAAGCTTATCTCCACTACATGTCAACCGGGTTGCCGTTTGTGCATTTGAAACTCGGTGTCTCGCTCGACGGCAAAATTGCCACACGCACGCGCGACTCGCGCTGGGTTACCGGACCCGAATCACGTGCACGCGCGCACGAACTTCGTCATCAATACGATGCGATACTCGTCGGCGCAGGCACAGCGCTTACGGACGATCCGCTGTTAGCCGATCGTTCCGGCTTGCCGCGGCGGCGTCCGTTAGTGCGAGTAGTGCTGGATGATGCGGTTCAACTCTCTCCGAAATCGCAGCTCGCACAAACCGCCACGAAAGCTCCGGTGATCGTATTTGGTAACACGGATAACGCGGATGCACTGCACGATCACGGGGTCGAAATCGTTCCGGCAATCCGTGGCGATCTGCGTGCGGTTTTGAAAGAGCTTGCGGGGCGATCGTTGCAGAGTGTTTTAGTTGAAGGCGGGGCGACGATCGCCGGTGAATTTCTCGATGCCGGGCTCGTAAACAAAATTACCTTTTTCATCGCGCCTAAGATCATCGGTGGCGCAACCGCTCCCAGTGCGATCGGCGGCGTGGGCATTGAACGAATGTCCGAAGCGCTTGAA
>Ga0075423_10005165_pt1 | contig 12178 bp, 10 predicted proteins | sample SoiMethybrSBSTD2_FD_80114 | JGI IMG/M metagenome (GOLD analysis project Ga0075423, IMG submission 80114) | Bulk soil microbial communities from a Populus tree surrounding site in Tennessee, USA - Soil MetaG P. TD hybrid SBSTD2 | ecosystem: Environmental > Terrestrial > Soil > Tree plantation...
GACGTTGACCACGAGGCTGACCGTCCCTTTGTACTGGGCCAGGTTGCCGGGCTTGCCGTCGAGGCTCATCGTCTTCAAGTCGTAGAACGAGGTCACGGCTCCTCCGCTTCCCTGCTGGGCCGACGCCGGCAGCGCGGCGATCAACGCACTCGCGGCGAGCGCGGCCACAGTCGCGCCAATCGTCTTCAACATAGCGGCTCCTTCGAGAGACGATTCTACGCGGATCCGAGGCCCGGAGCGTACAATGCGCACGCGCGTTCGGAGGACTCCCTGATGAGAACTCTTTGCACCGTGTTGTGCGCTCTGGTTGCCGCGATGGCCTCGGTGGCAGCGCATCATTCGTTCGCCGCCGAATACGACGGTGAGAAGCCGGTCACCGTCACCGGCACTGTCGCCCGCATCGACTGGATGAATCCTCACATCTACTTCTACGTCGATGTGAAGGACGACAAGGGCGTCGTTACGCAGTGGAAGTTCGAAGGCTATCCACCAAACATGCTCGTGCGGCAGGGGTGGAAACGCGACGTGTCGATGAAGGTGGGCGATACCGTGAAGGTGTTCGGCTGGCGAGCGCGCGTCAATCCGACGCAAGCGGCGTCGCGCGAGGTCACGTTCGCCGACGGTCACAAGCTCAACTCGGGTCCACCGGCAGGTACCGGCGGTCAATAACCGAAGACTGAAGACTCAAAACTCAAAACTCAAAAAGGAGCGACCGTGGACAGGCGCCTCACTTCGTCGCTGCTGACGTTGCTTCTCGCGATGAGCGCCGTCGGCGATCCTGTGCACGCGCAGACGAAGCCGGCTCCGGTCGCCGCACAGAAACCGGTGCCGCGCACCGCCGACGGCAAACCCGATCTTTCAGGCGTGTGGGTCGGCGGCGGTTTTGCGCTGCTCTTCGGCGACGCCGAGCTCGAAAAGATCCGCAAGGCCGATGAAGCGGCCGGACGGAAGCCACTTCCACCTGCGGAGCCGCCGCCGTACAAGCCTGAAGCGGAGGCGAGACGACAGCAGTATCTCGCGCGTCGCGGCATCGACGATCCGATGGCCCAGTGTCTGCTCTCGGGTGTGCCGCGCATCACCGTGCGGCCACTGCCTTTCGAGATCATCCAGCAGCCGCATCGCGTCGTGATCCTCTACGAAGTGCATCACGCGTTTCGATTCATCCCCACCGACGGCCGTCCGCATCCCGACGACATGGAGCCGTCGTATCTCGGTGACTCGATCGGGCGCTGGCAGGGCGACACGCTCGTCGTCGATGTCGTCGGCTTCAACACCAACACCTGGCTCGCCGGCGTCGGCACGATTCACAGCGAGAAGCTGCGTGTGACCGAGCGCTACACGCGTGACACCTTCGACACGATCATCTACGAGGCGACGATGGAGGATCCCGAGGTGTTCACGAAGCCGTGGAAGCAGTACGCCACGCTGCGGCTGCGCCCGGGCGAACGGATTCGCGAGTACGAGTGCATCGAGAACAACGAGGACATCCAGCGTTTTCAGAAGCTGCTCGAAACCGAATTCAAGAAGTAGTACGTAGTGTCCGGCTTTAGCTGGACCAGATCTGTAATCCCACTTTTTTGAAGCGCACGCATCCATCGCCGTGGATCGTGCGCGCACGAACCCCCGCTTTCCTTATCAAATCATTACGACCCGATCGGGTCAGCCGATTGCAGGGTGCCGCCAACTGACAACGGAGGGCCTATGGATCGAGCTCCCTTGATCCTGATCGGTACATGTGTGTGCGTGACGGCCATCGCAATACCTGCCTTCGCGCAAACGGCGGTCACACCCGATGGCTGGGTGGTGCTGCCGGTCGACGAATATCGCGCGCTGCGAGATCGCGCGAACCCACAGCCGCCACAACCAGCGAATCCTCCTGTCGACGCCACGCTCACGCGCGTCGACTACGACCTACGCGCCGATGGCGAATCGACCGCAGGTCGCGCGCTGCTCACGATCGACGTGCTTCGCGACGGCTGGACGCGCGTGCAGATTCCATCGGGCCTGATGGTGCGCGACGCGCGTCTCGACGGGCAGCCGGTGTCGCTGGTCGGAGGTCCACCGCCGCATGTGCTCTTGTCACGCGCCGGTCGTGTCGTGCTCTCGCTCGACATCGTGATGCCGTTGACCACCGCGGCCGGCACCGAATCGATGGCGCTGCCCTCGTCCTCGGCGCCGATCTCACGCGCGACGCTGGTGCTCCCGCGCAGCGGCGTCGATCTCAACGTCGCCGGCGGATTCATCGCCGATCGTGCCGAGACCACGAACGAGAGTCGGTGGACCGCATTCGGTCGTCCGGGTCAAGCGTTGACGCTGTCGTGGAAGCGCAAGGTCGACGATCGCCGTGCGGACCTGCCGCTGCGTGCACGCGCGCGCATCACATCGGTCGTCGGCCTCGGCGAAGATCTGTCCCAGGTCGCGGCGAACGTCCGCGTCGAGGTCCTGCAAGGCGCCGCGCGCGACGTGTCACTCGCACTCCCACCAGGACTGGTCGTGAATCAAGTCAACGGCGCCACTGTCGCCGATTGGGATGTCACCAGCGGCACGCTGCGGGTGCGTCTGCTCGACCCGGTCTCGAGTGAAGTGTCGTTCGTCGTGCAAGGCGACACGCGAGCACCGCGCGAGGGATCGATCGCGGTTCCGCTCGTCCGCATGCCATCAGCCGAACGCGAGAGCGGCGGCGTCGCGGTCGACGTCGTCGGCGCCGGCGAAATTGCCGAACGTCAGACCCGCGGTCTCGATCCCACCGACCCGGGCGACGTCGGCGAGATCGTGGCCGGACGCGAATCGCCATCGATGGTCGCCTACCGACTGCGACCGCTTGCCGGCGACGAGCCGCGATCGCTCACGGTGACCGTCGTTCGCTACACACCACAGGCGGTGCTGATTGCCAACGTCGAAGAGGCACGCTACCGCGCGCTGACATCCGAAGACGGCTGTCTGCTGGTTGAAGCGCGCTATGCCGTTCGCAACAATCAGCGCAGCTTCTTGAAAGTGGCGATGCCGCCCCGGTCGACGTTGTGGAGCGCGAAGGTGTCGGGGCGGCCCATTCGTCCCGGCGTCGCTGAACAGGATGCTGTGCTCCTGCCGCTCGAAAAGGGCCGCGCCGGCGAAGAGGCACCGACGTTCGTCGTCGAGCTCGTGTATCTGCAGCGGGTCGACGGCTGGATCGACAAGGGCCGCGCGCGCATCGATCTCCCGGCGCTCGATCTCCCGGTGTCGCGCACTGGCCTCGAATTGCACTACTCGCCGCGATACCGTGTCGAGCTTCAGCCGGGGCCCTTCCGCGCCGAAGAGGACTCGGGCCCGTTTGCGGAAGCGCTGCGACGTGCGCCGGTGACATCGGTGACGGCGGCCGCGCCGTCGGTCGACGCGCGAAGTACCGCGCGACTGCAGGCCCTGATCGATCGCTTTCGCGCCGAATCGGGCGGTCGCACCGTGGCCGGCGCGCTTCCCGTCAACGTGACGTTTCCACAATTCGGGCCGTCGATGTTTCTCGCGTCCGAGCTGACCGCGGAATCTCAGACGCCCCAGGTCGAACTGTCGTTCAAGCGGCAGTAGGGAGGGTGTCATGTCGCATTGCAGACTCAGACTCGTGCTCGTCGCAATGTTCGCAGTACTCGTCCCGTGTGCGTCGATCGCGCAGCAGCCTCCGCGTCCCAACGAGACGCCTCGCGCGGTGACGCTCACGCTCGCCGAATACAACCGCCTGCTCGATGTCGCCGCGCGCCCCGCACAGGGATCGAATGCACCTCCCGTCGCCGCCGTCCTGGCGAGCGCCGACCTTCGCGTCCGCGTCGACCGTGATACCGCGCGCGGCGTGTTCAACATGACCGGCGATGCGCTGCGGCCCGGCGTCAGTCGCGTCAGTCTGCTGGGAGGAGCGACCGTCACCGACGCGAACGCCGACGGACGGCCGCTGCCGCTCGTCGCCGACGGCAATGCCCATACGGCCCTCGTGTCGGGGCCAGGCCCGTTTGCGCTGACGCTGGAATGGGGCGCGTCTCTCGTCTTCAAACCGGGCCGCGCTTCGTTCACGTTGCCGGTGCCGAAGGCCGGAACGGCGCGAGCCGTGATCGATCTTCCTGGCGAGCAGGCGGATGTGCATCTTTCTGCTGGACTCGTGACGCGCCGCACCGTTGCTGACGGCCGAACGATCGTGGAGGCGACACTCGATCCGGGATCGTCGACTGAAATCTGGTGGTCGATGCGCGACAGCGCGCCGGTCGCGGCCGCGCGCGAAGTCCGTACGGTCGCCGAGGTCATGACGCTGCTCACGCTCGGTGACGCCGATCTGCGAATGGCCGCGCTCGTCGACGTGAGCGTCGTGCAAGGCGAACTGCGGACGATGGCGATCGATCTGCCGCGCGGATACGAGATGACCGGACTGTCGGGCAGCACGGTGGACACCAGCCAGCAGCGAGACGGCGAACTGGTGCTGACGGTGGGCGATCCGGCGGCGCGCAGCCATCAATTCCTCATCACGCTGGAGCGGCCTGTTGAGACCGGCGCGGCGACGGTCGAGACCCGATTCATCGCCGTGCGCGACGTGCAACGCGAACGCGGCGAGGTCGCCATCGAGGGCGTCGGCACGCTGGAGCTCAACGCGCCCGAGCGCGACGGCATGCACCGCATCGACGTGCGCGAGCTCAATGCGTCGCTGCAGGCGCTCTCACGTCTGCCGATGCTCTCCGCGTTTCGGTATCAGCGAACGGCCACCGCGGTGCCGGCGCTCGCGCTCGACGTCAAACGCTTCGCCGATGCCGGTGTGCTGGCGGCCGTGGCCGATCGAGCGGTCGCGACAACGCTCGTCACGAGCGAAGGACGCGCGCTGACCGAAGTCTCGCTGCAGGTGCAGAATCGCGCGCAGCCGTTTCTCAAAGTGACGCTGCCACAGGGAGCGACGATGGTATCGGTCGAAGTGGCCGGAGAAGCCGCCAAGCCGGTGCTCGGTTCGGACGGCATTCGCGTGCCGCTGCTGCGGCCCGGTTTCCGGCCGACCGGTACGTATCAGGTGTCGTTCGTGTACATGCACGCGGGCACCCCGTTCGGCAAGAAGGGCGAGATGCAGATGACGCTGCCCCGGATGGACATGCCAGTCGGCATCGTGCAGTGGGAAGTGTTCGTGCCCGAGCGGTACTCGGCGCGCACCGTCGACGGCAACGCGATCGATGTATCGAAGATCAGAGACGGACTCACCGGCTACCGGACGTACTACGCGCCGTCGACACCGGGCAGCACGGCCCCGAAGATCGCGGTCGCCGACGCCGATCCCACCGGCGTGACGACCGGTCTCGTGCGCGGGCGTGTCCGTGACGAGAGCGGTGCCGTATTGCCTGGCGTCACGATCGAGCTGAGCTCCCCCAGCTTCATCGAGAAAGGACGCACGGGGGTCACCGACAGCCAAGGCGAGTTCGTCTTCCTCGGCATCGTCCCGGGCAACATTCGTCTCACCGCGTTCTTGTCGGGTTTCGCGTCGATCAGCAAATCGTTCTCGTTCGACGGGAGCGTGCACCACGAGGAGCTGACCATGCGGGTCGGCAATATCTCGGAGGTCGTGACCGTCACCGCTGACGCACCGGTCGTCGACGCCAACTCGACCAGAAGCGTCACGTTCGGCAATGGAGTCGATCGCGGTTATCGCGTGGACCGGGAGCCGCAGACGGTTCCGCCATCACAGAACGTGATCAACCTCCAGCGGCGCACATCGGGTGTGCTGCCGATTCGCGTCGACGTGCCGCGCGCCGGCACAGTGCACCAGTACGTCAAACCGCTGGTCATCGATCAGGAGACGAGTGTCACGCTGCGCTACAAACGGCGATAATGCGCGGCATGACCACACGCCGCCACTCACGACGATCCGCCGAGGATCCAGATACAAATAGCGGCGGGATGATGGGGTTTCTAGAGCACCTCGATGAACTGCGGCGGCGGCTCATACGCGCGCTGATCGCGCTCGGCGCTGGCATGGCCGTCGCCTTCGTTTTCCTCGATCGCATTGCAGACTTCGTCCTCGGGCCCACGGTTCGCGCGCTGCCTGCAGGCACGAAACTGGTCACCACGGGGGCCGGCGAGGGATTCGCGTTCTATCTCGATCTCGCGTTGATCGGCGGCGTCGTGCTGGCGGCCCCGTTCATCACCTATCAGGTCTGGCGCTTCGTCGCTCCCGGTCTCTACGCGCGCGAGACACGCCTGGTGATCCCGGTGTTGGCGATGGCTGCGGCGGGCACCCTTGCAGCTGCGGCATTCACGCACTACCTGCTGTTTCCTTCGACCATCGCGTTCTTTGCGAAGTTCAACTCACGGTTCACCGTCTACATGCCGCGACTTGAAGATACGTTCGGTCTGTACAAAGGTCTACTGCTGGCGATGGTCACGGTGTTTCAGATCCCGACGCTGGTGCTGTTCTTGGCCAGGATGGGCCTGGTCACGGCGCGCTTCCTGTGGCGAAACACCCACTACGCCGTCCTCATCATCTTCACCGCCGCCGCCGTGCTCACCTCGTCACCCGACTGGTGGAATCAGACAATCGTGGCCGGCCCGATGCTGGCGATGTATCTCCTGAGCATCGTCGTCGCCTGGCTGGCCGCGCCTCGAGGCGGCGACGATGCCGAGCGCAGCGACCATTTGCGGCTCGTGATCACGGCGTCGATGATCGATCAGGTGCGACGGCGGCACCGGGCCGATACGGCTCCACGCCACTGGCCGCGCGCACTGTAGTTTTTAACGCTATGGGAGTAATGAGGACCGCTTGTCAGCGCCAGGCTGTCACGCTACAACTCCACCGGAGGTGAGCAGTCGATGACGGCAACGGCAAATGCGAGCGTGGCGTCGATGACGGGGACCGGGTCCGGGATCGGCCGATGGCGAGTGGCGCTGGCAGGTCTCGTGGTGTTCGTGCTGGCAAACGTCGGCGCCGTGATCGTGCATGGGTTCCTGCTGGCCGCGGACTACGATCCGTACGAGGGCACGCTGCTCCGGCGCGGCACCGAGCCGGCGTGGCAGTTCGTGTTTCTGCCAGTCGTGCACCTGTCGTTCACGATTGGACTGGTGTGGCTCTTTCGCGTAGCGCGCGCCGATGATGATCGGTGGGTGCCGCGCGCAGTCAAGCTCGGTGTGATGGCGTGGCTAATCGGTCCCGCGCCAATGTTCCTGTTGTGGTACGCCGAGCAACCGTGGCCGGGAACGATCGTCGTCAAGCAGCTGCCGTACGAGCTCGCGGTCGCGCTGGCGCTAGCACTTACTGCAGGTGCGATTCTTCGCCCCCGGCGGGAGTCAATTACTGTTTCCCAAACCGCTGGTTCTCTTCGCAGATGAACTCGATCAACTCTTGATCGACCATCAGCTCCTGATTGACGCGCACGGTCCAGGGCTTGGTGTACGCCTTCTTGTCGTCGACTGTGACGTCGATTTCCATCTTGCCGAACGTCGGACGGCGAATGCGCTCGGTGACCTTCGCCTGTTCGCTCATCGGCGTGCCGATGATGTCGAGCCATCCATCTTCGCGGAAGCCGACGCTCTCGACGACGAGCGTGTCGCCGTCCCACGTGCCAACTGAATAGCCGTAGTACCACGGCTGCAGATCGTCGTTCACCGTCGGCAGTGCGCGGCCGTCGGTGAAGATCTGCCTGATGCCGGAACTCGCTTCGTAAAGGATCACCAACAGGTCCGGCGTCTGAACGAACTTGCGCGGCGCGCCCTGCGTGTGGAATTGCATGATCCCCATCGGCAAGCAGTGCGCTTCGGGATTGTCCTTGCTGTTGCCGGCGACGCGTTCCTTCAGCGTTTCTTGCGCCCATGGCGTGAACGGCAGTCCGCCTTTGATGTTGGCGGCGACGTCACGGAAACCGGCGACGGGCGGGCCGCTTGGCGGAGGCGCTGGCGTCGCACCTTGCCGACCGAGCCCGCCGGCGCCGCGCCACAGCCCCGAGAGGTCGGGTTTGCCGTCAGCCCTGCGCGGAGGCGGAGCGTTGAGGTTGGCCTCACCTTTCTCGTTCTTCGGCACGTTCTTCGACGGGTGCTTCGGCCACTGCGCCGAGATCGACGTCGTGACTCCAGCCACGATCGTCAGCGCACACGCCACCCTCATCACGGCTTTCATGTCTGCCTCCGGGCCCGGCGCGTCGTTTGCGCGCGGGGGTGTCTGTCGGCGTATTATGCCCCGTGGCGCGCACACATTCGCGCGAAGGAGATCGTCGATGAAGGTCACGTCAATGGCTGCGTTCGCCGCGGGAGCACTCATCGCGGCGGCTGTTCCCGTTGCGGCCCATCATTCATTCGCCGCCGAGTTCGATTCGAACAAGCCGCTCACCGTGTCGGGCACGGTGACGAAGCTCGAATGGACCAATCCACATGCGCGCCTCTACGTCGAAGAGATCGACAAGGACGGGAAGGTGTTCAGCTGGGACTTCGAGCTCGGTCCACCGAACGGACTGATGCGCAACGGCTGGAATCGGAACTCCCTCAAGGCCGGACACAAGGTCACCGTCACCGGCTTCCACTCGAAGACGAACCCCCACGTCGCCAACGCGCGGACTGTGACGTTGGCAGATGGGCGACGGGTGTTTGCAGGATCGTCGTTCGACACCGGCCCTGCCCAGTAGATCTCCAGGTCGGCGTTCGGGGTCCGGGCGAGCGGCTTCGCGGACATGGTTGCTCCTCGTCCACCAGCTGCCCGCGCATCCCTCCAATCTCCGCGTCCAGACCTGGCGTCGTCTTCAGCAGATTGGCGCGGTGCCGGTGAAGCAGGCGGTGTACGTGCTCCCCGACACGCCGGCTGCACGCGAGGACTTCGAGTGGCTGAAGGGCGAGATCGTCGCCGCAGGCGGCGAGGCCAGCATCTTCACCGCCGACTGCATCGACAAATGGTCTGACGACCGGCTGGTCCAGGCGTTTGCACGTACGCGGCAGGAGGCCTACGACGCGCTCGCCCGCGAAGTCGAGCGTGCCATCACACATCGCAAGAAGACGACAGCTCGCACCGCCGCGCGGGGGCAAACCGTCAATGCCCTGAGGCAGAAGCTCACAACGATCCAGCAGACCGATTTCTTCGGCAGTCCCGGCCGAGGCCGCGTCGAGACGCTGTTGCAACAGCTAGCCGAGCGCGAACAGCGGACCGTGTCGCGGACGACGCCCGCTGGGGCAAAGACGGCGCGCGAGTATCGCCGGCGGACGTGGGTCACGCGTCCGAGGCCGGGCGTCGATCGCATGTCGTCGGCGTGGCTGATTCGGCGCTTCATCGATCCCAACGCCCGCTTTGCGTTTGCCGACGACCGCGCGTCGGTGCCGAGCGGCGCGATTCCCTTCGACATGTTCGGCGTCGAGTTCAGCCACCATGGCGACCGCTGCACCTTCGAAACGCTGTGCGCGGCGTTCAGGCTGGACATGCCGGCTCTCGCGCGCATCGCCGCGATCGTCCACGACCTCGACGTGAAGGATCAGCGCTTTGGCGCCACCGAAGCGCCCGCCGTGGGCGCACTCATCGAGGGGCTGCAGCGAACGCATGGCGACGACGCCGAGCTGCTCGATCGAGGGATGGCCACGTTTGAAGCGCTGTACCGCGGGTTCGAGACGCCGGCCCACAGGTCGAAGGCGGTGCGCACAAAGAGGAGTAACAGGAGAACCAAATGATGTAACAATCGTTACATGCGAGAACTGCTGCTCGGCGTCGGTCACGCGTTCCGCCAGACACGGCGATCTCCCGGATTTGCGGCGTTGGCGGTCGCGGTCCTGGCCGCCGGCATCGGCGCCTCGACGCTGATGTTCGGCCTCGTCGAGGCCGCGCTCCTTCGCGACCTGCCCTTTCACGATCCCGATCGCGTGGTCTGGATGTACAACACCCGGACGGAGCGCGATCGCGCGCCCCTCTCGATACCGGACGTCGCCGACTACCAACGCGAGGCGACCACACTGTCAGGCCTCGGGCTATTCACCAACTGGACCGCCAACCTCACCGGCGCCGGGCTGCCCGAGCGGCTCGACGGGACGCGCGTATCGGGCGCGTTCTTTCCCCTGCTGGGCGTGCAGCCCTGGATCGGACGCGCGCTCCAACCCGAGGACGAATCTCGCGACGCTCGTGTCGTCGTACTCACGCACGGTTTGTGGCTCCGCCGTTTTGGCGGCAGCGCCGACATCGTCGGCCGCGACATCTCGCTCAACGGCGCGCGCTACACAGTGGTCGGTGTCCTACCGCCACGGTTTCTGTTTCCATTCCGCGAGGCGGAGCTCGCCGTACCGTTGACGACAGCAAACGATTCACGCCGATCCGATCGCGGCGCCAACTTTCTGCGCGTCGTCGCGCGGCTGGCGCCAGGCGTGACGCTCGCGCAAGCCAAAACCCAGCTCGACGGCATCGCGCGGCGTCTGCAACACGACTACCCGGAGGAGAATGCGCGCAAGATCGGTATCAGTCTCTACACGCTGCACGCCGAAATCGTCCGCGACTACCGCACGATCCTCTGGACCCTCTTCGCGTCGGTGGGCGTCCTGCTGGCCGCTGGCTGTGGCAACCTCGCCAACCTGCTGCTGGTGCGCGCGGCCGATCGACAGACCGAGTTTGCGGTTCGCCTGTCGCTCGGTGCCTCGCGAGGACGGCTTGGCCGGCAGCTGCTCGGAGAATCTGCGGCGCTGGCTGCGGCGGGCGGCATCAGTGGCGTCGCGCTTTCGATCGCTGGCTTTCAGGCGTGGCGCACGTGGGGCCCATCCGACTTCCCGCAGATGAGCACTGTCGGTCTCAATCTGACCGCGATCGGTTTCGCCCTCGCGATCTCGACGCTCACCGCTCTCGTGTGTGGCGCACTTCCCGCTGCCCTGGTCGGTCGCGATGTCGCGAATGCCGTGCGCAGCATGACACGCACGATGACCATGGGACGACGCCAGTCGATCGTCAGACGCACATTCGTCACCATGCAAGTTGCCGCGGCGACGGTATTGCTGATCGGAATGGGCGTGGCGCTTCGCGGCTTCGCGCGGCTCGAACGCGTGACGCCCGGCTTCACACCGGACCAGGCGCTGAGCGTTCAACTCTCGTTGCCGCCGGCAGGCTATTCGACGCGCGAGGCAGTCGTACGGTTTGTCGACGGCCTCAGCGACCGTGTTCATGCAGTTGCTGGAGTGCAATCCGCCGGTGCCGTATCGCTGCTTCCTCTCAGCGGACTGCTGTCGACGATGGACGTGGCATTTCCGGATCGACCGAAGCCGCGGCCCGAGGAAGTGCCTCAGGCGCACTTTCGCATGGCCAGCCCCGAGTACTTCTCAGCGGCCGGCATCGCCATCGCCGATGGCCGGGCGTTCACTGATCGCGATCGTCTCGAGACACAACTGGTGGCGATCGTGAGCCGGACGTTCGCCGAGCGCCATTGGCCAGGTCGGCGGGCGGTTGGCCAGTTCGTTCAGATCGTGCAAGCCACGGCCTCGGCGCCGATGGAAGTGATTGGGGTAGTCAGCGACGTCAAGCAATTCACGCTCGACGCTGCGCCAACAGCGGATCTCTACGTGCCGATTCAGCAGATGCCCCCGTCGCAAGCGATGCTCCTCGCCGCACGAATGTTCTGGATCGTGCGCTCGTCGAGTGAGCCGGTGCGTCTGTCGCAGGATGTGCGCAATGCGGTGGCGCGCGTCGATCCAGGCGTGGCGGCCTCGAACGCACGCACGCTCGAGACCGTGTGGTCAGCGTCTCTCGCGCCGCGGCGCGTCAACGTTCGGCTGCTCGAGATGTTCGGGGAGATGTCGGTGGCATTGTGCGCGCTCGGGATCTACGCGGTGGCCGCCTTCTCGGCACGCACCCGCGTCCGCGAGCTCGCGATTCGAGCCGCGCTCGGCGCTCGGCGCACCGATCTGATCGCGTCGATGCTGCAACGCGAGCTCTGGCCGGTCGTCATCGGCGCCGCGTGCGGCGCCGCCGCGTCACTGGCTGCGGCGCCGCTGCTCTTCGGGACTCCTTACGACACGAGCCCGCGCGACGCGACAGTCTACGTGCTCGTCACTGTCGGCGTCTTGGCCGTTGCCCTCATCGCAACCTATGTCCCGATGAGGCGCGCGTCGATGGCGAAACCGGCGGAAGTACTGAATGCATGAAGTGCGAGGTTCGACGTTCTTCTCGAACCTCGAACTAACTACGCGTGCACAGCCGTCGGCGTTGAAATCGACTGCAACGCTTCGATGAACTCCTCGCCAGGGA
>Ga0075423_10005167_pt1 | contig 12177 bp, 10 predicted proteins | sample SoiMethybrSBSTD2_FD_80114 | JGI IMG/M metagenome (GOLD analysis project Ga0075423, IMG submission 80114) | Bulk soil microbial communities from a Populus tree surrounding site in Tennessee, USA - Soil MetaG P. TD hybrid SBSTD2 | ecosystem: Environmental > Terrestrial > Soil > Tree plantation...
CCCATTCCAGAGAAGATGTTTAGTTAAATAAAGCGAATGAAAAATTTTTAAACTGAATTGGAATTGATAAATCAAAGTAAGCAGACAAATTAATATCTAGCGGAAATGATTTCAAGCAAGGACTAGACTAGTTCAAAAACTGTTTCTATCTATAATATTCAATGAAGCTAGGTTATTTTAGTTCCGTTCTGAGGATCTAAGAATAGCTTGCTGGCAGAGTGTCCCGCAGTAAAATTGAACATATTCAATATTGAACCGGCCTTTGCATCAAATGATTGGTTGCCTATCCGTCCCAAGTTCCAGTTGTCCTCAATAAATTTCAAAATGGATGTTTGATCAATTATCTGATGGTCCACATAATTTACTTTTGAAAACGGAGAGACAACTATTATTGGAAGACGCGGCCCATGTCCACAGCGGTCTTTGTACGTCTCAGGAGAAGGTTTTCCACACAAATTACTTCCCAACAAAGCATCGGTCTTTGGATCATCAGATTGACTAATGATGGGAGGCATTACATGATCATACCAACCATCAGAATCGTCGTAAGCAATTATTATAGCAGTATTATTCCAATCAGAAAGATTTTGGATACGATTTATGGTATCGACAATAAATGTCTGTTCTTCTAATGGACTTGAATATCCTGCATGTCCATCTTGGAAGGCTGGAGCTTTAAGAAAACTGACTGAAGGTAGATTGCCTGAGGTAGCTGCTTCCCAAAAATCTGAAATATCGTATTGATGATTTGCTTGATCGGTATGGCCGACGGTTTCCATGGATCTCGGTGGTAAATGATTTGGGTTTGCTGTAGTCTTATAGTACTGAAATGGCTCGTGGTGGGGTAGATAGTCGAATATCTGTATTCCTTGAGAGTTTATATGAGCAAACCCGCATGTTGGATATCCATCAGCGGTCATATTTGTAGGTTTGAAACCACCTTGAAACCACCCCCAAGTTACATTCTTTTTGTTTAAGAGATCCCCTATGTTGGTTCCATTCATAGACGCTAGTGGAAATGACTTTGTAGCCGGGTTGAAGCATTTGTCATATAGTGGATTTGCATCAGATATCAAAGTACCATTGGACACGTATACCATATTTTGTCCTTTGTTAGAAGCATTCAGGTTCTGAGGATCAGCACCGTGTGTTTGTCCTGATATAAGATTAATGGCGCCAGGAGTAGAAGAACCAAATGTTGTCCCAAAAAAGTTGTCACTAATGGCAAAATTCTGGGCATAATTCCAAATGGCAGTAACTGTGTTCCCATCAAAGTAACCCATAGTTATTGAAGGATTGCAATTTTTGCTGACGATATTGGTCTCAACAAACTTATCCATGAGCCCCCCATTATACGCTTCCTGAAGTCTGGTGTATGAATGATCATTGTCACAAGTAGATGCATTAGAACGAGGTATGAGAAATGGATTTACCTTATTAGGATTGTCTGTTAAGAATGAAGCTGATAGACCGTTAATGGATGGAGTGTTTCCTTTGGGAATGAACTGAGAATCACCAAGTTTATTGGAAGCATTTGGGTAGGTGCCAAAATAATGGTCAAAAGAAACATTTTCTTGAAAGATAACGATTAAATGCTTTATTGGCGTAGTAGAAAAAGCAGCAGTTTGTGCAATAGCGTTATTTTCCTGCAAAATGGAACCACTAGCAGCAATTAATAATATTAATGCTAATGACACTATGAGTTTTCCCACAGGCATTTCTTCTCGCTAATACTCTGATGATTCAATATATAAACATGCGATTTTAGCTACAATGTTTTATTCTATCATAAATGCCATTATAACCTTGTAAAGAGTAAATTTTTTTGTATATTGATGATTAATCCATTGTTAAAAGTATTATTTAATGTTCTCCATGCGTCTTTTTAGCGCACTCCTTACGGTGCTTATAACTATCGGAATTATCCGAGGATCGTTCACTTTCGGTATGATGTAATCATTTTTTAGATGTGTACTATCAACAATATCTGCAATAGCATAAGCGACAGATACTAGAATATCCTCACTGAGATTTTTAACTCTCAGATCTAGTAACGATCGTAACATGGCAGGAAAAACTAGAGCGTTATTCACTTGGTTTGCAAAGTCTGATCGACCTGTAGCTACGATTTTTGCTCCTGCTTCTAAGGCATCATGTGGGAGTATCTCCGGATCCGGGTTGCTTAACGCAAAGACAATCGCATCATGATTCATACTCTTTACTATGGCTTTGTCTACTAAATTCGCTTTTCCAGACACACCAATAAAGACATCGGCTCCTTTAAGAACATCCGCAATACTACCGCTCAATTTCATAGGATTGGTTTTGTTAGCAATTTCTTGCTTGTACTGATTCTCCAAATCTTTGGCTCTCTTCTGATATATCGCTCCAGAGCTGTCCACAACAATAATATTTTTGCATCCTGCTTCCTCCAATATTCTAAATATACCATATCCTGCAGAACCAGCCCCGGCTACTACGACTCGTATATTGCTCATATCTTTATGAACAATCTTTAATGCATTTTTCAGAGCGGCGAGAGTAATTACGGCTGTACCGTGCTGGTCATCATGGAATACAGGAATTTGAAGATCGTTGCGTAATCTGTCTACAATTTCCAAAACTTTCGGTGATTCGATATCTTCAATATTTACGGCACCAAAAATAGGCTCAATCATTTTAACAAATCTTATTATTTCTTCTTTATCCTTGCTAGCAATGCAAAGTGGATATGCATTTATTCCACCTAAAATCCTGAATAAAACAGATTTTCCTTCCATTACAGGAAGCGCTCCTTCAGGCCCAATATTTCCCAAACCAAGGACTCTTGTTCCGTCACAAACTATGGCAACATTATTCCATTTTGAAGTATAATCATACAATAATTCTTTATTCTTACTTATCTCTGTTGCAACGTATGCTACACCCGGAGTATATATTAAACCGAGTGTTCCCTTTTCTTCGTCGAAGGCATTTTCTACAGAAACCCGATTTTGAATTTCGATCTTTCCCTTAAGCATCCGATGAAGGTTTATAGCGTCTTCTCTAATGTCCAATATGAAATCAAATTAATTACAAAGACACACTTATTATTTCTATTTGCCGTACTTTCGAAAATAATTTAGCAAATATAGATGGATGTGAGGGTTAGAATCTATCGGTTTAGATATTCTTCATACCTTGGTGGCAGATAAAATATTCTATCTGGTTTTATCTTTATTATGATTCTTTTTATAGCTGGAGAATGTCCAGGGTATTTCTCGGCTTTTAAATATTTTTTTGCAAGCTTATCAATATGCTCATCAGCCCCATCTTTAATCTGGTCTACTACCGTTCCTTGAATTGTTACCATGCTATATGGATTATTTTTGTCTACGAGTGATAAAGAGACCCTCGGATCTCTAGTTAAATTTTTATGCTTTATTCTCCCCTCTGCAGTATTTATTAGAATATTATCATTGTCAAAGTCTATCCAAACTGGAGTGACTTGAGGCCTACCATCTTTCATAAGTGTTCCTAAAAAAGCAAAATTAGGTTCTCTCAATATTCTGGCTACTTGTTCCGTCATTCCATTGCTTTTATGCTTACTATTTCCCATTTGATTCATTTTTCTTTAAGGATAGTCTTAGATATAGTTGTAGTCCTAGTCTAGCATTACGTCATTTGACTGAAGAATAGATTATTATCATATAATCGATATAATAGTACAAAATAGGTATTTTGTCATAAATCAACAGATATCCTAAGTTGTTTACCCTTCAAACCATTAGCTATCCCAGACAGATTTGAAGGAATTAATATAACAAAAATTCCATCGGTCTCTTGGACTTGTCCATAAAATTCAAGCTTTGGCATATTTCTAAAATAAACTTTGGTTGATTTAAGTGTGAGTGACGAAATAAATGAATAAACAGGGTTTCCCGCCTGAAGGCCGATAGCTAATCTTTATTTATGCAACAGCCAAACAAAATTTTTGATTCTTTCTTAAGGCAAGTAATCCATTCATTCGGTATGTTATGCAATAAGTTGTGTGAAAAGTTGAAGTTTGGAAATAAAGCCTATGTAAAGGGCGCAAAACATTGTCTTGGTTGTAACCTGTATATAATAACAGAAAGTGCCCTTTGTGCGTGTTGTGGGAGTCCTCTTGGTTACACCGTTCGCACGCCCCCTGACTTTAGGAGATCACACAGGTATAGTAATAGTTACATACCCCGGGAATATTAAAACTCAGGCTTGATCCCTAGCTAAAACTTAGGGACCAATAGATGCTTGAACATACATATTATAGACGCAACAGGGATAATGAAACTTTGACAACTTCCATTACATCAAAATGCATTGGATGTTATTGCCTATTGACTATAGCTTGCCCTTCGGGCAACTTTAAGCGAGGCTTAACCTAGTTAATCAATCAATTATAACCTGATTTGTATATTGTATACTGCATAGTACCTAATATCCAACGGCTGGAGAGTTGTTGTAATCCAATTTCTCTCTCCATTCCGTTGTATTTTAGTCAATGAGATTGATGTTAATTTTGAATAATAAACGGTTTCTCGCCTGGATTAACCTAGTTCAGCAATTCTCTTTAAACTAAATTTTGTACCTTTAATTTGACGCACGATCTCAGACAAATAAGTTCAGGTGGGGGGTTTTCCAATTTCCCTCCAGCCTGTTTCATTCTAAATATGTTGTAATAAAAATGAGAATATGAAAAATCCAGACAAATTGGATTGAAACTAGAGTCTCCCAAACATCAATCCGCATCACTTTGACAGATAATACGTTACTACTATCCATCTTGACAGTCTATCTATTCAAGAGCTTTAGCATAATCCTTTGCAAACTGGGAAAATAATATTGGTCTTTTTCCTGTGATTTCCTCAATTGTATTAGTTATTTGAGAGGCATACCCTAATCTAATAATGCCATAAAACTTCATTATATCATCAATTAGCCAATCACTCATACCTACTTTTTTCATACCTTTTCTGGCTTCTTCTTCAGATACATCGATGTGTGATATTTTTCGCCCGAGCTCTTTGGATAGTATTTCCGCTGCCCGACCGTACGATAATGCTTCCTTTCCAGTCAACTCAAATGATTTATTCTTATATTTAGTATCATTATTGGTTAGTAATTGTACAGCAACAGAAGCTATGTCTCTCGCATCAATGAAACCAATCTTTCCCTCTCCAGCTGAGGTAAAAATTGCATTTTGTTTCCTAATTGTTTCTCCAAAATAGCTAACAAAGTTTTGCATAAAAGCCCCCGGGCGTAAAAAGTTATATTCAATATCAGCATCTTCTATCATTTTTTCTTCCCTTCTGTGTAATCTTCCTATGTTGATTTCTGATTCAGAGTCAGCTCCTGCAGCAGATAATTTGACTATGTATTTAACCCCCTTATTTTTCGCCTCTTGTATTATGTTAGCATTAATATTGTCCCTATTGGGGGTAATTGGAGTAACCAGAAATAGCTTGTCAACTCCGGTCAAAGCGTTACTTATAGTTACTGGGTTTGCAAAATCGATTTTCACAATATCCACTTGTGGAAACTGTCTAAGATATTCAGCCTCGTGAGTGTGAATGGCAGCTTTTATAACATCTCCTGATGTGGCGAGCTGTTTTACAACCTCGCTTCCAACAGTTCCAGTCGCACCAGTGACTAGAATTGTATTCGCATTCTCATTTTTCATTACTATCACCTTATTTTTAGAAAAAATATTATTTAAGGCTAATTTGCCATAATTAGCTAAATGGCATTAATTAACTACAGCAATCAATAAGTAGCAATCTATATGACCTCGCTGGCCTCTGATAGCTTGTTAAAAGATTATTTTACCTGGCTGAATTAAATTTACTAATATGAAAAAAGAAGAAGGGTTTCCGCTAGATTAGCTAGCCTGTGCTATTTGTTTCAGCTGTAGTAGTAGTTGTAGCGTTAGATCCAGCACCTTTAACCTTAATTATTCCTACTATCTCACCATCAGGATGTGCTTTGGTATGAATATTTACAAATGTGTCATTACCTGCCATAGCTGTTTTAAGGTCGTCTAGCGTTTTGCCACTTAGAGAGCCTGTTAAACCAGATGCAGTAATGTTACCTCTCATTGTCATTCCTTTTGGGTTATCAGAATGCTTACTTACCTTCAAAAGATCAACGACAACATCCTTACTTTGTCCAATTTTACCTTTAATGATATTTGCTCCCGTAGCATCTGCAATTCCAGTAACATTCATTTTCCATGTCATCGCATCACCTTTTGTCTTGAAATTTATCACAGCTTCCGATGTTGTATTTACTGGCGGAATTTCATTATCACCATCTAATTTCGCTCTATATTTTTCGTTCTGTGCGTAGGAACTGTTGATCGCAAAAATAAGGGAAACCATTGCAGCTCCTAAGACTAATAAGGAAATATTCCTAGTATGTCCCATACACTGCTAAATTTGTAATAATACTTTATAAATATGCCACTATTTTTTTTCGTTCTATATTTCTTGACTAGAACTAACATAATATAAGAAGAATCTAGTATCACTCAAAAAAGTATATCTCGACAATTGATGACAGGAAGTTAACATTTGATACTAGGCCCACAATTTTAGGCCCTTATTTTGTCTTGACGGCAATCAGCATAATTTTTGTTATTTTCGGAGATGTAGCTAGTTTTCGGGTATTACTCGGTTTCAGTAATGAAAAAGAAGTAAGGAGAGGGAGAGTACGCTAAATGAGGTAAAGTTTTTCTCTATCACTAGCCTGTTGTAGTTGGTAGAGCGATAGTTTCGTTCTCTGATTGACTTAGAGCATTTTTGTAAGCGTTAGCCACAATCTCAAGATACTTCGTAGGATATATGGATTCCTTTCCTGTCACTTTGTCAGTGGTTACATTTGCTAGATTAAAATTCGGGGTGTCGTTTGGAACGAAGGACCATTCCCAAAAAGCTGCACCCCACACTCCAATTCTTTTAAATTCATTGACTATTTTGTTGGCTTGGGCTTGATTTATGTCACTCATAGTCTCGTCTATTATCCAAACTGATTTGCCATTTTCGAATGTCTGAACTCGTTTTACATTGTTCCACTCTCCAATATACAGTGGTACACCGGATAGTTTGCTGGTATTCTCAAAGAGACCAAGCTTATCTGCTTGATAGCCGTCAGATGGAATTCCATATAGTGAAAATTTAAAGACAACATTCTGTTTATTGTGGGGTGTCATCTTAGCCAGATTCTCAGCATTGACTTTTATCGGACTTTTTAAGTCGATTGGAATATTCATGCTGTAAACAATGGTCTTACCTGTAATCTTTCTGAGTCCATCTGTCAAGAAAGAGTTGTATTTTCCTATCTTCGCCCACTGATCTACTGTATGGACTTGAGGTTCACTCAATATCTCATAACCTAGGGTACTTGGATGCTTATCTACAGCTTGTACTATTTTTTTCAGAAAATCAAGTTGAAGTGTCCATCCATCAGTACCATTAGCTTTTATGGCATTGTTCCACCAATTAGTCCACCAAGTCTGGGCAGCAGGTGACTTGGGTGTTCCACCGCTATCCTGTGGATAAAGTTTAGTATCAGCAAAAAGATATGTAGGAAAACCATTACCCCGACTAGGATTCATCCACGAAGAAGTATGAAACTGGTGATTATCGTATATGACCTTCAAGCCATATTTGTCTGCCATATTTGCCACGTCTTCAATTTCTTTCATGAAGGCACTAGAGTTTCTAACGAAGGATTCCCAATAGAATCTGTATCTGATGTGATCAATGTTATGATCATTTGCTATGGCTTTGAAACTAGAGTCATAATAATTTTCAGGAAAATTAACTTTAAAGTCCCTTGATTGGGGCATACTAGTATAAAATCCACGCATATTAATACCGAAATGTTCTTGGGTAACATTATTACCTGCGGGAGGTAACACCCTGCCATTTTCCAACCCCTGTTGTGAGAATACATTGCTTATCCCACTGAAGACAAAACTGGTAACTAGTATAGATAAAGCAACCGTTATGAATGATTGATGCCTCATAACTAAGAAAGAGATCGACTTAGGTCTATTAAGAGCCTTTCGAAATTAATACTGTATCTTCGGCCCTTATTTTGTTCGCTATGAAAATCATATGATTTCATTTTCTAGGATAAAGCTATATTAGAAAACCTTATAATGCAACTGTTGATTATGAGAGGCTATAATCATTACAGACAGATGTTTTGGTAATATTTCCCCAGGTCAAAGCCATAGCTCTCGGTATTAGTCAAATGGATATCAGCTGAGAGATAATATTAGCCCTAAAAACGCAATAAATTGGCTTAAAAGTAACCTATTATAGATTATTAGCCACAAATTGTTTAGATTAAGGCCAAACTTTTCCTAAATCTTATTAGATTCTCCTACTATTACTATTATGAATTATGCCAATCGTGAATATTTCACTTTATGCTGGCAGAACCCAGACAGAGAAGGACAGGCTCGCCGAAGCAATCACTGATGATGTTTGTAGGATATTAGATGTGACAAGGGAGGCAGTAATAGTAGTGTTTCATGAAAATCCAAGGGGGAACTGGTATGCCGAAGGTAGACGTCTATGAGAAATTCGCCCAATTTGAGACCAATATATTATTTTTATTTTCTTATACTTTACTCTACTAATTGTGGTTCTTACCCGCATCTAGTTAGGAATATGTGGTGATTACAATCCTTTCTGATTAAAGGTGGTATTTTTTTCGAATCCTACAAACGGAATTTAAGAACAAAAAGTGATGAGATATTGCAGTTGTACTAAGAAAGGGTAACATCAAGGTAGCGATAATATTATATCTTCAAAACCGTCTGGGAAAATTTTTATTTATCAATTTTTTAGCGAGGGATTAACCTTAAATTATCTTCTATGCATGGGGCATCTTGAAGTAAGTATGAAAGCATTACGCAAACCTCCATCAAAAATTAAGTGGAAGTTGCATGTTTATTACTTGGATGCATGTAACTGCGATTGGGGATGTCCTTGTCAATTTAATGCCAACCCAACGCATGATACGTGTGAGGGATTAAGTGGAATTCATATAATAAAGGGCAATTACTCAAATATTAAACTGGATGGACTCAATATGGCATTTATCGGTTCTTGGCCCGGTCCGATTCATGAAGGACACGGAAAGGCATCATACTTTATCGATCATCGCTCCGACGATAGACAGTTTGATGCATTATCAAAAATAATTACAGGAAAATCAGGCGGAGCCGGCCCATTCTCTCTCTATGCTAGCATTATAGAAGAATATAACGAACCTGTAAGATCACGCATTACATTTCAATCAAAGGGTACAAGCAGTCGCTTGATGGTGGGAAAGAATAAAGATAATTTGGAAATTGATGCATGGCTTGAACCTATAAGGAATCCTGTAACACACAAAATTCATCGTGCGATAATTGAATTGCCAGAAGGTTTTGAAGCAACTAGGATGGAACAAGCGTCTACTAAAAAACTCGAAGTAAATAATAGTCTCATTAACTTTAGTTATATTGGAACTTATGGAAGCTTTTCCGAGAATGTTTGGAATGGTTAGTATCGAAATAAGTACGACTAGATTATAGGCGCCTAACTTATTTTAGTAGATAGATCAAAAGTCATCTACTCCTGAAAGGCCAGAATAGTTATATTTCAGCCCCAAAAAATTTGGGACTGCCTTGTTGTTTCGGTTAAACTTGTTTTGTCTTCTGTTATGTCCTATATGTTCTTCTGCTATCCAAAAATACCTGTCAGTTTTTTAAAGGCTGTAGCGTTTAGTGAGCCTGTAGTATTTGTCTGGTTCTCACAAGATGTGCTGCCGCTTTTTTCACTACTGTTGGTTGATTCCTTTCCATTTGATTTACAGCTAACAATGGAAGTTGTTTGGATTGACTTGGAAACATTGCAATTCTTGTCGCCCTGACAGTCCTTTGAGTGATGTTTAGCCGCAAAAGTTGGTGTTGCCGATATGACCGCAGAGAGTATCATCGATGTTGATAAAAGTATCAACATAGCAAGACCTCCTGCATTTCCTTTGTTGTTGAGAATACCCATAATTGTTCTCCATCTTAATGTTTTCTCTAAACTATATCTGGACTTGCTGACACTTGCTAATAACAAATAATTTATCAATTTTAACCTAAAATATGATCGCAAGATTTGACGGAGACAACCATTCATCGAAAATCAGATACAAAATTTGAATTTATGATAAAATATTTGAATTGTTTTTAACAAATAATTATTTGGTCAGAATTTGCCTGCATTTACAAAGCAAAAAATGTATAGCTTATCAGGCTATTGAAACGGATTTCCTGACAAATTAGTGTTTGAGGATTTCGAATTGTCGATAGATGTTTTAGAATCATCCAAAGTAGTGGGTTCGTCTACATTATTTGAGTCATTCTGTCCTAGATCGGCCTGACCAGAGGTTGAGGTCTCATTTCCACCCAACAAATATTGACGATTTGTTGACGTGATCGTATCGCATCCATTATCTTGTTTGTCGCAGTGTTTTTTCTTCGCAAATGCGGGGGCTACAACATAGCCTGAAGTTAATAACGTTGAGGCAGTTAACATTCCTATTGAGAGAATCAATAACATGAATAAATTTTTTCCAGTGCCCATTTATTATTCCCTTTAGCAGGGTGATTATAATATAAGTGGGCTGCGGAAAAACTGATAATAACAAAACTTTGATATTATTACCTGTTTGAAAGCTTGGAAACAAGAGTCTCTTCTTCTATTGATATCTATTAGAAGATCATGATCAACTTGTTTCCTGAGAACCCCATTAAGGATTTCATGAGTGTTGGACTATAATAATGAAGTAAACAAATCCAATTCAATTCTCTTGTTCTGTCAGATTCATGGGACTAGGTCATTGAGAACTTGAGAAAAGGCTTAGTATTTTCTCTCATGATTCATATTTTGCAGTTGGCATAATAGACCAGAATGGTTTAAAGCAGGCTAGAAATTTCCCTGCGGGTGATTTGAGAATTAACGATCGGATGGAAGGACTAACTAAACCGCAAAACTCGTTATGAGCCATGAGCCATGATATTCAAGCAGTATAATTTTTCAAAATTACTTACCCTCTGTGAATTTGTTATGTGATACGTTGAATAGTCCGAATGACTCAATAATTTGAATATATAGAAATAGCAATGTATCGAGAAGCAACTCAGTCCAATCAATTTGTAAGTCACCCGCTCTTGCGAGAGAAAACAGTTGAATTCAGGGAATATCAAAATAATATATCCAAATCTGCGTTTCAAAAGAACACACTCGTAATACTTCCAACAGCCCTGGGCAAGACTGTAATATCTTTACTTGTATGCGCAAATACCTTATACTTTCATAAAGATAAACGCATCCTAATATTGGCCCCGACTAGGCCGCTTGTAATGCAGCACATGGTTTCATTTTTTTCTGTTATGAAAATAATGGAAAACCAGGTGGCGATGCTTACAGGAAAAATAACCCCTACCGAGAGGAGAGCAGTTTGGAACAACACGGATATTAGGCTCGTTTTCGCTACACCAGAAGTTGTAAAAAACGACATTCAAGAAAATAGAATATCATTAAAAGACTTTACCTTGTTGATCTTCGATGAAGCACATAGAGCTGTAAAGGATTATGCATATACTTACGTAGCGAAGGAGTATGTCAAACAATCTGTATATCCAATAATACTTGCTCTGACGGCAAGTCCTGGTTCGCAGAAACAACGAGTACAGGAAGTTTCCGACAATCTCTTCATTGAGCAGGTAGAGTATAGGGGTGAAGACGACGTTGACGTAAAGTCGTATATTAACCCTATAGAAGTAGATTGGAAATGGTTTGATCTTTCCTCAGAATATCAGTACATACGATCTTCATTGAAAAGCATGTTGGATGAAAGAATCAAGTGGCTTATTCGTAGACAATTAATAAGGAAAGATCCTAAATGGATTTTCAAGCGGGATTTGATAAATGTTGGAGATCAGCTTCGATATAACTTGGAACTTACTATGGAGGAGAATAGAGCACCATTTTATCTTGCATTGAGGCATCAGTCGACAGCCCTATCTCTTATGTATTGCTCTGAACTAATCGAAAGTCAAGGTTCTTACTCACTTGAGGCATTTCTTAATAGAATCGAGGCAGAAGGAGG
>Ga0075423_10005169_pt1 | contig 12175 bp, 3 predicted proteins | sample SoiMethybrSBSTD2_FD_80114 | JGI IMG/M metagenome (GOLD analysis project Ga0075423, IMG submission 80114) | Bulk soil microbial communities from a Populus tree surrounding site in Tennessee, USA - Soil MetaG P. TD hybrid SBSTD2 | ecosystem: Environmental > Terrestrial > Soil > Tree plantation...
CCGCGCCAGCGGGCGGCGCGCGCGGTGTCCCCGTACCCTTCCGCGACTCGGGCGAAGTCGTGGAGGATCTTCGAGAGGAACCATCCCAGCCACACGCTCTCGCCGCGCCCCTGATGCCCGACGCGGTTCATGCCGTCATTCCAGTCGCCGCTGCCGATGATGGGCAGCCCATGCCGACCGATGTTCAGGCTGCGCTCGATGGCGCGGACGCAGTGCTCGTAGAGAGTCCCGCTCTGCCTCGCGACCGCGGGCTGGCCGTAGGCCTCCGCCTCCCCGGGCAAAAGGGCCGGCGCTTCCAGGAAGCCCACCGGGACGTCGAGCACGGCCCGATCGCCGGTGCACTTCAGGTAGTGGGCCACCGCGTACGGGAGCCACAACAGGTCGTCCGAGCAGCGGCCCCGCACGCCGCGGCCGGTATGCTCGTGCCACCAGTGCTGCACGTCTCCTTCGACGAACTGGCGGGCGGCGCAGCGCAGCAGGTGCTCGCGGAAGAGGTCCGGCCGCGCGAACCCGAGCGCCATCACATCCTGGAGCTGATCGCGGAAGCCGTACGCGCCACCCGGCTGAAGGAATCCCGTGCGCCCCCATAGCCGTGAACTCACCGCCTGGTACAGCAGCCAGCGATTCATGATCAGATCGAAGGAATCGTCCGGCGTCTCGACCTGCACGGTGCCGAGCATCCCGTCCCAGCGCTGCTCGACCTGCTCCAGCGCCGCGCGCGCGGCCTCGGCGCTGCCGAGGCGGCCCACCAGCTCGAGCGCGTGCGCCCGGGTCTCGCCCTGACCCAGCAGCAGCACGATCTCCTGCGTCTCGCCGGGCTCGAGATCGACGCGCACCTGCAGCGCGGCGCACGGGTCGAAGCCGGCCCCGAAGTGCTGCCCCAGCGATACACGCGCCAGCGCAGCCGGTCGCCGCAGGGAGCCGTTGCGCCCCAGGAACTCGAGCCGGTCGCCGGTGGCGGAAGCCGGCGGCGGGCTGGCGTGCGCGAACGCCACGCGCCCGGGGAAGTCCGGGTTGTAGGGGTTGCGCGCCAGCACGGCGCCCGTCGCCGGGTCCTGCTCGGTGATGACGAACCGGTGTTCGCCGGCGCGCGGCGGGCACAGCGCCCATTCGTTGTATGCGAACACACTCAGGCGCCGCGTGACCCCGCCATGATTGGTGAGGGAAATCCGGGAGAGCTTGGCAGGCTCCTCGGCGTGCACGAAAACGGCGAGCTCGCATGTGACGCCGTGGCCGCAGTGCGCGTAACGCGTGACGCCCGCGCCATGGCGCGTGACCCAGCGGCCGCCATCGTGCTCTCGTGGCAGCGGGCCCGGGGTGGCGCCCCACACCTCTCCGCGGTCCTCGTCGCGCAGGTACACGGCCTCGCCGCTGAACTCGCTCACCGGATCGTTGCCGAACGGCGTCAGGCGGTTCTCGCGACTGTTTCCGGACCAGGTCCAGGCCGCGCCGGTGGCGCCGACCACGGTCCCGAAGCTTGGGTTCGCGATCACGTTGACCCACGGCAGAGGCGTATCCGCTTCGCCCTCGAGCACGATCGCGTACTCGCGACCACCGGCGGTGAAGCCTCCCAACCCATTGCTGTGCGTGAGCGGCGGGGCTTCCACCTCCGGGATGGCATCGCTGGAATGCTCCGCCTCGAGCCCAGGTCGCGTCACCAGCCCGGCCGGCCAGCGGGGCTCCGGGTAGGGCAAGTCGAGCTGGGCGGCCAGATCGCCGCGCTCGCCGCTCAGCACCGCGCGAGCCGCCGCCAGCAGGACCACGCGCTCCGCCTCGGGCATGCCCTCGCCGCGCAGCAGGAACACGCCTCCGGGGCGTTGCCTCCATGCGGCCCACGGTCCCTTCTCGAGCAGGCCCTGGAGCTGCTCGTGCATCTCGGCCAGGTAGATCGAAGGATGCTCGTTGAGGACGACGACGTCGGCACGGAGGCCCTTCAGCCGCCAGTACTCGTGCGCGCGCAGCACCTGGCGCACCAGCGACAGATCGTCGTCCTGCACCACGCGGGCGACCAGGATCGGCAGGTCGCCCGAGACGCCGTGCGCCCACAAGCCGGACTGCCCGAGTGTGTTGCGCAAAAGGAACGAAGGCGGAGCGCGCAGCGCGGCGTCGGTCCACAGCACGTGGGAGGCGAGCCGCTCGTAGAGCTGCGCTTCGTCGGTCGAGATCCCGAGGTGACGCAGCCGCATCTGGGTCTGGGTGGTGGCGAGCGCGAAGGTGCGGGCGGCCGAGTCGGGATCGTCGTATTTTTCCGCGAGCGCCAACGCCGCTGCGCGGTTCGTGGCGACCCCCGTCGCGAACGCGAGGCGCACCTGCCCGCCGGGGGCGATGCGCACCCGCCGCCGCAAGCTCAGGACCGGGTCGAGCACCGCTCCCGTGGTGCCCGAGAGCGCACGGCCGTCGAGCGCGACCGGGTCTTCCAGCGTGCGTCCGCGGCCGATGAAGCGCCTGCGGTCGGTCTCCCACTCGATCGCGCCGTGAATGCCGTCCTCGGCGCTCAGGACGTGCACCGCCCATGGCGCCAGCTCGTCCGGCGATCGCGGGCGACGGCCGCACAGCAAAGCGGTGCACTCGGGGCGGTATTCGGTCTCGAGGAACAGCTTGAGGAATGCGGGGTGGGCGAGATCGTCGCCGGGCGGCGCGAGCACGATTTCCACCAGGCTCGTGACCTCGATTTCGCGCAGGAGTTCGGTGTGGTTGATCAGCGTGACGCGGCGCACCTCGACGTCGTCCTCGGCCGACACCGTGATCCCGAGCCTCGTTTCGATGCCGTCGTCGGAGCGCTCGAACTGGGCCTCGTCGGCGCGGAAGGTCACGCGGTAGCGTTCGGGCTCGCGGCACACCGGCTGGTGGGCGGCGGACCAGAGCCGGCCGCTGCGCACGTCGCGCAGGTAGATGAACTGGCTGCCCGGGTCGCACGTGGGATCGTCGCGCTGCCGGGTGACGGCGAGTCCGCGCCAGGTGCTGGCACCGCCCCCGGCATTGGTGACGACCGCGGTGTAGTGGCCGTTCGACAGGAAGTGGGCGCTCGGGTAGAGCGTGTGGGGGGAGCGGAAGCGCCGCGGCGAGGCCGCAGGAATGGACGGCTCGGCCCGAGTGGATTCGGCGGGACGCGGCCGAGTGATGGGCACGAAGCGCGGCACACGCTCCTGCAGCAGCGGCTCGGTGGCCTGCACGCGGGGATCCGAATGGAAGCGCCGCACCATCGGGGCTCCGAGCACGGCGTTCGCGAGCGCGACCAGGCTCATGCCCTGATGATGGGCGAAGAAGGCATGGATGCCATGGACCCGGGGCGGGTCGTGCGTGGCTTCGCCGTCGGGCCCTTCGGTCTTGCGCGGCGTGTAGTCGAGGGCCTCGAAGAATCCGAAGCGGCCGGATGCGCCCTCGCGGGCGAGCCGGCGGAAGTTCGCGGCAGCTGCTGCGGGATCGACCAGTGCGGCCAGGGCAGTGGCATAGGGTGCGATCACCAGGTCCTCGGCGAGCCCGCGCTTCAGCCCCAGGCCGGGGACACCGAAGGCCTTGTACTGGTAGCTGCCGTGCGTGTCCACCACGTGGTAGGCGGACTCCGAAATGCCCCAGGGGACCCGCTGGCGCCGCCCGTACAGGATCTGGGCGCGCACCGCAGCACGGCAGGTGTTCTCGAGCAGGGTCTCGGGATGGCTGCGCAGGATCAACAGCGGCATCACGTACTCGAACATCGAGCCGCTCCACGACACCAGTGTGGTGCAGCCTTCCACACTTACGAGCGCGCGCGACAGCCGGAACCAGTGCTCCTGCGGGACCTGGTCGCGGGCGATGGCGATGAAGCTCGCGAGCCGGGCTTCGGACGCCAGCAGGTCGTAGTACGAGGAATCGAGGCGTCCAGGCCCTTCGGCGTCGGCCAGCCGGAAACCGATCGAGAAGACTCCTCGCGTCCGGTCATAGAGGAACTTCCAATCCATGCTGTCGGCGAGACCGTCGCAACGGCCGGCAAGGTCATGAAGTCGCCCGCGCAGCGCGTCGCATCCGGCCTCACCTCCCGGCCGCCGCAGCAGTGCCTGCTCGAGCCGAGAGCCCCACTCGACCACCGCGTCGGCTTCGGCGTCTGCGGGTGCAGCCGCCGCCACCCGCTCGAGCACGACCTGCAGGACCAAAGCGCGCTCCCCGGCCGCCGCGAGCCGTGCGCCCGCCGGCCCGTCCGATGCGAGTGCCGCGCGCAGGGCATCCAACTCGCGCTGGGCGAGGTTGCAGACCGCACGCAGCGGTGTCGCCGCGCGCGCCCGGCGCGTCAGCGCCGCGAGCGCTTCGCCCAGCACCCCCGCCGTATCGACGGCGCCCGCGCACCATCGCTCCTCGTCTTCGGCGCCCCCGGCGAGCTCACGCAAGCCGGCCGACAACGCCATGAGCGCGCCGGCCAGGTTGCCGCTGTCCACAGTCGAGACGTAGCGCGGCGCCAGGGGGGCAAGGCTTTCCGTGTCGTACCAGTTGAGCAGGTGCCCGGCGTGGCGCTCGAGTGATTCGACAGTCGTGAGCGTGCTCTCGATCCGGTCCGCGAGCGGGCTCAGGCCGAGGTAGCCGAGGTCGTACGCGGCGAGCGTGGAGAGCAGCCCCATGCCGATGTTGGTCGGCGAGGTGCGATGCGCGATGCGCGGCTCCGAAGCCTCCTGCACGTTGTCGGGCGGCAGCCAGTGATCCCCGGCAGTGACGAACCGCTCGAAGTAGTCCCAGGTGCGGCGCGCGATGCGGCGCAGCTGCTCCGCGTCTTCGGCGCCGAGCGCCAAGCGCCTCGCCACGACCGGGCGGCTCAGCCACCACGCCACCAGCGGCGAGGCCAGCCACGCGGCCAGGAACGGCAGCGCCGGCGGCAAGGCTCCGGCCCTGAGCGGCACCCCCCCCAGAAGCACCACCAGGGCGGCTGCCGGTCCGGCCCACATCTCGGCGACGAACACCCGTGGTCCCTGGCGCACGAGCAGCCCGGCGGCGCGCGCCGCCGTGGCCGCGGCGGTCTCCCACTCCAGCAGCCGCCGCTGCGTGATCACCAGCCGCACCAAGGTCAGGACGATGGCGTGCGCCATCTCGTAGGCGTGGTAAGGGAGCAGCATGATCTCGAGCACCACCTGCGCGCCCGCGGTCTCGAGCTCCGCCCCCACGTCGTGCGCGAAAACCCCGACCGGCTGCTGCGGGCGCGGGCCGCCGGCGAAGTGCACCAGCGGCGGCAGCAGCGGGAAGCCGAGCACCGCGAGAGTCGCCAGGGTCCAGCCGAGCGGCGAGCCCGGGAGCCAGGTCCACGCCGAAACCAGCAACGCCATGAGAGCGGGCGCCACCAGGCTGCGGCGCAGGTTGTCGAGGATCTTCCAACGGCTGATGAGCGGCAGCCGGCTGCGTTCGAGGCCGTGCCGCGTCGGGACCACCGGCAACAGCCAGGACAGGATCTGCCAGTGGCCGCGCACCCAGCGGTGCTGGCGCCGCGCGTGGGCGAGCACGCTCGAGGGGAAGTCGTCCACCACTTCGACGTCCGACACCAGCGCGCAGCGTGCGAACAGGCCCTCGAACAGGTCGTGCGAGAGCATCGCGTTCTCCGCCACGCGACCCTCGAGCGCGGCGGCGAAGGCGTCCACGTCGTAGAGGCCCTTCCCGGTGAAGCTGCCTTCGCCGAACAGGTCCTGATAGGTATCGGACACGGCCGTGGTGTAGGGATCGACGCCGGTGTGACCGGCGTAGGCGCGCGCGAACAGAGAGCCGGCGGCGCTCGCCATCGTGACGCTGACCCGTGGCTGGAGGATCCCGTAGCCTTCGACGACGCGCCGGAGCTTGGGGTCGAAGCGCGGGCGATTGAGGGGATGCTCGATCACGCCGATCAGCTGCCGCGCCGCGTCGCGCGGCAGGCGGGTGTCGCTGTCGAGCGTGATGCAGTAGCGCACGCGCGACAGGATCCCGAGATCGCCCACGCGCATGGCAAAGCTCGTGTCGCCGGCGCCCCGCAGCAGCCGGTTGAACTCCTCGATCTTGCCCCGCTTGCGCTCCCAGCCCATCCACACTCCCTCGCTGGCGTTCCAGCGGCGAGCGCGGTGGAAGAGGTAGAAGCGCCCGGCAGGGCCGGGCCCGTAGCGCGCATTGAGCGCCGCGATCGCGGCGATCGCCGCCGCCAGCACCTCGTCCTCGCCCGGAAGGTGCTCGGACGGCGCGTCCGGGAAGTCGGTGAGCAACGCAAAATGGATCCGCGGGTCCGGGTTGCCGATGGCATGAACCTCGAGGCGCTCGATCAGGGCCCGGACGCCCTCGACCGAAGAGATGAGGGTCGGCACGATCACCATCGTGCGTGCGGACTCGGGCACGCCTGCGCGCAGATCGAGCCGCGGCAGCGGTCGTGGCCGCACGATCCGGTGGACGACGCGGTGCATGAGCGCCACCGCGAATTCGCTGGCGGGGACGAGCGCGAGCGCCCCCACCCAGATCCACATCCAGGGCGGCGCATGCGACGCACGCGATACCCCCACCGCGATCGCGACACCGAGCCCCGTGAGCAGGGCAAGGGCGCCGAGGTAGATCGGTGTGGCCTGCTCGAACAGCAGGCGTTCCAGCTGGCGCCGCAGCGGGCGATGGTGGGCGACGTCGCTCTCCAGCTCGCGACGGCCGCCTCCGATCAGGTGGTAGCCCACATGCGCGCTTCGGGATTCCGCTCCCAGCTTCTCCGCCGCCTGACGTGCGCTCTCGATGGCGCGCAGCGCGACCCTCACCTGGGCCTCGCCGGTGGGATCTGCGAGCGCCTCGACCGCGTGGCGGTAGCGATCGCGGCTCGGGAACTCCATGCGTCCGTAGACGCCGGGCGGGTCGCGCTGGAGGATCTGCTCGATCAAGCTGACGCCCTCGACGTACTCGTTCCAATCGAGCGTCCCACACAGCCTGAGGCTGGTGATGGAGTTGCCCATCGAGAGGTGGTTCATCGCCTGGCGCTGATGCTCGGCACGCACGGCGTCCTCCACCGTGGTGCCCGCGGCATCCAGGCGCTCCTCGAGCTGCTTCCTGAGCCCGGCGGCGCCGGCGCCGTACTCGCGCATGCGCTGCAACAGCTGATCCACGAACGCGACGTGGAGGAGCTGCGGAAGCGGCGGCAGGCGACCGTCCGTCCGCTCGCTCTCGAAGCCGGCGAAGCAGCGATCCGCCTCGAGGCGCCCCGCGCGGCTCTCGATCAGCTCCTCGGAGAGCCGGCGCAGGTGCTCGATCAGGGCGAGCTTGAGCATGCTGGGCCACGCCCACAGCTCCCCGATCGTCAGGGGCGCGACGGTCTGATAGGCGTAGATGAACCGGTTCAGCCGGTGAGCGTCCAGTCGCGCGTCGCTGTAGCGGAGCAGCTCCACGGCCATTCCGTAGACGCGTGCCGTGCCGGCGAGCTCGCGCGTGGCCAGCTTGGGAAGCTCGCGGTAGTAGCGCGTCGGAAGGTGATGGAGGATCTCGCGGATCTCGCCTTCCACCAGGTGGAAGTTGTCGAGCAGCCACTCGGCAGCGGGCGAGATCGGCTCGCCGCGCCGCACGTCGCCGGCGAGGATGCGATACGCGTGACGGAGCACGCGCGCGTGGTCGGAAAGACGGCGCAGAAGCCGCGGCGGGCCGCGCCGCGGGTCTCGCGAAAGGGTGAACCCCGCCGCCAGCGCCCGGGCGCGTTCCTCCAGGCGTTCGACGCCGAGCAGCTCGCCGTGCAAGGGGCTCGTGTCGATACCGATCAGCCGGAGGCGCGCCCCGCCCGGCCCAAGACCAGCGCGGCGCGGCGTGGCCCGAGTGCCTGGCATCGGCCTGCACTCCTTCCGGAATGGACCGCGGTGAGCCCGTGGCCCCGATCGACGCGAACCTCACCATGGTAGCAGGGATGGGGCGGTGGGGCCTTCGCCGCGTGGGCGGAAGTGCCCTCTACGTCGTCGCCGTTACCGGTAGATCGTCTTGAGCCGCCCCCACGAGTGCGAGCGCGCGGGCGTGAGCTGGCACACCTCCTGGGGATTCGCGCAAGCCGGCCCGAAGCTCGCTGCACGAAGGTGAGCCTGGTAGGAACCGCCATCGCCGCGGCGGGTGAAGGAGCCGCTGTTCCCAGCGCCGGCGATGGTGCAATGGAAGACCGGCAGGGTGCATCTCGCATTCGCCGGCACCAAGTAATCGAACTGGTACGTGCCGGGCCCGACTCGTGTGGCCACGATGTCGGTGTTCCCCGAGATCGAGCTGTTGATGCGCACTCCAAGCGTGGGATCCGTGCCGCCGTTCGCGCACTCCGTCGCGTTGGCGATCGTGACGGTGTAGGTCTTTCCGGGCTGGACGTCCCAGGACTGGACCGATGGGCCCATCGGTCCCGACAGGCAGCCGCCGTCTAATGCCACAACGTTGACCAGCCGGGCGACGCCGAGGCGGGTCGCGAGAGCGGTCGCCGGAACTGCAGCCACGACGAGAGCAATGGTTGGATAGAGCCAGCAGCGACGGATCATGCTCGACCTCCTGTTTGTCGGTTCCGGGAGCACGCTGCGCGCGCGCCGGGGGTGACCGGGGGAAAGCCATCTCGGGCGCCCGTGCGAGCGCGGGCCAGCGGGGAAAGAGCACCGACTGTGCCGGGTGCTAAGGGATCGCCGCGTTCCCGGAACTCATTGCCGGCACGTCGTCGCCGCGATCACGAACGGCGCGCCACCGGTTGCCGGGGAAGGAAGGCGTGTAAGAACGTCAGGGCCGCGCGGCCGGGCTTACAATGCCGGCGCAGCTCAGGCATCGAATCAGGGCATCGGCCGAAGGGCACGGCCGTTGGCCGCGCGACCTACTTCCCGAACAGGTCGCTGGCGTCGAAGCTCACGCCCAGGGTGAGGAGCACCGACTTGAGCCGGAGTTCATCGGGCAGCTGTCGCAGCACGTCATCGGGCAGCGGCAATTCGGACGGCGCACGGTAGCGGATCGATGTCCATTGGATGTACATCGCGCTGATCCCGCCGATCACGCGCACGCCGCGATGCGCACGCCAGCCCAGCATGAGTGACGCCTCCGGCCCCAGCGTCCGCTCCGTGTCGAACCGCACCAGCGTGCCGTTGGAGCTCCCGTTGGCCTCGTTCAGTCGCGTCCAGATCGCCCCCAGAGCGACGTACCAGAATACGGACCGCGATGCATGCCATACCGAAAACGGGCCGAACCACGCGCTCGAGTAGAATCCGCCCACCGGGAACGTCGAGGTGAGCGTGCCGGGATCGTCCTGAATGTCCACTCGGTACGCACTCGTATACTGGTAACCCAGGGCGAGTGACACCCAGCCATCGCGCCCGGGAAGCGTGTGGTGGCTGCGCACCGCATGAACCGTACGCAGCGTATCCACCCGCGTCGCCCCCGGCATTCTCGGCATGCTCTGCGCCCATTCGACTGAGGTCAGCACGGAGTCGAGCGCCACGATCGTGTCGGGCTGCCCTCCGAACGGGCCGAGCATCGCCGAGAACCCGCCTCGCACGAACGTGGGGGCGCTGCCGAGAAAGAAGCGGTCGGGATGCTCGACGTCGTGATAGCCGAGCGATCCCCAGAGATATCCGCCCGTTAGTTTGGCGAGCGGAGGAGGGATTGCGTTGAACTGCGCTCGCGCGAGTGGCGCGAAACCGAGGAGCACGAGCAATCCCGTCGCGGCCGTGGCGCGAGCGGCGAAGCTCTTCTGGCCGACTTGCAATCGAGACATGCACCGCAGGCTACCCCTAACTGGGGCGGCGCCGCCACGTGTCCGAGAGTATTCACGCGGGAATGGACGCGCAGTGGGCGCGCGGTCTTGACGGTGGGGCCACCGGTTCTGACTCATCGGAGATCGAGGGCGCCCCAGTTTCGGGGCGCCCTCGAATCACCTGCCTTTGTCGGTCCGACCTTATGTTACTGGCTGGCCGTCGGACTCTCGATGCGCAGATCGTTCCGAACCCATCCGACTCCCGGTGTGCCGCGTGCGATGGCGACGGCGGCGTACCGGTCCGACGCGTACTGCACCGTGCCGGTCAGGCGGGCGGTCGCCGCGTTCACCTCGACATGCATGTCCGCGCCCTTCAACTTGGCGTCCGTGAGCCGCTTGCGTACTTCGGAGGCTACCTGGTCGTCCTTTGCGGTCTCGTGCTTCTTCTGCGACGCCGCGACCACGCGCAGCTCTCGGTTCACCGACTTGACGCCCGGCACTGCCTTCGCCACAGCGACCGCCTTGTCCGAGATCGAAGCGTTCGGCACGGTGCCGAACAACGTGACGATGCCGCGGCGCGTGTCCACATTGATGTCGCCCGCCGCGATGTCCGCATCCGTCATGAAGCGAAACTTGGTCTGAGCGGTGATCCATCCGTCCATCGCCGCGTTTCCCTGCGCAGGATCGACCGGCGGCTGGTCGAACCAGATTTCGCGATCGGCGAAATTGTCCGGGCTCTGGACCTCCGACGCGACCTGGCGAACTCCCGGAAGGTATGAGGCCACTTCGAGCGCGAGCAGGTGGTCGGACAGCGTGGCGGCCTTGCCCGCCAGCAGCACCACACCCTTGTTGACCGATTTGACCTGGATCGAGCTGTTCGCGAGCGCCGGCTCGGCCTTGAGGGCGGCAGCCACGTCTTCCTTGAGCCGGTCGTCGGCGAGATTGACGCTCTTGCGCCTGCTCTCAGGCACCACCTGGAGCAGGTTGCGAACCGATGTCACGCCGGTGCCGGCCTTTGCGATGCGGCCGGCTTCCGTCTTCTCGGCGTTCGTGGGGACCTTGCCGTGCAGCGTCACGCGGCCTTGATCGGTGTCCACGTTGATCGGGTATCCGATGACAGCCGGCGAGTTCAGGAGCTGCATCTTTACCTTGGTCGAAACCCACGCGTCCGACACGCCCGCGCCCGCCGGGGCGACCCCGGCGACGAGCATCACGGCCACGCAGGCCATCAGGATCCATTGGTGCGACTTCGAATTCATGACGTCTCTCCTTGTGGAATGGGAACGCTCACGCCCTCGTCGCCGATTGCGACGGGGCGCGCACGCCAAGAACTGGATGGCGAGTCCGAGCGAAGTGTTCCAGCGACTCGGTATGAAAGGTCGTCGGCTCGGTAGTGACATAAGCGCAAGCCCTGTGCCGTGGCACACGAGTCTGCATCCGGCTGCCGTGGGCGCGGTTGACGCTGCGAGCGATCTCGCGTCGATGTTCCGCGCTGCCAGATGTTCAATCCGAGATGTAAAGCGTTCAAGCCGCCGGACCATCCGCGGGCCGACGACCCTTCGCCTACAAGCTCGGTAGTCCAAAGTCCCGCGCACCTCCATGCCGGTGATTCGAGCTCACCGGTTGGAGGTGCGCGACTCGATCCCGCGGCGGCGAATCGTGTTCGCCGGGCGGCCTTCTAGACTTTACGGGGTGGGCAGTACGATCGCATTGCCGGCCAGCGTAACCGCGCCGATCCGTGCCAGCGCCCTGCCGTTCAGCGTCGCCCCGGTATTCAGAGAGATCGACTGATCCGCCATGATGGTGCCCTTGAATGCGGACGTCGTTCCAAGCGTCGCCGAGCTCCCCACCTGCCAGAAGACGTTTGAGGACTTGGCGCCACCGCTCAGAATCACGGCCCGGCCGGATGTCGTGGTAAGCGTCGATGCCATCTGGAAGATGAAGACAGCATTCGCGTCGCCCTGGGCGTCGAGCGTGAGGTCGCCCGAGGAGATCGCGAGCGAGGACGTGGATTTATAGAGGCCAGGCGGGAGAGTCAAGCCGCCGAGATTCCCGGCGACGGTGACGGGTGCCAGGGTTCGTCCGGCTGCGTCGGCGTACGCCGTATTCAGAGCGACCATCGCTTGCGCTGAAGTGGCATCGCCGGCGTGGGTAGAGCCGGTCCGGGTTCCCGGCGGGAATCCAGTCACCGCGGTTCCGGGGCTCACGCCCAGATCTCCCGTCAGAGCGGTTGCGCCTGTGCTGGTGACCGTCGCACCGCCCAGAACCGCGAAAGTTCCCACGGCGCCGAGAACCACAGACCCCTGATTGCTTGCCTGCGACGATGTCGTGAAGCTCCATACATAGTTGAGCGCCATTGCGTTTCCGGCGACATCCTTGACCCCGGTCGTCACCGTCGCTGTATATACCGTGCCAATTGCGAGGGCGGTCGTGGGTGTGAATCGCGCAATCTGCGTCGACGCATCGTAGCTGACGGTCCCAGCCACAGGAGCCGCACCGGGGCCCGACACGGTGAAGGAGGTCGCCGTGATCGACGCG
>Ga0075423_10005170_pt1 | contig 12175 bp, 9 predicted proteins | sample SoiMethybrSBSTD2_FD_80114 | JGI IMG/M metagenome (GOLD analysis project Ga0075423, IMG submission 80114) | Bulk soil microbial communities from a Populus tree surrounding site in Tennessee, USA - Soil MetaG P. TD hybrid SBSTD2 | ecosystem: Environmental > Terrestrial > Soil > Tree plantation...
GACCAGCCCCTGTGCCGGCCGCTTGGGAACCGGCGGATAATCTGAAATAATCTGCTGCGACTGGAATGCAGGCCGCTGCACGGTTGCGTCAATCGAGGCTCGAAGACGGGGCGGCACGTACACAGTGACGTCGCCAACACCTGCCTGTAAGTCCATGTGGAGGTCACCGTCGAAATCCTCCGGTGCCATATGTACCACAATATTGCCTGAACCTGTCGACGCCTCGACCCACGCTCCAGCGCTGTCCAGCCGAATGTCTCCGAATTCGGTATGACCTTGGAATGGACCTCGGACGCGGCGGCTTGTGATGTTGCCTCCACCACTTTTGGCATTGATGCGAGCCGCATCGCCGATGGAGATATCGCCGGCATTCGTGGTGGCCTTGACTTCACCAGCCTTACCGATGGTGATTGTTCTCCCACCCTCGGCATCTACGGAACCGCTAATATTGCCGGCACGCACAACACCTGCACTAGTCCGGAACAAAGCATCGCCGCCGATATCGCCTACCTCGAGCGTTCCACCCTGGCTGCGTAATTCGGCATCTCCCCCTATATTTCCGGCCTTGATCAATCCACCCTGCGTAATGATGGCAGCCCTGCCCCTGATATTACCGGCTCTGACAGACCCGCCTGCCGTTCGAAGGATCACATTCCCATCCACGTCGCCGACCACGATATTGCCCGCCATGGTGACGAGATCCAAATTGACGTTTTTAGGGGTAACGATCTTCCAGGCGATCGGTCCTCGAAACTGCTCCGGAGCGGTGCCAGTCAATTCCACGACGTCCTTGCCACAAGTCTCCTGAATCGAGTTGTTTTCAACTTGAACGTCGATCACGGGTTCGCGCCCCGTCGTGTCGACCTGTAAATCGCCCACCGCAGCGCGGACAAGCAGCGTCGCACCATCCGAAATCGGACACTTTGCGTAAACGGGAAAGACGAGCACGGACGAGACGAGAATCGTGCCAAGAACGCGAAACACGCGAATCGGCGCCAGAGATTTATTACGCGACGATTCGAGTGTTTCGCGTTTTTGGCACCCGCGATCTGTCATTTTGTGGTCCCAACGAATTGCAATACTTTAGTCCGGATATACGGGTTATCGTCTTTCTCGGTAGCTTCCGTGAGCTTCTGCGCTAAATCGGGATCCTTCGGATTATGAGTCGTCAGGGCCTCTATAGCTTCTATACGAATGCCCGCATTCTGGTCATTCTGAAGAGTGTACATGAATGCTGCGCGGACGTGTTTCTCGTTGGCGAATTTCTTCAGGCCTTCTAATGCCCGCATTCGCACTCCGGCATCATCATCATAGACGAGAGCACCAATCAGGGCTTCTTCTATCGGTTCATCCGTCGGCTTCTGTGAAAGGACCTCAACGGCCTTGAGCCTGGATCCAGGGTTATTCGGATCGCGCAGCGCGCTGAAAAGAAGCTGGCGAACCACATCATCTTCCATTCGGCCCCGGAACCGCAACGGCTGTGAAACTTCGCCGGCCAATTCAACCTGACCCGTCGCCGGGTCGGCATTGACGACCTGAAGGTTCGATATCGCTCCATTTCGTGGGATGAGAGAAACCTGATTGTCAGGTGCGGAGTTGGGGACAAGTTCCGCGATGTTGCGGCCTTGCTGATTGCTTACGTAAACGCCAAGCGCCAAGCCCATAGCGATGAGCGCCGCCGATTCCAGCAGCCGCATGGGCGTAAAGACAACGGAAAACGTGGGAACGCGCCACCAAGGGCGCTTTCTCTCGATACGATCCAGCTGATCGGCTAATGCTTTCCGGGATTCCACGAGTAGATCGGAAGGAACATCCCAGCCTGTCGTGTCATTGGCGAATACCGAATGCATTGCCTTCTCGGATTCAAACGCACTCCGGCAATCGTCGCACTCCTGAAGATGTGCTTCGAGTCCGGGATACGCTCCTTCCGGCAGTTCCTCATATAAGAGGAGAGTGATTTGGTGTTGATATTCTTTGCAGTTCAAATTCATACGTTCGTCAAATACGCTCTCAATTTTTGAGTGGCCCGGAACAGATAATTCTTTGCCGTCTCCTCAGTGCTGCCCATGATTTCGCCAATCATCTTTAGCCGGAGACCTTGGTAGTGCCTCAATTCAAATACAAGACGCTCCTTTTCGGAAAGAGTTTTTAGCGCATCTTGTATTTTTTGACCGACTTCTTTGCCGTAGAGGCGGCGTTCGGGATTGCTGTAGTAGGTGGTCGCTGCCAGAGTGTCCTTCAAAGCAGGACGATCCGGATGCGTTTCCGTATCGGATTCGTAGGAAATCTCTTCTTTCAGAGTTTGGCGTTTACGGAGGTGGTCCAGGCTGACATTCGTTGCGATACGGTAAATCCAGGTATAAAAGCTGGATTCGAATCTGAATCGGCCGAGCGACCGATAAGCCTTGAGAAAGGTCTCTTGGAAAACTTCCCGCGCCTCCTCGCGATTTCCCAGCATGTGGAACGCCAGCCTCAAAATGTCCCGATCATGCCTCCGGACCAGTTGCTCAAATGCCTCACGATCACCGCTTTGGGCCTGTTCAATCAGGAGTTTTTCATCTTCTGATTCGTGAACTCGTTGTGCGGTCCTTTTCAAAATGGCTTCCATGGTCACGGGTTGTTGGACGCCCGCAACAATAAAAGGTCGCGCCGCAAATCACGCCAACTAGGCAAATTAAGTGAGGCTGGCCGACGTATAATTAGCGGCTAATTCTCGCTGCTCAGGAAGATCGTAATCCGATCGCCTGGATGTATGACACTGAGGTCTTCGGATTCGTTCCAGGAAAGTATAGCATCCACGGATGTCTTGTATGTGGTGGCGATCCGGTCCAGAGTTTCGCCGGGTTTGACACGGTGAACGACTTTCTTTGGGGCGGGTGTCGTGCTCACTTTCGTCACACGGGCTGTGGTTGTCGACGGAGGCAGAGCAGCAGGTTCACTTACAATCAGCTTCTTACCAACGGCAATCTCGTTGGATTGAAGATGATTCCATGACTTCAGCTTTGCAACAGAGGTATTGAAGCGGCTTGCGATGCTTGTCAGCGTATCGCCGGCCCGGACGGTATAGGACTTTGGCCGGCTGTTATCGAGGGTCGTTTCAGCCCGGATGGCCGTTGGAACCGACGGAGTTGATCTTGACGACAGTCCGGTATTGGATGCCAGAAGCTGAGGCGGTGTTACGCCGCTGAGGGGGATCACCAGTGTTTGTCCAACCTTCAAAACCGGCGTTTTTCCTAACTTATTTACCTGTGAGACTTGGTTCACGGTGACGCCATACTTTCGGGCAATCCCTCCCAACGTATCGCCTTTACGCACCTGGTGTTCGCGAAAGAGAATCCGCTTGCTTTCCGGCAGTAAAGCAATCTGTTTATTGAATTTATCCGTATATCCCTTTGGGAGTATCAATTGAAAATCCGGATCATCGGGCGGTGTCGTCCACCGAAGTACATGCGTGTTCAGCGCTCTAAGTTCTTCGACAGGAAGATCAATCGCGTCGGCTATGACGCGCAGGTCGGTCGACTTATCTACTGGTACGCGCTCCGTTTCAATGGCCGGAACAGGAGTAACGTCGAAGCCGTACTTCGCAGGATTCTTGCCGATAATCGTGAGGGCGATGATGTTCGGTACGTACTTGATCGTCTCCTTCGGCAGTGCCCTTTTATCGGCTAAGGTCCAGAAGTTGTCGGCGCCTGTTCTCTCCATGGCTCGTTGGACCCGAAGAGGGCCGCCGTTGTAGGCAGCCATGGCCAGATACCAGTCACCAAACTGCTGGTAGAGATCCTTTAAATGGCGGGCAGCCGCGCGAGTTGACTTTTCCGGATCGGAGCGTTCGTCAATCCACCAAGTCTGCCGCAGGCCGTATTCCTTGCCTCGAGAGGAAATGAATTGCCACATCCCTTTTGCTGCTGCTCGTGACAATGCCCGCGGTTCAAAGGCGCTTTCGGCCTGACAGAGATAGATCAGATCCAGCGGCACTCCTTCTTCCGTCAAAACTCTCTCAATCATGGCCTGATATCGACCAACTCGTGCCAATCCAAGTTCCATCGTCGAGTGTCCGCGGCCGTTCTGGTAGTAATCGATGAACCCGAGGACGCGATCGTTGATCTCGATCGGCAGATCGTGAGCTACCTGTTGAACTTCGTCCTCAACTTCTTTTTTGAACTTCGGGTCGATCAGTGCCGGAAACGTTTCGACTTGTTCGAGATCATCGATTGCCGCGCGTTCGTGGGTTCCGTCCGTTAAACCATCGCCTTCGCGGATCGCCGCTAATTCCATTGCGTTTACACGAGCGACCAGATCCGTCAATTCATGTTGCAGTCGGGGCTCGTTTTCATGGGAGGCAGACGTCTCCAGAATCAAGTCGATCGCTGAGTCGAATTCCTGCTTCGCGCGCTTTAAGGAGCCCTCTTTATAGAGTTTTTCGCCGTTTTCGAAGCGCAATTGCGCCTGGAGAATTGCGCGCTCAACAGGATCATTCGGGTTAACTTGGGGCAATTCGGACGGAATCTGTGCTGTAACCGTTTCAACCTGTTGATTAATTCGAGGCAAGCTCGGAGGTGATGACTTGGCTGCTTTTTGTGCTGGCGCCCCGCAGGAGGCTACGAGCACAGGCAGCAGAAGCAAGACGTAGGCTGATATCCGGCTCTGGGGTCGCAGCACCAAAACACCTCCATAAAATCAAAAGCCACTAAGCCGCAGATTTTTAAGGTCTTTGTGAATAGTGGCTCCAAAAAACATCGCCAGCTTACACGAGCAGCATGTTTCAGTCAACGTTCCCGTAACGCCCCATATCGGGGGGCGGCCAAGGTCTTCGGTGGACGCGAGGGTTACGGTTATTGCGCCAAGCTGGTCAGTCCGAAGTGCCGGCAAGGACTGTGGATGGGGATGTCCGAACGGGTTGTTCGCGCCAACCGAGATTACTGGTACCGACGTCTTTGGTCGAACACGGACGCCCTTGCTGCCGTGGTGTGAGACTTTGAGCACATCCACCCTTTCGGGGACAGCGATAGATCGCTCAATGTCGCCAGTCAAGAGTGCCGTGGCTTTTCCGGTGTCGAGGAGCAAAACCACGGAGTCGTTGTTCTGATCGTTCTTCCGCGGTTTCCAGTCTGCCGGTGGATGTAGAACTTTGAAGGGTCCAATACTTTGGCCTGCGGATACCCAGCGGATCGGGATCTGCTTTTGCTGAATTCGGTCAACCAGCTGGAGATATCTCTCGATTCCAGGGTTACGCCCCAACCAGACAGTCCCGATCTGAAAATTCTGGATGACATCGAAGAGACCATCCATGTGGTCGTGATGGGCATGAGTCAAAACAACGGCATCCAGTCGCCGAATACCCCGTGCGAAGAGGTAAGAGGAAACGACGTTCTCGCCGATGGAAAAGCTGCTCTCATCCCTTAGATCTAAAAACCTTCCTGCCGCTACGCCGCCACCATCGACGAGCATTCGGTACCCTGTGGGGAATTCGATGAAAATGGAGTCGCCTTGACCGACATCTAAGAACGTTATCGTCACTTTCGTCGGCGGGGGCGGTGACAGATCCACGAAGGCAATTGCGGCCTGAAGAGCCACAACCAGGCTGCTGGCAAGTATGCACATCACCGCCTTTCGCCGCTGAATGGACGTGATTAGCACCAGCAATATGAGCGCGTAAAGGAACCACAACCACAACGGAGGTGAGGGCACGCGCAAAGAGGAACCTGGAATCTGTAGCGCGAGGCCCACCAATTTCAAGAGGATGTCAAACAGGATGGTGATCACCCGACCGATAATCATGGCGAGGGTCGAAGGAGCCAAACTCAAGAGAAGACCTAGCGGTGTCACAGCGGCTGCAATCATCGCCGCGGGAACGTTCATCAACGGAGAGATGGGCGACAAGCGGTGAAACGACTCAACCATAAAGAAGCTGAAGACGCTCTCGACACAACAAGCGATCACAAGCGCTTCGGCACAGATCAGAGCGATTTTCCACGGAATAGTCACTACCCAATAGGGCAGAGCATGGCGTTCGCACCAGACCCGCCGCGAGATTCTCCAGTCCAACGCGACGATTGAGATTTCACCATCCTTCGAAGCATCAGGAAAATCCTGCAACGCCTCTCGCAACCAGCCGAGCAACCAATTGATCGCCGGCGCGCCGATTCCAACGACCGCGAGCACCGCCGAGAACGTCATCTGAAAACTCGAGTCTTGGAGCGTCATAGGTTCGGCAAACAGGAGGATGAAAGCGGTTCCAGCCGTTGCATTGAGAACGGCGTAGCCTCGATCCATCATTTTCCCGACGACCAGGAATGTCACGGCGAGGGTCGCCCGGTACACCGGTGCCTGACCTTCTACAACTGCTGCATAGATGAATGTACAAATGAGAACAAAGAGGAGCCGAGTTCGCCGTTTGCATGGAACAAGTCGGGCGAGAAAGAGCGCTGCGCCGGCGACAACAGCCAGGTTAAAACCCGAAACGACGACGAGGTGGTAAAGCCCGCTCGACTGAAACTGCCGTTCGATTTCCGGAGTCAGCCCAAACTTTCGGCCAAGAGTTGTGCCCAAAACGAGCCCCTGAATGTCGGGTCTCGCGGCAAACGGGGCCTCTAACTTTGCCGTAATCCATTTCTTGATTCGATCGGTTCCGTGCCAGCCACGATTCAATACTTTGATCAGACGAGGATTTCGGATGGTGCCGGTCCAATAAATTCCTTGTCGTTCCAAGTAGTCGCGATAATCGAACACCCCAGGATTTCTATAAACACCTGGACGGTGTAACCTAACGAGAATTTCCACACGATCGCCAGAGCCCAAGTCCAATGAGTCGAATAAAGCGCGCAGTTCCGCATCGTCGAGGAACTCCACTAGTCGTGCTCGCCCAGCGGCGGTTTGTTCATCGATAGAGAGGGCCTCCATATCCAAATACACGCCCAATCCACGCCATTCGGGCCGCTTTGTGAGTCGGCCGATCAAACGGACTGCGGTATCCCCTGGCTCAGGTGGGACGACGGGCCGCATGTGGGCTCTAGCCGCGCCGACAAGTATCACGGTCAATAGAAGGCAGGTTCTTCTGAATCTAGAATAGGGTATCGCTAGAAGAATGGAGCCAGCTATCCCGACGATGACGGCGGTTGGGTCCAAACACGGTGCGAGAACAATGCCAAGAATTAAGGCAAGTAAGGGTAGGGCCACTGTTGTTCTTTCGTCAGTGGCAAAGGGCGGGCTTTATCTTATCGTAAATAACGCAACAGTTTCGATGTGATATGTGTTCGGGAATTGATCGACGATAGTGATTTCTCTCAGCTGATAGTTTTCCACCAGCACACTCGCTTCGCGAGCAAACGTGGTCGGATTGCAAGAGACATACACGATTCGTTCCGGCTTCAGCGCCATGATGCGCCGTGCGACTTTGACACCACATCCTGCGCGTGGCGGATCCAGCACCACAACGTGCGGCTTCAAACGGGAGTCGTGAATCGCCGTATTTACGTCCGCTTCAAAAAAACGAATGTTCGGCGTCTTGTTGAGTGCGGCGTTTTCGCGGCCCTGCCGCGCAGTTGTGCGATGGGACTCGATTGCAATCACTTCCGTGACAACTTTAGCGAGAGGAATCGAGAAAAAGCCCGCCCCTGCATAAAGCTCTAGAACGTGTTTAGGGCCTGGTCCGACTTGATCGATAACTTCCTTTACAAACGAAGCGAGCAAGAATCGGTTTGGCTGGAAAAACGAGTCGGCGCTGACACGATATTGGAGGCCATCGACTTCCATACTCGCACTTCCAGTGCGTCGCCTGCTACCGTCCTCCAGAACAAAGGTCGCCACGACTTCCGGTGCGCTCAGCGCGTGAACCTCGCATGCACCTTTTGCATCCGTGGTTTGAATGAAGTCATTAAGCTCCGGAACTAGGGCGGCGCAGGACCGTATCGGAACGACGGTGTGCGTATTCTCCCGTAGAAACCCCAACTGTCCGTTAGCAACGTGGAACGTTGCACGCATGCGATAATTACGGTCTGGCCCGGCGATCCGTTTGATTTCGCCATTCCACTGTAGATGAGCCAATCGTTGAAGAGTTTCGCCGAGAATCGCTTCCTTATACTGAACCTGGCTCTTGTAGCGGATGTGCTGCCAGTGGCAGCACCCGGCCGTTTCGTAATTTGGACAGTCGGGTTGCTGCCGGTCGGGCGAGGGCTCCAAAAGCTCGATCAATCTCGCTTTTGCATAGTCTTTCTTCCGTTCCACGATTTCGGCCTCGACAATATCACCCTGTGCAGTTCTCGGCACGAAGAGGACACCCTGCTCAGTTCTCGCGAGTCCGGCGCCACCATAAACCAGTTTTTCAATTTTGAGACGCATGCACGTGAAGGAGGCTAAATGAGGTAGAACAAGCTCAATCTTGGAATCTTGAAGCGTTCTAGTAGCTTTCTGCGCCACATCTGCTGCTCGAGCATTGCCAGTTGCGATGTCGTCATTGTCGAACGAAATGGATTCAGTTCCGAGTCTACCTCACGCTTCACATCGATCATTGTTTGGTCGTCGGCAGTGAATTTCAGCTTAGCCAATAGTTTCTCTTCCAAAGCGGTCAGTATCTGCTCCGCGGCCCGGAGATCCCGTAAGCCGACGTGACGAATGCTTGAAGCGATGCTTTCGTCCACTCTGCCTACGTGGTCGGCCAATTTCGATACGTACGCCATGACCTCTTCTTCTTGGAAGTCAGGCAAAGCAGGTGCTTCGATCATCAATTCCTTCTGTTCTTCACACACCTCCTCTACGGCCTTTGCACAGTACGCCAGCGAGTTGATCTTTCGCTTTGCTCGCGAGAAAGCGCGGTCGATCCCTTTCAACACTGCCTCAAGGGGTAATCCTTGCTCCTTCCAGTTTTCGATGAGAACCCAATCTAAAGTAGATAACAGCGTGAATGATTCGCGCCTGGACTGGTAAAAGCGCTCAATCTCAGTAAAGTAGTTGAAGTAGTTTAACTCTTGATCCACCCGCCACCAATGACGACATCGTCCCAATAAAAGACGGCACCCTGTCCTGGAGTGATGGCGCGCTGAGGCTCGTCGAACTCGACCATGACTTCGCCATCAATAAGCGAGACTGTTGCAGGCTTCGGCTCGAATCGGTTCCGAATTTGCACCTCACATCGAATCGGCGCATTAAGAGTTTCGATGGCGATCCAGTTATAGTCGCGCACAGAAAATTGCCGGCGAAGCGGATCTTCGCCGATCACGACCCGATTCAGTTCCGGCTCGATGCGGACGACGTACTGCGGTTTTCCCGTCGCTATCAGTCTTTTCCGCTGGCCGACGGTGTATCTGTGAATTCCATCATGTTTGCCCAAAACATCTCCCTGTTCGGTAACTATTTCACCAGACCGATTGGTTGGTGTACCGGCATACTCCTCGACGAACTCCGCATACGATCGGCCTTCTACGAAACAGATCTCCTGTGATTCAGCCTTTTCGGATGTGGCCAGACCTGCTCTGCGAGCAATGTCGCGGACTTCCGTTTTGGTCAACTCGCCGAGCGGGAAGAGCGTCTTTGACAGTTGCAATTGTGTAAGTCCAAACAGAAAGTAAGATTGATCCTTCCGCCGGTCTCTTCCGCGCAATAAGAGCCAACGGCCAAGTGTCTCGTCATATTTCACACGGGCGTAGTGGCCTGTAGCAACACGCTCGGCGCCGATCCCTGCAGCTTTGTCGACGAGATGGTGGAACTTTACGTAATTGTTGCAAAGGACGCAGGGGCTCGGCGTCTCTCCCCGCAAGTAGGTTTGGACAAAGGGTGCTACGACGGTGTTTTCGAAATCTTTTTCCAGATTCAATACGTAGTAGGGAATTCCCAATTGGATAGCGACACGTCGTGCATCCCAAAGATCGTCAAGCGAGCAGCAGCGACCGTTGGTGCGCCAGAGTTGCATCGACAGGCCAACGATCTGCTCTCCCTTTTCTTTTAATAAAAACGCAGTGGCGGAGGAATCCACGCCACCGCTCATCGCAACGGCAATCATTCTAGAATCCTTTTAATACTTTCCTAATGGCATCCGAAGCGAGCACGCTGCAGTGAATCTTTGAGGCTGGCAGCCCGCCGAGCGCCTGGGCGATCTCTTCTTTGGAGATCTGACGTGCATCAGTAATCTTCATACCAATGAGCTTTTCGGTCGCGTATGAACTCGTTGCGATCGCGGCGCTACAGCCCTGCGCTTTGAATTTTGCGTCGTGAATGCGGTCACCTTCGACCTTAACCCACAGTTTCATCACGTCTCCGCATACAGGATTAGAGACTTCCGCAACAGCGTCGGCATCTGAGATTTCCCCAACGCATCTGGGATTCTGGAAATAATCGAGCAGCTTCTCTGAATAGGCCATCGCGAATCCGGTTGTTGATTAAACTCTCTTATAGTAGGGCGACAAGTCTCGCAAGCGGGAGACAACGCCCGGCATCAAATTCAATACGTAGTCGATATCTTCTGCGCTTGTCATCGAGCTCAGACTGAACCGCAGGCTTCCATGAGCTTCGTCCGGCGTTTTTCCAATAGCCGTCAGCACGTGCGAAGGTTCCAGAGATCCGGACGAGCACGCCGACCCTGTCGAAACCGCCACTCCTTTCAGGTCCAGCGAAATGACCAGACCTTCGCCTTCCGCGTAGTCCACCATAATGTTGGAGGTGTTCGGCAAGCGTTTGGCATTTTCGCCATTGATGTGAATCAGTTCAACCTGCCGCTTCAACTCGGTTTCGAGGCGGTCCCTGAGGAGCTGCACTCGCGCCATGTCATGGGACAAACCCTCACGGGCGAGCCGAGCCGCTGCACCGAAGCCAACGATGCCTGGAACGTTCTCGGTTCCGGATCGGCGATTCCGCTCGTGGCCACCGCCTGTCATGATCGGCTTCAATGTTGTGCCCTTCTTAATGAAGAGTGCGCCGACGCCTTTCGGCCCATGGATTTTATGTGCTGAAATAGAATAAAGATCAACACCGAGCTTCTTCACATCGACTGGGATCTTGCCGGTGGACTGCACACCATCGGAATGAAAGTAAACATCGGCTTCGGCCGCGATCTTTCCGATTTCTTCAATGGGCTGAATCGTTCCGATTTCATTATTCGCATGCATGATTGAAATTAGAACGGTTTCGGGCCGGATTGCGTTCCGAACATCATCAGGATCGACTACGCCGTCTGCGGATACTCCTATCCACGTGACATCATATCCCTGCTTTTCGAGATCTTTGCAGGTGTGCATCACCGCATGATGCTCGATCTTTGAGGTGATGATGTGGCCGCGCTTAGTTCCACGTACCGCGAAGTTATCCGCCTCCGTGCCACCACTTACGAAGACGATTTCCGATGTCTCTGCATTGATCAGCTTGGCCACTTCCCGCCTTGCGTCATCAATCAACGACTTCGCATCCTGCCCGAACCAGTGTATGGACGAGGCGTTGCCGAATTGCTCGGTAAAGACCGGCACCATGGCCGCCACGACCTCTGGCCGCATCGGAGTCGTTGCGTTACTATCTAAATAGACGCGTCGCATTGAATGATTATAACGCTCACCACGGACTTTGGCCTTTCCGATCCCTTCGTTGGAATCATGAAAGGGGTGATCCTGAGCATCGCGCCGACTGTTCACATCGTCGACATCACTCACGATATCCGCGCTTACGACATTCTCGGAGCTGGACTGATCGTCAATAGTGCGTATCGCTATTTTCCCGATGGATCCGTGCACGTGGTAATTGTCGATCCCGGTGTCGGCGGAACCCGGCGCGCCATTGCAGTCGCATCGAAGGGGCATATCTTCGTCGGTCCTGACAATGGGCTTTTATCCGTGCTCGTCCATGATGAACCCACGACTCCGATAGTCCACGAAATCACAAACAGGCAGTTCTTCCTGAGTTTCGTTAGCCGGACTTTTCATGGCCGCGACATTTTTGCACCAATTGCCGCGCACCTGGCGAGAGGCGTCGCCATCGATTCATTGGGTCCTCGCATCTTCGATATGGTCAAGAAGTCCGTACCCGCACCGCAAAAAAAGGGTAACAAACTAACTGCAGTTGTCATGCGTCTCGACAAATTCGGTAACATCATTACAAATCTCCGTCCAGATCACTTACTGGCCGGTTTTAAGATATCGATCGATGGCATGAAGATAACGCGGCTTTGCGCGACTTTTTCGGAGGGTAAGCCGGGCGA
>Ga0075423_10005172_pt1 | contig 12172 bp, 10 predicted proteins | sample SoiMethybrSBSTD2_FD_80114 | JGI IMG/M metagenome (GOLD analysis project Ga0075423, IMG submission 80114) | Bulk soil microbial communities from a Populus tree surrounding site in Tennessee, USA - Soil MetaG P. TD hybrid SBSTD2 | ecosystem: Environmental > Terrestrial > Soil > Tree plantation...
ACGTGGCGGGCAACCAGCCGGAGCCTTCCGACCGGCCGGGTACCCAGCGGTTCGACCTCCCGCCGGGCGGGGGCACCCGGTTCACCGGGCTGCGTATCTATACCTTCCCCGGCGGCTGCGCCACCTACCGGTTCAGCTTCGCTCCAGGCGCCTCCCCGGTCCTGGCCGACGCCGCCGGCAGCGCCCTTTCCTTCCAGCCCCGGCCGGCACTGGTCGAGTTCATTCAGCGCACCGAAGGCCTCGCCCTGTGCGGGCGCGGCGCCGCATGCCCACGATGAGCCGGCCTGGAGCGCCGGGACGGGCAGAGCCCGCCCTGGTGGCCGCTCCTGTCCGGGATGCTGCCATCACCGCCGTGGTGGTGGCGCTCACGGCCTGCGCCTTCGCCGCGGCCGGTGGCCACCGGACGCTGGCCAGCATCCAGCGGCTGGACGACGCCTGGCTGCGGCTGATGATCTCCGGCCGGGTGCCCCCGCTCACCGTGATCGCGAAGGTCTTCAACGTCGTCGGGCACGAATACGTCACGCTGCCGGTGCGGATCGCGATCGCCGGCCTGCTTGCTCTCCGGCGCTGGTGGTGGCATCTGGCCGCGTTCGCCGCTGCCATGGTGATATCGGAGGTGCTGATCGGCCTGCTGAAAGGGATCTACAGCCGGGCCCGGCCGCCGGGGCCGCTCGTGGCCACAAGCGGCGCGTCGTTTCCCTCCGGGCACACAGTTGCCGCATCGGTCACTATCGTCGCCGCGGTCATCGCCCTGGTTCCCGTCGGCAGGCGCCGCGCCTGGTGGGCAGCGGCCGCTGTGGTGTTCTCGATCCTGATGGGGCTCTCACGCGCCTACCTGGGCGCGCACTGGCTGTCCGACGCAGTCGCCGGGATTTTTCTCGGAACCTCATGCGCCCTGGTACCCGCTTTGGTGGCTGGCCAGGCCCAGCGGCGGCGGACAGGCCGCCGGTCTACCAGGGCCGAACAACCAGCCCGCGTCCCCGTGCCCGAACATGAGCCAAGAAAGCGAGACCAGCATGAGAACGGGCCGGACCCCCGAGGCCGTGAAAGCCATCCAGGCGATCAGCTGACGGTACGCTGGCCGCCCCCGCGGGCCGGGGTTGAACCTACCGGGACTCCTCCGCGCGGGTGGTGCTGGGGCTGGCGCCGGGCACGCCGAACACCAGGTTCAGCACACCCCCGATGAACACGCATTCGTTCCTGATCTTGGTCGCTCACCATGCCATCCTTGAAGCAAGACCCGCCCGCCATCACACTCACCCACCTCACGATCATGGTCGGCTATTTTTGGCCTCAGGCCGTGGCTCTCGCGGAGGCGGTTCTGGCGCGCCAGAGCCCAGGCTCCCGGCCACATCTCATGTCGAAAACCGGGTTCGCGGTAGGAGCAGCGGCCGTGGATAAACCGACGTTACTTGCCGCAAGGGCAGCAGAGGTCTCGGCTTGGCGGTGCCGGGGATGGGAGCGCGAATGGGAGCACGTTTCTGCTCCGAAGTGCTCGTGCCTGCTTCAAGCCGCTCCCCGCCGGGCGCCGGCGGCACCGGGCGAGGCCGGCGTGACCGGGCCCGTCCCATGAGCTTGAGCGGCCCGTCCCGGCCGGCCCTTGACCGAAGGAGCATCGGATGGAAGACCTGCGCCGCGCGGCGATCGATGTGCTCAAAAAGAACGAACGCGGCGGGTACACGGCGCCGGCGCGCGGGCTCTACACCCACCAGCATCTGTGGGATACCTGTTTCATCGCGATCGGCCAGCGTCACTACGACGCGGGCGCGGCGATGGCGAGCCTGCGCCGCCTGCTTCGTGCGCAATGGAGCAACGGCATGATCCCGCACATCATCTTCGAGCCGGGCTGGAGGTATTGGTGGGATCGCAGGATCTGGCGCAGCTGGATCAGCGGCTCCGCTCCGCACGGGATGGCGACCGGCGGGATCAGCCAGCCGCCGATGGCCGCCGAAGCGGTGGCGCGGATCGGCCAGGTCCTTCCCCCTGCCGAGCGGGCCGCCTGGTACGGCAGCGTCTGCCCTCCGCTGGTGGCCTACCACGAATGGCTCTACCGCGAGCGAAGTGGCCACGGACACGGCCTGGTCCTGCAGGTACACCCGTGGGAAACCGGGCTTGACAACACGCCGCCGTGGCTGGAGTCGCTGCGCGGTGAGCGCGGGCCGTGGTGGCTGGATCTCATGATCGCGACCAAGGCCGACCGGCTCGCTTCCTCTCTGCGCTGGGACACCAAGTACGTTCCGGCCAGCCAGCGCAGTTCGACGGTGGAGGCGCTGCGCCTGTACGACGCATTCCGGCGGATACGCAAGGACAAGTACGACAGTGCCGCCGTGCTGAAACACCCGCCGTTTGCCATCGAAGACCTTACCTATAACAGCATCCTGATACGCGCAAACACGCTGTTGCAGCAGATCACGAGGGACATCGGCGTACCGCTGCCCGCCAGCCTCGAATCCGCCATGCGGAAAAATGAGGAAGCGCTGGAATCGCTCTGGGACCAAGCCACCGAATCCTATTATTCCCACGACGTACGCACCGGCGCGCTGCTCAAAGAGCAATCAATCGCCGCCCTGATGCCGCTGTACTCCGGGTGCATTGACCGGGTCCGGGCCAAGCGCCTGGTCAGCATGCTGGCCGATCCGGCCGTCTTCGGTTCGCCGTACCCGGTACCCAGCGTGCCGCTCGGATCGCGCTGGTTTACGCCAACCCGCTACTGGCAGGGCCCGGCCTGGGTCAACATGAACTGGCTCATCATCGACGGGCTGCATCGTTACGGCTTCACCGCAGAAGCTGACGCCCTGCGGCTGAGGACGCTGGAACTGGTGAACAAGAGCGGGTTCTATGAGTACTACCACCCGGTCACTGGCGAGCATGCCGGGGTAAAAGACTTCTCCTGGACAGCTGCCCTGTCCATCGACCTGCTGCAGGCTCCGGGCCGGCCCGGCGACGCCGGTCGATAACCCAGGTGGCCGGCAGCGTGCTGCTGCTGGTCCGCCAGCTGTGCGACGCCGGCCTGGCGCACCGCGACATCAAGCCCGCCAACCTGATGGTCCCGCGGCGGCAAGAGACTGCTGGTGGATGCCTTCCTCGTCCTGGCCCGCCCCTCGCCGTGGCGGGCGGCTAACGCCGACGCGGGTGCCGGTCCGGGCCGGTCTGGAGCCCTGTCATCCTGGCCCGCGGTCCAGGGCGTTGTCCGATTCCAGGACAGACGGAGAGCCGCGACCCGCTGCCAGCGTCCCCGCGCGAAAGCGCCATTCCAAGAGCTAACGTAGGCCAGCCTCAGCCGACAGCCAGCTACGCCGCACGACTGTTTTGGCTGGTCAAGTGCTCAGCAAGCCCTCTCCGGCGCTGCCCGGCACCGGCTAGCGCCCGTTTCACGGCGGCTGAGCGCCGAACGCCTTCGGGCTGACCGGATCGGCGGCCAACACCACCGGTGTCACGGTGCGAACGTGTGAGCGCCGGCAAGCCCGAGTACGGCCGAGGGAGGCCTGAGTGGTCAGCCGATCGCATCGACCGCATTTACCAGTTCGTCTTCTTGGGCCCAGTTGCTGGTGAAGTGCTTGTTCGGTTCGTCCATCTGGTTGTAGAACCACCAGAACATGTAGATGCCAAGGGTGAAGATCGCGGCCAGGATCCGGCCGACATAGTTGTCTGGCCCCTTCACCTGGCCCCGATCGGGGGACGGCACCTGCTGGCCGAGCCGGCTGTAGATCACCGACAGCTCGTGCCCGGCGTCGGCTTCGGCCTGGCTGTGCTTGATGAGGTCCTGGTCGAGCAGCACGAAGCCAACGATTTCGGCGATGCCGCGGGCCACGATGGCCAGCAGCAGCCAGATGACCGGTTCCCGGAAGTCGCCGGTCATCCGGCGCAGTACGGCCAGGTGGCCGGCGGCCCGCTCGAACGAGGGGGCCAGTTCCTGCTGCAGGCCTTGCCGCCCGGCCTGGTCCCAGGCCGCGGTGGTGGCCGCGTCGAGGAGTTCGAGCCGGCGGGCGTTGTGGTCACGCATCCGGCGGATGAGCTGGTAGAACACGTAGAACCCGTAGATCCCGAGTGTGAGGATGGTCCAGCCCAGCGCCGTCCAGTAGTGAAAGATGTAGTCAGACTCGCTCCGCCGCTGCGCCGCTGAGCGGACCCGCTCGGCAGCCGATAGCGGCGGCGGGCCGGGCGTCGCAACCGGTAGCGGCGGCCCGGGTTGCGTGGCCGCTAGCACCGCCTGTGGCTCCTGTGTTCCCTGGCGTTCGTCGCTCATGGGTGTTCCTTCCTTCGGTCGTTGACTGCGACCCCGGGCGCCGGCCCAGCCTGCGGCACGTGGCGTAAGACTGGTCAAACCGGCAGCCCTTTGAAGGGCGCTCGTTCTTGGTGCTCCGCGGGTGGTGACGCGTCATTGGTGCCTCCGATCCGGCCGGCTGGCCGATCAGCACAAACTCGTTCCGCCCCGCCAGCCGCCATTGCCTGGTTCTGTCAGGGGAGGGGCAGGCCGAAGCTGGGGTCGAAGGGCAAGTGGTCGGAGGGGCAGACCGTCCCGCGCGCGGGCGGGGTAATGTCGATCAGGTACCCGCCGAGCGCCCGGGTAACGCAGCGGCTGGGGTCGGCGTGGCTCGTGTGGCCGTAGCCGTCGTGGGTGAGCAGCACAGCATTACCCAGCCGCCGCTCAGCAAACCTGGCGTTCGCCAATGGCGTGTTGGGGTCGAACCGGGTTCCGATCAGCAGGATCGGGTTCTGGGTGGTGGCGTTCCATGGCCCGGTGTAGCGGTCGGCGCTGCGCGTTGGCCACGACGCGCACGGCGCACCTATCATCCAGCCCATCGGCGCGCCACCAAGGCCGCTGACCGCTTCGAGCCGGTGGACGACGCGCGGCCAAGCCCGGCTGCCCTGCCGGGCTGGGCTGTCGGGACACAGCAGAACCGTATTGGTCTCGAACTGCCGACGCGCGGGCTCGGCGGCATATCCGTTGGCGAGATCTTCCAGCGCGGAAGCGTCGCCTCGGTCGGCCTCGGCGAGCATCGCGGCCGCCACTGGCCACAGGGCAGGGTCTGGCAGCGCGGCGAACTTGAGGAGGGCCAGGGCCTCTCCATAGGAGAACCAGCCGGGCGGTGTGGCCGATGGCGCTGGAATGGGGTGATGGCGAAGGCGGGCCAGCAGCTTGTGCACACGCTCCGCGGCGGGGCCGTCACCGGCGAGCGCACACGCGGCTGGTCCGGCCTGGTCGCACAGGGCCAGGAACTGGCCGAACTCGCTGTCCACCGACAGCAGACCGCTGGCCAGCGCGGCAGCCGTGCCGCTGGTGTAGGCCACAGGATCGATGACCCCATCGAGGGCCATAGCCCGGACCCGGTCCGGGAACATGTTGGCATAGGTCTGGCCGATGAAGGTTCCGACCGATTCGCCCAAATAGCTAAGACGCCGATCACCGACGAGCTGGCGGAGATAGTCCAGGTCGCGCACGGTGTCCGCGGTAGAGATGTGGGCGAGCAGCTCACCGTTCCGTGCGCCGCAGTGCCGCGCCATGCCCACGGTCTTGGCGAGATAGCGCTTCTCGGCTCGGCGTGTGGTGGGCACGGGCATTCCGTGCCAGAAGGCCGCCCGCTCCCGGCTGCCGGCGAAGCAGCTCACCTGGGTACTGCGATGCGTGCCGCGCAGGTCCCAGCCGATTACGTCGAACCGCCCGCCGGTGATCGCGTCCAGCGCCTCGCCCTGGTCGGCGGCGGCAGCGACGCCGGAATCGCCGGGCCCGCCGGGATTGAGGAACAGCGACCCGATCCGCTGTCCCGGGTGGCTTGCCAGGTGGCGGATCACCGCCAGCGTGATAGCCGGGCCGCGGGGGTGATGCCAGTCCAGCGGCACCGGCACGCCCGCGCACTCCAACCGCGGACCGCAGGCCGTCCAGCCGATCCGCGACCCCGTGACCCCGGAGCCGCCTGCCGGTCCTTGCGGCCGGGCGCTAGCACCGGCAGCGACCGGCGCGCTAACCGCTAAGCCCGCAACAACAGCAAAGCCTGCGACCAGCCACCGGTACTTGCCCCAGAAGACGACTCTCCGTGCTGACGCCCGATTGGACATGAGGAACTCCCCCGGCCCAAGGCGCCACGGCCATCGCGGTACCCCACACCACAACCCGCCGTCAACGCAAACGCTGATCCTGCGCACCCCGCGGCCCGCGTTCGGGGCCATCGCTTCTTGCTAGCCACGGGGTGAGGAACCGGGATGTGTTTTATGTGCAGAACAGATGGTGGCCGTGAGCGTGTCTCGTCTCCGAGCGAAAGAGCCATTCCAAGAGCCAACGCAGGCCGACGGCAGGCGACGAGGGCCGACGCTGAGCCACTGTCGAGGCTGGTCAAGTGCTCAGTGAGCCCTCTCCAGCCACGCTCAGCGGTGCCCGGGAGCCGACTGGGGGGTCAAGGGGTCGCGGGTTCAAATCCGGTTGGGGCTGCTCGCAAAGTAGCAGGTCAAAGGCCCGGTCACCACGCATGGTGACCGGGCCTTGATCATCCGTCCGTCACCCGTCCGTGAGATTCGTGGTCATCGATCGTCAGCGAGCGGCAACTGGACCCATCAATCACAGGTCTGGCGCCGGCCAGGCGGTAGCTAGCTTGCCGACCGTCTCTGGCGGCTGCGCTGTTCGCCCACTGCGGCGAGCGCTGCGATCTCCCTGACGAACTCAGGCCACAGTGCCCTGGGCAGGTCGTGACCCATGCCGGAGAACCCCACGAAGCGGGAGTCTGGGATCGCCTTGGCGATCGCGAGGCCGCCGCTGGGCGCGACCAGCGGGTCATGGAGCCCGTGGATGACCAGCGTCGGAACAGTGATACGGCGCAGCGCTGCGGTGCGGTTCGGCTGGCCAACCGTCGCTGCGAGCTGGCGGCGGGAGCCAGCCGGCTCATACCCGCGGTCCCAGCTGCGGCCGGCTAGATCGCGCAGGTACTCCTCGTCGAACGCGAAGCCACGCGAGCCGATGAGCCGGAACGTCCCGACGACTGCGGATATGGCCGCCGGCCGGTCCGCTACCGCCTGTGGCCGCAGCAGCCGGGCGTAAACCCGGGGTTTCGCCTGCCCCACGCGGCGAGATCCGGTGGAGGTCATGATCAGCGTGAGCGTGCGAACCCGATCGGCGTGCTCCAGTGCGACGGTCTGCGCGATGAACCCGCCCATGGACGCCCCGACCAGATGAACCTCACCCAGCCCTAGGCCATCGATCAGCCCGGCTGCGTCGTTGGCCATGTCGCCGATCGAGTAGGGCGGCGGCTTGCGCCGGACCAGGATGTCGGCAAGGCGCGGCGGTGGGACATTCGTCAGGTGGGTTGATCCGCCCACATCCCGGTTGTCGAAACGGACGACAAAATGGCCGCATCGGGCGAGGCCCGCGCATAGCTCGTCCGGCCAGGCGATCATCTGCGTCCCCAGGCCCATGATGAGCACTACCGGCGGTGTGCTGGCGTCACCGAAGGTCTCATACGCCAGCTCGATCCCATTGGCGGGAACTCGGCCCAGCGTACGGTCGGCAGCATCCTCCATGGGCGCAGTCTGGCACGCCCGCGGGTCAGCCGACCCGGCTACCAGGCCTCCCGATCGTTCACGCCGGGCACCGGCACAGTACCCGGCCAGCCCCGCCTCACACCAGGCGTTCGGCCGCGTAATCGCACCATCTCCGGTTACTGGATTCAACGAGGCGCAGCCTGCTCAAGAACGCGCATGAAGTTCCCGCCCATGATTCCTGCGAGTTCATCCGCACTAAAGCCAGCCGACATGAGGTATTCTGCGATCAGCCGGACATCGTTCTCCTTTCGAAATCCGGCCATCATGCCAGGAACGCCATTGATATCAGTTCCGATGCATAGGTGTGCCGTTCCCACTAGGTCAGCAATGTAACGGGCGTGGCGCATCAACGCGTCGAGATCCCTGGGGCCATGACCGCTGTAATGATACGGCCAAAGGCCCACGAGCCCGCCCGTTTCAGCTATGGCAACGATCTCACTATCGTCAAGGAAGCGTTCGAAGCCTTCAATTCCCCGCGCCCCAGCGTGCGAGGCTATAATCGGCCGCTGGGTACGTTTAGCTGTATCAAGGGTAGTTGCGGTATCTGAATGAGACACGTCGATTATCATGCCAAGCGAATTCATTCGCTCGATCACGGCATGCCCAAACTCGGTGAGACCACGTGATCGGCGGCGTGGAATTCCAGGTATTCTCATGTAACTATGCCAAGGGAGGCGCGTCGTGCCAATATGATTATCTCGCAGGTGGACCGGCACCAGAAACCTGACACCCCATTCGTACAACTTGTCTAGGCGGCTGAGATTCCGGCCAATGCCATCACCCCCTTCCAAGCCAAGAATGACCGACACGTGTCCCGACTCAAATGCTTTCCAGACCTGGACAGCAGACGTTGCCAGCTCGATGTGCGCACCTTCGGCTTCTCGCCGAATCCTGCCTAGCTGCTCTTCGATCGCTCGCCATGGTGGCCGCCCCCACCAAGCTGTGGCCACCCTGTCACCCACGGCGTTCGCCACCACGGCGCCGATCCCGGCCGATGGGAGCTGATCCAGGAAGAAGGGCGGAGGCACAGTACGGCGGATAGCCCGCCGAAAGACCGATGAGGCAAAGCGCGGGAGATAGTCCATGGTGTGTACATGTGTGTCGATCACGATTCCGCTTTGGAAGCGTCCTTCGTCTGTGCGTGTCTCCTCCGGCATGACAGCATCTCCTGCGTCGTCGGGACCGGTTCGCGGTTGGTTCCGGGCCTTTGTTTCCGGGCCTTGCTCTCCAAGGTCATGGTCGGCAGTCCCCCGCCGTCGTGAACACGGCCCTCACGATCTAGCCATAACTAGTGATCTTGTGGTGCAACCGTTGGCACGAGGGATACCCGGTCTAGGCTCGCTGCCTAACGGCGCATCGGCCGGGCCTGCATCAGGCCTAGACAACACCGCCTCGCTGAACCTGATCCGCAAGCTGGGCTTCGCTCAGGCGGGCCACCAGCACCACGGGGGCTCGTCATGGGGTGTGCTGACCCATGGGGAGTTGAGCGGCATGAGGGGCGGGCAGGTGGCAGGCTCTCCGGCGGGGATTGCCCGACCTGGGAGCGGCGGTTCCGCGGCGGGCTTATCGTCGCAGATGCACCATGACCGTAGGCGCCGCGCGGCTGGGTGAGGCGCGGCGCGGTTGCGCAGGGGAGGCGCGGCGTGAGCATCGGCAAGGTCCTCGCGGATGCGCGGCGGCGTGCTGGGCTTAGCGTGGCCCAGGTCAGCGAGCAGACCCGCATCACGGAAACGATCATCGCCGGTATCGAGGGTGATGATTACTCGGCGTGTGGCGGTGATTTCTACGCTCGCGGGCACATCCGCAGCATGGCGGCGGCGGTCGGGGCTGATCCGGGGCCGCTGATCGCGGCGTACGATTCGGCCCGGCTGGGGCCGCGGGCGCGCGACGATGAGGTCACCGAGCCGCTGACGGCCTTGCCGGTGTCTCACCGTCTCCAGCCCGACCCAGTCACGCCGAGCGGGGGGCACCGAACGCACCCGTCGGCCGGGCCGGTCACGCCCGCCAGGATGCGCCAGAGCCGCCCACCGGCCGGGCCGGTCACGCCTACCGGGAGGAGCCCGCGCCCGCGGGTACGGCCGGCCTGGGCTGTGGTGCTGGGGGCGGCGCTGGTGGCCCTGCTGGGATTCGCCGGGTACCTGCTGGTGAACACCGGGCATGCGCCCGCGCCTTCGGCTGCGGCGCGCGGGGCAGCGCCCCACCGCGCCGGGCAGGCCGGCCATACGGCCCCGGCCACGAGGAGGGTGACCGCCGGGGCGGCACCGGCGTCCGCCCGGGCCGGTGCCCCGACGCGCGCGCTGACCCCCGCCGGTGCGGCCGCGGTCGGTTCTACCGGCGGACCGGGCGACAACAGCGACCTGGCTCGCCTGGCGATCGATCGGAATCCCGCCACGGCGTGGCATACCGACTGGTATTCCACCGCCCGGTTCGGGAACCTGTATCCGGGCACGGGCCTGCTGGTGGACATGGGCCGGCCGGTGACGGTCACCGCGGCGGCGATCACCCTGGGCCGGGGCCATGGCGCCAGCTTCCAGGTGCGCGTCGGCACCGCCCCCGCCCTGGACGGCCTTCGGCCCGTCGCGCGCGCGGCCGGCGCCGGCGGCGTGGTCCGTCTGCAGTTCACCCGGCCAGCGCACGGCCGTTACGTGCTCTTGTGGTTCACCAGGCTGCCGCCGAGCCCGGACGGCACCTTCCAGGCGAGCGTGTACGAGATTGAGCTGATCGGCCGGGGGTGACCCGCCGAACCCCACTCGGGCATCAGCCCAGGCTGGTCCCGCCCGCTTACGGCGGGTCCCGGACGGCACAACACCTCAGGGATGCGCTCGTTTGGCGTGAATGGCGCACGTGATACGGGCGGGCTCGGCGGGGAGCTTGCACCGGTTGCCCTTGACGGTGGTTGCGATACACCGCCGAGGGGCGGGCGCCGGCCGGGACGGCCCGGATCCATGGCCGGTCCGGCGGCCAACACTGGCCGGCCCGGCTGCCGCCGGTGGCCCGGTGTCCCCCCGGGCAGGTTTGTCGGCGGTTCCGTGGCCGGCCGCCGCAGCGGTTCCGTGGCCGGCCGCCGCAGAGGCGATCTGTTCGCGCATCCCTTGCGACCAGGCGGTAATCCATGCCAGCTGGGTGTCTAGCCAGCCGTCTTCCCCCGCAGGCTCCGCGACCGGGACAGGCCGGGGAGCGGCGTCCTCCTGCACCGGCGGGGCAGGCCGCGGCCGCCAAGACGGCGGCGGTCCCAGCAGTTCTGTTACCAGAGTGTCATCGCCCGCCGGGCGGCGATCCCCCCACCGAGTCACCACAGCCAGCCCGCCACTGAGCGCGAGCAATAGCCCGCAGATCAGCCATATCATCCACATCCTCCGGGTCACCCGCGCCCAGATCTGGCAATCACCCCGCGAACTGAGATTACCGACCATCCGGCGGTTCCTGGCGCGGAGGTCCCCTACTTGGTCGTTGTTGACCTCGGCCGGGGACCGGGTCGGGGCCTGCGGGCGGCTCGTTCGAGGGAGTCGAGAATGAGGTCGAGTCCGATCTCGAATTCGCCGCCGTAGTGGTAGCCGGGCTGCAGGACGTGCTCGGTGGCCATCTCGGCAAGGTAGGGGTATTCGCCAGCGGGCATCTGCCCGGCGATCTGCAGCGTGACCTGCGCTGTCTCTTCCGCGGTGCCGAAGGGCAGGCTTGCCTCCTGCAGCGCGAACCCGTAGATGTAGCTGTCGAGCAGCGAGTAGGCGTGGGCGGTCATCTCGACCGAGAAGCCTGCCCGGCGCAGGCAGCCCAGGACGGCGTCATGGTGGCGCAGGGTCGCCGGACCAGGTGATCGCCGGGACTCCATCAGGCCGATGGCCCAGCGATGGCGGCCCAGGACTTCACGTGCCGAGATGGCCCGCTGCCGCATGGCCGGCTTCCATCCGGTGTCACCGGCCGGCAGGCCGATCTCGCTGAACACGATGTCGATCATCCCGTCGAGCAGGTCGCTCTTATTGGCCACGTGGTTATACAGCGACATCGCCTCCACCCCGAGCACCTGGCCGAGCTTGCGCATGCTGACCGCCCCGATGCCGCCCTGGTCAGCGAGGGCGACCGCGGCTCGCAGCACCTGGCCGCGGCGCAGCGGCTCCCGGCGGGCCGCGGTGCGCGCGGTTGCCGTCATCCCGCGTCCTCCCGTCCGGCAGCTTGACACTACTTACACTGTAAGCGTACTGTACTTACAGTGTAAGTAAAGGAGAAGGCGATGATGACCACGAAACTCAGCCGGCCGGCAGTGCCGGCCGGCGCGGCGCCCGGCCAGGCGGGGATGCAGGCGATCGTGCAGCACCGGTACGGCACCACGCCCGGGGATGTGCTCAAGCTCCAGCGAATCGCCACGCCCGCCATCGCGGCGAACGAGGTCCTCGTGCGGGTGCGGGCCGCCGGGGTGGACCGGGGCACCTGGCATCTGATGGCGGGCCAGCCCTACCTCATGCGGCTGCTGGGGTTTGGGCTGCGCGGGCCGAAGGACCCCGTGCCCGGGCTGGACGTGGCGGGCACGGTCGTCGCGACCGGCGCCGATGTCACCGGGTTCCGGGCCGGCGACGAGGTGTTTGGCATCGCCCGCGGCTCCTTTGCCGAATACGCCGCCGCCCGGGCGGACACGCTGGCCCGCAAG